>Ga0335082_10003262_pt1 | contig 17630 bp, 17 predicted proteins | sample Lox_Sample_41_FD_206718 | JGI IMG/M metagenome (GOLD analysis project Ga0335082, IMG submission 206718) | Soil microbial communities from Loxahatchee National Wildlife Refuge, Florida, United States - Lox_Sample_4.1 | ecosystem: Environmental > Terrestrial > Soil > Wetlands | place: USA... | reverse complement strand
TGGTGTACAGCCGGAATCACCACCGGGATGCGCCGCCCCACGACACGCTGCTGCCCCTTCCAGGTGGCGGCCATGGCGGCCATGTTCCGTGCCTCCACGCGGAAATCGAGTTCCTCCCGGATGGCGGCGCCGAACCCGCGAGCCACGCCGACCGCACCGATCCCGCGCGCCCAGCGGGCGTGGTCCTCGAGCCTGACCGCCAGCCTCAGCAGGATGTCCAGATCCTGTTCGACGGTGGCGCGGATCCCTGGCCGCTGCACCTTCACCGCCACCGTGGCGTCCGGGCCGGCTTCGCCGAGCAGCCGGGCCTGGTAAACCTGGGCGATCGACGCGGCTGCAGCCGGTTCCGGCTGCAGCTCCGCGAACACCTCCCTGGCCGGCGCCCCGAGCGACCGGCTTACCAGTTCCTCCACCTGCTCCCACGGTGCCGGTTCGGCCTGATCCTGGAGCCGGGAGAGCTCCTCGGTGAACTCCTCGGGGAGCAGATCACGGCGAGTGGACAGCAGCTGGCCGAACTTGATGAAGGTAACCCCGCCCTCTTCCAGCGCGCGCCGCAGCGACAATGCGATCGCCGCCCGCCCCTCAGCCGTTTCCCAGCCGCGCAGCGGCCGCCCCTGCAGGTAGGGGCCCAGCCCATGTCGCGCCACGATCCGGCTGATCTGCGCGAAGCGCCGCGAGCGCGCGAGCGCGCGCCGTGCGCCGAGGACGATCTCCACCGGCTGCGGCCCCGCTCCGGTGGGCACAAGCGCCTCCGCCGCCACGATGAAGATCATCGCGACGATCAGCGGAACGCCCAGCGCGACGCTGAAGAACGCGGCCAGGTTCCCGGACTCGGTCGCCCGCAGTGCCCGGCCCAGGATCAGGGCGGCGACGAATCCGACCAGGCCCGCGATCAGCGCCCGCGCCGCCCCGACCGGCAACCCGAGCAGCCGCCGCGATACCCATGCCAGGGCCGCCACCAGCACGATGCTGGTGGCCAGCACGGTCACCGCAAATACAATCCCGTTCACGCCGACACTAAGGTATTCCCGCGCGCCAGCAGATCAAAGGCCGGCCCAGGCCCGCGCGGTCACCATGCTGGAAGACGCCCGCGCGGCCAGCCTGGACACCCTGCCGCCCGCGGACCCGGTAACCCTGCGAGATTGACAGGAAACCAAATGGTTTCCTATTGTGGGTGACGTGGATCTTGTATTCAAGGCACTAGCCGACCCGACCCGGCGGGCGCTCCTTGATGCGCTGTCCGCCTGCGATGGTCAGACGCTCGTGTCCCTCACGGCGCGGCACGACATGACGCGCATCGCCGTGGCGAAGCACCTGAAGATCCTGGAGGATGCCGGGCTCATCGTAAGCAGGCGGCGAGGCCGCGAGAAGCTGCACTACCTCAATCCGGTCCCGATCCGCCTGGTCCACGACCGGTGGGTCAGCAAGTACACCGAGCCGTGGGCTGCCGGGCTCGTCGGCCTGAAGCACGAGCTGGAGGATGAGATGGAGAAGGTCTTCGAGATCTACATCCGCACCACGCCGGAGCGTCTGTGGGAGGCGATCACCGATCCGGTGATCAGGGCGAAATACCAGTTCGGCGCGGTGGTCGAGTCGGACTGGACGATGGGCGCGCCCTACCGGCTCGGTCATCCGGCCGCGGAGCGGCCGCTGATCGAGGGGGAGAACCTGATCGTCGAACGGCCGAACCGGCTCGTGCAGACGATGCGCGCGCTGTGGGGTCCCGACGCCGAGCGGGCCGGCACGTCCCGGGTGACGTGGGAGATCGAGCCGGTCGGCGACTCGTGCCGCCTGACGGTGGTCCATGATCAGCTGCCACCGGACGCACCGGCCGAGCTCTACGGCGGATGGCCGATGATCCTGTCCGGCCTGAAGACGTGGCTCGAAACCGGGCAGACCCTGACCACGCCCGGCTCGCTCATGTATCAGAAGTAACCCATTCGACGACGCGAGGAGATCGTCATGTCCCAGACCACCATCACCGACATCGGCATCGTGGGAATCCCGGTCAGCGACCAGGACAAGGCGGTGGAGTTCTTCACCGGCACGCTCGGCTTCGAGAAGCGGCTCGACGCGCGGATGGGAGAGAGTTTCCGCTGGGTCACGGTCGCGGCCCCCGGCGCGTCCACGTCGGTCGCGCTGATCGCCAGGCCCGGCACCGGGGCCGACACCGGCATCCGGTTCCTGGTTCCCGACGCCGAAACCGAGCACGCCGCCATGCGGCAGCGGGGCATCGAGGTCGGGGACCTGCTCCGGTGGCCGGGCGTCCCGCCCATGTTCGAGTTCAAGGACCCGGACGGGAACAGGTTCGAGATCGTCGAAGCCAGCGCCTGAGAGGTCAAGGGCTAAGGTCACCAGCGACAGGACCAAGGCCGCTTGGGCCGGGATAGCCAGGGCATCTACCGTGTCTGCCTGACCAGGGCCACCAGCGTGGATGGCCAGGGTGAAAGGGACACGCCATGACTCACGAGGACGACCTGCCCGCCGAAGTGCGACGGCAAGACGAAGAAGATGAACTGCAGATAGCCGCGCAGCTAGCCGAGCTGAGCAAGGAAGAGCATGTCTCGGCCGCCAGACGACGGTGGAACGCTCTCAGCAAACGCACTCGCATGCTGCTGATCACCGCGGCGGTTGCCGACGGTGCGCTCCGGGTTGCGGGGCTCATCGACATCCAGCGCCGGCCAGCAAGCCAGATCCGGGGCCGGAAGGGGATCTGGGCGGCAGCCATGGCGCTGGTGAGCTCCGCCGGAGTCGTGCCAGTCTCCTACTTCGTCTTCGGGCAACGTCGCCCAGCGCGCCGCCCCCGGCAGTCGAAGTAGGGACTTTCGGCCGCCCCGGCGGGGCCGTAGGCCGGTGGGTGCCGGCTTTGCCGAAGGCCACCATTGAGGCGGTTATCCGGTGCCGGGAGCACCGGGCGCCGCTGGCCGGAGGAGCAGGCGATGGCTGTCCGCACGCATCAGATCCCGGTACCTCACCCGCGCCAAGGCCGCCCCGGGTCGTCGCGCTGGTTCGCGCTTGCCGTGCTGTGTGTCTCGATCCTGATGGTCAACCTGGACAACACGGTGCTCAATGTCGCGCTGCCGACCCTGGTGCGGGATCTGAATGCCACCTCGAGCCAGCTGCAGTGGATCATCGACGCCTACATGCTGGTCTTCGGCGGGTTGCTGCTGGTAGCCGGGAGCCTGGCGGACCGGGTCGGCCGCAAGCGCACGTTCCTGGCCGGCCTGGTGGCGTTCGCCGGCGGTTCGGCGTGGGCGGCGTTCTCCGGGTCAGTGGGCGTGCTGATCGCGGCCCGGGCGAGCATGGGTGTCGGCGCGGCGCTGATGATGCCGTCCACGCTGGCGATCATCACCGACACGTTCCGCGATGCCGGGCAGCGGCAGCGGGCCATCGGCTTCTGGGCCGGGACCAGCGGGGTGGGGTTCGCCCTCGGACCGATCGTCGGCGGCCTGCTGCTGGCTCATTTCTGGTGGGGATCGGTGTTCCTGATCAACGTGCCCATCGCCGCCGCGGGCCTGCTGTGCGCCCTCCCGCTGGTCCCGGATTCGAAGAACCCGGCCGCGCAACGGCCGGACCTGGCCGGGACGGTGCTATCGATCGCCGGCCTCGGGCTGGTGCTGTGGTCGATCATCGAGGCGCCGGCCCATGGCTGGTCGTCCGCATTGGTGATCGGTACCGGCATCGCCGGGCTGGCGGTGCTCGCGGGTTTCGTCGCGTGGGAACGCGCCAGCTCCCACCCGATGCTGAACCTGCGGTTCTTCCGCAGGCGGAGCTTCTCCGCCGCGGTCGGCTCCAACGGACTGGCCCTGTTCGGGCTGGCCGGATCCCTGTTCGTGCTCACCCAGTTCCTTCAGTTCAACCTGGGTTACTCAGCCTTGCAGGCCGGCCTGCGGATGCTGCCGACCGCGGCCACGATAGCGGTGATTGCCCCCCTGTCGGCTGCCGCGGTCCGCGTGGCCGGGACCAAGCTCACCACGGCGGCGGGCCTGCTGCTGATCGCCGCTGGGCTGTGGCAGGTCTCCCAGGCCTCGGTTACCTGGACCTATACCGACACGTTGCCCGGCCTGATCATGACCGGCGTCGGGGCGGCCCTGGCCATGCCGGCGGTTTCCGGGTCGGTCATGGGCTCGCTGCCCCGTGGGGACCTCGGCGTCGGCTCAGCGACCAATGGCGTGTCCATCCAGGTCGGCGGCGCCCTGGGCGTGGCCATCGTCGGCAGCCTGCTGTCCACCCGCTATCAGGACCAGATGACCACCGCGCTGGCCCCGTACCATCTGCCGCACGCGATCGAGAACACCATCCTCGGATCGATCGGCGGCGCTCTCGGCGTCGCGGGCCGGGTCGGCGGCGCAACGGGTCACCTGCTCGCCGACGTCGCCCGCTCCGCGTTCATCAGCGGCGCGGATCTCGGGCTCCTCATCGCGGCCGCGGTCGTCCTGGCCGGCTGCGTGCTGGCTCTGGTGACCCTGCCCGCCAGGCCTCGCGCCGACTCCGAGGGCCCGGGATAGGCCTGGTCCCGGACGCAGGGGACAGAGCCGTTCGATGCCTGCGGCATGATGTCCGGTGAAGGCGAATTGTCCAGCGAAGTGCGGCGGAAGGATTGCTGGTGCCCGATCACAATGTCCTGTTCGGCGCGTCCCTTGGCCAGTGGAACGGCGCGGATGCGGCCGACGCGGCCGGGCGCATCCGGCTCGCGACCCAGGCCGACCGGGACGGCCTGGACCTGTTCACCGTGGCCGACCACCCGTACTTCGGCGACAAGCTGGACGCGTACGCGCTGACCGCGTTCCTGCTCGGCCGGACCGAGCGCATCACCGGCATGGTGACCGTCACCAACCTGCCCAGCCGTCCCGCGCCGGTACTGGCCCGCACGCTCACCTCGCTGTCCGCGCTGTCCGGCGGGCGGGTCATCCTGGGCATCGGGGCCGGCGCGATCTGGGACATGATCACCAAACTCGGCGTGCCCCGGCTCGACGGCGGGGCCGCGGTGCGCGCCATGGCCGAGGCGATCACGCTGGTCCGCGCGCTGTCCGGCGGGGGAGACCCGGTCACCTTCGACGGCGAGTTCTACCACGTGTCCGAGCTGGACCCGGCCGCCGCGCCCGCTCCTCGGGTGTTCACCGGCTCGGTCGGCCCGAAGTCCCTGGCCGTAACCGGGCAGCTGGCCGACGGCTGGATCCCGCCGGGAGGTTCGGACTGGCTGAGCCAGCTCTACCGTGAGTCGCGCCCCCGCGTCGATGACGCCGCGGCCGCGGCCGGCCGGGACCCGGCGGACATCGCCGACGTGTACAACTTCGGCGGCCGGATCACCCCCGAACCGCTCGCCGCCACCCGCGGGGAGGACGGCCGCTGGATCGGCGGCTCCGTCCAGCAGTGGGTCGACGAGCTCACCACCGCCGTCCTGGACCACCACGCGGCCGGCTTCATCTACCGCAGCCCCGACGACACCCCCGCCGGCGAAGCCCTGGCCCGCTGGGCCACCGAGGTCGTGCCCGCCGTCCGCGAGGCGATTTGACGGTGGCTAGGTGAGCAGGTGCCCGGCGAGCAGGAGGGCGCCGATGGCGATCATCGCGGCTCCGGAGCACCGGGTCACCGCCGTGGCGGCGGCGGGCCGGGCCCGCAGTACCCGCCCCGCGGCGGCGTCCACGCTGGTGTAGACGACCGACGCCGGCGTCCCGAACGTGCTCCAGGCTCAGCGCCTGTTCGGCGACCCGGACTACCTCCTCCGCGTCGTCGCCCGCGACCTGCCCGCCTACCGGCAGCTCTACGACGAGCGCCTCGCCACCCTCCCCGGCGTCCTGCGCCTCAGCTCCACCCTGGTCATGAAGAGCGTCGTCGACGCCCGCCCCCTGCCCCTCTGAGCACCACGGCTCAGCCTGCCGCGGCCTGGTAGTCGTCGAGGTACCAGCCGTATGGGCCGGGGGTAGATCCGGCCGTCCGACGCGGCTCATAGTGCCGGACGTACAGCGCCGCCACCAGTTCGGCGCGGCTCTGCACGCCGACCTGTCTTCTCCATCTGTTCTTCACACTGACTGCACCACGCCCGCACAGGCGGCGGCTTGGCTGTGCGGCAGGGATGGGGGCGTCCATCCCTGACTGGGGTGCGGCCATGGGTTTGGTGATCACGACAGCAGATGCGGAAGCCGGTTCGGCCGGGCGGCTGGTGGGCCGAGTGCACGAGCGGCGTCTCCTCGACGAGCTGATCGAGTCGGTGGAAGGCGGCGGCGCGGCGGCCCTCATCGCGGGTGAGCCCGGGACCGGGAAGACGGCGCTTTTAACGTACGTCGCCGAGGTAGCGTCCGACCGGGTCGGCTTGCGTGTCCTCCGGGCCCGCGGGGAGGAGTCCGAGGCCGGCCTGGCGTTTGCCGCCCTCGCGGACATGCTGCTTCCGTTGCGTGAGAAGTTCACGGAGCTGCCGCCGGCTCAGCGGCATGCCCTCGAGGGGTGCCTGGCTCTTTCCAGCGCTCATTCCACCCGGTCCGCTAGTAAGAGCCGGCTGGGGGCGTGCGCCGCGACGCTGCGGGTGCTGGCCAGCGTCGGGGCCGAGCACCCGGTGGCAGTTCTGGTCGACGACCTTCAATGGGTCGATCCGGAATCGCGGCAGGTCCTGTTGTTTGCCGCGCACCGCCTGGCGGCCGAACGCGTCGTCATGATCCTCGCCGCCCGCGACGAACCCGGCGCGCCGCCTCCGGAGCTGGGCCTGCAGGTGCTGCGGCTCGGCGGGTTGTCGGTCACCGAGTGCGCCGACCTCGCCCGGCGGCTCGGTGCCGATATCAGCCCGCCGGCGCTGCGGTCCCTGGTCGAGCTGACGGGCGGCAACCCGCTCGCCGTGCTGGAAAACCTGCCCGCAGCCGCCGCCGGGCCCGGTGGCATCGGGGGCTTCGGGGGCTTCGGGCCGGCCCGGCTGACCCTCGGCCGGGTTCTGGAGCACGCCTGGGGCCGCCTGTTCGCCGAGTTGCCGGAGGACACCCGGCGTGCGCTGTTCGTCGTCGCTACCGACGGCGTCAGCGGCGGGTGTCATGTCGAGGCGGCGCTAGGCCGGCTCCAGTTGTCCCTGGCCTCCCTCGCCCCCGCGGAGTGCCGCGGGCTGGTGCGTACCACGGACGGCGAGATTCAGCTCCGGCATCCGCTCCTGCGCCCGGTCGTGGTCGGCCGGACGCCGCTGGCGGTGCGAGCCGCCGCGTGCCGCGCACTGGCCGGGGTCACCGGCGGCCATCAGCGGGCCTGGTACCTGGCCGCCGCGGCCACCGGTCCCGATGAGGCCGCCGCCCGGGCCCTTGCGGACGCGGCCGGACAGGCGCGGCAGCACGGCGGGTACGGTGCGTCCGCCCGGACCTGGCGGCGGGCGGCCGAGCTGACCGCCGATCATGCCCTGCGGGCCAGGCGCCTGCTGCGCGCCGCCGCCGATGCGCACCTCGCGGGCGACCCGGGGACGGCGGCGGCCTGGTGCGAGGAGGCGCTGACCCAGTGCCAGGCCCCGGTCTTCGACGCGGGGGCCCAGCTCACGCTGTACCGGGCCCGAACGTGGGCGGGTGATCCGTTGCCCGCCGTCGACGGCCTGGTGCGGGCCGCGGCAGCGATCCGTCCCGTCAGCCACGCGTGGGCTGCCGCGCTGCTGGCCGAGGCCACCGTGCCGGCCGCGATGGCTGGGCGTGCCGACCTGGTGAGGCAGATCGCGCAGCAGGCCGACGAGCTCTGGGACGATACCGGCGCCGCTAGCACGCTGACTGCCGCCACCATGATCGCCGGCGCTTTCCTCATGGCCGGTGAGCTCGACCGCGCCGAACGCTACCGGCGCAAGGCCGAGGCCCTGCTGCCGTCTTCGGACCTGGTGGCCGAGCTGCCAGGCGTCGCCTTCCTGGCCCAGGACGAGATCTGGGCCGAATGCTTCGAGCAGGCCCGCGACCGCCTCGGCGCGGCGCTGGACTGCGCCCGGCGCATGGGTGCGCCGGCCATCGTGTCGCTGGCGCTCGGGCTGTCCAGCGAACTGGGCTGGTGGACCGGACGGTGGGCATCCGCCTACGCGGACGCCGCGGAGTCGCTGCAGCGGGCCCAGGAGATGGACCAGGCCGGCCTGATCGGGTACGGCCTGGCGCGGCTGGCCCGGATCGAGGCCGCCCGGGGGGATCGTGACCGGTGCGAGGAGCATGTGCAGCGGGCCCGCCGGGACGTCGAGCCGCGTGGCCTGGACGGCCTGGCCACCGGCCACGCGGCGGCGCTCGGGCTCTGTGCTCTCGGCTGCGGTGACCTGACCGCGGCGATCGATCACCTGGAGCAGGCCTGGGACACCGGGCGGGCCGGACGGCTGGGTAACCCCAACGTGGTCCCGTTCGCCGGCGACCTCGCCGAGGCGCTCGCCCGGGCCGGCGCCGTGGCGCGGGCGGGCCAGGTCCTGACCTGGCTCCAGGAGCGGGCCGACGCGACCGGCCTGGCCTATCCGCAGGCGGCGGCCGCCCGGGCGCGCGGGATCCTCGCCGAGGACCCCGACGAGGCCGAGGCCTGGTTCACCAGGGCCCGGTCGGCCCACCAGGACCAGCCGATGCCGTTCGAGCAGGCCCGCACGCTGCTCTGCGAGGGCGAGGCGCTGCGCCGCGCCCGCCGGCCCGCCGCTTCCCGCCGGCCGCTCTACCGCGCCCTCACCGTGTTCAACGGCCTGGGCGCGCAGCCGTGGGCGGCCCGGGCGATGACCGAGCTAGCCGCCGCCGGGGGCCGGGCCAGGAACGGCACGAGCCCATCGGCCCTGGACTCGCTGAGCCCGCAGGAACTCCAGGTCGCCCGTGCCGTTGGGCAAGGGCTCAACAACATCGAGGCCGCGGCGGCCCTGTTCGTCTCCCGCAAGACCGTGGAAGCCCACCTCACCCGCGCCTACCGCAAACTCGGCATCCGGTCCCGCACCGAACTGGCCCGCCTGCTGCTCACCCGCGACGTCACACGCGCGTAAGGGGCAAATCCACCGAGCCCGCGCGGGTCGCGGAAATCGCGGTGGTGGTCAGCAGGTCGCCGGCGGCCAGATGCCGGCCCGCCGTGAGCATCGCCCGCACGACGTACCGCTCCCGGCCCGGCGGCGGCGCGAATTCCAGCTCCGCCGGGCCTAGCCGGTTACCGTTCCTGGGCAGCGACCTCGCCGGGACGACGATCCGCGCGATGGGTACCGCCGGGTCGTCGGCGCGGGTCACGTCCTCGACCAGCACCTCGGCCTGATACGCACTCACATCGACCGGGCCGGGCAACACGAGCGTGCAGCGCAGTTTCAAGACTCGAACGTCGCCTCCAGGGTCCAGCCTATGGCGTTGCCGTCATCGGTACCCAGCCAGCAGTGGCCGTCACCGGTCCAGTAGATCAGCAGCTGGCTCTTGTCCGAGCGCGAGAACTTGCCCGTCCAGAACGGGCGCCCGTCGTTGATGCCATGGCCGAACCCGGCGGTGTTACCCGCGAGCCTCCACTGCAGCTGGCCGTTCGCGTGGGCTGCGGTGAACCAGTTGTCGTCGCCGGGGAAGTAGAAGGTGACGTCGTCGCGGCCGTCACCGGAAAGGTCAGCCACCCAGAAGGGCCGCCCGTCGGCGACCTGGCCGAAGCCGAGCGTGTTGCCTGCGAAGGTCCACTGCAACTCCGGCCCGTCCAGGGTGCCGAGCCACCAGTTGCCGTCGCCGGGGTAGTAGATCAGGACCTCTGACCGGTCGGAGCGCGATATCCGGCCGATCCAGAAGGGCCGTCCGTCCCACACCTGCCCGAAATTGGGCCAGGGAGGTGGCTGGGGCGGTGTGTTGGCTGTCACGCAGGCCGCCAGCTGCCTTCTGATAGGTGCCAAACGGGTCTGGAGTACCCGTATCTGCCGGACGATGGCTGCCTTCTCTCCGGGGGCGGCGTTCTGGAGCTCTTCCTGGAGATCCTGGATTTCCGCGGTGATCTCGCTGACCTGGTCGGCCAGCGGCTGACAGACCGCCGGGAAGGGCGGCGCCGGCCGGGCGGCTCCCATGGTATTACCGATGAAACGCCATTGCAGCTGGCCGCCGCGGTGCGAGCCGAGCCACCAGTTGCCGTCGCCCGGGTAGTAGATCAGCACATCGGCCTGGCCGTCCCCGTCGAAATCACCGATCCAGAAGGGGCGGCCGTCGTTGATGGCGTGCCCGAAGCCGGCCGTGTTGCCGGCGAAGGACCAGGACAGCCGGCCGGCGCTCCACGTGGCCAGCCACCAGTTGTCGTCGCCCGGGTAGTAGATGAGGATCTCGGTGGCGTCCTTCCGGCTGAAGTTGCCCGTCCAGAAGGGCCGCCCGTCCCACACCTGCCCGAAGTTCGGGTCACCCGCGATGCGGCCGAGGGTGTTGCTGACCAGCGACCACTGCAACTGACCACCGGTCACCCCGCCGAGCCACCAGTTACCGTCGCCCGGGTAGTAGATCAGGACTTCCGCCGAGCCGTCGCCGTCGAAGTCGCCCACCCAGATCGGACGCCCGTCGCCGATCTGCCCGAAGCCGGTCGTGTCGCCGACCTGCGTCCAGACCAGGCTGCCCGTGGCCCACGAGCCGAGGTGCCACGTCATCCGGCTGCGCAGGTAGAACAGGACATCTGACCGCCCGTCGCCGGTGAAGTCGCCGATCCAGGTGTTGCCCGGCGACGGCTCGAGCGCCGCGTACATGAGCCTGACCGCGGCCCGGTCACCTGCGCTCAGGGCAATCCGCTGACCCATGACGACACCGGGCGGCAGTGGCTGGGTCGGCGTGATGGTGTCCTGCCCGTTGATCGAGAACGCGGTCGGGCCGTAGTGCATGATCGAGCCATAGTCGTAGGGCCCGACGTCATCCCCGTCGGTGATCTGCTGGTCGAAGTTGTGCCTCTGCGCTGGGTCGATATTGACAAAGTTGATGGTGACGAAGCTATTGCGGTCCTCACGGCTCTGCTCGTGCCACAGTCCCACGGAGTGGCCGACCTCATGGACGGCCTGACCGAAGAAGCATCCCCCGGCCAGATGGATATCCTGCCGGCCGCCCTGCCTGCCGACCGGTGAGGAGCAGCCGGTACCGGTAGTGAAGCGGATGAAGTCAGGGAACTGGCCGGCGTTGGCCGCGGTCCGCTGGGTGAGGTTGAGGCGGCTGTTGGCCCGCCAGTGAGCCACGGCGCCGGTGACGGCGTTTTGCTGCGCGACCGGCAGGCCCGGGTCGACCTCGAAGGGAACGACGCCGTCGGCCCACCTGAACTGGCCGAACGGAATGATGACCGCACCCTCGAGCGGCTCGTCTCCCGGCTGGACAGGCTGGCCCGCCCGGGCGTCGAGCCGGGCGATGTCCGTGCCCTCGACCAGCGCTCGCCGCCGGTCCATCTCCTCGACCGTGCCGAGTACGATGTCGCCTTCGAAGATCGCCTGACCATCGACGACGCTGTAAACGACGGGCTTGGCGTCGAACGTCTGGCCGAGCACGTAGCTCTCGCCCGTTCGGCCGTCGGTAATGTACTCATCCGGGCTAGCGCCCGCATCCGGCTCGCGCTCATTGTCGGTACTCATAACCAAACCTCCCCAGGGTGGCGACGCCGCCAGTCTCGACCCGGCGACGTCTTCACCGCTTCCGGGAGATCCCTAGACCTGGCGCTGCAACGGCACGCTGAAATCGATGCATGGTGGCGGTGGCTAGCCCACTTCCCGCTCACCGCGCTGGCGCGCTGGTTCGACCGGGTGACCGAAGAACAATGGCACGCACGCGCCGCCTGGGCGACAATGACGGGATGGCTGGTGATGCTGAAAGGGCCCTGCTACGGCTGGCCTACCTGTCCTATCTGGACGGGGCCAGGCCCTCGACGGCGCGCGGGTGGGTGAACCCTGTCGTTCCCGTTGTTGTCCAGGCTGCCGCCGGGGCCGGGCACTGGGCCGCCGGGCGGCGGCAGCGGGCCCTGGCCGAGTGGGCAGGCGCTGCTGGCTTCGGGCTGGTGGCGTGGGGCCTTGGCACCGAAGCGCCGACCCCGGCCGAGGTGCAACAGCACCATCAGCGGCTGATGAGGGACGTGATGCGCGAGCGTGGCATCACGGCCCCGGCTACCCCCAGGACGGAAACACCCGCGGCCCGCCGGATAGAGCGGTTCTTCCACTGGTTCGGCCTTGTTTCCCCGGTAGCGTCGGTGGTCATCAGCGTGCCGTGGCGCCTGCGCCACCCGCGGCGGCTGACGGGGCCCGCGATCGCCTCCGAAGCCCCGGCCGTCGCGTATGGTGTCCTGCGGGTGGCCCGGGCCGTGCAGCGGCGCAGGCCGCGGATGGCCGTCGGCTCAGCCCTGGTCGCAGCCGGATCGCTAGCCCGGCTGCGGGCAGCATCGGCTGAACCGCTCCGGTAACAGCGGGCCCGCAGCGGCGGAACCTGCATCGAGATCGGAACGGCTGGCCAGCCACAGTGCTCGGGCAGCTCACCCAGCGCTCCGACGCGGCACGCGGACGACTGCTGCAACAAGCCCGCATCACCGCCGAAGACCTTGAGGCCGTCAGGACCACGCTGCGGGCGCTGCTGCAATCCCTGGCAACTTCGGACTGATCACAGCGTCCCACGTCGCTGCTTGTGTTTCACAGCCTCGGCGTTCCACCCGGCCAGCACCTGTATCAAGGCCACATCGGCGTCCTCTGCCAGGAATAAGGTCATCACGGAGGACGCCGATGCGAGACATGCCTGCGACCGCGCCGCGGTTCGGCCGCGCGCCGGGAGCGTGGCCGCTGCTCGGCCATGTCGTCGCGCTGCAGCGCCGCCCGCTGGCGCTGCTCGACTCGCTGCCCGCCCACGGCGACCTGGTGGAGGTCAGGCTCGGCCCCAGGCCGGCCTACGTCGTGTGCCACCCGGCCCTGGCCCGCCAGGTGCTGACCGATCTTCGCGGATTCGACCGAACGGGCCTGGTCTACGCGCGGGTCCGGACGGCGATGGGCAACGGCCTGGCCAGCGCCGCCCATGCCGACCACCGCCGCCAGCGCCTGATCATGCAGCCCGCATTCCGCCGCGAGCACCTGCGCGGCTACGTCACCGTGATGCGCCAGGAGATCACCGCGGCCATGGCGGCCTGGCACGACGGCGACCGCGTGGACCTGGTGGACGAGATGTTCGGCCTCACCACCACGATCGCGCTGCGGGCCCTGTTCTCCTCCCACCTCGACCCCGCCCGGGCCGAACTCCTCCGCCGCGCCTTCGATACCTTTCTCCGCGGCATCTACACCCGGGCCGTTCTGCCGCTGGCGGGCCGCCTCCCCACCGTCCTCATGCTCGCCGGCGGCGAGACCACCTCCGCCGCGGTGACCTGGTCCTGGCACCTGCTCGCCACCCATCCCGAGATCCTGCACGCCGTCCAGGCCGAGACCGGCACGGTCCTCGGCAGCGACGTCGCCGGATGGGACCACCTGCCCCGCCTCGACCTGACCGCCCGCGTCGTCCGCGAAGCCCTGCGCCTCTACCCGCCCGCCTGGGTCCTCCCGAGAACCTGCACCCGCCCGGTCACCCTGGCCGGCCGGACCCTCCCGCCCGGCGCCATGATCGTCTTCAGCCCCTACATCCTGCACCGCCGCCCCGACCAGTACCCCGACCCCACCCGCTTCGACCCCGCCCGCTGGCTCACCCCGGCCCCGGAGCGCCGGACCTCCTACCTCCCCTTCGGCGCCGGCGCCACCAGATGCATCGGCGAGGAGTTCGGCCTGGCCGAAGCCACCCTGATCCTCGCCACCACCGCCGCCCGCTGGACCCTCACCCCCGACCCCGGCACCCCGGTCACCCCGGCCGCCCGGGCCGTCCTGGTCCCCAAAGCCTTCCCCGTCCGCCTCTCGGCCCGCTGATTTTGCCCCGCCTCCGCCGTCTCAAAGAAAAGAACAGACCAAAGGGAGGCTCGCATGGCGCGGCTGATCTACTCGGCCATCATGTCGCTCGACGGCTACACCGCCGACGCGGACGGACACTTCGAATGGGCGGCGCCGGACGAGGAGGTGCACGCGTTCGTCAACGAGCTCGAGCGCCCGGTCGGCACCTATCTCTACGGCCGGCGGATGTACGAGACGATGCGCTACTGGGAAACCGCCCACACGCTCGCTGACCGGCGGCCCGTTTCGCTCGACTTCGCGAGGATCTGGCAGGCCGCCGACAAGATCGTGTACTCCGCCACCCTCCAGTCGCCGGACACCGCCAGGACCCGCCTCGAGCGGACCTTTGACCCGGACCAGGTCCGCAAGCTCAAGGAGTCCGCCGACCGCGACCTCACCGTCGGCGGCGCGCACCTGGCCGCCCAGGCCATCGCGGCCGGCCTGGTCGACGAGTACCAGCTCTTCCTCGTCCCCGCCGTCGTCGGCGGCGGCACCCGCGCCCTGCCCGACCAGGCCCGCCTGAACCTAGCCCTGGCCGACGAGCACAGGTTCACCAGCGGTACCGTCTACCTCCGCTACCGCCCCGCCTAGGAAAGCGCGCTGTACGTGCTGGCGCCGCGGCACAATCGGGCCCATGACAGGTGAGGCGGCCGGCCAGGCGGATGAGCGGTGGCAGCTAGACGGCGGTGCGGCCGGGCTCTACCAGCGCCACCTGCTGCCGGCGGTCACCGCGGGCTGGGCTGCTGACCTGGTCGAGCGCGTGGGCCTGCGCCGCGGCGAGCGGGTCCTTGATGTCGCCTGCGGGACCGGGGTGGTGGCCCGGGCCGCGGCCGGACGCGTGGGCGCAGGGTCACCCCGATGCGCCTGCTGCGTCCGGTCATCGCGGCGGCCGTCATCATCCCGTTCTTCTTCAAGGGCGCGGCATCCTCCGGCCACGGCCTGCTGCTGGAGGTCGCTGGCCTGGCGGCCGGGGCGGGACTTGGAGCGCTAGCAGGGGCGCTGCTCCACGTCACCTATGACCGCCAGGCGGCCCGCGCCGTGTCCTGGGCCGGCGTCCCGTACGCCTTGGTCTGGGTGGCCGTCACCGCCGGCCGCATCTTCTTCACCTACGGCGCCAGCCATGTCTTCAGCCATCAGCTGGGCAGCTGGATGGTGGCCAACCAGGTCACCGTCGGCGCCCTGACCGACAGCCTCATCTTTGTGTCCATCGCCATGCTCCTCGGCCGCACCGCCACCCTGGCCGCCAAGGCCCGCACCGCCACCGCCCGCGCGGGTGCCCTAGCCTCCGCCGGCGCCCTCACCAATGAGGTAAGCACCGGGTAAACCTTCATGGAGTCAAGGGCTAGCGCGCCTGCCAGGCCCGTTCGATCTGGCGCAGCAGGGCCGGGTAGACCACCCAGTGCCGGAACGGCGCGATGAACGCCATGTACTGCTTCCCGAGCCGGCCGCGCGGCTTGACGTAGACGGCCATCTGTCCCTGGTAGCGGCCGTGGCCGCGGTCGACCCAGGCCAGGTGCAGTACTCCGTGCACGGTCTGGTTCGACAGTTCTGCGGCGAACTCGGTGCCGGTGCGATACAGCGGCGAGAACGAGGAGCCCAGCCTCAGGCTGGCCGCCGTTCCGCGCAGGTCATCCGGCAGTCGTTCGGCCAGTGACGCTTCGTGCCGGCCCGGGATCGGCCGCTCGGCGCCATCATCCCAGCCGAACCACCGACCGAGCAGCACGCGGGCCCCGAACAGCAGGCGGGTCACCGGGGACGCCTTGCGGGCCAGGTCGCGGGATGTCATGACCTCGAGCAGCGCCGGGAAGTCTCCGGCGCCGCCGTACACGGGAAGGGCCCAGACATCCTCCAGCGCGAAATCCGGCGCGATCTCGCGGATCCGCCAGGGGCGGGATTCGTGGGCGGCATTCGGAAGCCTCATGGCGTTTCCCCGTTTCCATACGGCATCGTATGGATAGTAGGCACACCGCTTGCATAGGTCAATACGGTGCCGTATAGATAGGTCGGTGGCCAAGGTCAGGACTCCGCGCGGCGCCTGGGTGCACGCGGCGCTGCAGGCCCTGGCGGCCGGCGGCCCGGACGCGGTCCGGGTCGAGAACCTGGCCGTTTCCCTGGGCGTGTCCAAGGGCGGTTTCTACTGGCACTTCGCGGATCGCCAGGCGCTGCTCGAGGAGATGCTCGACACCTGGGAGAAAACAGGAACCGAGGACATCATCGCCCGCGTCGCCAGCCACCCCGGCGACGCGCGCGCCAAACTACAGAAGCTGTTCGATATCACCTCGTCGCCCGAGGGACTCGCTGTGGAGCTGGCGGTCCGGGACTGGTCCCGCCGCGACCGTGCCGTCGCCAGGCGGCTGCGCCGGGCCGACAACCGGCGCATGCGGTTCGTCCGCTCGCTGTTCGGCCAGTTCTGCGCGGACGAGGACGACGTCGAGGTCCGCAGCATGATGTCCTACTCGATGGTGATCGGCAGCTACTTCGTCGCGGTGGAGCACGGCGACAGGACCAGGTCCCAGGTGCTGCAGCTCGCGATCGACCACCTGCTCCGGTGAGGGTTAGAACTGGCCGTGAGCTCGTCCAACCAGGAGGGGCGCCAGCGTCACCAGCCCGACCCACAGCGACGCCGCTGTCACGGAGAAATATTTCGGCACCGAGATACATAATTGGCGACGTCACTCGCCGATATCCGCACCCGCCCCTCAGTGATCTTCATCGGCCCTCACGTACCGACGGTATCCAAGCTGACCCGCCGTCACCCCGGCCCGCCGTCATCTGACTACCGAACGGGCCGGGCCCGACCTCCCCCCTACGAGCGGCTCGCGCCGCGGCTCAGCTTCCGGTCGCTGCGAGCCATGCTGTCGATTCTCCGTGCCTCGCACCTAGCGGGCCGGCTCGGCGTCGGCCCGCTCGGTGATGATGGCCAGGACACGGCCTGCGGTGGCCAGGTCCTCGGCGGGCAGGTCACCCCACAGCCGCTGGGTGATTTCGGCGATGGCGGCGCGGATCCGGCTGTGCAACTGCTGCGCGGTGCCGGTGACCGTCACCGCCGAGCCCCGGTCGGTGATGCTCAGCTGCTGCGCGGTGACCATGTCGGCGACGCGTGCCCTCGCCTCCACCTCGCTGATCTTCAGCGCGTCGGCCACCATGCTGGTGAACCGGTCACGGTCGGCTGCTCCACCGCCGGTGACGGCCAGGGTCAGGATCACCCACTGGGGCTCGGTCAGGCCGGTCCCGGCCAGCTCCCGGCCTAGGATCGCGTTGAGGGTCTTCTCGGCCTGGCCGATGACGCGGGTGCTGAAAGCTGGGTAGGCGGGCATCGCCTGTCTCCTAAGCTCGGTCCTCGTACCCGATACACGAGTTCGTTGGCACCTCCAACGTTGGCGTGACCAACATTATTTCGTTGGCTTACCCAACAAATGGATAGGCTTACGACCGTGACCGCTGCCGACAACGCCAAGCCAGCCGTGCTGACACAGAAGCCGAGCTGGCTGGTCAGCGAGGTCGCACGGGTGGCACACCGGCTGCTCACCGGCAAGCTCGCCACCGTCGGCTCGCGCGGGTATCACTACCGCCTGCTTGCCGCGCTGCAGGAGTTCGGCCCCGCCAGCCAGGCGAAGCTGGGACGTCACACCGGGATGGACCGCAGCGACGTCGTGGCAGCGGTCAATGAGCTGGTCGGCCGCGGCCTGGCCGACCGATCCCCTGACCCCGCCGACGGCCGCCGCAACATCATTACCATCACCCGGGCCGGCACCGCCCATCTCCGGGGGCTGGAGGAGCTCCTGGACGACGTCCAGAACGAGTTGCTCGCTCCGCTCTC
>Ga0335082_10003261_pt1 | contig 17642 bp, 17 predicted proteins | sample Lox_Sample_41_FD_206718 | JGI IMG/M metagenome (GOLD analysis project Ga0335082, IMG submission 206718) | Soil microbial communities from Loxahatchee National Wildlife Refuge, Florida, United States - Lox_Sample_4.1 | ecosystem: Environmental > Terrestrial > Soil > Wetlands | place: USA... | reverse complement strand
CATCCGGCTCTTGTCGGCGGGATCGCCGCTGATGCTGATCGCCACCTCGCCCACACCGAAGACGTAGAGCATGTTGAACTGGCCGGGTAGGAATTCCGGCATCTCGCCCGAGACCGGCACCATGTCGAGGGTCACGATGTCGCGGATCTCGCGCTTGGCCGCGACGACGCGATAGGGGGTCGGCAGGAAATGATCCGCTGCCTGGTCCGTCCGTGAGGCCGCGAGATTCATCCCGCGCGCCTTCCATAGACGTCGAGCAATTGCAGCCGGGCCGATTGCAGGCGCTGCACCAGGACCGGCAGGAAGCGCTTCATCATCTCATAGCCGAGCTTGGGATCGGCCTCGCACTTGGTGCGGAGACAGGCGGCGTCGATGCCGATCGCCCGAGTCAGCTCCATGGCCCGCGCATCGAACATCCAGCGATAGGGCGGCACCAGCCAGGAGGCGCCGACGATCTCGCCCTCCCGCACCGTGCCGATCACCACCGGCCTCTGGCCCGGCGGCAGGATCTCCAGAGCCACCTTGCCGTGGCGGATCAGGTAGAACTCGTCGGCGGCGTCGCCCTCATGGAACAGGTACTTGCCGGCCTCGAAGACGTGGTTGCGCGCACAGCCGGTCACCAACTCGCCGAACTCTTTGCCGAAGCCGGCGAAGAAGGGATGGTCCATCAGGATCCGTTCCAGCGTCTCCATCTCACTCTCCCGCCTTCTTCTGCACGCCGCGCTGATCGGCGGCGCGGATCGCCGCCGCCTCTTCCGTGATGTCGATGCCGACCGGGCACCAGGTGATGCAACGCCCGCAGCCGACACAGCCGGAGACATCGAACTGGTCGATCCAGTTGGCGAGCTTGTGGGTCATCCACTGGCGATAGCGTCCCCGCGTCTCCTGTCGCACCGATCCGCCATGGATATAGGAGAAGTCGAGGGTGAAGCAGGAATCCCAGCGCCGCACCCGCTCCGCGGTCTCGCCGGAGAGATCGCTGTGGTCCTCGACCGTCGAGCAGAAGCAGGTCGGGCAGACCATGGTGCAGTTGGCGCAGGTGAGGCAGCGCGCCGCCACCTCGTCCCAGCGCGGATGGTTGAGATTGCCTTGCAGCAGGTCCTTCAGCCCCGTGGTTTCCAGCTTCCGCCCCATCTCGGCGGCGGTGCCGGCGGAGATCGCCTCGGCGGCGGCGATGTCGGCATTGCCGGCCGGGCGCGGCGCCAGCTTCTCCAGCATCGTCCCGCCCTTCTCGCTGCCGACCTCGACCAGGAAATCGTGGCGCGTCTCGTCCAGCAATTCGGTCAAGGCGAGGTCGAAGCCGGAACTCGCCTTCGGCCCGGTCTGCATCGAGACGCAGAAGCAGGTGCCGCCGGCCTCGCCGCAATTGACCGCGACGATGAAGTTGTCGGCGCGGCGCGCCCGATAGCCGGCGTCCGGGAAGTCGCCGAGGAAGACCCGGTCCTGGATTTCGATCGCATGGATCTCACAGGAGCGCGCGCCGATGAATGCGAACCGATTGTTCTCGGCGGCAGGGGGCAGCACGGCAAATCCGTCGCCGTCGCGTCGCGCCTTGAACACCGTCTCCTGCGGCTTCTGCAGGAAGCGCCGCCAGGATTGGGGGCCGACGGTATAGCCGAACAGCGCCGAATCATCCCGGCGCTCGACCCGGTAGGTCGCGGCCTCCTGGCGATCGGTCCAGCCGGCCGGCAGGTCGGCGACCTTGGCGATCTCGTCATAGATGATGGCGCCGGCCTTAAGGGTCGGGCCGAGGACGCGATAGCCGGCACCGCCCAGCGCGTCGAGCAGCGCCTGGAGCCCGTCTCGGTCGATGATCGCCTTCGTCCCGATCGCCGGCGGCATGCCTGTCCCCTCGCGACGTGATCTCGCCAGACGGTGTTAGCCGCATGTTGGCACGAATCCATTGACAGAGGTCAATGGAAGTTTCGGAAAATCAGCCGGGGTAGAGCCCGGCGCGCACCGCTTTGTGGCGGGTCAGGGCATAGATCGCGTCGATCATCGGGGTGGGCTGGCCGACCAGGCGGCCGAGCTCGGCGACGGCACCGACGATGGCGTCGAGCTCGACCGGGCGGCCGCGCTCGAAGTCCTGCAGCATCGAGGTCTTGTGCTCGCCGACGCCGGCGGCACCGTCGATCCGCCGATCGACAGGGATCGGCATGGTGATGCCGAGCTTGTTGGCGATCGCCTCCGCCTCCTGCATCACCGCCCGGGCGACGCCGCGGGTCGAAGGGTCGTCGCAGATGCCCTTCAGGGTGCCGCCGGTCAGCGCGCTGATCGGGTTGAACGCGACGTTGCCCCAGAGCTTCACCCAGATCTCGGTACGAATGTCGGTCTTGGCCGGCGCCTTGAAGCCGGCGGCGACGAAGGCGCGGCTCAAGGCAAGGAGGCGCTCGGTCTTCTGGTTGCTCGGCTCGCCGAGAGTGAAGCGGTCGTTCTCCACGTGATGCAGCTCGCCCGGCGCGGTGATCTCCGCTGCGGGATAGACGACGCAGCCGATCACCCGCTCGGGGCCGATATGGCGCCACTGCCGGTCCTCGGGATCGACGATCGGCAGGCGCCGATCTTGATAGGGACCGTCGAGGCCGTGGAAGTACCACCAGGGGACGCCGTTGACCGCCATCACGACCGCCGTGTTCGGTCCCAGCAGCGGCTTCATCTTCTCGGCCACGCCCGCCACCGCATGGGCCTTCAGGGCGACGATCACATAATCCTGTGGCCCCGCCTCCGCCGGATCCTCCGTGGCGCGGGGGTGCACGGTGAATGTGCCGCTGTGGCCGGAGACCTTGAGACCGCGCTCGCGCATGGCGGCGAGATGCGGCCCGCGCGCGATCAGCGTCACCTCCTCACCGGTCCGCGCCAGATGCGCCCCGATCAGCCCGCCGATCGCCCCCGCGCCGTATATGCAGAACTTCATCGGCTCAGCCGAGCCCGAGCTTCTGCGCGAGGCCGATGCGCTGCAGCTTGCCGGTGGCGCCCTTCGGGATCTCGGCCATGAACAGGATCTTCCGCGGCACCTTGAAATCGGCAAGTCGCCCGGCGACGAAGTCGCGCAGCTCCGGCTCGGTCACGTTCTGGCCTTCCTTCAGCACCACGGCGGCCGCCACGTCCTCGCCCAGCTTCGCATGCGGCATGCCGAAGGTGACGACCTGGGCGACCGCCGGATGGTCCATCAGCACTTCATCGACCTCGCGCGGCGCGATCTTCTCGCCGCCGCGGTTGATGATCTCCTTCAACCGCCCGGTGATGCTGATATAGCCGTCGCCGTCCATCACGCCCTGATCGCCGGTGCGGAACCAGCCGTTGCTGAACGCCTCGCCATTGGCCTTCGGGTTGTTGGCATAGCCGGCGGTGACGTTGGGGCCGCGGATCACGATCTCGCCGGTGCTCCCGCGCGGCAGCAGCTTGCCTGCCGGATCCATGATCGCGACCTCCGGCCCGGCGGCGATGCCGACGGTGCCGGGTTTCCGCGCTTTGGGCGGCAGCGGATTGCTCGCCATCTGGTGCGTCGCCTCGGTCATGCCATAGGCCTCGATCACCGGACAGTGGAAGGTCGCTTCCAGCTCCTTCATCACCTGGGGCGGCAGCGAGGAGGAGGACGAGCGGATGAAGCGCAGCTTGCAGCGCGCCAGGATGTCCTGGTTGCGCTCGGCGCGCCCGAGCACGGCCTGATGCATGGTCGGCACCGCCGTGTACCAGGTGGGCTTCACCTCATCGAGCCAGGCAAAGAACTTCAGCGCATTGAAGCCCGGCGGGCAGTGCACGCTCGCGCCGGCATAGATCGAGGAGAGTAGCGCGCCGATGAGGCCGTGGATGTGGAAGAGCGGCATGATGACGAGGCAGCGATCGGACGGCACCAGCGCCAGGGTCCCGGCGATGTGCCGCGCCGAGGCCGCGAGGTTGCGCTGGCTCAGGGGCACGATCTTCGGCCGTGAGGTCGTGCCCGAGGTGTGCAGGACCAGTGCGACGTCATCCGGCGCCGGGTTGGCGCGACCGGAATCGGCGAATGGCACCGAGAGGGTGAAGGCGCCGGCCGGCCCATTCATGTCGGGCGCCAGCTCGACGATCCGGATGCCGCGCCGCGCCGCGACGGCGCGGGCCGGCGCGTCGGCCGCCGCCTGGATGATCAGCGCCTTCGCCTGCAGGTCCTCGAGGTAGAAATCGAACTCGTCCTCGCGATAGGCCGGGTTGAGCGGCGCCGCCGTCGCCCAGCAAGCTACGCCGAGGAAAGCCGCCGCCATCTCCGGCCCGTTCGGCATCACGATCGCTACGGCGTCCTTCGGCCCCACGCCGATGCCGCGCAGCGCGCCACCGACCCGATCCACCAGCGCCGTCAATTCGCCCCGTGTCATCGTGCGGCGCTCCGGCGCGCCGATCGCCTCCGCCTTGCCGTCGCCCTGCCGCAGCAGCGCGGCGACCGTGGTGATCTCACTCATCGTATGCGTCTCCGGATGACATCATCTCATCATGGCTTCAAGACCAGCGGCGCGCAATCGGTGCGGCCCTCCGCAGGCAAGGCGCAGCGCGCCCAGATCTCGCGGGGCCGCTGGGCGCGCACCGACGCCAGATCGACCTCACCGCGGCTCCGCTGCCAATCGCCGGCACGGCCGCAGACCAGGTTCTCGATCATCATGCGCCGCTGGCCGTCGTCGCGCATGATATAGAGCGCGCCGTCCTTCGGCTGCTGCTGCATGTTGAAACCGGTATCGGCGCCCGGAGCCAGCGGCCCGAGGTCGCGTTCCACCCAATGACCGAAAATGAGCTGGCAGGTTAGTGGCTCCATTCCGCTGTTGGTCAGCCGGACATGGATGGTCGGATCCGGCGTCGGGCCTGCGGCTGGAGTCGTGCAGGCCGCGAGCAGGATCGCGGCGAAGACCGAGAGCGCGCTTCTCACGCCGCAACCTCCCGCGGATCGAACGGCGCCAGCGGCGGCTTGCCGCGCAAAAGGTCGCTGAACCTCTCGGCGATGGCGACGATCGCCGCATTGACCGGGCCGGTGGTGATGGTGGGGATGATCGAGGCGTCGCAGACATGGAGCCCGTCGATCCCGCGGAGCTTGAGGTCCGCGCCGACCACCGCGTCCTCCCCCGAGCCCATACGGCAGGTGCCGACCGGGTGATGATGGGTGAATGCGGCCTTCTCCAGGAAGTCCCGCTTCGACGCCGTGCCGTTGAGGCCCGGCCCCGGCAGGACTTCCGCATCGCGCCAGTCCTTCAGCGCCGCCGCGGCGCCGACCGCGCGCGCCGTTTCCAGTGCATCGAGATAGCAGTCGCGGTCATAGTCCTCGGCGAGATAGGCGGGATCGATCAGCGGCATGGCCTTGGGATCGGATGAGGCAAGCCGGATGGCGCCGCGGCTCTTCGGATGGGTGAAGCCGAACATGATCGTATAGGCCTCGCCGAAGGGCGGCGCCTGGAACTGCTCGGTCGCCACCGGCGCGACCACGCAGGCCAGCACCATTTCCGGCGCACCCGGTTTCCCTTCGCGCTCGACGTACATCAGCGATTCCGAGTTCTGGTAGTTTGAGAGCGGCACCGGGCGCCGCGCGCGATAGATATTGCCGCCGGAGAGCAGATGGTCGTGCAGGTTGCGCCCGACGCCGGGAAGGTCCTGGATGACCGGGATGCCGAGCGTCTTCAATTCGTCGGCGGGCCCGACGCCGGAGCGAAGCAACAGGCAGGGCGAGCCGATGGCGCCGGCGGCGAGGATCACGGTCGCCGCCTCGAGCGTGATGATGCCCGACCAGGTCAGCACGCGTATACCGCGGCAGCGGCCGCCTTCGACGATCAGCGAGAGCACCTCGGCCTCGGCGATCACGTCGAGATTCGCGCGACCCTTGGCGGGTGACAAATAGGCATCGGCGATGGTCTGGCGCTTGCCGTCCTTGATGGTGAGGGTGTTGAGGCAGGGTCCGCACAGTTGAGCGCCGTTGTGATCCTCGGTCGGCGCGAAGCCGATCTCGGCACCGGCCGCCATGTAGGCGGTGGTGATCGGGTGCGGCGCGGTCGGGCGGATGAGGTGCAGCGGGCCGTCGGCGCCGTGGTAGGGCGAGGCTCCGGCGGTGTAGGTCTCCGAGCGCAGGAAATACGGCATGAGGTCGGCATAGCCCCAACCTTCGCATCCTTGCGCGACCCAGGCCGCGAAGTCGTCCGGATGCCCGCGCACATGGGCCATGGCATTGATCGCGGTCGAGCCGCCGAGAGTCTTGCCGCGCGGCCAATCGAAGACGCGGTTCGCGGCATGGCGTTGCGGCTGCGTGCGATAGCCCCAGTCGATGGCGCTGCCCTGCAGCAGCGGCCATGCCCGAGGGTCTGCGACCCGCGGATCGTTCGAAGAGCCGCCCGCCTCCACGAGGCCGACCGTCGTCTCCGGATCCTCGCTGAGCCGTGCCGCCAGCACGGCGCCGGCGGTCCCGGAACCAATGATCAGATACCGGAACCAATGATGCGCTGTGGAAGTCATCGAGGATGGAACCAATCGCCCTGCCGTGCGGATAGTGTTTTCACTTTTTCGGGCGACAGTCTATCATTGAATTCAAAGAGAGGCGCGCGCAGCAGAGCAAACCACTGCGCCGAACCAAATCGGGGGAGGCTGAACCACCATGGCGACCAAGGGAAAATCCGGCGCGGCCAAAGGTCCAGTGCGGGAACCGGTGATCACCCTCTCGGCGGGGCCGGTCGCGGCCTATCCGCGGATCCTCCAGGCCATGGCGCGGCCGGTGCAGTACGACTACGACCCATGGTTCCAGCAGTTCTACGAGGACGTGACCCGCAAGGCCGCGAAGGCGATGCGGGTCCGGCAGCCGGCGCTGATCATGCAAGTCGAGCCGGCGCCCGGGATCGAGGCGACCGCGGCCTCGCTGATCTCCCCCAACGACGTGGTCCTGAACCTCGCCTCCGGGGTCTACGGCAAGGGCTTCGGCTACTGGTCGGCGCGCTATCACAAGGAGATGGTCGAGATCGAGGTGCCGTTCAACGAATCGATCGACCCCGCGGACGTGAAGGCGGCCTTCAAGAAGCGTCCGGACATCAAGGTCGTCTCCCTGGTGCATCACGACACGCCCTCGGGCACGATCAATCCCGCGAGGGAGATCGGCCGGATCGTGCGCGACCATGACGCGCTCCTGATCGTCGATGCGGTCTCTTCCTTCGGCGGCATGGATATCCATCCCGAGGAGTGCTTCGCCGACGTCTTCATCACCGGCCCCGGCAAGTGCCTGGGCGGCGCACCGGGCCTCACAGTGATGGCGGTCAGCGACCGCGCCTGGAAGCACATCAAGAAGAACCCGAAGGCGCCCTTCGCCTCGATCCTCAGCCTCTCCGACTGGAAGGATGCCTGGAGCAAGGAGAAACCCTTCCCCTTCACGCCCTCGGTCGCGGAGATGAACGGGCTCGACGCGGCGCTCGACCAGTATTTCGACGAGGGGCCTGAGCAGGTCTGGCATCGCCATGCCCTGACCGCCAAGGCGACCCGCGCCGGCATCAAGGCCATGGGCCTCGCGCTCTGGGCGAAGACCGAGGCGATCGCCTCGCCCACCTGCACCGCGGTCAAGGTGCCGGACGGGGTCAAGGACAGCGACATCATCGCCGCCGCCCGCGCCGCCTTCGGCGTGGTCTTCTCCAGCGGCCGCGACCAGACCAAAGGCAAGCTGATCCGGATCGGCCATATGGGCCCGGTGGCGGAGCCGATCTACGCGACCGTCGCGGTGACCGCCCTCGGCGGCGCGCTGCGGAAGCTCGGCAGGAAGATCGACGTCGCCGCCGGCGTCGAAGCCGCGCTGGCCGTGATCGCAAGCGGGAAGGTGTAAGACCGGGGAATTCTCAGGCTGCGGCAAGCCCCTCACCCCAGCCCTCTCCCTACGGGAGAGGGAGATGGCTACCGCCGCAGCGTCCCCTCGCCCGTAGGGAGAGGGACAGGGTGAGGGTCTTGAAGCGGCTTGAGACCCATCAAGCTGAAGCAGAATAGAGGGGAACATGATGAAGAGATTCGAGGGGCGCGTGGCCGTCGTCAGCGGCGCGGCGCAGGGGATGGGCAAGGCCGTCGCTTTGCGGCTCGGCCAGGAGGGCGCGACGGTGGTCGCGGCCGACATCAACGGCAAGGGCGCCGAGGCCACCGCCAAGGAGATCGGCGGCAAGTCGTTCGGGCAGCAGGTCGATATCGGCGATCCTGCGGCGGTGAAGGCGCTCTTCCAGGCGATCGAGCAGAAATGCGGCAAGCTCGACGTGCTGGTGAACGTGGCGGCGATCGTGCCGTTCGTGAAGTGGGATGATCTCACCTTCGAGGAATGGCGCCGCGTGGCGCGAGTGAACTTCGACGGCCTCTACCTCATGTGCAAGGCGGGCTCCGACCTCATGCGCAAGAACAATTACGGCCGGATCGTCAACTTCGGCTCCAACAGCATCCTCGCCGGCACGCCCAACATGGCGCATTACGTCGCGACCAAGGGCGGCGTCTTGACCTTCGGCCGCGCGCTGGCGACTGAGCTCGGCGCCTACAAGATCACCGTCAACACGGTGATGCCGGGCCTCACCGACACCGAGGGCGTGCAGTTGACGCCGCACAAGGACGCCTTCGGCTTCGTCGACATGCTGCAGGCGATCAAGGGCAAGGGCACGCCCCAGGACATCGTCCCCGCCGTCGCCTTCCTCGCCTCCGAGGAAGCCCATTGGATCACCGGCCAGGCGCTCAACGTCGACGCCGGCATGGCGCGGTGGTGAACTGAAGGAGCGTCGCCCGCGCGCTAAGACCGCGGGCGACGCCTCAATCCCTCACGAATAGAAATTCGCGCCGGTCTGATAGCTCTTGAAGCTTTCCGGATCGTGGGAATAGAAGAGCTCGGCGTCGTGCTTCGCGGCGAGCTCCTTCAGGCGTTTCATCGAGTTCAGGCTTCCGACCGGGTCGAGGTGGAAGCTCGAGATGCACATCATGTCCATGTTCTTCTGGCTGTAGCAGGCATCCGCCGTGAACAGCATGGGGCGCCGGTTCTTCAGCTCGACCATCAGGCTGTAATGCCCGGCCGTGTGACCCGGAGTCTCGAACAGCCAGAGGCCCTTGGCGATCTCCTGGTCGCCGGTCAGGGTCTGGAATTTCGGCGTGTACATGTCGAGCGCCGGATCCGGCGGCAGCGTGACGCCCTTCTGCTTCATGATCTCCGGCGAGAAGGTGAGGTCGGAATAGCCGAGGTGCTCGAAGGGCTGGCAGTTCTTGCTCTGCTCCAGCTCTTTGGCGTGGCAGATGGTGCAAGCCTCGTGCAGGTGCTTGTTCCCGCCGCAGTGATCGAAGTGATAGTGCGAGTTGATGACGTAGTTGATGTCGCCGGTCTTGAGGCCGAGCTTGGCGAGCTGGCCGGGGATGGTCTGCGCCTTGTCCTGGACCGGCTTCTCGAAGGGCAGCACCCGCATCACGTGGTCGAAGTCATAGCCGGTGTCGAACATGTACCGGCCGTCCTTGTGCTCGATCAGCACGGCGTAGCACGGGAAGCGGAGCTCGCCGCCCGGGCCGCGGTTCCAGAAGGCGTGGAACCCGTCGATCACCAGGGTTCCGCCGTCGAGCAGGTAGACTTTCGTGTCGGACATGGGTTTGGGCCTCCCTGTTATCCTTTGTCCTTTGGCTAACCGCGGTCGCCGCGCACGTAGGGCGTCGCCAGAGCCGGCGGCAGGACGCTGTGCCGGGCGAAGATTACCAGAACCAGCATGACCATGGCGAAGGGCAGCATCTGCACCACGTCGGTCGGCACGTTGACGCCCGCCACCTGCAGCGCCGTGGTCATGGAGAGGCTGGCGCCGAACAAGGCGGCGCCCAGCAGCACCCAGATCGGCTTCCCGCGCGCCAGCATGGCGAGCACGATGCCGATGAAGCCGGCGCCGCCGGTCATGAAGGGACCGAAACTGCCGGCCCCGACCTCGGCCATATAGGCGCCGCCGAGCCCGGCCAGGAACCCGGTCGAAAGCACGGCCAGCGCCCGGGTCTTCAAGACGCTGACACCGGCGGCGTCGAGCGCGGCAGGCTTGTTGCCGGCGGCCTCCAGGTTGAGTCCGACATAGGTCGACCGGAACATCCAGGTAAGAACGCCGACCAGGATGACCGCCAGGTAGACCAGTGCGTTGTGCGCGAACAGGCCGGGTCCGATGACCGGGATGTCGCTCACGATCGGGAGCGCGAATACGGGCGCCGCCGGCAGGCTCGGATTGTCCTGGGCGAATTCGAAGAAATGCAGCAGCGCGGTCAGGCCCTCGAAGCCGATGGTGACACCGATGCCGATCACGATCTGGTTTATGCCGAAGCGAATGCAAAGCAGCATCACGATCGCGGCAACGACCATCCCGCCCAGCCCGCCGCCGATGAAACCGAGCGTGAAGGAGCCGGAATAGAGCGCGACCGCGAACCCGCAATAGGCGCCGAACAGCATCATGCCTTCGATGCCGATGTTGAGCACGCCTGCCTTCTCGGAGATCTGCTCGCCCAGGCCCGCGAGCAACAGAGGCACACCAGCGGTCACCGCGCCGAACAGCAGGGAGGTCAGGAAGGGTTGGGTCAGCAGGCCTTCCATCTCAGTGCGCCTTCTTGCGGCGCCGGTGGTCGAGATACTCGACCACGGCGAGGAAGATCAGCAACAGCGCCACCAGGACCAGCACGAAGAACTGCGGCACGCCGACCCGCCGCGCCGCGCTGTCGCCCCCGATCATCAGCGCCGAGAAGAAGAAGGTGAAGCCGATCACGCCGTAGCCGTTGAAGCGCGCCAGGAACACGAGGGGCACGACCAAGAAGCTGTATTGCGGATTCCAGTCGGCACGGACGGTGCCGAAGACGCCGAGGATGTCGACCGCGCCTGAGAGGCCGATCAGCCCGGCGCTGATCGCGAAGGTCGCGATCGTCAGCCCCGCGACGTTGAGGCCGGCATGGACTGCGGCTGCGGGATTGGCGCCGACCACCTGCAACTTCAGGCCGAAGGACGTGCGCGTCATCATCAGATGCACCAGGATAACGACGATGATGGCGACGATGATGCCGCTGTGCACCGTGGTCCCAATGATCCGAGGCAGCCGGTCATCGACCGGCAGGGTGCGGGTCTGCGGCACCGTGGTCGAAGGATCCCAGAACACCAGCTTGATCAGGACGTTCGCGAAGCTGGTGCCGAGGAAGCTCATCATCATCGAGGTGATGATCTCGTTGATGCCGTAGCGCGCCTTCAGAAGGGCCGGAACGACCGACCAGATGGCTCCCGTGACGATGCCCAGGATCATGCAGATCGGCAGCACCAGGAGATCCGGGAGCGCTCTTAGAAGCACCGGCGCCGCGGCCGAGGTGATCACCGCACCCAGCAGGAATTGTCCGTCCCCGCCAAGATTCCAGATGCCCGCCCGGAAGGCGACGATCAGCCCCGCGGCGATCAGCAGCAACGGCGCCATGCGGGTGAAGGTCTCCTGCAGACCACCCCAGGTGAGCAGGCCGCGCCGTGCCACATAGGCGTAATAGGCCAGCGGGTCCTTCCCGAGGATCATGAGGATGATCCCGCCCATGATCAGCGCCAGGACCACCGGGACCAGCACGCGTGCGGCGGTCCCGCCGATCTCCTTCAGGCGATCGCCGCCGGGCAGCTGGCCGGGGATCGTCTCCGCCTCGGCGCTCATGCCGCCTCGCTCTTTGCGCCGGTCATCAGCAGTCCGATCTTGCGCTCGACGTCGGGCGCATTGTCGACGATACCGGCAAGGTGGCCCTGGAACATGACGCCGATCCGGTCGCTGATCTCCAGGAGTTCGTCCAAATCGGTCGAGATCACGACGATCGCCATGCCGCTTTCGGCACTGGCGATGATCCGGTCGTGGGCGAGCCGGGTATTCTGCAGATCGAGCCCGTAGGTCGGCTTGTTGAAGACCGCGACGCTGGCCTCGGCGTTCAATTCGCGGGCCAGCAGCACCTTCTGGATGTTGCCGCCGGAGAGCCGTGCGACCGGCGTCTTCTCCGAGGGCGTGCGGATGTCGTTGCGGCGGATCTGCTCCCGGGCATGGTCGTGGATCCGGTTCCAATCGGTCATGCCGCCCTTGAAGAACGGCTCGACGCCGATCTCCTTCAGAATGAGGTTGGTCGCGACCGAGAAGGCGCCGACCGTGCCCTCGCCCAGCCGCTCGTCGGTGACGTAGCGCACGCCGTGGCGCCGCCGCTGCGGCACGCCGTCGGCGGTGATGTCGGTGCCGCCGAGCACGATCTTGCCATGGCTGGCATGACGCTGCCCCGCCAGCACTTCGGCGAGATGCTTCTGCCCGTTGCCGTCCACCCCGGCGATCCCCAGCACCTCGCCCGGCCAGAGATCGAACCCGACGGCGCGCAAAGGACACTCGCCGCGCCCCGCCTCGGTCGCGAGGTCGCTTACCGTGAAGCGCGGGGTGCCGCTGCGATCGACCGTGCGGTCCTTGTGGGCGGCGCGGCCGCGGCCGGTCAGGATCTCGGCATCGCGGCGGTGCTCCGCGGTCGAGCCGAACATCATCTGGATGACGGTGTCGGTGACTTCGGTCTCGGACATGACCTTCAGGCGCTCCGGCGCGATCTCGCCGACCACGCGGCCGAGGCGCAGGACCGAGATGCGGTCGCCGAATTCATAGGCTTCCATCAGCTTGTGGGTGATCAGGATCAGCGCCACGCCGTTCGAACTCAGGCGTTTCATCACGGCACCGAGATCGCGGACACCCTGGGGCGTCAGCATCGAGGTGGGCTCGTCGAGGATCAGCACCTTCTCGCCGCGCCAGAGGGCGCGCATGATCTCGACCTGCTGCTGCTCGCCGAGCGAGAGCCGCCCGACCAGGGCGTCGGGATCGATCTCGACGCCGAGCAATGCCGACAGTTCCTTGAACCGCTGCAGCGCGGCGCCGCGCGCAAGGCGCTGCCACCAGTTGCCGCCGAGCATCAGGTTCTCGATCACGGTCAGGCTCGGAACCAGCAGGACGTGCTGGAACACGGTGCCGATCCCGAGCTCCAGGCTCTCGCGGGGCGAGCCGATCCGGACCGGCTTGCCGGCGACCAGGATCTCGCCCGCGTCAGGCTGCTGCATGCCGGCCAGCATGCCGATCAGGGTCGACTTGCCGGCGCCGTTCTCGCCGAGGAGCACGTGCACCTCTCCGGCGCGGAACTCCAGCGTGACCGCGTCATTGGCGAGGACGCCGGGGAATCTCTTGGTGATGTTGCGGACCGAAGCCGCGATCTCGCTCATGGATTCACTCTGCATCGGGCCGCGCCGCCTTGCAAACGGCGCGGCCCTTTGCGCAGGGGTCGCCCGGTGTTACTGCGCCGCGGCGGAGACCGAGCTCATCAGGGCGCGCACCTTCTGCGCGTCCTCGATGCGGTCGACCTTGACGCTGCCGTCGATGATCTTCTTGCGCAGATCCTCGATCGACGCCCAGACGTCGTCCGGGATGTTCTTGGTGTGCAGCAGCTTGACCGAATCGTCCTTCAGGCTGATCGCATATTCGTGCGTGCCGAACTTATCGGCCTTCAGGTCCTCGACCATCTGCGAGTAAACCGGGACCATGTCCCAAATCACCGAGGAGAGCAGACGGGCGCCGTGATCCTTGCTCTTGTCGCCGATCACGTCGATGAACCAGGTCGGGGTCTTGGCGGTCTCGACCGCCTGGACCATGCCGAAGCTGGCGCCGTCGCCCTGGCCGAAGAGCACGTCGGCGCCCGCACCGATCAACTGATCGCTGACGCGCTTGCCGCCGGCCTTGTCGTCATAGGCGGCCGGGCCGATCACGGCATAAAGGACCTTCACGCTGGAATCGGTAGCGTGAACGCCGTTCGCGAACGCCGCCGATTGCGAGTTCCATGATGGCGGCTCGCCCGAAACGACGATCCCCACGGTCTTCGACTTCGACATCTTGGCGGCCAACGCGCCCGCAAGATAGGCGCCCTCATGGCCGCTCAAGGTGTAGTCGGCGAGGACGCCCGGCTGGCCGGTGCCTTCCTTGTCGACGATCGCCACCGGCACCTTCTTCTCGGCGCCGACCTCCGGCACCGCGGTGTTGTAGCCGCTGGCATGGGCGATGATCAGGCTGGCGCCGTCATCCGCCAGCTCGCGGGCCTGCGGGTGCACGTCGCCGTAGCCGAGGCCCGTCGCCGGCATGAACTCCAGTCCGTACTTCTCGGCGACCGCCTTGGCCGCGTCATAGCCTTGCTGGTTCCAGCCCTGGTCGTTCGGGTTGTCCGGCGTCATGATCGCGATCTTCTTGACGTCGGCCGCGCTGGCGGCCCCGGTCAGGGCGAACATGCCGCCGGCGATGGCGCTTGCCGCCAGGACGGTGGCGATGGCGGTGCGGCCCATCAGCCTTCTTGAAATGGTGCTCATGATCTAGCCTCCTGTCTCCCTCGTTTTGCTTCCGGTCTCGCTTCTACTGCTGCGCCTTTACTGGCTTCCGCGCCGCGCAGCTTGGTCATCTCATGGTGGCGCGAGTTCCCATGTTCTCGAATTCGTTTCCGCCCTCCTAGGCCTGCAGCGCCTTCCGGACGGCGACCAGCTTCTTCGCCCGCGCGGCGCGGAGCTCGGCGATCCCCTCGGGCGTATAGTCGAAGATGCCGCTGCCGGTCTTCATGCCGAGCTTGCCCTTCGCCGTGCGCTCGGTGACATAACCGGCGACGTCGTCGCGGTCGCAGAGCTCCTTGTTGAGATAGCTGCCGACCGCCTGGTAGATGTCGAGCCCGGCCATGTCGAGAAGCGCCATCGGTCCCACGACCGCGAGCTTGTAGCCGATGCCCCAGGAGACGCAGGTGTCGAGCGCCTCCGGCTCGATCACCCCCTGCTCCACCAGATCGACGCATTCCCGCATGATCGAATAGAGCACCCGGTTCTCGACGAACCCCGGCACGTCCTTCTTGATCAGCACCGGCAGGTGGCCGAGCCGCTTCACGATTGCGACCATGGCCTCGGTCGTCGCCTTCGCGGTCTTCGCGCCGGGGATGACCTCGATCATCGGGATGATGTGCGGAGGGTTCGACCAATGCATGCCGATCACCCGCTCCGGCGACGCGACGCCGCCCTGGATCTTGGTGATCGGGATGCCCGACGTGTCCGAGGCGATGATGCAGTCCTTGGCGACCGCGGCCTCGATCTCGCGGAAGACCGCGATCTTGACCTCCAGCTTCTCGGAAACGTTCTCGATCACGAGCCCGCAACCGGCGACGGCATCGGCGAGGCTGTCGGCGACCCGGACCGGCGCGCCGCCCTGCACCGCGACGCCGAGATTGTCGAGCACGCTTGCCGCCATCGCGATCGCAGCCGGCGCCTTCTCGCGCTGGCCGGCGTCGCGATCGAAGGCCGCGACCTCGTAGCCGGCGCGCGCCAGGGTGGCGGCGATGCCGGGTCCCATGGTGCCGAGTCCGATAAGCGCCGCCTTCGCCATGGTCAGCCCGCCGTCGCTTTCTGGAAGGACGGCTTCGCCTTCAGCTTGTCGCGCCAGGCCTTGAGGCCCGGCAACGCGGGCAGCTCGATCGGGAAGTCGAGGCAGCGATGCACGATCGGCCCCAGAGCGATGTCGGCCAGGGTCAGCGCATTGCCGGTGATGAACGGCTTGCCCGCGCTCGCTTTTTCGAGGATCGAAAGCTGGGCGCCGAGTTCCTTGGCGTCGGCATCGAAGGTCGCGGCGCGCTCGGCCGCCGGCTTCTTCGAATCCTTGAACACCTGCACATACTGATAGTTCATCGAGGCCAGCAACCAGTCCATCCAGCGCTCGACGTCGGTGCGCTTGGCGAAGTCGGCCGGATAAAGGTCGCCTTTGCCGAGCTTGTTGGCGAGATAGCGGATGATGGTGTGGGATTCCCAGACCACGGTGTCACCATCCACAATCGTCGGCACCTTGCCGTTCGGATTGAGCTTCAGATAGTCGCCGCCGGTGTTGTTGAACTGGCGGCCGTAATCCTCGCGGGCATAGGGTGTGCCGGTCTCCTCCAGGAAGAACAGAACCTTCTGCACGTTGCCGGACGTGGCGCGGCCTAGAACTCTCAGCATCTCTCTCTCCCTGTCGGCGGGACTTGCGCCCCGCGATGATCTTTTCGTGCGGCGTACTCACCGCCAAGCCAAACTCAGCCTTTCGGCTTATAGGCGACGGCATCCATCTCGATCATGCAGTCGATCGCCAGCCGGCATTCGACCGTGGTACGCGCCAGCTTCCCTTCCGGGAAGTATTCCTTGAAGACGCCGTTGTAGCGGCCGAAGTTGCGCGCATCCTCGATATAGGTGGTGATCTTCACCACGTCGGAAAGGTCCGCGCCCTCAAGCGCCAGGATGCGCTTGATCGCCTCCAGCGTCCATCGGGTCTGTTCCTCGATGTTCGCGGCGCCGCACATGTTGCCGTTCTCGTCCTTCGGGACTTGTCCCGAGACAAAGATGAAGTCGCCGGCCCTGACCGCCGGGTGGAACGGCAGGTTCGGGTTCTTCTTGCCGATGGCGATGATCTTGTCGTTGGCCATGTCTCTCTCCGGTCCCGCTAGAGCACCGACGTCTCGATGATATCGACGCCGCGCTGCCGGTCGATCAGATAACAGATTCCACGGTCGTCGATGGTGACATCATTGGATGATGACAATTCAAAGCCCTCAGGCGCATCCGGCTCGTAGAACCCGACCTCCTTCGGCTGGAAGGGGTCGGCGATGTCGAGGATGCGGAGGCCCTGGGCGAACCAGGCGAAGGGGATGACCGTGCCCTTGAACCGCTCGGAGGGCTGGTGGCAGCCCATCATCGCCGGCTGCGGCGTGCCGTCCTTGTCCAGGCCCTCGACCTGCCAGGTCGCGATCGGGATCGGGCAATGCTCGTTGGTGATGTCGTAGATCCAGGCGAAGGCCGGGGCGGCCGGCCAGAGCTTCGCCACGTCCTCGTCCGCCACCACCATGATCTTGCGACCCTTCAGGGGCTCGGGGATCGGCAGGCAGGTATGGGTCGGATGCGGGAAGGCCGGCGAGGTGTTGCCGCCGGAAACGAGCTTTGGCTTCGACATGTCGGCGATGTCGAGGATGTAGTAGCCATGATGCCAATAGGAGACATAGAGGCGGTCGCCCATGCGCATCGGGTGATGGCAGCGCGGCGGCGTCCAGTTCTCCCAGGGATATTCCTCGCCGCCCGCCTTCCACTGGCCGGGGATCCACCAGCGCCCCACTTCCTCGGGCTTCGCCGGGTCCTTCAGGTCGAGGATCATGGCGATGTTGCCGACATAGCCCTCGGCGGTCGGCGAGATATAGGCGTAACGGCCGTCGAAGTCGTAGCGGTGCACGCCCTTGCCATGAGTGCGCCACTTGGTGATCAGCTTCGGCTCAGCCGGCTTCGAGACGTCGTAGATGCCGAGGCCCCCGCCGAAGCCGAGATCGCCGGCCGGTCCCTGCTTCTCGTGGTTGACGATCATGATGCCGTCGGCGACCCGCACCTTGTGCGAATGCCAGCCGTCCGGCACCTCGACCTTGGCGATGGTCTTCGGCTGCCGGGGATCGGAGATGTCGACGATGGTGGTGCCGGTCGGCTGGCGCATGTGGCCGACATAGAGCGTCCGGCCGTCGACCCAGACCTGGCCGCCGCCCGGGCAGTCGAAGTTCGCCAGCAGCTTGGTATTCTTGGCTCTTGCCATGGTGATCCGTGATCAGGCGAGCTTGACGATGTCGCCTTGCTTGTTCTT
>Ga0335082_10003259_pt1 | contig 17652 bp, 13 predicted proteins | sample Lox_Sample_41_FD_206718 | JGI IMG/M metagenome (GOLD analysis project Ga0335082, IMG submission 206718) | Soil microbial communities from Loxahatchee National Wildlife Refuge, Florida, United States - Lox_Sample_4.1 | ecosystem: Environmental > Terrestrial > Soil > Wetlands | place: USA... | reverse complement strand
AGTGCGCAGGTCTGGGCAAGCGGAAGAAACTCTCTCGACCCTCAAATCTCCCTTGCGACCGGACTGCCGCTCTTCGAAAAATCCCTGAGCACACAGGGCGATCTGCAGTATCATTTCACGGAACTTGGCAACCGGCTTTCCCTCATCGGCGGGATGTCGTACCGCTACCAGACGATTGATACAAAGGGATCGCTGATGCTTGACACCCATAGCGACAACACCTCGGGCATCTATGGTCAGGCAGAATTTACGCTCCCGCTGCAACTGAAAGCCGTTGCCGCAGTGCGCTGGGACAAGAGCTCATTGCAGTCGGATGAGCTCTCGCCGAAAGGCGCTCTCGTCTGGACGCCTCTTCCCGACCAGAGCTTCCGTGTCACGTACAACAAAGCATATCAATCGCCGAATTATTCGGAACTTTTCCTTCACGTCCGCGACCCCATCACGCATTTTTCCTATTTTGGAAACGACAATCTGATCTCCGAGAACATTGACGGCTTTGAATTCGGATACAAGGGAATTTTCCAGAATGCGGTCTTCATCACGTTCGATGCGTATTACAACCAGCTGCGTGATTTTATCACGGATCTTTCGCAGGGCGTGAATCCCCAATACACGACAACCGACAGCGTCATCCTCTCGTACGGAAATGCCGGAAAGGTGACCGAATCCGGTTTTGAAGTCGCCGCAAACTATTACCTCTCACAAGAGTGGATGTTGAGTGCAAACTACTCCCTCTTCAATTTCACGATCCAGGAACAGAACGAGAACGATCCGATCCTTCCCAATGCACCGCAATTCAAGATCAACGGCGGGATCACCTACCGGAACCGGAACGGGTATGACATCGGGGTAAGCGTGAAGTATGTTCCCTCGTTCGACTGGTCCGCCGGAATCTACCAGGGCCCTATTCTTGCCTATACGCTGGTGAATCTTGCCGCAAGTTACCAGATCACACCTCATCTCCAGTTCGGTTGCAATGTTTCCAATCTGTTCGACCGTGTTCATTACGAAATTTTCGGCGGATCGCTGCTCCGACGCCGAGCGATGCTTTCCTTAACGACGACATTTTAGGTTCTGCTCCCTCGTTCTCACCGCGTGCGGGAGGTTGTGCATTCCGGACGATTTTTATATCTTTCCTTCAACACATCAACTTTCCCGAGGGTGATTTATGCCGTCACGACCCGCAAGCATTTCCCATCTCAAAGTGACCTGGTTAGGGCATTCCGCTTTCAAATTCGAAACCCCTCGGGAGAAGATCGTGCTTATCGACCCATGGCTGGAAAACCCGAAGGCACCTCTTGGCGCAAAAGAGATGCCGAAAGTCGATCTCATCCTTGTAACACACGGCCATGGCGATCATCTCGGCAATACGGTTGAGATCGCACAGCGAACGGGGGCGACGGTGGTCTGCATTTTCGATCTCTCGGTCTTTCTCCAGAGCAAGGGGGTGAAAACCGTCCAGGGGATGAACAAAGGCGGGACGATGTCAATCGATGGGATCAGTATCTCGATGGTAGATGCAAAGCACAGCTCTGATATTGACACCGGCGGAACCCTCTCACCGGGTGGTGAAGCCGCAGGATACGTTGTTGAATTTGAAAACGGTCTCAGGGTCTATCATGCGGGCGATACATCCGTTTTCGGAGACATGAAGATCATCGCCGAGATCTATAAGCCCGATGTGGCAATTCTCCCGATCGGAGATTACTTCACTATGGGGCCGAAGGAAGCCGCATACGCCTGTGGGCTCCTCAAACCAAAGCGGATCATTGGGATGCATTATGGAACGTTCAAGGTTTTGACCGGCACGCCGGCAGAATTGAAGAAACTTCTCCCCCCTCGACTGAAAAACAGGCTCCTCGAATTGGAACCGGGGAAAACAGTCACTCTCTAAAATAGAAAAGGTGGATCGAGCGTCGTCTGCGATCCACCTTTTGCTTATGCGGTTGTATCGGTGTGTCACTTATTGATACGGGAGGAATTTGAGAAAGTTGCATCCCCCCTCACACAGCGATCCGAAGCCCTCCCAAGAGATTGATTTTCATTGATTTAGACGAGAGCTGTGGGATACAGCGTTTCTTTCAGTTCCCGATTTAATTGATATAGTCCTGTTTGATTATTGGATGTCCCCCGAAAATTTGAAAGTGAATTGCATGTTGCTGGTAGTGAATATTCGCAGCGGTTGATTTTGAATATGACACTGAATCTCCTCATTGTTAATCTTCTTGTCCCTCCTCATCTGTTTCGTTTTGTAAGATTGCAGGACTTGTTCGATCGGCATCAAATTGGTATATTTTATTTATCATGAATTCGTTCTTTTCATAAGGAGAAATGCTGATGTACAATATTCTCATGCAACAGATAAAAGATGAAGTTTCACGACTCGGTGTGAAGGAATTGAATACGGCGGAAGAAGTCGATACTCTCCTTGCACAACATAAGGGAACCGCTCTGGTTTTCGTGAATTCTGTCTGCGGATGCGCCGGCGGAATTGCACGGCCGGCTCTCGCTATGGCGCTCCGCCATTCCGTCAAGCCGGATGTTGTTGCATCGGTTTTTGCAAGCGGGGATCGTGAAGCAACAGCTCAGGCACGCTCCTACTTTACTGACATGCCCCCGTCGTCACCCTCCTTTGCGTTGTTGCGCGACGGTAAACTCCTGTACATGATTCATCGTTCCGATATTGAGATTCGGGAGCCGCATGAAGTTGCCGATCTGCTCACGCAGGCATTTGAGAGGTACTGTAACACGGCGGCAAGAAACTGACCGGGAGTTTTCACGGACAATCTCAAGTAGATCACCGCAATCAGGAGCGCTTGGATATCACCCGAAAACTCCGTATATTTTAGCTGGAACTAGAACGCCTCAGGCCACTCTGCTCGAGGCGTTTTTTGTTCACTCTACAATCAAAACAGCATGCAACAACGGGAAGATATAAGAAATATTGCGATCATCGCGCACGTCGATCACGGCAAAACGACGCTGGTTGACCACATGCTCCGGCAGACGGGGACGTTTCGTGAAAACCAGGAAGTCGTCAAGCGTGTGATGGATTCCAACGAGCTGGAGCGCGAACGTGGCATTACGATCCTTGCAAAGAACACGGCGGTTTTCTACAAGCACCGTTCCTCCGACGGAAAGACCCGAACTATAAAGATCAACATTGTCGATACGCCCGGCCATTCGGACTTCGCCGGCGAAGTCGAGCGAACGTTGAAGATGGTCGACGGGGTCCTCCTTCTGGTCGATGCGTCGGAAGGCCCCCTCCCGGGCACAAAATTTGTCCTCAAGAAATCACTCGACCTCCATCTTCAGCCGATTGTGGTCATCAATAAGATTGACCGCAAAGATGCCCGCGCTCACGCCGTACTCGACGAAGTGTTTGAGCTGTTTCTCTCGCTCGGCGCAAATAACCAGCAGCTCGATTTTCCGACACTCTACTGCATTGCGAAGCAAGGGATCGCGAAGTGCGAGCTCGAGGATGAGGGAAAAGACCTGACGCCGCTCTTTGAATCGATCGTCAATAGAATTCCGCCCCCGCCGGGAGATGCCACGGCGCCGTTTCAAATGCTCGTCACAACCATTGACTACAACGACTATCTCGGGCGGCTCGGTATCGGCCGCATTGCGCGTGGCAGGATCCATCTCGATTCTCCCATGAAGATCATCCATCGCGACGGCAACGTTGAAGACGCCCGCGTCACCAAAATCTATACATTCGAAGGACTCAAGCGTATTGAAGTGGAAGAAGCGCATGCCGGCGACGTCATCGCGATCGCCGGAATGGACGACGTCGATATCGGCGAGACAATTGCCGATGCCGCAGATCCCGTATCGCTTTCCTTCGTCGCAATCGAAGAGCCGACACTCTCCATGAACTTCGTTGTGAACAACTCGCCGCTCGCCGGACAGGAAGGAAAGTACGTCACTACGCGCAATCTGGGCGAACGGCTCGCACGCGAGCTGCGCTCAAACGTGAGTCTGCGCGTCGAGCTGACGGAAAGTCCGGATATTTTCAAGGTCAGCGGCAGAGGCGAGCTTCATCTTGCCATTCTCATCGAAACGATGCGGCGGGAAGGATACGAGTTTCAGGTTTCCGCACCGGAAGTCATCTATCGGCGGATCGCTGATGTTCTCTGCGAGCCGATCGAACACGTGATCGTCGATGTGCCCGACGAATTTGCAGGAATTGTTATACGGAATCTCGGCTCGCGGAAAGGGATCATGAAGAACATGATCCAGGTTCAGGGAAACACGCGGCTGGAGTTTAGCGTCCCGGCCCGCGGATTACTTGGATTTCGTTCCGAGATCATGACGGAAACAAAGGGCACCGGAATCCTCCATCATAATTTTTCCGGATACGAACCGTACAAGGGAGATCTCTCGACGCGGCATAAGGGGGCCGTCATCCAGCTTGAGGATGGAAATTCCACCGCTTATGCGATGTGGAAGCTCCAGGAACGCATGACGTTTTTCATCGAGCCGGGAGTGCATGTTTACAAGGGAATGGTCGTTGGAGAGAATGCGCGCGATGAAGACATCATTGTAAACGTCTGCAAGACCAAACAGTTGACGAATATGCGCGCGAGCGGCGCGGACGAGGCCATCCGGCTCGAGCCGCCCAGAATTCAGACTCTTGAGCAGGCAATTGAGTGGATCGCCGACGATGAGTACATCGAAATTACTCCGAAGTCTCTTCGCCTCCGCAAACGCTATCTCGACCACAACGAACGGTTGCGGATGTCGAAAAAGAAAGCGGAAGAAATCGAAACTGATTGATCGTCCATCTTTGACACTTCCCTGCTAATTCGTTCAAGTTAGGGCTCGTAAAAAACGATTGAAAAAAGGACGGGTTTCAATCCGTTAGAGATTTGAAATTCTCCCATCGCACAGACTGGCATCGTCAGCAGAACAGGATCACGGAACTCCTTCAGAAGCTCCGTTCCGGAGGAAAGACGATCCTGGATCTTACAAATTCCAATCCCACGAAATGCGGCATACTCTACCCCCGCGAGGAGATACTCTCCGCCCTTTCGCAACCGACAACGCTCAATTACGATCCCGATCCCCGCGGCTTGCTCTCAGCCCGCACGGCTATTGCACGGTACTACACGCAACAGGGTGCTTCTGTGGAGCCATCGGAGATTTTTCTGTGCGCCGGTACAAGCGAGGCCTATTCTCATCTCTTCAAATTGCTCTGTAATCCCGGGGATGATATTCTGGTTCCCCAGCCATCATACCCCCTCTTCGAATATCTCGCAGAACTGAATGATGTGCAGCTTCGGACCTATCGGTTACTCTATGATCATGGCTGGCAAATCGACATGCGGTCCATTGAGCAGGCCATCACTCTTCGTACAAAAGCACTCGTCGTCGTCAATCCACACAATCCGACGGGAATGATTCTCAAACGGCCGGAGTATGAACAGATCCGTCAGTTCGCTCTGAAACATCGCCTCGCCATTATCTCCGATGAAGTCTTCAACGAATATGCATTTCACCCGAACGGGTCCATGGTGAGAACCCTGGCGAGAGAAAACGAGGTTCTCACATTCACACTTAACGGAATCTCCAAGCTCCTCGGCCTTCCCCAGTTGAAGCTGGGCTGGATCATTCTGCGTGGCAACGAGCGCGTTGAAGCCGCCGAACGGCTCGAAATCCTTTGCGATACATTCCTTTCTGTCGGCACACCGGTACAAACGGCACTCCCGCTTCTTTTGCCCTCTGCAACAAGTACTCGCACCCAGATCCTCCAGCGCGTCAAATCGAATTATGCTTTCGCCGCTTCGAACACCTCCGGCTCCATCACACTTCTCGAATGCGACGGGGGATGGTATGCGGTATTGCGGGTTCCCAGCACGAGAACCGATGAGGAATGGGCTCTGGGATTACTCGAACAGAAGGGGGTCTATCTTTTTCCGGGATACTTTTTCGACTTCGATAAAGAAGGAATGCTGGTGGTGAGTCTTCTTGTTGAAGAGTCGGATTTTCAGTCGGGATATACTGCCGCGGTTGAGTATATCGACGCCTCCACGCGATAATAGGCGGATTTATTTCTTCAGTACGCCATTGAAGAACCGGACAAACGGAAGCAGTTCTCTGTAAAGATCTACAATTTTGTCGGAAAACTGCGGCCGGGTACACTCCTCAACTTTCCAGGTTACGCCGCTATAGAATTGCTTGTACTTGAGCCATTCGATCATGGGATGATCTTTCGCGAATCCGATCGGGTTGCGTGAGAGCTTCGAGCCCTCCAGTTCGCCAAACCGTTTCCTGAATGACTTTCCCGTCACAATCGCAAGGAATTCCTCTCCGTGCTCTGAGATACCATTCCGGATTTTCTTGAGCTGGGAGCTGTCGGGCATATAGATGCCGCCACCCACATAGATTTCCGGGGGTTCGACATGGAGATAATATCCGGCGCTTTCCTGCCAGGTGCCTTTGGGATGAAAGACCGCGGCGATCGAAGTTTTGTACGGGGATTTATTTTTACTGAAACGCGTATCACGATTGATCCGGAAGATGCTCCTTCTCAGATTAAATTCGAATTCCGGAGCATGCTTCGCCATGGAACTGTTCAGCGCGCTGATCAGCGATTGCATCGGAAGTTTCACCGATTCAAGGTAGATGGTCTTGTGAGATGTGAACCATTCCCGATTATTGTTCTTCTTTAGGTCCCTCAGGAATTTCAGTCCTTCACGCGGAAAACCGACGAATGGCGGAAAGACTTCCAGTTCGACCTGCGTTCGTTCCTTCATCGTTTCCTCAATCCTTTCTCTGCTGCTTCGAGTGCTCCGCGGACAAATCCGTCTTCCTGCTTCAAGAGTTTCCGGGCACGCACGGCAGAAACCCCTGCCAGTTTCATGACCAACGCGGTTTTGACATGGCCACCCGCTTTGCCGAGGAATTGTGCCGCCGTCTCATAATCGATTCCCGCTGCGATCATCAGAACCCTTTTCGCCCTCTCCTCCAACTTCCGGCTGTTCATTTTTAAATCGACCATCATATTTTCGTACACCTTCCCGATCCGGATCATCGATGCCGTAGTCAGCATATTCAGCACGAGTTTTTGCGCCGTGCCTGCTTTCATGCGCGTAGATCCCATGATCACTTCGGGCCCGACGTCGACGCAAATTGCGACATCCACACTCTTTGAGAGCCCAAGGAATTCCTTTTTCTTCAGAAGCCGCCTAGGGTTCGTCGTGACGAGAATGGTTTTCGCTCCGCGCTGTTTGGCGCTCCGGAGAGCTCCGTGAACATACGGAGTCCTCATGCTCGCGGCGATTCCGCAGACCACATCCTCCCGCCCGACACGCTGGCGGTCCATCTCCCGCTGCCCGTCGGCAGCGCGATCCTCGGCACCTTCCTGTGATCGGAACACGGCCTTTCTCCCGCCTGCAATAAACCCACGCACCATCGAGAATTTGGTTCCATAGGTCGGAGGGCATTCTGCGGCATCCAGGATGCCGAGACGCCCGCTTGTTCCAGCGCCGACGTACAACAGCCGGCCGCCGTGTCTGAATGACCTCACGATAAGGTCAGTTGCTCTCGAAATATGCGGGATTTCTTTTCGGACGGCCTCTGCGACAGTTCGGTCCTCTGCGTTGATGAGCGAAAGGATTTCCCTTGTCCTGAGGGTATCGATCTTCATCGACGACCTGTTTCTCTGCTCGGTGGAAAGCAATCGGAGCTGTTGGAAGAGACGTTGCGAGCTCACTCGGGATGAAGTCATGGTTTGATGATGATCAGTTTTTTGTCGACGAGATCCGGGCTATCATTGCCTTCAATGACTACCGGAACAACTTCCACAGAATGCGGCCGGCATTTGATTCGTGCCTCCGCCAACTCTGCGTCGAGTATTCCGCCCTTCATGAGTATCATTGTTCCCCGGGGGATGATTCTGCGTCGGGTGGCTTCCTGGTCATTACCCTCCTCGGCACACTTTTTCAGGAACGGCGTTCCCCATTTCAGCAAGTCTCGTAAAGGGGCTACGGCCCGCGCAAGAAGGTAGTCAAATTTCTCATGATAAACAGAGGTCATCGCCAGATCCTCTCCTCTTCCAGCGGACGTCGTTACATTCGGCAGCTGAAGTTTCTTGAGTATATCCTCAACCGCCCGGACCTTCTTTTGCGTGGAATCGATGAGCACGAACTCGCACATGGGAAGACATATTGCAAGCGGAATTCCGGGGAATCCTCCGCCCGTTCCGAAATCAACTATTGTGGAAGGCGAATCAAATCGACAAAAGAAGAGAAAGATCAGAGACTCGAGAATATGTTTTCGCCAAATATTTTCTTCATCCTTACGCGAGAGGAGATTTATTTTAGCGTTCCAGAGCAATATATTATCTGCGAAACATAGCAATTTATCTAACATCTTCTCGTTCAGAACAATTCCGTTCTTTCTGGCAATTGTGCGAATCCAGACGATATCCGCAGAAAAGTCACGTTTCACGTGAAACTCTCAACGAAGATGTACCATGAGGATAGAGATATCCGATGAAGTCACTCCGCTGATCCTCGCCGCCTGCCCTAGAGAATATGGTCTGATCCTCTGAAGCTTCTCGCGCCCTTCTGCCGACAGCGCCTTCACTCCGGAAAAATCGAACTCATGCGGAATGGAAATATTCTCATGCCTCTTGAAGAGCTCAATTTCCTCTTCCTGTCTTGCGATATATCCGTCGTACTTCATCTCTATTTCAATTTGTTCCAGAATCTCATTGACAAGACGCTCGTCTTTCAGATCCATCAATCGGGACACGTACGGCTCGCGATTCACCGGCTCAATCGTGATAATGTCCCGAATTCGAACTTCAGGTCGTCGCACAATCTGAAGGAGCTTTTCTCTGCTTTCCAGCGGTGAGCTGGATTTCGATATCAGATACGGATTTATTTCATCCGGAGCAAGCGAAAAGTTCCGGAAAAATTCAGTTCCCGATTGTATCATTCTCTCTTTTCTCAGGAGGCGTTGGTGGATGCCGTCCGGTATCAGTCCAAGCTCAAACCCCCTCTTCATGAGTCGCCGATCGGCATTATCCTGACGAAGAAGAAGCCGATATTCTGCCCTGGAGGTGAACATCCTATACGGTTCCTCGGTGCTCTTGTTGATGAGATCATCAATGAGGACACCGATATATGCCTCGGATCGACTCACAACAAATTCTCCCCTGCACTTCGCACGCAATGCCGCATTTATTCCTGCGACCAGGCCCTGTGCTGCTGCCTCTTCATATCCGGAGGTACCGTTAATCTGTCCTGCGAAATAGAGCCCGTCAACGAGCTTCGTTTCCAGGGTATGTTTCAATTGGTGTGGGGGGAAGAAATCGTACTCCACCGCATACCCCGGACGGAGCATATCCACATTTTCGAACGCGGGAATAGTCCTGAGCCCTTTGAGTTGAACATCCGCCGGTAGGCTCGTCGAGAAGCCGTTCACATAGGCAACGTGTGTGTTATAACCCTCGGGCTCGATGAAAATCTGGTGGCTCCCCCTTTCGGAAAACCTCACGATCTTATCCTCTATCGAGGGGCAATATCTCGGCCCGATACCCTTGATTCTCCCCGTAAACATAGGGGATTCACCGAACCCTGCCTCCAGCTCCCGATGCGTATCCCTATTCGTATGAGTGAGGTACATGGGGATCAGTCTATTCCGAATTCTCTCGGTCTGATACGAAAATGGCCTAGGCGGGTTATCACTTGCCTGTTCCTCAGTTTCCTTCAGATTGACTGTGCGGAAATCGATGCGGGGCGGGGTGCCCGTCTTCAGGCGCCCCGAAACGAACCCAAGCGCCTGGAGCTTCTCCGTAATACCAGTCGAGGGATCTTCACCGAATCTCCCTCCCGGGCGTTGATTTAGCCCAGTGTGCATGAGTGCTCTCAGGAATGTTCCGGCACAAAGAACCAACGCTTTGCAGGCGATAGTCCTGCCGTCTCTTGTCGTCACGCCGGTCACCAACCGCCGACCATCGGTGGATTCCGTAAGGATCTCCTCGATCGAGCTCTCCAGAATCTCTAGGCCTTCCTGATTCCTGAGTCGTTGAAGGGCTTCCTCAGAATACCAGTCCCTGTCGTTTTGGCACCTTGGTGACCAAACTGCAGGTCCCTTCGATTTATTCAATACTTTGAATTGAATTCCCGTAGCATCGGCGATCTTACCCATTTCTCCGCCGAGAGCATCGATCTCTCTTACGAGATGCCCCTTGGCCGTACCTCCAATGGCAGGATTGCAAGACATCCTTCCGATTGCTGAAGCAGACATTGTTATCAAGGCGGTCGCCAGACCCATTCTGGCAGATGCCAGAGATGCCTCAATTCCGGCATGTCCACCTCCCACCACAATAACATCGAATTTATGGTTATTTTGGAACTGCTGTTTCACGTGAAACGTCTATTTTCCAATACAGAATTTCGAGAATATATGGTTGAGGATGTCGTCGCTGGTTACTCTGCCTACGATCATCTCAAGGTCGCTGATTCCCCTCCTAATATCGGAAGCAACAAGCTCATTTCCCACACACTGGAGGAGTGAGGCCAATGCGGAATCTAAGGCCTTTTTCGCATTACCTAGACATGCAACATGACGGAAGTTTGTTACCATGACGGATTCGTCGCTATCCACAACTCCTTGGAGATCCGTCGACTCCACCAACGCTTTGCGCAACTGTTCCAGGCCGAACCCCGTCTTGGCTGAAAGAGGGACTCTGGCCATTCCCCGATGAATATCAGGTAGGCGATCTTGCAAGAATCCAATAAGATCGTACTTGTTGAGAACTTCTACAATCTTCGCGTTAGCAGAGTGCAAATTCCTCAACTCGTTAAGAAATATCTCCTCGTCAATTCTCGTACTATCCCGGACGAACAGGATGATGTCCGCCTCCTCAATTGCCGAATATGTTCTCTTGATGCCTTCCGATTCAACAATGTCGGTCGTCGGCCTGATTCCGGCAGTATCGACGAGCTTAAAAAGGACGCCATCTATGATAGCGTTCTCTTCAATAGAATCTCTCGTCGTCCCGGCAACTGGTGTTACAATTGCCCTGTTGTAGTCAATTAAGTTATTGAAAATACTTGATTTACCAACATTCGGTTCCCCGATGATGGCCACACTTACACCTTCCCTCGACATTCTTCCAGCCCTGTAGGATTTGATCATGCTATCGATTTCCTGCACCACACTATTGAGCCGCTCCGATACCTGCGATTGTGAAACGATGCTGATTCCCTCTTCCACAAAATCGAGTTCAAGTTCGAGCAAACCGCAAACCCCGAGAAGTTTTTCACGCAGCTCATCGATCTTATGCGATAATCGGCCGTGAAGTTGTGAGAGTGAGAGCTTCTGGGCGGCATCCGATTGAGCATGGATCAGGTCGGCAACCGCTTCGGCCTGCGAGAGATCCATCCTTCCATTCAGGAATGCCCGCTTTGTAAATTCACCCGGCTCGGCCTGGCGCGCCCCGGCCCGTATCAGCGTTTCGACGATGGTTCTCGCAACAAAGACTCCGCCGTGACAGCTCAGCTCCACACTATTCTCCCCGGTATACGAATGCGGCGAACGGAACACGGTTGCAACCACATCATCGACTCGCTCCCTTTTCTCGTTCACGAACGTTCCAAAATGGGCTGTATGAGTTTGTGAATCCGCGAGCGGCTTCTTTCCCCGAAAACAGCAATCCGCAATGCGGAACGCCTGCTCGCCGCTCAAACGGATGACCGCGATACCGCCTTCTCCAGTCGGAGTAGCAATTGCCGTAATGACGTCGTCGAGTGGATGCATGATAACGGGAAGTGTCACAAATAATTTATGAAAGGGAGGAGAGAAAAACAAAGCCCCGCATGTCGTGCGGGGCTTTAACGAATAGGACTTCTTATTTACTGCGGCTCAGCGCTTGGAAGGCGTCTTGGGTAGATTGCGGGCGATCTTCGAGATGAATCCGCCGCCCGATTTCCCGGGCTCCACTTTTCGTAACGGCTCATCCTTGTGCTGCTTGTTGACCCACGTCTGCTGTCCGATCGAGAACAGATTGAAGACAAAATAGTAAAGATTGAGCCCTGCGGGAAAGTTGTTGAACATCAACGTCATGAGCACCGGCATAATCCAGACCATCGCCTGCTGACGTGGATCCTTCACGGACATTTTCTGTTGCACAAACATTGTGATCCCCATGAAGAGCGCCAATCCGCTCACCTCATTCACGCCGAACAGAGGGAGATGAAACGGTAGCGTAACGATGACGTCGGGAATGGAAAGGTCCTTGATCCACCAGATGAAAGATGCCTGACGCAGTTCAATCGTTGAACTGAAGACCGCCCAGAGTGCATAGAGAATCGGCAGCTGCAGAAGCATGGGGAGGCAGCCGCCCGCAGGATTGACCCCGTATTCCTTGTAGAGCCGCATGACCTGCTGGTTCATCTTCTGCGGATCGTCTTTGTATTTCTCCTTGATCTCGTTCATCATCGGCTGAAGCGCCTGCATCCGCTGCATCGACCTCATGCTCTTCTTCGTCAGGGGATAGAGTACAACCTTGATGATGAGTGAGAAGAGGATAAGAACCACTCCGTAGTTCGGAACGAAGTAATGGAGGAACTTGAAGAGGGGAATGATAACATATTCTGAAATGGGCCTGATGATCCAGGCCGCTCCGAGACTCATGATCTTTTCGAGATCGACGTTATACTGACGGACCACATCGAAATCGAGCGGGCCCAGAAATACCGTAAATCGGTCCTCTTCAAGGGAATTTCCGGTAAAGGGCATCTTCAGTGCAAGACTGTAGTCTTCCTTTGCTCCCTGATCGGGAAGGGGAGTTCGTATCCCTTCGAGATATGCTCCCTGGCTTTCCTTCTCACGTGGAATAATCGCCAGGGCAAAATATTTGTTGCGCATTGCGACCCATGTGACGCGACCCGACAGGGACTGCTTCACCGGCTCGCCCATTTTCGTCGCATCGACATCGGTGATCTCTCCTCCGGCATAACCCGATGCCTTTGCGAAATTCGACTCATTGATCGTATTGTATTCCACGTACCGGAGACCGGATTCCCAGGCAACCTGGTATTCAAAATTCGAGATGATGTTCTCCATATGCTCGAAGCGGTATACCGCGTCGAAGGAATACTTGCTGCCGTAAAAGACGAACGATTTCACAATGCGGCTCTGCTCGTTGACACCCGCAACAAAGTCGATTCTCACAGAATCGTTCGGACCAAGCGTGTAGACCCTGCCATCGGGTTCGGGCGTTGTGAAGTAGAGCCCTTTTGTATCCACCAGTCTCCCATCGGAAGTATAGAACTGGAGATTGAAATCCCCCCTGGAATCCGTATTAATGAGGTTTACCGGATAGTGATCCCAGGTTGTGTATCCCTTCACAATCCACGATTGGATGCGTCCGCCGAGTGTCGTGAGTTCCGATCGGTACCGATCAGTTTCGATGACGATGGTTTTCTTCTGCCCGACGGCAAGGGAAGAGAAGTATTTGCCGAGCGTGTCCGTGGAAACCTGCGGGATTGGTTTTGGAATCTGAGCCGATGTATCACGCGGGGTCCGCTTTGCCGCACTCGCCGAGGTGTCTTGTTGTGCGGAAGGCGGCTGGGGCGGCGGCGCGTTCCAGTACATCCAAACCATCAGCACGACACCGATAAGCAGAAAGCCGATAATTGATTTGCGATCCATGATAGTCTTTTTCTCTCAGCGAAATGTTGAGTTTCGAGGAACCGGATCATATCCACCGGGATGGAGCGGATGGCACCTGAAGACGCGACTCACCGACATCCAGGAACCTTTCACGGCACCATGCTCTTCAATTGCTTCAACCGCGTAGGCGGAACAGGATGGATAGAACCGACACCTGCCCTGTGGAAGCATCGGGGAAATGACTGTTTGATACAGGCGGATCAGGGAAATAAGAAACCGCTTCATACTATTTTCTCCTTGAGAACGTTCATGAGCAGGAATTTTACATCGTCTTCGATTTCGTCAAATGCAGGAATGCGGGAATCTTTCCGACGCGGAAAATATGCGAATACGAGTGTCCCGGGGGAGCTTTCCCCGCCGGCAACAGCATCGAGCATATGCTTGTTCAGACGATAGGCCTCGCGGATACGGCGTTTCACCAGATTGCGGTCGACAGCTCTTCGGAGAGTGCGGGAAATAACGACGCCGAATACGGGACGTGCCGAAGCAGGTGGGGATGAGAGGGCATCATTGAGAACAAGACACCGGAGAACGTTTCCATTGATTCTTTTCCCTTGATCAAAGACCTTCCGGAAATTTTTCCGACCCCGTAAGATCTCCGACTTTTTCAGAGTATATCGCACACGAGACAGACACCTAGCGCTCGTCGCTGACGGTTAAACGCCGTCTCCCTTTTGCCCGCCGCCGCGCCAACACCCTTCGCCCGTCCTTTGACTTCATACGAGTCCGAAACCCATGAATATTCTTTCGCTTCCTTTTGCTCGGCTGAAACGTCCTCTTCATCGAAAATTCCCCTGATTTGTTCTTCTGGTGAGATGTAAAAAAAGGATTGTCTCGTCCACAATCCTTTCGCTCAGTCTAGAGAGCCGGACGCAATATAATCAATGGCGCGACTAAATACAAACACTCATATTTCATCGGAATTTCCTTGCCAACGCCTCCAAAAGTTTGTATAATGTGGAACAAGAGTAATCAAACAAGGCGTGTGAATAAAATGTGGACAACTTTCCGTTGTCCCGTTTTTCCAGGGAATTCAGTTCGGAATAGCAGACGACAGCTTAAAGCAGTTTGTTAATAAGTCTCCATTTCAGTTTATGGAACAAGCTGCTTAAGATACCCGAAATTCCCGCGCCTGGGGGCGTTCAGTTCAGCATTTTACCATATTTCAACATCAGCAGTTCTTCCTGTGCACTATTCTGGTTATATAATGTGGATAACATCGCAAGTCTTTATTTTTTAGACACTAAGGAATCTTATGGAGCTTGGAGAGAGCACTCTGCACGATAGCCCAGCGTCCAGCCAGCCAGCACTCGCAAATATCAAAGAGTCGAATCCTCTCGACATCTGGAACAGATGTCTGGAGAACATACGAACCAGGATCAATGCCCAAAGCTACAAGACATGGTTCGAACCGATCGTTCCTCTTTCAGTCGATGACCACACCTTCGTCATTCAGGTCCCGAGTGAATTTTTTTCAGAATGGATCGAGGAACACTACTACTCTCTGATCAGCGAATGCCTGGCACAGCTTACGGGACGCGAACTGAGTATCGAATACGATATCATCCCGGATGACCGGGAAGATGTGACGATTCATATACTTCCGGAAACGCCGCAGCAGCGGCTGCAGGATCAAATCGTGAATACCTCCTCGATCTCGAGCGAGCTTCCCCGTTCGACACTCTATCAGCCACAACCTGCCATCCATCCATCGTTGAATCCCCGCTACACCTTCGCAAACTACATCAAGGGAGAAAGCAACCAATTTGCGCGCGCTGCTGCGATGGCAGTTGCCAACAACCCGGGCGGAACTTCATTCAATCCGCTTGTCATCTATGGCGGTGTCGGACTCGGGAAGACGCACCTTGTTCATGCTATCGGCAATCACCTCCTCCATACGCACAAAACCAAACGCGTGCTCTACACATCCAGCGAGAAATTTACCGTCGATTTTGTCGAGTCCATACAGAAAGATAAAGTCGGAGAGTTCTCGGCGTACTATCGGAGCGTCGACCTCCTCATTGTCGACGACATTCAGTTTTTTACCGGGAAGGAAAAGACGCAGGACATTTTTTTCCACACCTTCAATGCTCTTCATCAGGTAGGCAAGCAGATTGTTCTCTCCTCCGACCGGCCGCCGAAGGAACTTCAGGGCTTGAATGAACGGCTCATTTCCCGGTTCCAGTGGGGCCTCACGGCGGACATTCAGCCGCCGGACCTCGAAACGCGTATCGCCATCTTACGGAAAAAAAGCAGTGATGAAGGTGTTGACCTGACGCATGATGTTGTCGAGTTCATTGCAGCAAATGTGACATCCAACATTCGCGAGCTGGAAGGGTGTCTCATCGGCCTTCTTGCACGTGCCTCCCTGGAAAACCGCGCTCTCAATCTCGATCTGGCACGGGATGTTGTTCGCTCCATCATCGGCGAGGTCCGGAGTCATATTACCATTGAAGAAATTCAACGCGCGGTTTGCGAGCATATGGGAATACCGGAAGATATCCTTCGCGCTAAGACACGCAAACAGGAAGTCGTTAATGCCCGACAGATCGCGATGTATCTTTCAAAAGAGCTCACGAATTCTTCGCTGAAGACCATCGGACTTCATTTTGGAGGAAGAGACCATAGTACGGTGATCCACGCCTATCAAACCGTCGAAGATCTCATGAAGACTGACCCGCGGCAGCGTACGACGGTTCAGCAAATTAAATCGAAACTGGAACGGAATTACCGATAATTACATGAAGAAGTCCGTTGATAACCCGATTTTACCGGTTGATTCGGTGTGGAAAACTCATCAAATTCAGGTAATCCCCAACTCCTCCCAGTTTGTTGTGGATAATTCAACTCGTTATCTACAATGAATTCACAAATTGTGATAACTTGAATGAAGCAATGGTGTCGATTTGAGGGAACTTTGATTGTTATAAACTTATCCACAGCCCTTACTATTATTCCTCCTTCTTTTCATTCCTAACTGATTATAAAATATTAGGGTTGTGGTACTTTCGCAGATTGTAAATATGCTCTTTTCTTCATATATTTAGAGACTGCATCCCATTAAATTTCACATCTAATGAGGAAATTACAATGAAATTCTCGGTATCGAGCACGGAATTGCAGAAAGCGCTCGGAAATGTCGGCGGCGTTATCCCTACAAAGTCGACCCTTCCTATTCTCGAAAACTTTCTCTTTCAGATTTCGAAAGAACAGCTGAAAATTACTGCAACCGATCTCGATATTTCCATGTCGGTTACCCTGAAAGTAAAAGGGGGACAGGATGGAATAATTGCGATCCCGGCAAAACGGCTCTTTGAAACCGTCCGTTCCCTTCCAACGACGGATATTACGTTCAGTTCGGATGCAGATAGTAACCGTATTGTGATGTCGACGAACAACGGCGAATATCGGCTGACCGGTGAATCGAGCGAAAATTATCCTGCGATTCCGTCGTTCAAGGGAAGTGACGAGCTCGAGCTGGACAACGAAGTGCTCCGTCGCCTGATCAGCAAATCGGTCTTTGCAGTTAGCACGGATGAGCTCCGTCCGGCGATGATGGGGATGCTCTTTCAGATTAAGGGGAAAGAGATCCGGGTTGCAGCAACGGACGGACATCGCCTCGTGCGGATCATCCAGTCGAAATTCGACTCAAAGAAAATTGAACGCGAGTTTATCATACCGGCAAAAGCACTCAATCTCGTCCTGAAGTCTGCCAACAACGCGACAACAACGGTCTCGTTCAGTGACACACACGCCATGTTTTCATTCGGTGACTCGACGCTGATTTCTAGAATGATCGAGGAAAAGTATCCGAATTATGAAAGTGTTATTCCACTTGATAATGATCGCAAGCTCCTGGTCGACAAGAACCAGCTTCTTGCTTCGGTGCGTCGCACATCACTCTATGCGAGTTCGACAACTCACCAGGTGCGGTTCTCACTGAAGAAAGGATCGATGACG
>Ga0335082_10003258_pt1 | contig 17656 bp, 12 predicted proteins | sample Lox_Sample_41_FD_206718 | JGI IMG/M metagenome (GOLD analysis project Ga0335082, IMG submission 206718) | Soil microbial communities from Loxahatchee National Wildlife Refuge, Florida, United States - Lox_Sample_4.1 | ecosystem: Environmental > Terrestrial > Soil > Wetlands | place: USA... | reverse complement strand
TTACGATCACATAGACCAATAAGCTGAAGACGACGAGAAAGATCACGCCCGTGATGGCGAGCACGAAATTCGATAGATGATAGAGCAACTTCGCATTCGGTGAGCGGGGATCAAACATGCTCGGGACCGGGTTGTCGCTTCCCTGACTCGCAGTGCACAATGCCACCGCGAAGAGTACTCCAACCACGAGACCCAGAATTCCCACCACGCGGCCGACAACCAATCCCCATTCTGTCTTGCGTTTTTTCCCCATGTCTGACTGCACTTCTTTCTCGCGGTGAGCGCCACTTTCAAGAGCCTTTTTTCACCGGGATGACGATCAACATCGAGCGACACTTCGGTGCTGCCGCACGAGACTGGAGCCCCGGGTAACACCGGATCAGCGCCCCGTGACACGAATCAGCATTTCCTGACCGCTGCTCAGTGTGATCTTCTGACGTCCGTGGAAAGCTGTGGTTCCCAACCCGCCGGCACCACCGATCACCGAACCAATTCCCGCGCCTTTGCCGCCGCCGAAGATTCCTCCCAACAAAGCCCCGGCGCCCGCGCCGACCACCGTGTGCACGATGGTTTTGCGACCTCGCCCGCCTGATTCGATAGCGCCTTCGACGTCTACCTTCTCGCCGGAAGGCGCGTGATAAAGCTCCACAATTTCGGCGTGAATTGGGGCGCGACGCCCGTCTGGCATTACCAGTCGGTCGAACGTCAGTATCATGCTGGTATGGCCCTTGATCTTTCCAGACATGTCAATTTGCGTGATGTGACCGTACACTCGGGCGTTCTGGTATTCGCCCTTGTCCACGACCGTGGAACTGAAGGGGTCGCCGACTTGGGAGTCCGTGCTGGTCAGCGTGTCGTCGAGCCGAATCCGAAGAGCCACGTCATCAGGAATGCTGAAGCTCTGGGTTGACCCAACTAGCGGGGAAGCTGCGACCATGATCAGCGCCAAGAGCAAAGCCCGGTTCGGAGCTGAGGGTCGAGACCCTGATTTCGAAAGACGATTGAGCATAGGTGCAACTCCTTTGGTGCACAAGTCGCCCAAAGCCCGATTGACTTCCACGTGCGACAAACAAGTCAATCGCGGCTCGGTCCAAGCTTCTTAAGCTGTACGGCAACCTTGGTTGCCGGTCACATTGCGATGCACGTTACATTCCATGACGCGCCCGGTATGCCAGGCGGTAAATTCTTGTGCTGCCATCATAGGGACGCGCAACTGAGCCCTGACACCATCAAAGAGTCCTCGACGTAGTGTCACCATTCGGACAGAACCGACAGATGGCGACACTCCCGATTCGACATTGCTCAGCCTTTTTCCCTGGCTAGCTCGTGCCCATGCGCGAATTTCCGTTGACGGACCTGCCTGCGCGCAGCGGGCTTTGGCCTGGACCCACCTGAAGGGTGCCGGATGTATGGGTTGGCCGAGCAAAAAGTCTGGAGGCATAGTTGCTTCACATTCAGTGCGGCAACTTCAAAACTCAAATTGGTTCGGGAAGGAAAGATGTGGCAAAGAGAGTAGCTGACCTGCTTGTGGATGTCTTGGTGGAAGCAGGAGTTCGGAGGGTCTACGGCGTTTCCGGAGACTCGCTTAACGGCATCACCGACTCCATCCGAACCCGCAAGAATATCCAATGGGTTCATACGCGACACGAGGAATCAGCAGCTTTTGCTGCGGGAGCGGAAGCTCATCTCACAGGAACACTGGCCGTATGTGCCGGGAGCTGCGGGCCGGGGAATCTGCATTTAATCAACGGACTCTACGATTGCCACCGCAGCCGCGTCCCCGTCCTTGCCATAGCGGCACAAGTTCCCAGCGCTGAAATCGGCAGCGGATATTTTCAGGAAACGCATCCTGATCAGCTATTCGCCCAGTGCAGCCACTACTGTGAGCTGGTGTCGCAGCCGGAGCAGATGCCTCGGGTAGTCGAGATTGCAATGCAGACCGCAATCTCGCGGCGTGGTGTCTCAGTCGTTGCTTTGCCAGGTGATGTGGCGTTGCGCGATGCGGTGCACGAAACGCGGAGAGTGCGTTTTTCCGAAGCACAACCCACCGTCTGTCCCTCCGAAGAGGAACTCAAAATACTCGCCGACTTGCTGAATCGCTCGGAAAAAATCACCATCCTCGGCGGCGCTGGTTGCGCGGGAGCCCATGATGAACTGGTTGAACTGGCGGGCAAGCTGCAAGCGCCCATCGTGCACGCGATGCGCGGAAAAGAGTTCATCGAATACGACAACCCCTTCGACGTGGGTATGACCGGTCTGCTGGGATTCTCCTCCGGCTACCACGCGATGATGAACTGTGATGTATTGCTCATGATTGGGACCGATTTCCCGTATCAACAGTTCTTTCCGCCACAAGCTACTGTGGTGCAGATTGACGTTCGTGGCGAACAGCTTGGACGCCGCACCAAACTGGACTTCGGGTTCGTTGGCGACACGAGAACAACGCTGCGGGCCCTTTTGCCGAAGGTTCAGCAGAACCAATACCAAGCGCATTTGAAGGAATCACTCGCGCACTATCGCAAGGCACGCAAAGGCCTCGACGACCTGGCCACAGACAATTCCGGAAGAAAGCCGATCCATCCTCAATATGTAGCACGCGTGCTCGATCGACTCGCGGCGGAGGATGCGATTTTCACTTGCGACGTAGGAACTCCAACCATCTGGGCCGCCCGGTATCTCTCCATGAATGGCAAACGAAGGATTATCGGTTCCTTTACACACGGGTCGATGGCCAACGCTCTGCCTCAAGCCATTGGCGCGCAGGTCAGTCATCCAGGCCGGCAGGTGATCTCGATGTCAGGTGATGGCGGATTCGCAATGCTCATGGGAGATCTGCTCACGCTGAGGCAACACGAATTGCCTGTGAAGCTAATCGTGTTCAAAAACGATTCGCTCGCCTTTGTCGAACTGGAGATGAAAGCTGCCGGCATCCTGGACTATGGGACTGGTCTGCACAATCCCGATTTCACCAAAATTGCCGAAGGAGCGGGTCTGCTCGGAGTAAGAGCCGAAACTCCAGATCAGGTAGAACCCATGATTGCGCAGGCACTCAAACATGACGGCCCGGCATTGGTCGAGATCCTGGTTTCGCGGCAGGAACTCTCCATGCCTCCAACCATCACCTATGAGCAAGCGAAAGGTTTCAGCCTTTTTATGATGAAAGCCGTTCTCAACGGGCACGGTGACGAGATCATCGACCTGGCGCAAGTCAATCTGCTTCGCTAGGCTCGCGGCAACTTTTCAGCGTGAAGAGAAAGGAAAGGAAGAACTAGATGGCCACGCAACAGCAATCACCAAAAAAGTCAGATTCGCCAAGGTACCCTGGCGGGATGGATGTCCTGAACCGCCAAGGGTTGAACAAAGGCACAGCGTTCACCGAGGAGGAGCGAAGCGCGCTTGGCTTGCAGGGGCTCCTCCCGCCTCACATCGAGAGCCTTGACGAGCAAGTCGTCCGCGCTTATGAGGCCTACAAGCGCAAGGACGACGATCTCGAGCGGCACATCTACTTGCGAGCTCTCCAGGACACCAACGAGGTCCTTTTCTACAGACTCCTACTTGACCACATCGAGGAAATGACGCCCATAGTTTACACGCCAACAGTTGCGTTGGCATGTGAGCAATTCAGTCACATTTATCGACGGCCGCGTGGGATATTCATCTCGTATCCCCTTCGCGATTCTATCCCCCAGTTGTTGCGAAATCGCCCGAATAAGGACGTTGATGTAATTGTTGTGACCGACGGCGAACGCATTCTGGGAATCGGTGACCAGGGCGCAGGCGGCTTGGGCATCCCGATCGGCAAACTATCCTTATATACGCTCATCGGCGGGATTCGTCCGGAGCGCACGCTCCCGATCGTTCTGGATGTAGGAACCAACAATAAGGAGCGGCTCAAGGATCCTGAATACCTCGGCTGGCGCCATGAGCGCATTACGGGCCAAGCCTATTCTGATTTCATCGATCAGTTCGTTCAGGCGGTCAAGCAGGAACTTCCCGGAGCATGTCTGCAATGGGAGGACTTCGCTACCACGCATGCTCGCCCTATTCTTCAGCGCTATCACGATGAATTGCTGACTTTTAATGACGATATCCAGGGCACAGCGGCCGTGGCCTTAGGAGCCATTCTGGGCGCAGTCAAAGTGACCGGAAAGAGCTTGAAGGACCAACAGATCGTTATGCTTGGGGCAGGTTCCGCCGGCATTGGCGTTGCTGATGGATTGCGTGCGGCAATGAAAGGCGAAGGCCTGTCCGAACAGGAGGCGCGCAGCCACTTCTGGGTCGTTGATAAAGACGGCCTTCTGCATTCAGGACGAAAGGACCTTACCCTTGAGCAGAGCGTTTATGCCCAGCCGGAGAGCCGCGTATCCGGGTGGCCTCGAACATCCAACGGACACATCGGCCTGGGCGACGTAATTGGAAAGACCGATGCAACTATCCTTATCGGTCTTTCAACTGTAGGCGGCGCCTTCTCAGAACCTATCGTTCGTGAAATGGCTCGCAAGGTCGAACGGCCTATCATCTTCCCGCTCTCAAACCCTACTTCAAAATCGGAAGCGACTGCCGAAGATTTGATCCGCTGGACCGATGGGCGCGCACTGGTGGCGTCAGGTTCGCCGTTTGCACCTGTCAGCTATGGCGGACGCACAATTCCCATTGCGCAATGCAACAACGTCTATATCTTCCCGGCAATGGGACTTGGCATTGTCGCGTCCGGCGCTCGCCGGGTTACAGAGCCGATGATGCTCGCAGCGGCCCGGACCCTCGGTGGAAATTCGCCGGCCCTCAAGGATCCTTCCGCGTCCTTGCTTCCTCCCTTGAGAGAAATCAGGACAGTGGCGGCGGAGATCGCGTTCGCGGTTGGCATCGAGGCACAGAAGGATGGCGTCGCTCCAAAGCTCAGTGAGGACGAACTGCGTCAGCGAGTGCTGGACACGCAGTGGACGCCCGCTTATCCGTCGTTCGTCTGAGCAGAGATGTAGGAGGAAACGCGTCGTGATGTGCGCAATTTCGAATGTACGGTCAGCGACTCTATCGAGGACCGCTCGCATTGTTAGCGTTTTGGCGCTGCTCGCCGGTGCCTCCGCCTGGGGACAAACTGCCCAGGAAAACGCAGCACCTTGCCCCAGCGCATCGGCAAAGCTTCCATTGATGACTTACGAGGAGCAGGTTCAGGATCTCGCCAATCCCGATTGTCGAACCAGGCTTTTGGATTCGATTCAATTTATTCCTCTCGGTCCAAATGAGAACTACTACCTCTCATTTGGCTTCTGGATTCGGGAGCGCGGCGAATACGTCAGCAACCCGAACTGGACCGATCATCCTTCCGGAAATGCCTATCTAATGCAGCGCTACTTGTTCCACACGGATCTTCACTTAGGCGAACGTTTCCGCTTTTTCGGTGAACTTGCCAGCAGTCTCGTAAACGGCAGGAACGGAGGGCCAAGACCGGGACTGGACGAAGAAAAGATGTACGTGCACCAAGGTTTCTTCGATCTCGGCCTCTGGAGGTCGGAGCGCGATAGCCTGACCCTACGGGCTGGGCGACAAGAGGTTGCGCTCGGATCACAGAATCTCGTTTCGACTCGCGATGGCCGAAATATCCGGCGCAGCCTCGATGGAGTCCGGCTTACGTGGGTGAAGCGAGACTGGACGGTTGACCTGCTTGCCGTCAGGCCAACCTTGGAGAATACCGGCTATTTCAACGATCCACCCAATCATTCCAGTAGTTTCTGGACAGCGTACGCAGTCCACCCATTTAGATTTCTGCTGCGCGGGAATATCGACCTCTACTATATGGGTCTCGATAACAAGAGTGTGCCTTTCGACGGCAAAGGGACGGGGCGAGAACAGAGGGAGACCATCGGCACACGGCTGTGGGGTACCACCGGCCACTGGGATTACAACGACGAGTTCACGTTCCAATTCGGCTGGTTCCGATCCGGGAACATTCGCGCGTGGGCTGTTTCGACTGAGCAAGGCTATCGTATGGACCAAGCTCCTCTAGAGCCGAGGTTTGGCCTTCGAGCTGTCGCCTTCAGCGGTGACCAGAATCCATCAAGCCACAACCTGGGTACGTTTAACTCGATCTACGAGAAAGGCCCTTATTTCAGCTATGCGGAACTGTTCGCCAGACGCAACTTGGTGGCGCTGCAGCCATCCGTCGACCTCACACTAAGTAGATCCGTCTCGCTGCTGTTCAACCCAGCTTTTTTCTGGCGGGAGAGCACGAGCGATGGTTTATACAGCGTAGGCAACGCGGTTATCGTTTCGGGCTTGAAGAGCAACGCGCGCTATGTCGCCACGCAGGCCTCCACCCAACTGCAGTGGCGCATGACTCGCAATCTGAGCTGGTTCACGGAGTACGGCCACTTCTTTCCAGGCGAATTCCTAAAACAGGCCACGCCCGGACGTAACCTTGATTATTGGACTGGGTGGCTCGACATCAGGTATTGAGACCGAAGCGATCGATTTTGCTTTCTAAGAGAGATGAAAATGGGAGCTTCAAGCACAACTTTAGGCAACGCAGCCGAGGCTGCTCCGTCCAACGGGACCGTGCTGGCGCCAAGCGGACGCCCGGAAGCAAAGGCTGCGACTCCCATGTGGAAGGCGATGGCGCCTGCCGTGACAGCTATCGTCCTCGTTTTGTTCCCCATTCCTTCTGGTCTAGCTCCCCACGCGTGGTATTTCTTTTCTATCTTTGCGGGCGTAATCGTCGGCCTTGTTCTCGAACCATTGCCCGGCGCCGCGGTCGCGGTGATTGGCATAACTGCGATCACAGTGCTCGGACGTTTTGTGCTGTTCAGTCCACAAGAGCTGTCACAGCCGGGTTTCCGTCCCGCAAGTACTGCTCTCACCTGGGCCCTTTCAGGATTTAGCAATTCGACAGTGTGGCTCATATTCGGAGCGTTCATACTCGCGCTTGGCTACAACAAAACTGGACTGGGCCACCGTATTGCTCTTGTCATCATAAAACGCATGGGCAAGAGCACTCTGTTGCTGGGCTATGGCATCGCTTTGGCCGATGCAATTTTGGCCCCATTCATACCGTCCCCCACTGCGCGGAGCGGAGGAATCATCTATCCAATAGCGAGCGATCTGGCCCTCGATTACGGATCCAAACCCAATGACGTGACTTCTCGCCGAGTGGGGTCGTATCTCATGTGGGTCGCTATTATGACCACATGCGTAACAAGTTCGCTGTTTCTCACCGGAGCCTCTTTTAATTTGCTTGCTGCGGGATTCGTTGAAAAGCTTGCGCACATTGAGTTGCGATGGACGGACTGGTTTATCACGGCTGCGCCTGCAATCATCCCGCTTCTGATTCTCGTCCCCGTTCTGACTTATTGGCTCTATCCGCCAGAAGTCAAACGCAACAGCGAGGTTTCGAGTTGGGCAGCGGCGCAACTCAAAAAGATCGGGCCACCCACACGACCTGAAATGATCCTGGCGGGAGTGGTTGTCCTCTCGCTTGTGCTGTGGGTTGCAGGAGGCGCCTACGTCGGTGGCGCCACGGTGGCATCCATTGCCGTCTCCCTGATGTTGATCACCCGGGTGTTGACCTGGAATGACATCGCGGAGCATAAGCGTGCCTGGACTACATTCCTCTGGCTCGGCGCCCTCATTGCGCTTTGTGACGGGCTGAACCGCGTCGGATTCGTGAAGTGGTTTGCTGACGGCATTGCAACCCACATGCGGGGTTTTCCGCCCCATCTCGCAATGATCATTCTGCTCGCCCTATTTTTCGTGGCCCATTATTTATTCGCCAGCGTGGATGCGTACACGACTGCGCTGCTCCCGGTGTTTCTGTTGACTGGCGCTGCCATTCCGGGAATTCCTGTAAAGGAATTCGCGCTCCTGCTGTGTATGGAATTGGGAATCATGGGTGTGATAACGCCCTTCGCGGATGCGGCCAGCCCTATTTATGCCAATAGCGGTTACCTGCCGGCCAAAGACTATTGGCGTCTGGGAACGATTTTCGGAGCGATCTTTCTCGTCTTGTTCCTTGGCATTGGCGTGCCCTGGGCATCCCTGCTTTGGGGCAAGTAAATGCTCTTTAAGGAAGGTGCAAACCATTATGCCTCTCACAACGACTAACGAGTTTCGTATCGAGGAGGATGCGTTAGGAGACGTCCAAGTTCCGGCCGAGCACTTGTGGGGTGCGCAGACCCAGCGCTCGCATGTCAATTTTCCAATTGGCGTCGAGCGGTATCGCTGGGGACGGCCGGTGATTCGAGCTCTCGGCATTCTCAAGAAGTGTGCGGCGTTGGCAAACGGAGAATTGGCCCAGCTTCACAAGGAAAAGGTCGATTTGATTGTGCGAGCCGCACAGGATGTCATCGACGGCCGATTGGATGACGAGTTTCCGCTGGTAGTGTTTCAGACCGGTTCTGGCACGCAGACGAACATGAACGCCAATGAGGTGATCGCCAATCGTGCGATCCAGCTTGCAGGGGGCGTGGTCGGCTCAAAGAGGCCAATTCACCCCAATGACGACGTGAATCACAGTCAGTCCTCGAACGACACTTTTCCCACGGCTATGCACATTGCCACCGTCGAGACGATCGAGAATAAGTTGCTTCCTGCTGTCAGCCGCCTGCGCGACGTGCTCGATGGGAAATCGCAACAATACCGCAAAGTGGTCATGGTGGGGCGGACGCACCTTCAGGACGCGACGCCGCTTACGCTTGGCCAATTGATCTCCGGCTGGGTAGCGCAGATCGACCAGGCTTTCTATGGCATTCGCCAATCTCTCCCCGGGATTTACGCACTTGCAATCGGCGGCACCGCAGTCGGCACGGGACTGAATGCTGATCCCCGCTTCGGCGAAGTAGCTGCCCAGCGGATCGCAGAAGAAACAGGTCAGCCGTTTGTTTCAGCTCCCAACAAATTCGCGGCCCTCTCGGCGCACGACGGTATGGTCAGCGTGAGCGGAGCACTTCGCACGCTTGCCGGGGCATTGATGAAGATCGGGAACGATGTGCGTTGGTATGCCTGTGGTCCGCGTGCCGGGATCGGCGAGCTCAAAATTCCTGAAAACGAACCCGGATCCTCGATCATGCCGGGAAAGACAAATCCCACTCAGTGCGAGGCACTCACCATGGTCGCGGTTCAAGTGTTTGGCAATGACCACGCGGTAGCGTTTGCAGGTTCGCAGGGTAATTTCCAGCTGAATGTATATAAGACAGTCATGCTGCACAACGTTCTCATGTCGATCGAACTCCTCGCCGACGTCGCCCGCTCGTTCTGCGAACGTTGCGCCATTGGGATCGAGCCGAATGGAAAACGCATCAAGGAGCACCTCGACAATTCTCTGATGCTGGTGACGGCTCTCAATCCGCACATTGGATATGAGAAGGCGGCGAAGATCTCATTGATCGCATATCACGAAGATCTCAGCCTGCGTGAGGCTGCGTTGAAGCTCGGGTTCTTAACCGCCGAACAGTTTGATTCATGGGTTCGCCCGGAAGAGATGACTCATCCACTCGGACGAGGTCTGTGAGCGAAGGTATATCAGTTTCCCAGCGGGGCAGACCGGAGGCCTTAGCTGCCTCGCGTTTGCCATACGCTCTGCCTGCGGTGCTGATCCTAGGGATGGCGGTCGTTTTTCTGTCCGCGAAGGGTGTTCTGGCTCAGAGTGCAACTGCATCGCCGGATCATTCGTGGCATGGGCCTGGAGAAAAAACGATCGAGGCGGAAGTAAAGCGCCTGGGTAAGCCGGAGATCAGCATCGATGCGGCTAGGACGTACACACTCGCCGAGTTGGTCGATTTGGCGGAATCGCACAATCCTGAGACCCGCGTTGCCTGGGAGCGCGCTCGGGCCCAGGCAGCGGCTCTCGGTGTCGCACGCAGCGAGCTCTATCCAACTCTAGCCGCGGCTGCACTTTCCGGCGTCGCGCGCAGCGAGGCCTACCTGGTTGATCGTTTCTATCGTCAAACCATCGGGGATTTTCAGGTAGCGTTGAATCTCAACTACACTTTGTTCGATTTCGGAGCGCGATCCGGCCGGATCGCCGCGGCCCGAGCGGAGGTCCTCGCGGCGAACTTCGCGTTTAATGACATCCACCGCACCATTATTTTCCAGGTTCAACAAGCCTATTATCAGCTTCTGAATTCCCTGGGACAGGAGGATGCGGCACGCGCAAGTCTCTCGAATGCGCAAGCCGTGCAACAATCCGCAGAAGAACGTCTAAAAAATGGGCTGGCGACTTTACCGGATGTGTTGGAGGCCCGCAGCGCGACGGCGCAGTCCGAATACGAACTGCAATCCGTGCTCGGGGCTGAACAGATTGCCGCAGGGAACCTCGCATCAGCGCTGGGAACGTTCGCAACCACCTCGATTCACGTCCAACCTCTCAAGGATCTGCCGATTCCCGAGTCGATTGACGACAGCGTTGACGTGGCGATTGATCGTGCCCTGGCGCAACGACCGGATCTCATGCGGCAAGTGGCCGACGTCCGCTCGGCGAATGCCAAAGTGAAAGAAGCGCGCGCGGCGTACTACCCATTACTCAGTTTCAGCGCCAGCCCCACCGCGCAATCATTATATGGCCTGCAGCAACAGTTCCCCTGGGGGCACACGGCCGGCCTGACGGGCGCACTGGCCTTTAGCCTGAATTGGACGGTCTTTGATGGGGGTGCGCGAAAAAATAGGCTGGCTCAGGCAGAAGCAAACGTGCACTCAACGGAAGCGCAGGTCAATGCATCTCGCAACCAAATCGCGAACGAAGTCTGGGCCGCTTATTCCAACTTAAACACAGCCCTTCGACAGCGGCAGGCTGCCACAGCGTTGCTGGAAGCCGCCAGCCGGTCCTACGATGCTGCCCTTGAATCCTATAACTACGGGCTTCGTAATTTTCTGGATGTGATTGCAGCCCAGCGAACGCTCGCACAGGCTCGCTCCACCGACGTACTTGCCCGTACGCAGGTCCTCACCGCTTTAGCCGATTTGGCTTTTCGCAGCGGCGATTCGATCGTCAGGAACCCCAAGCCGTGACCGCTCCGCGAAATGTCTGGTCTGCTAGACGTCCACTCTTGCTTTTTTTTATTACTCCGCTTCTCCTGAGTTGCTCACGGGCACCTTCCGTCGACGTTCTAGGCTCATTTTTCCCGGCATGGCTCTTTTGTTTCGTATTGGCCATTGTGCTCACTGCTTTCATCCGACTGGTGCTGCTGCGCTTCCACATGCAGATCGCTTTCCCCATTCTGGTGTATCCGAGTTTGGCCGCATTCTTCACATTCGCGTTGTGGCTCATTTTCTTTTACTGATGACTTCTGTCAGTGAGGTGCAAAAATATGGAAACCAACTCCACCGCGACAACCCCGAAGCAGCTTAGCCGCTGGGTGAGCGTCGGCGCCGTGCTGGCTGCACTCGCGCTCGGTTTTGTGGTGCTTTACCACACCAACCACTCTCCACGAACGGACGATGCAGAAGTCTTCGCCAATTTCATCGGGATCGCGCCGCAAGTCGAGGGGCCAATCGTCCGGTTGAATGTGCGAGACAACCAATTCGTGAAGAAGGGTGACCTGCTGTTCGAAATCGACGAACGGCCTTATCAATATGCCCTGGAAAAGGCCATTTCAGAGCAGGCGGCGCTCGAAGGGCAAATCGTTGACGAACGACGGAGGATTGCGGCCCAGGTGAGCGCGGTTTCCGTGTCGCAAGCCGGCGTTCACACCGCACAAGCGGACGTCAACCGCTCGTCGGCAGCCGTCGAGCAAGCGCGGGCGGACGTGGCTCATGCTGAGCAGGGCATTAGCCGCGCGAAGGCGGAGTGGACCTATGCCAGCAACAACTTGCATCGTCTGGAGCCCTTGCTTGCGAAACAGTTTGTCACCGTGGATCAAGTGGACCGAGCGAGAACGTCCGAGATCTCCCAGGCCGAAGCTCTTAAGCAAGCCGAGTCGCAACTGCTTCTTTCTCAAGCTGAGCTCAAGTCCGCCCTGGCGCAATACGAACGTTCTGGGGCCGCCGTCGACGAGAGCAAGGCCCAACACGAACAAGCGCGCAATGCCGTTACTACACTCGAGCCGTTAACCAACCAACGCGGCGCGCGAGCCTCGGCCGTGAAGAATACCCGCTACAACCTCGACAACTGCCGTGTATATGCGCCTTTCGATGCTCTAGTAACAAACCTGACGATTTCGGAAGGGGCTTACGCGCACGTCGGCGAGCAGGTGTTCACTTTGATTGACGCGCGGACATGGTGGGCAATTGGTAACTTTCGCGAGGGGCTACTCTCCTACATCAAGCCGGGGATGCGTGCCGATGTCTACGTCCTGTCGAAGCCCGATGTCCGCTTTTCGGGCGTGGTGGACAGCGTAGGTTTCGGAGTCACTCCCGATCCCGATCGGATTGGGCATTTCGGCCCGGGCCTTCCGGATATACAGCGGTCGCTCAATTGGGTGCACCTGGCATCGCGCTACCCGGTTCGCGTGCGCGTCGAGAGTCCCTCACCAGACGTGTTTCGACTCGGCGAGTCGGCCGTCGTCACCATTCGTGGAAATTGACCATGGCTACTGTACCGCAAATCCTGCCCCGATCCTCTAATCCGCTGACTTGGCTATATGGATTTGCCAAAGAGGAACTCGCATCGTACCCGGGTCGGGCCGCCCTGGTAGCGCGGATGACTATCGCTGCTACTCTCATCATGATTGTCTGCATGACGTTTCGCATCCCGTTCGCATTTCAAGGTGCAGTTTATGCGCTGCTGATCTCTCGTGAAAGCCCGCGAGCCACACTGCGGTCAGCGGGAGTAATAGCGATTGTTACAGCTATCGCGGCGGCATATCTTCTGGTCTCGGTGAGCGTTGTCATCAGCATTCCCGAGCTTCATTTTCTCTGGATCATCAGCTCCTTCTTCCTGGCTTTTTATGCAATCAGCGCAGTGACGAACTACACCGCCGCGGTGGTCTTCGCCATTATGAATTCGGTCGTCATTCCGTTGTGGGATCGGCATGTGCCGGCCGAAACGAATGTGGAAGATACACTGTGGCTGTGCTTAGCAGTGTTGATAGGAGTAGTGATTACCGGGGCGGTCGAACTGGGGTTCGCGCGGATACGGCCTGGTGATGAAGTGGTCTTGCCCATTACGGAGCGACTGGCTGCAGTCAAGAATTTGTTGAACTGCTACGCAGAATTCCGTGCGGTTGATCCAACTACGCAGAAACAAATCGTCCGGCTGGGGACGCTTGGAACATCATTACTGCGGCGCACCTTGCAGCGCTCGGACTATTCAGCCCAGTACTCCGTAGAAATTGGTGGTGTTGTAGTTCTTGTGGGCAGGCTCGTCGACCTTGCAGCAACTCTGACGCAGCTCCGCTTCGAATTGTCAGTCAACGATCAGAAACGATTCCGGAACTTGGCCTCGGCTGTCGCAGTCATTCGTGATGACTTACTGAACCGGCGAATTCCTCACCCCGTCCAATTTAGTGACGATGGACAACCGGCGAGCCTCCTTCCATTACTTGCCGAGATGGAGCATACAGCTGCCCTTATCCCCGAGGCGTTTGCGGATTCTCGATCCATCCAAGAGTACTTGCCGTCAGTTGATGATATACGGCAAAGAAGACTAATTCCCCTCGGCTCGCTAGCGAACCCTGAGCACCTTCAGTTCGCGCTCAAAGGCTGCCTGGCCGCGAGTGTTTGTTACCTGATTTACAACGCCGTTGCTTGGCCGGGAATCAGCACGGCCGTGACCACTTGCCTGCTGACCGCACTCTCCACAATTGGTTCATCTCGCCAAAAGCAGCTTCTGCGTATCTCAGGAGCCATCATTGGCGGCTTTCTAATCGGAATGGGCTCGCAAATCTTTATTCTGCCCTTCATTGATTCGATTGCGGGATTCACCATTCTCTTTATCCTCGTCACCGTTTTCGCTTCCTGGATCATGACCTCCAGCCCTCGGCTGTCATACATGGGAATTCAGGTCGCGCTGGCCTTTTACTTGATTAACTTGAGCGAGTTCAAAATGCAGACATCGCTCGAAGTAGCGCGAGATCGCGTCGTCGGTATCCTATTGGGTCTCTTCGTCATGTGGCTGGTCTTTGATCAATTGTGGGCCGCCCCCGCCGCTGTTGAGATCCGGCGGACCTTCATTTCCAATCTCCGATTATTGGCGCAGTTTGCAAGAGAACCGCTTTCGAAGGACCGGAGATCTGCAATCGCACAAAGTATTACTCTCGGGGAGACAATCAACAGCAATCTCGACAAAGTGCGGGCTCTCGCGGACGGTGTTCTCCTCGAATTCAGCTCTTCCCGAGAGCAGGATCTCGCATGGCGCAACAGAATTAAGGAGTGGCAACCGCAACTGCGCACTCTCTTCTTGATGCGAATTGCCGTATGGAAGTATCGCGTGCAACTCCCTGGCTTCGAGCTGCCGGAACGCGTCCGTGTGGCACAGCAGGAGTTCGACTATAGGTCAGCTGAGGTGCTGGACGACATGGCAGATCGCTTGGAAGGTAAAGTATCTCGCCAAGAGGACACCTTCGAAGATTCCTTCAAGCAGCTGCAACAAACAGTCCGGACTTACCTTTCGCAAGCAGCGCAAAAATTGCCCACAGCTGGCCTGCAGACTCTTCTTTTTCTGTCTCAGAACATTGCGTCCTTGACAATGTCTCTGAGTAAGGAAATCTGTCTGTCGCAAGAACAAGCGCGGATGTAGGAGCTACGTGTTGCCCGTCATTGAGATCCGAATAGCGAATCAGGAGGCGCGTATGTCGTTTGTCGGAGCGGTTCCAGACACTGGGGTGAGATCGGTCCTGCTTGCGTTTGATTTCTCGGAAGCATCTGATACGGCACTCCATCACGCCCTCGCGATTTCCCGTCACTATGGAGCGAAGTTTTATTTGGCGCATGTGGTCTCGCATCTGGGGTATACAATTGCGGGACCGGAAGCCTTGCAATTAGCAGCAGAAAGAACCCTGAGAGATGCAAAACAACTGGAGCGAGAGTTGCTCGAAAGTGGGGCGCTAGCCGGTTTGCAGTATGAGTTCATCGTTCGCGAGGGCGACGTCTGGGAACAATTGAAAGTTGTCATTAGGCAGAAGCAGGTGGACCTGGTGGTGACAGGCACACACGGTCGAGGAGGTCTGGGGAAGCTGTTGCTTGGGTCCACAGCGGAACAGATCTTTCGTCATGCAGATTGTCTTGTCGATACCGTAGGACCGCGTTCTTATAAGGATTCCCTAGTCGAGAGAACTCACGCAGTTCGTCCCTTTTTGTTTGCTACAGATTTTGGAACGGCCTCCTTGCGTGCTTTACCCTACGCCATCTCATTCGCCAACCAATTCGGAGCAAGGTTCGTTGTGCTTCACGTTCTCCCGGCTGCCCCGATACCGGAAGGTTTCCATTGGTCAAGTACAGGCGATCTTATGCAGATGCGAGATCAAGCCCGAATGGCTTGCCAAAAACAGTTCGAGGAACTGATTCTGCCGCATATCCCAACGGCAACCAAGCCGGAATTTGTGGTTCAGTTCGGAATACCTAGTGAACAAATCTTGCTTGCCTCGCACGCTCTCGAAGCCGATCTCATCTTTTTGGGTTTGAATCGCTCCGCACATATTGGGACGGCGTCCCATATGCCGTGGGCTGTCGCTTACAAAGTGGTGTGCGGCGCACATTGCCCTGTACTGACCATAAGGAATTGAGGCAGACCTCATTCGTGCCTGATCGAGAGTTCGTTCCATTATCTGTTTGTACCTTCTTTTCTTGGGTCGAAGTACCGCACTGGTTATCCGCTGCTCCGTTGTCAAGTGCTTTCCCACGCGCAAAACTTGCCTGCATTCGGTGCGCTTACTCGGTCAGCCTATATGCAGCGTCACCGATTCCAGGAGTGCTTTGATACCATTCCAGGCAATCTGTACACCGATGCAAACCAGAAAGAAAGACGACAATTGTGTGATTACCGTCATCCCCGTTGCTCCCAGGATCAGCGCCAACCGGTCAGCGAATGCATAGCACAGGAGGATGCTGACCGCGATCAACAGCAACGCAATCAGAGCGGTCAAGATTGTCAAAGGATGGAGTGCGCCACGATGATCCGCATTCGCGCCTAGCGTGATCGCCACGGAAATGGATCCAGGGCCCACTGTCAGTGGCATGGTCAAGGGATAGAATGCTTGGCGAAGAGTGTCCTGCGGTTGGACGGTTTTTTGCACGCCGTGCTTGTCGTCGTCCTTCTGCTTTAAGAGGGCCCATCCTGTGGCGATGACGACCAGCCCTCCCCCGACCTGGATGACCGGCAAGGAAAGCCCAAAAAACGCGAGAATGTGGGTCCCGACAAAGTAGGACCCAATCAACAGGAAAAAACTGTATATAGCAATGCGCCAGGACAACGCTTTTCGGACTTCGGGCGCGTACTCCCTGGTCAGCGCTAGAAAGAAGGGGCTGCCTCCAATCGGGTCTACGATCGGGAAGAGCGCAACGAGAACAAAGAGCAGATTATTTGCCGCTTCCACCATAAGCTAAGTCACTGCTCACCGGCTATGGACTTTTTCACCGTGCCGACAGCCACGATGAAGGAGTTGTTCGCATTCGTAATATGGGAACATGTTTTGCAAGAGAAGCCGAAACAGAAGAGACGGGCGTGTTCGTCACGCCCGCCTCGCCTTTCGAATCTGCCACGCGCGATCAAGCTACGCGGATCAGTTTCTTGTTAACAAACTCACTGATGCCCAGGTCGGAGAGTTCGCGACCATATCCGGAGTTCTTCACGCCGCCGAACGGAAGGTCGGGTGCGGTCCAGGTGGACTGGTTGATGAAGACCATCCCAGTCTCGATCTGGCGGGCGATGCGTTTCCCCCGCTCGATATCCTTGGTGATCACCGACCCACCCAGCCCGTACGGGGAGTCGTTCGCAAGGTCGATCGCCTCTTTTTCATTCTTCACCCGGAAGATCAGCGCTACCGGCGCGAAGAACTCCACATGGAAAGCCGGGTTCTCCGGAGTAATATCGGTCAGGATTGTAGGCGCCAGAAAGTAGCCTGGACGATTGAGCCGCCTGCCACCCGTAAGCACCTTCGCACCGCCATCGACCGCCAACTGGATTTGTTTCTCCACTAACTCCAGCGCGCCTTTCGTGCAAAGCGGACCCAGCGTAGTTTTAGGATCCATGGGATCTCCGGGGACCAGGGCCTCGAGTTCTTTTTTGAAGCTTTTCAGAAAAGTATCTGCGATTTTTTCGTGGAGGATGAATCTTTTGGCCGCCACGCAACACTGACCTGTGTTGTTCATCCGGCCCCAGGCACCCCACTTCACAGCGGTATCCATGTCGGCATCGTCCAGGACAATAAACGCGTCGCTGCCGCCGAGTTCCATCGTTGTTTTCTTCAGAGCCTGCCCGGCCTCAGCAGCAACTGCCGACCCGGCCCTCTCGCTGCCCGTCAGGGCGACGCCCTTGATCCGCGGATCCGCAACCGCCTTCGCGGCCTGCTCGTTGGAAAGGAAGACGTTGGTGTAGACGCCTTCGGGAGCGCCGGCATCTCGAAACAGTTTTTCGAATGCCAGCGCACACTGCGGCACATTGGGCGCATGCTTGATGATCAGAACATTGCCCGCCATCAGGTCCGGGCCGGCGACGCGTGCCAGCTGATAATAGGGGAAATTCCACGGTTCCACGCAGAACAGCACGCCCAGTGGTTCGCTCTCCACGACTGCT
>Ga0335082_10003256_pt1 | contig 17663 bp, 14 predicted proteins | sample Lox_Sample_41_FD_206718 | JGI IMG/M metagenome (GOLD analysis project Ga0335082, IMG submission 206718) | Soil microbial communities from Loxahatchee National Wildlife Refuge, Florida, United States - Lox_Sample_4.1 | ecosystem: Environmental > Terrestrial > Soil > Wetlands | place: USA... | reverse complement strand
CGGATCGGCCGCCGAGCGCGCTCGATCGGCGGTCGCGTGGAGTCCGCGCTGTCATGAGCAATCCCGCACCGCGTCCGGCGCCCGGTTCCGTGTTTGCGCCACGGGCGGGGGCGACCTCTGCGGACCATGGTTCCGAGCCGCAGCCTGAGGCTGCGCCGGCTTCAGCGTCCAACGAATCGCCGGCGGCTGACACAGGCGCACAGGTGCAAGCCAATGACATTGGCGGTTCAGCGCCGGCAGTTGACCCTCGAGACCTGCGCGTCCACATTCGCGTGCGGCCGCGCCTGGGCACGCGGCGCGTCAGCGCGAGCATTGCCCCGGCCGTGCTCCGCCGGCCGCCGCGCGTCGCCGGCAGCCTGCTGCGCCTGTCGCTGGCGCTTGCCCTGGCATACGGCGCGCTTGGTGGCGGGCTCCTCTACTGGCAGGTGGTGCAGGCGCAGCAGTTGACCACGGACCCGCTGAACCCGATCGTGATCCAGGCGGCGCGCGACGCGCCGCGGGGCACGATCTACGACGTCAATGGCAAGGTCCTGGCGGATAACGTGCCGGGCAGCAATCATCAGCGACAGTACCCCTACGCAGTGGCCGCGCCGGTCGTCGGCTATCGCAGCGACATATTCGGGACGGCCGGACTGGAGAGCACGTTCGATGCTCAGCTGACCGGCCTGGCCGGCCTGTCGAGCGGCTCCGAGCTGCTGCGCAAGTTCAGCAGCCAGGCCTACAACCCCGCCGATTTGCACACCTCGCTCGATATCAGCCTCCAGTTGGCAGCGGCGAATCTGCTCGGCGATCAGCACGGCGCCGTGGTCGCGATCGAGCCGTCAACGGGCCGAATCCTTGCCCTCGTCAGCAGCCCAACCTACGACCCGAACAAGGTCGTCGACCCGAACAATGGCCGGCACTACGTCGCCTCGCTCCAGGCGAGCACCGACTCGCCGCTGCTCGATCGGGCAACACAGGGACTGTATGTGCCCGGCTCGGTGTTCAAGATCGTGACCTCGATCGCCGGGTTGTCGTCGGGCGCCTTCACCCCGGACACGACGTATGCCGATCAGCCGGGCGAGATCCAGACCGGTTTTCTGGTCGACGGCTTCCGCATCCACGATTACCCGCGCAAGGTGCAGACCGACCACCCTCTCGACTATGCCGAGGCTCTCGAAGTCTCCGACAACATCTGGTTTGCCCACGCCGGATTGGACACAGGCCCGCAGAACATGGTCGATTGGGCAGCACGCCTTGGCTTTGGCCAGCGCATTCCGTTCGACCTTCCGACCTCGCCCAGCCAGGTCAACGACGGCACGGGCCCGCTCGACGGCTTCCGCGATCGGGTCGAGCTTGCCAATGCCGCATACGGCCAGGCCGACGTCCTGGTCACGCCCCTCCAGATGGCGCTCGTCGCATCGACGATCGCCGACAACGGGCTGGAGATGAAGCCGAAGCTCGTCGACTATCTCGAGACCAGCGACGGCACGGTGACCCACATCGATCCGCAGGCCTGGACGCAGGTGTGCGATCCGAGCGTGGCGAGCACCATCGGACAGGCGATGGTCCAGGCCGTGGAGGGCCAGTACGGCAAGCTGTTCGCCGGCGGCGCGGCCATCCCGGGCGTGACCGTGGCCGGCAAGAGCGGCACTGCCCAGCTGGGCGGCAATGCCGCGCCGCACAGCTGGTTCATCGGCTACGCCCCGGCCGAGGCGCCCAGGATCGCGATTGCGGTCATCGTCGAGGGTGGCGGCGCCGGCGCGCAGAAGGCCGTGCCGATGGGCGGCGAGCTGATGGCCGACTACCTCAACGAAAGGCACTAACGCGTCGCGCCGTGCGTCTAACAGCGGGGCGCCACCGGTCGCGCTCCTTCGACTTGGAAACAGATTTCGAATCTCGGGCGTACTATTCGCCGACGCCGACGATCACCCGTCCCACGGGGTGAGGGGCAGTCGGGACGGCGCGCACTCGGAGGAGCGCCAGACAGTGGCACAGATCCAGGAAGCCGGCGAAAAGGTGCTCGCCAACGTCGAGCGCGTGATCATCGGCAAGCACCACGAAGTTCGGCTCGCGCTCGTCGCACTCCTCTGCAAGGGTCACCTGCTGATAGAGGACGTGCCGGGCACCGGCAAGACCGTCCTCGCCAAGGCGCTGGCCAAGAGCCTGGGCTGCACGTTCAGGCGCATCCAGTTCACGCCCGACCTCTTGCCCTCGGACGTCACCGGCCTCTCGATCTTCAACCAGAAGACACACGAGTTCGAGTTCCGGCCAGGGCCCATCATGGCCCAGATCGTTCTCGCCGACGAGATCAACCGGGCCACGCCAAAAACACAGTCCTCGCTCCTCGAGTGCATGGAGGAGCGCCAGGCGACGATCGACGGCGTGAGCTATCCCATGCCCCAGCCATTCCTCGTCATCGCCACCCAGAACCCGATCGAATACGAGGGGACCTTCGCGCTGCCCGAGGCGCAGCTCGACCGTTTCATGCTGCGCCTGCACCTGGGCTACCCTGGCATGCTCGAGGAGATCGTCATCCTCGACGAGCAGAAGCGCACCCACCCGATCGATGGCTTGACCGAGGTCGCGACGCTTGAGGAGCTGCGCGCCATGCAGGACGGCGTGCGCGAGATCTACGTCGACTCGAGCGTCAGCGAGTACATCGTTCGCCTCGTCAACGCGACGCGCAACCATCCCGACGTCTACCTGGGCGCCTCGCCGCGTGGCAGCCTGGCGCTGTATCGCGCCGGCCAGGCCTTTGCCGCGCTCTCCGGCCGCGACTACGTCATCCCGGACGACGTCAAGGCCGTGGCCGTGCCCGCGCTCGCCCACCGCACGATCGTCAAAACCGCGGCGACCGTGCGCGACGTCGATGCAGCGCTGATCGTCCGCGAGCTGCTCGACAGCGTCCCGGTCGAGTCGCGCATCAAACCACCGGAGCGGTCCACAGCAAGGCCAAGCTGAGTCGAGTCCCATGGTCCGACGGATCGAGATCGCCGTCATTGCCCTGGTCGTCGTAGTCGCCGCGCTCTCGACCGGTGCCCAGTTCCTGTTTTTCCTTGTCTACCTGGGGATACTGGTAATCGGCGGCGCTTACGTGGTGACTCGGTTTGGGCTGGCTGATCTTGAGGCAGGGTATGTGCTCGATCGCCTGCACGCCCAGACCGGCGACATGCTGCGCGCCAGCTACACCGTTCGTAACACGAGCCGGCTTCCCAAGTTCTGGCTCGAGGTGCGCAACCCATCAACCCTGCCCGTGGCGCTGCCGGCGGAGGCGGTCAGCCTCGGTCCCAAGGGCGAAAAGTCGTGGACCGTGCGGGTCCCGCTCACGCGCCGCGGCCATTTTCGCGTCGAGCCCGTTGCCCTGCGAACGGGCGATCCGCTCGGCCTGTTCGAGTCCCAGGCGTCCGTCGGCGCGGCCTCGAACGTGATCGTCTATCCCCACGTCGATGCGCTGCCTGCCTGGAAGCTGCCGCCGGCGCTGATCGAGGGCAGTCACGCGCATCCGGAACGGACGCCGCACACGACACCGCACGCGACGAGCATCCGGCCGTACACGTCGGGTGACCCGTACAACCGCATCCACTGGAAGAGCACGGCGCGCCACGGCGAGCTGCAGGTCAAGGAGTTCGACCTCGAGCAGACCGCCGACGTGTGGATATTCCTCGACCTCGAGCGCTCGGTGCACGCCGGCGAGGACGACGAGTCGACGCTCGAATACGGGGTCCGGCTAGCGGCGTCGATTGCGGCGCGCGGTCTGCTCGAGAACCGCAACGTCGCGATGACCGCATCCGGAGCGCGGCTTGGGCCGTTACCGCCGGACCGCGGCCCTCGTCAGTATCAGAAGATCATGCAGACACTGGCGGCCGTCCAGGCAGATGGTGATGCGCGGCTGAGCAACGTCATGGTCGAGGGCGTGGGGCGCCTGCGGCGTGGCATGACCGCCATCGTCATCACGCCTTCGCTCGAGCGCGACTGGGTCCGGCCGCTGACATCGCTGCGTGGCCGCGGTGTGGTCATCGAGGTAATGCTGCTGGATGCGCCGGCCTTCGCCGTGCAGCATCGGCGCGACACCGGCAAGCCCGAACCGACGCAGGAGATCGCCCAGGCCGAGCAGCGCGCGGCCCGCTCGCTGCGCCACGCGCTGGCCGAGTACGACATTCCGTGGCACACCATCCTGCCCATGGAGCCGCTTGCCGGCCAGCTGGTCACGCGGCGCGAGCGGCGAACGGCGGCGGCGGCATGAACGCCGGCTACACCTCCGCCCCAGAGACCGCCAGGGCCGCCAAGAAGCGGCCCTGGACAGACCTGCCGGCGCAGGAGAACGCGCGCGAGTGGCCCCTCGCCCCGCGCGAGGGCTGGCTGACGTTGATCGCGGTCGTCGTCATGGTCGGCGCCGTCGCCGTCGCCATCGACGACGCCGTCTGGGCCGGCTTGTCGCCGGGCGCGCACGAATCGCAGACCAAGTTCCTGCCCGTCGCTGCGCTCTTCTCCGTGCTCCTGGGTGCGTGGCTTGCCAAACGCTCGATTCGGCCGCTGCGCGCGCATGTGATCGGCGCCGTCATCGGGGCGGTCTTCCTCCTCTATGCGGTGTCGGGCAGCATCTCCGCGGCGCCGTCTGTCCTCGAGCGCCTGCACGATCTCAACCTGTCTGTATCGGCGTTTGTCTACGAGGTCTTCGTGCAGGGCGCACGCTCGACCGAAACATCGGTCTTCCTGTTGTTCATGGGCGCCCTGGTGTGGGGCCTCGGCCAGTTCGCGGCGTTCACGGTGTTCCGCCGCCACCAGGCTGCCCCGGGGATCATCCTGGCCGGGCTGATGATCCTGATCAACGTCTCGCTCACGGTGCATGAGGAGTACGTGCACCTCGTCGTGTTCGTGCTCGCGGCGCTGCTGCTCGTGATGCGTCTGAACCTGTTCGAGCAGGCGACCGAGTGGCGTTCTCGCGGCATGCGCGAGATCGGTGACATCTCCAGCTCGTTCGTGCGCAATGGCGCGTTCATGGTGGCGCTCACCATTGGCGCCTCGATCGTGCTCGCCGCCAATGCCAGCTCGGCTCCGCTGTCGCATGCCTGGAACAACATCGACGACCAGCTGCTCCAGGCGGGCTACGACGTCAACCGCTGGCTGGGCGGCGTGACCGGCGCCGCCCGCGGCCCAAATATCCTGTTCACTCCAACGGAGACGATTCGCGACTTCTGGCAGTCGTCAAGCGAGACCGTTTTCACGGCCGTCGTCAGTGACGGCGTCGGACGGCGCTGGCGCGGCGCGACCTATGACGCGTTTGACGGCCAGAACTGGTTGCAGCTTGACCGCGACTCGGTGCTCGTTGACCCCGGAGACAACCTGCTCTCCCAGTCAGTCGACAATGTGCCCGACCCGGGCGCAACCGAGCCGGTCACGGTCACGGTGACGCCGGCCGACTTTGGTGGTGATGTTTTCGTGGCGCCGGCCGACGTGGTGCTCGCCGATCAGGAGACCGAGGTCGTGACCAACGGCCTGGGTGGACCCTTCGTCGAGGCCAAGCTCTCGAACGGCATCAACTCCGGCGTGCCGTACACCATTCAGGCCGACGTGCCCAAACCGCCGCTCAGCGGCGGCCTGACGGCGAACCTGTTGGCCGTCGCCGGCACGAACTACCCAGACTGGGTCACGCAGCGCTACCTCAGCATCATGCCCAACTCGGTCGGACCCGGTGTCGCTGCCACCGCGCAACAGATCCTGGCCACTGTCCCGATCAACCAGCGCGATCCGTACCACGTCGCCCAGGCAGTGCAGGATTACCTCTATTCGAGCGGCGTCTTCCAATACACGACTGACGTGCGCGGTCTCTGCGGCGCCAACGAGAACAAGGTCGACTGCTTCCTCCGGATCAAGAAGGGCTACTGCGAGTACTTCGCCACGACGATGGTCATGCTCCTGCGCGAGCTGGGCATCCCGGCGCGCTATGTCGTCGGCTACCTGCCCGGTCAACAGCAGGCCGACGGCAGCTGGCTGGTCGAGCGCAGCGCGGCCCATGCCTGGGTCGAGGTCTACTTCCCGGGCCACGGCTGGCTCGAGTTCGATCCCACGCCAGGCAACGGCGAGAACGGTGGCGAAGCGCCTACTCGTCTGCCTGCCGGCCCGCCGGTCGTGTTCGCGACGCCCGGTCCGCCGGCACCCGGCGCGTCGCCTTCGCCGGGCGACAACAGCGACTGCGCCGGCGCCTTCCGGCGCGGCGAACAGTGTGCCGGCCTGACCCCGGTGACGGTGGGACAGGGGGGCGGAGGTGGCCCGAACCTGGCGCTGCCGCTAGCCATCGCGGGCATTGTCTTGGCCGCGCTCATCGTCCTGATCGCCTTCGGGCTGCGCCGCGTTCCGTCGACGGAGCCGGAGATCGTGTTCAGCAGCCTGTCGCGCCTGGCCGCGCGGCTCGGGCACGCACGTCAGCCGTCGCAGACGGCGTATGAGTACGCCGACCGACTGGGCCAGCTGATGCCCGTCGCGGCGGGCGACCTGCAGCTCATAGCCACGGCCAAGGTGGAGGCCACTTACGGCCGGCGGAGACCCGGCGATTCGGTGAGGGCGATGCTTGCCAGCGCATACCGCCACGCCCGCCTTGGTCTGCTGCGCCTGGCGGTGCACCGACCGCACGTCGGGAGGCCGTCGCTGCGCGGAAGGCGCAAGCCAAAAGCCTAGAGCGCGCCCCTCCGATCGCCGCGCGCTTCCGCGGCCCGGGCCTCGTCCGCGATCGGGGCCAGGTGCTCCGACAGGTTGTGCGCCCGAAGCGCCGCTACCCCTTCGTGGACAGCGACAACGGTGATCGCGCAAAGGTTGAACGGGAAAGACCAGAAACGCTCCAGCGGCAGGCCGAGCAGGGTCAGCAGCGTCAGCCTGAAGATGCCGTCGTGGGCGACGAGCACAGCCCAGGGATCGGACGGTTGGCCGATTGCCGCGGCGATCGAATAGCCGGGAACAAACGACCGCGACAGGATGTCGCCGCGGTCACTGCTGACGGTCGCGAGGACGGCAAGGATCTGATCTAGGGTCGCTGCGACGCGCCGGGCCGCCTCGCTGATCGGCTCGCCGCCCGGCGCGTGGTGCGTGGCCGGCGAGCGTCGCCACGCGGCAAGCTCGTCAGCCCAGCGCTCGCGCACAACGGCTGAAAGCTGGCCCTCCCAGTCGCCCTGGGCAATCTCGATCAGGCCGCGGCTCGAGTGCAGCGCGACCGGCTCCGGCTGCGCCGCGGCGATGGACTGGGCGGTGGCCGCCGCGCGGCTCAGCGGCGAGTGCCAGATTTCAAGCGGTGCGCCCGCCGGGATCGGAAGCGGTGTCTGGGCATCGCGCTGCGCCAGTCGCGCCGCAACGAGCTCTGCCTGGCGCCTGCCGAGCGGCGACAGAGGCGGGTCATGGCGGCCCTGGAATCGCCCCTCGGCGATGTACGTCGACTCGCCGTGGCGGACGAGGACGAGGGTCGCGTGCAGGCCCGCGGGAATATCCACCGTTTTAGTTGCGCGCGACTCCGGCCGGCGGCGAGTTGACGGCATAGCGCGCCGGCCGGCCGGCCAGGACGTCGAGCACCTGCTGGGCGACCTCGACGCCCGCCTTGGCCTGCGCCTCGCGTGTCGACGCGCCAAGGTGCGGAGTCAGGATTGTGTTCGGCGCGCTCAGCAAGGGCGAGTCGCGCGGCGGCTCGCTTTCGTAGACGTCGATCGCCGCGCCCGCCAGGCGGCCGGCGTGAAGCGCCTCTGCCAGAGCCTTCTCGTCGACGACGCCGCCGCGCGCGACGTTGATCACGAAGGCGCTCGGCTTCATCAGGCGCAGCGCGCGCTCGTCGATGAGGCCGCGCGTCGCATCGTTGAGCGGAACATGGACGGTCACGACGTCCGATCGCCGCAGCAGCTCGCCCAGCTCGACGAGCTCAATCCCGTGCTCGGCCGCCGCCTCTGCCGCCACAAATGGGTCGCTGCCGACGAGCTCCATTTCCATCGCTCGCGCGCGGTCCGCGATGGCCAGGCCGATCTTGCCCAGGCCGACGATGCCCAAGGTCTTGCCGCGCAGTTCCATGCCCATGAAATCGGCCCGGCGCCACTCGCCGCGGCGGAGCGACGCATCAGCCGCGGCGATGTTGCGTGCCAGCGCGTAGATCAGACCGATGGTCAGCTCCGCCGCGGCAATGGTGTTCGCCGTCGGCGCATTGACGACGACGACGCCCGCGGCCGTTGCGGCATCGACGTCGATGTTGTCGACGCCGACACCGGCCCTGCCTATGACCTTCAGCCGGCGCCCGGCGTCGATCGCCTGGGCGTCCACCTTGACGCCGCTGCGCACCACGAGCGCGTCGTAGTCGGGCAGCGCGTGAAGCAGCTCGTCGCGCGCCAGGCCGGGCCGGTTGTCGACCTCGTGCTCGGTTGATAGAAGGTCTATCCCTGCGGCCGACAGCGGCTCGGCGACGAGGACCCTCACGCCCCGGATACTGCCGTCGCAGGAGCGCGCCGGGCGCCGCCCGTGGAAACGCCCTGGGCCGCGGCGCGGGCGGCGCCCACCGCCGTTGCGACGTCGACCTCGTGTCCCAGCTCGCGCATGGAATCACCCATCACCTGGATCGCCTCGACGACATCCTCGGACTCGACCGAGCCCAGGTGGCCTATGCGCAGGATCTGCCCGGACAGCCGGTCCTGACCGCCGGCGATGACCAGGCCATGCGTGCGCATCTGCTTGTTGAGGGCCGACCACTCGACGTCTTCTGGCACCCAGGCGGCAGTGACCGTCTGGGAGGCATGGGCGGGATCTGCAAAGAGGCGCAGGCCGAGACCACTCAAACCGGCACGCGCCGCCGCGGCGCACGCGGCGTGGCGCGCGAAGACCTGCTCGTAGCCTTCCTGCTCGAGCATCTCCAGCGCCACGTCCATTGCGAACAGCACGCCCACGGCCGGCGTCCACGGCGTCTCGCCCGTGGTCAGCGACTTGCGGGCCCTGGCGAGATCGAAGTAGAAGCGCGGCATGCTCGCCCGGCTCGCGGCGTCCCAGGCGCGCTCGCTGACGCTGATCATGGCCAGGCCGGGTGGTGACATCCAGCTCTTCTGCGAGCCGGTAGCGACGACGTCCAGGCCCCAGCCGTCAGTGTCGAACGGAACGGCGCCCAGGCCGCTGATGGCGTCGATCAGCAGCAACGCATCCGGCGCGGCGGCATGGATGGCGGCCGAGATCTCGGCCAGCGGGTTCTCGACGCCGGTGGATGTCTCGTTGTGGGTCAGCAGCACCGCCTTCGCCGGCCGGCCGTTGCCGGCCATGGCGCGCAGCTCCTGGGCGACTCGCGCAGGGTCGGCCGCGTGGCCCCATTCGACGTCCAGCTTGGTCACGTCGGCGCCGTAGGCTGTGGCGATCTTGGCGAAGCGATCGCCAAAGCTGCCGATGCTGACGGCGAGGACAGGGTCGCCCGGAGAGAGAAAGTTGACGATGGCGGCCTCCAGGCCGCCGGTGCCCGAGGCGGTGATGATCAGGATCTCGTTCCGGGTTGCGAACGCCGCCTGGAGGCGGCCTGTCACGCGCGATATGAGCTCGCGGAACTCGGGGCCGCGATGGTTGACCATCTGGCGGCTGCCCGCCTCGCGGACCTGGTCGGGGAGGGGTGTTGGACCGGGAATGCGCAGATTGACGTCATGGGTCACCGGGTGATGGTACCCACGAAATCCGTCCGGTGTCGGTTGGCTCAGCCGCGTTCGACGAGCGCCACGGCGATGCCGTCGTAGCCCTTGTCGCCGACGGTCTGGATGATCGTCGACGAGACGCGCGGATCGCGCGCCAGCATCTCGTTGAAACGCTGCACGCCCGCGACGCGAGGGTCCGTATGGCCGGGCATGGCTACGTCGCCGCCGCGCACGACGTTGTCGGCGACGATCAGCGTTCCCGGTCTGCTCAGGCGCAGTGATCGTTCGAGGTAATCGGGATAGCCGTCCTTGTCGGCATCGATGAAGATCACGTCGAACGGCGGCGCTCCAGCGGCGATCATGCGATCAAGGATGTCGCGCCCGGCGCCGACGACGATCTCCACTCGGTCCGCCACGCCGGCCCGACCGAGATTGGCGCGCGCCACGCCCGCGTGGTGCGGGTCGATCTCGAGCGTCGTCAGGTGGCCGTCGTCGGGCAGTGCTCGCGCCAGCCAGGTGGTGCTGTAGCCGCCCAGCGTGCCGATCTCCAGGATGCGACGAGCGCCAACGGACCGCGCTAGCACGAACAGCAGCTTGCCCAGCGCGGGTGTGACCTGGATCTGCGGCAGGCCGGCGGCCCGGCTCGATTCGACCGTCTGGGTCAGAACCTCGTCGTCGAGCGCGAACAGGTCCTCGATGTACCTATCTACTTCGGTCCAGCGTTGCATCGCGGCAGACTAGCGCGCGCGTGCCATCATCCGGTTGTGCCTGCGCGACGCGAACCAGCCAGTCAGCAATCGCTCGACCTTTCAGGCACGGCCGCCCACGCGCCGCTCGCGGCGCGCATGCGCCCGCGCACGCTGGACGAATTCGTCGGCCAGGAGCATCTCGTCGGCGAGCGCGGCGCATTGCGGCGCATGATCGAGCGCGGCCACCTGGCATCGATGCTGCTCTGGGGGCCGCCGGGCTCCGGCAAGACGACGCTCGCCCGACTGCTGGCGCAGGAGGTTGACGCGCCGTTCGCGACGCTCTCCGCGGTCATGAGCGGCGTCGCTGACGTGCGCGCCGTGATCGCCAGGGCGCGAGAGTGGATCGACCAGGGCGGCGGTTCGAGCGTTCTGTTCATCGACGAGATTCACCGCTTCAACAAATCGCAGCAGGATGCGCTCCTGCCTCAGGTCGAGGACGGGACGATCACGCTCATCGGCGCGACGACGGAGAACCCATATTTCGAGGTCAACTCTGCGCTCCTGTCGCGGCTGCGCGTTTTTCGCCTCGAGCCGCTCACTGACGAGCAGGTGGGCACGGTCGTGCGCCGGGCGCTCGCCGACGAGCGCGGCTTCGGTGGCCGGCCGACGCTCGCCGACGACGCGTTCGACCACCTGATCGACATCAGCGGCGGCGATGCCCGCGCCGCCTTGAACGTTCTCGAGTCGGCCAGGGTGATGTCCGACACGCCGACGGTCGAGGACATCGAGCAGGCGGCGCAGCAGCGCGTGCTCAGCTACGACCGCGCCGGCGACGGCCATTACGACACGGTCAGTGCGTTCATCAAGTCGCTGCGCGGCAACGACCCAGATGCGGCGCTGTACTGGCTGGCGACGATGGTCGCGGCGGGCGAGGACCCGCGCTTCATTGCTCGGCGGCTGATCATCAGCGCGTCGGAGGACGTGGGCAATGCCGATCCCCACGCGCTCCAGCTCGCGGTTGCTGCCGCCGGTGCGCTCGAGTGGGTAGGCCTGCCTGAGGCGCAATACGCGCTCGCCCACGCCACCGCCTACATCGCCGCGGCACCCAAGTCGAACCGCGCCGGCTCCGCCTATTGGGCGGCGATGGACGACGTGCTGCGCCTCGGCTCGCTGCCGGTTCCCAATCACCTGCGCAGTGCCACGTACCGCGAGCAGCGCGCCTTCGGCACCGGCAAGGGCTACGTCTACCCGCATGACTTTGTGAATGCCGACGTCGAGCAGCAGTACCTGCCCGACCGCCTCGCGGGCCGGCGCTACTACGAGCCCTCAGATCACGGCTACGAGAAGGTCATCGCCGATCGCATGGACGCGCGCCGGCAGGCCCGCGAGGCGGTGGCCGAGGCAGGCGGGCCGGAGCGCGATCAAAGCTCGCGCCCAAAGTCGGACGCGATGAAGGTCTCCGGCAACGTCATGGCCACGCGCGAGGATCGCAAGCGCAGCGTCGCCGCGCGGGAGAAGCGCGAGGCTTCCCCGGATCAGTAGAACGGAAGCGGAATGATCCGGAAGACGACTAGGATCAGCCAGAGCACGATCAGGGTCGCGAACAGTGTCCCGGCAACGAGCAGGATCCGGCGCATGTCCGCGGCGACGTAAACGTATTCGCTGGCAGCTCGGGCGGCGAGCAGGCTGCCCGGTCGTGCGCGTGAACGAGCGGGGGTCGAGCGGGCCACTACCTCGAGCTCGTCGGCCGCCTCGCTGGGCTGTCCCTCGATGACATCCTCGGCGATGACCTCGGCCGCGACCAGCTGGCTGGGTGGCGCCGGCTGGCGCCGTGGCTGGTTGCTTGCCGGTCGGCTGGTGGGCCGTCGATGAGTGCGGACGGGCCCCCTGACCTTCTTGCTCACGGCGCGAGTCTAGCAGCGGTCGCGGGCCTGACTCGCGAATAGAATTCGGCCGTCCCGCAATGAGGAGCAGGAGAGGGTGACTGTCGACAGCCTGACCGTGATCGCCGTCGCGGCGCTGGTCGTAGCCGCGCTCGCTCTTTGGCTTGCGATCTGGCTCGTGCTGCGCACGCGCCGCCTGTCGCGTTTGAGCGGGTTCCGACCCGAAATGCCGGCCGAGGTGCAGACGCGTCTCGACAACGAGATCGCGCGCGTAGACCGGCTGAGCACGCAGGTGCAGGACATCGCCACACGCTTGCCGATTGTCGAGCGGCAATCGAGCGCCGCCGTCCAACGCGTCGGCATCGTTCGCTACAACCCGTTCGCCGACACGGGCGGCCAGCAGAGCTTTGCCGTGGCGTTGCTCGACTCGCGCGGGTCAGGCTTCGTCATCTCGAGCCTCCACTCACGCCAGGCGACCCGCATCTACCTGAAGCAGGTTGCGGCGGGCAAGAGCGACACGCCCCTTTCCGACGAGGAGTCGGAAGCAATCCGGCGGGCGCTGGCCGGTGGTCAGGCGCTGGCAGGGGAGGTATCGCCCGGAAGCTGAACGTCGCCTGCGCGGCCGGCCAAGGGTTGTGTCAAACAAGCTGGCACGCGCGGGTCGTAGCGTCGGCGCATGGTTGTCGCACAGCTCTACGAATCGCCGCATTGGCTGGCTCCGCCGTCGCTCCCAGCGCTGCCCGCGGTCGGCGCGCCGGCTCTTCTGAAGGGCCTCAACCGCGAGCAACGGCGGGCCGTAACCCACGGTACCGGGCCGGCGCTGGTCATCGCCGGGCCGGGAACAGGCAAGACTGAGGTAGTGACGCGCCGGGTCGCGTGGCTGATCGCCACGCGCAGGGCTCGGCCGCGCGAGATTCTCGCCTTGACGTTCACGGACAACGCGGCGCGCGAGATGCAGGCCCGGGTGGACGTCCTCGTTCCCTACGGCCAGGCAGACGCTGCCATTCACACGTTTCACGCGTTCGGCGATCGGCTGTTGCGTGAGCACGCTTTCGAGCTCGGGCTGTCGCCGGACGTGCGCCTTCTGTCACGGGCGGAGCTGGTCGCCTTGCTGCGGGCGCACCTGTTCGAGCTCGGCCTCGATCGGTATCTGCCGCTGGGCGATCCGTCGCGCTTTGTGGGCGCGCTGGTCGATCTCTTTGCCCGGGCCAAGGACGAGGACCTGGTACCGGCACAGCTCGCGGCCAGAGCGCGCGCGCCTGGATCGGTCGCCTGCGAAGGAGAGGACGAGGCGTCGATCGACCTTGCCGGGGCTCAAGAAGAGCTGGCCCGTGCATACGAGGCGTATCTCAATCTGCTGACCGCTCAATGCGCGATCGATCACTCGGACCAGGTGCGCCTGGCACTGCACCTGCTGCGTGAGCGGCCGGCCGTGCGCGACGAGCTGAACCGCCGGTTCCGCTATGTCGTCATCGACGAGCTTCAGGACACCAACCGCACGCAGATGGAGCTCGTCCTGGCGCTGTGCGGCGACGATGCGAATGTGCTCGCGGTGGGCGATCCAGATCAGGGCATCTACGGCTTTCGTGGCGCGCGTACCGGCAACGTCGGCCGCTTTGCCCAGGCGTTTCCGAGCGCTGGCCGGATAACGTTGCGGCGCAACTACCGGTCAACTGCGCCCGTCCTCGACGCCGCCGCGCGGCTTGTGGCCTCTGATGGCGACCAAGAGCGTGCCGCCCAGGTGGCCCACCGTAGCGGCGCAGGCCGGCCGGTCAGGCACATCTCGTTCACGACGCCGGAGGCTGAGGCAGACGGGGTCGCCGCTGAGATCGAACACCGCCTCGCGGCGGGCGCTCGGCCGGGTGATTTTGCGGTCCTCGTTCGTTCGAACTTCGAAACGGACGAGTTCGTGCGCAGCCTGGCCGTGCGGGCAATCCCGGTCGACAGCGGCAACCGGCTGCGCCTGAGCGACGTGCCGGCCGTCCGCTCGCTCATCGCCTTCCTGCGGGTGGTGGCCAACGTCAATGACAGCCTCGAACTGTTCACTCTCGCTGCAGCTGAGCCGTACCTGTTGGGGGGCGCCGCGCTATCGATCCTCCTCACAGCCTCCCGGAGACGCAATCGGTCGCTATTCGAGGCGCTGAGCGACGTCATCGAGCACGGCGACGATCGGCTTGATGACGCCGCGAAACGTGGCGTGGCGTTGCTGGTCGCCCATCTGGGCCACGCCGTCGAGTTGTCGGCTCGGAGCACCTCGGGTGAGGTGCTCTACGACTACCTGCGGCGCAGCGGCCGCCTCGCGCGCTTGGCCCGCGGCGACGACCCGCGATCCGCAGATGAGGCTCGATCGGTTGCCCGATTCTGCGAGCTGGTGCGTGCGCGCGCCTCGTTGCTGCCTATCGACCGCGTGGCGTTCATGGCGCAGCTGCTCGAGCTCTCCGAGCCGGACGAAGCCGAGCAGCCGGAGCTCGCCCAGGCAAACGCGGTCCGCGTCCTGACCGTCCATCGCGCCAAGGGTCTCGAGTTCAAGTGCGTTTTCGTGTCGGGTCTCGTCGACGGACGCTTCCCCGTCCGCGCGCGACCCGCCGCGCTCAGCCTGCCGAGCGAGCTGATCGGCGAGACCCGGGACGAGGTTGCAGCCCTTTCCGAAGAGCGCCGCCTTTTCTTCGTTGCCATCACTCGGGCGCGCGATGAGCTCGTGCTGACGTCTCACGAGAACGGCAAGGGCGGCCGCGGTCGGCGCCGGCCGTCGATCTTCATCGCGCAGGCGATTGACGCGCCGCCCGCGGCCGCCCCCACCGCCGGACCGCGCGAGCTCATGGCGACGGATCTGGCCCACGTGCTGCTGCCCCAGGCTGAGACCGCACCGCAAGCTTGCGACCGCGACCGACCGCTCACGCTGAGCTTTTCGCAGATCGACGAATACCTCACCTGTCCGGAGCGCTACCGGCTGCGCTACGAGATCGGGATCCCCACGCCGGCGCATCACGCCCTGAGCTATGGCAACGCCATCCACGGCGCCATCGCCGCCTTTCATGGCGCTCAGGCACGCGGCCACGTCATGTCGGATGCGGAGCTGGTGGCCGAACTGCGCCGTTGCTGGCAGCCGGATGGATTTCTGTCGCGCGAGCATGAGGACGCACGGTTTGCGGCCGGGGCGAATGCGCTGCGGCGCTTCAGGACACAGGAGGTGGACCGCGGCACACCTGGTCCCGTGGCCGTCGAGCAGCCCTTTTCGTTCAAGCTCGGCCGCGACGTGGTCCGCGGACGGATAGATCGGGTTGATGCCTCGCCGTCGGGAGCTGTCATCACTGACTACAAGTCATCGGACGTGCGCGACCAGAAGCGCGCCGACGCGCGGGCCCGCGAGTCGCTCCAGCTGCAGGTTTACGCCTTGGCGCATCAGGCGGAAACGGGCCAGATTCCGGCGCGTCTACAGCTCCACTTCGTCGAGAGCGGAGTTATCGGCGGGCTTGTTCCCCAGGCCGACAACCTGGAAAAGTCCCGATCGAAGCTGACCACTGCGGCGGACGACATCCGAGCCGGCAATTTCAATCCCAAGCCGAGTCCGGTCGCATGCGGCTATTGCCCGTTCCGCACGATCTGTTTGGCGAGCGCCGCTTAATCTGCGATGCCTGAACCGCGCAGATCGCCTGATCAACACCATGCTCTTCGTGCTTGCTGCGACCGCCTGGGCGGCGGTCGGTTACGTCCTTACAACGCTCGACCCGCGCGGCGACTCGACCGTCATCGTCAGCGGCGCGCTGTTGCTCGGTGCGGCAATGGCGCTCACCGTCGCACCTGTATTGTGGGTCTTTGGATTCATCCGCAACCGGCGCATCGCCTACCGCGGCGACTGGTTGCGCGCGGCACGGCGCGGCGGCCTGGTCGGTCTCGTCGTCGTGCTGCTGATCATCCTGCGCGCGCAGGGAGCGCTCAGCCTGCCGATCGGTCTCTTCGTTATTGCCATGCCCATTCTGATCGAGATCACGCTGTCCGCGCGACGCTAGGACCTTCGGTGCACGGCGCGCGCTACCTGGCGCGCGTTACGATTGCCGCGGCGCCCTGCTGGACCGTTGGGACGGAACCGGCGGCGACTCGCGCCGGGGGACGTGCGATGACCCACGAGCACGCTCCAATCGACTTCGCCCGTTTGAACGGTTGGGACAGGCCCTACGAAGTCTTTGTTTCGCCGCATGCACCGGCATATGCAGGGATGCGGCTCACCTTCTGCCAGCGTCCGCTGATCGAGGACGGTGGTGAGCTTGCCCTGCGGGCGCCCGACGTGACCATCGTCGGCGCGCCGGTCGACGAAGCCGTCAGCTACAGGCCCGGTGCCCGCTTTGGGCCGCGAGCCATTCGTCAGGCGAGCTATACCCACGGCGGTCATTCCCTGCAGGTCGGGGTGCAGCCCTTCGAAGTGCTGGACGTCGTCGATGCCGGGGACGCGAACATCGCGCCGGGCAGGCTCGATCGCGCGCACGCAATGGTCTATCGCAAGGTCCTCGAAGTGGCACGCACCGGCGCGGTGCCAATTGTCCTGGGCGGCGACCATTCGATCACCTGGCCGTCGGCCACGGCCGTCGCGGAGGCCCGCCATCCGCGCAGCATCGGCATCGTCCACTTCGACGCTCACGCTGATACCGCCACCGAGGACTGGGGCCTGCTGGCCGGTCACGGCACGCCGATGCGCCACCTGATCGAGTCGGGCGCCGTGGAGGGCCGCAACTTCGTCCAGGTCGGCCTGCGCGGCTACTGGCCGCCGCCGGACATCTTCGCCTGGATGCGCGAGCAGGGCATGCGCTGGCACCTGATGCGTGAAATCGAGGAGCGTGGGGCGGAGGCAGTCGTCGACGACGCCATCGCCGAGGCGCTCGATGGCCCGGACTTGATCTACCTGTCGGTGGACGTCGACGTCATCGATCCCGGCATGGCCCCCGGAACGGGCACGCCCGAGCCGGGCGGGCTCCTTACGCGGGAGCTGCTGCGAGCGATCAGGCGCGTGGTCGGTAAGGTGCCACTCGCGGCGATGGACATCGTCGAGGTGTCGCCGCCGTACGATCACGCCGATGTCACCGCAATGGCGGCCCACCGCTGCGCGCTCGAGGCCATCAGCGCCCTCGCCGCGCGTAAGCGCGATGGCCATGAGGTCCGGTTCCAGCGCGCAGACGCCCGCGAGGCGGCTGTCGGTGCCCGGGCTCGCGCCTCGGGGGCAGGTGGCTGACGCGGGCGCGCTTGCGCGCTACTACGACCTGGATCTCGGCGAAGAAGATCCGGGCGACCTGGATATGTACCTAGCGCTTGCGGACGCGACGGACGGAACGGTGCTCGAGCTGATGGCCGGCTCGGGCCGAATTGCCGTTCCGCTCGCCGCGGCCGGGCACGAGGTGGTCGCGGTGGACACCGACACTCAGATGCTCGGGCGCGCGGCCGCGCGCTGGCAGCGCAGGAGTGACCGCGCGCCCAGCGCCAGCCTCGAGCTC
>Ga0335082_10003255_pt1 | contig 17667 bp, 11 predicted proteins | sample Lox_Sample_41_FD_206718 | JGI IMG/M metagenome (GOLD analysis project Ga0335082, IMG submission 206718) | Soil microbial communities from Loxahatchee National Wildlife Refuge, Florida, United States - Lox_Sample_4.1 | ecosystem: Environmental > Terrestrial > Soil > Wetlands | place: USA... | reverse complement strand
GTCGCGGACTATGACCGCGTGCAGCAGGCCTTTGCCTCAATTGTCCGCCAGCTTGGCGGTGTGGACGTCGTCATCAATAACGCCGGCATCAGCATTCGGCATAACTTCCTCGACATCACGCCTGGCGAATGGCAGAGAGTTCTGGCGGTGAACCTGACCGGAGTTTTCTACGTGGCCCAAACCGCTGCCCGCTACATGATGGCAAGCGCGGGAGGTGTGATTCTCAACACGGCCTCTACCAATGGAATCATGGGCTACCCCTATTACGCCGATTACAACGCCAGCAAGGCCGGGGTGATTGAGCTGACGCGCTCCATGGCGTTGGAGCTTGCGCCCAAGGTCCGGGTGAACGCGGTGGCTCCGGGATACGTGCTGACTGCAATGCAGCGCGCCGAATACTCCGACGAGATGTTGGAAGCCGTCAACCAGAAGATTCCCCTGCGCCGCCACGCGCAGCCGGAAGAAATCGCGGCACTTTTCGCGTTTCTGGCCTCCGACGACGCGGCTTACATTAACGGACATGTATATGTGATCGACGGCGCCGAGACCGCCGGAGGTCTTGCCAGCCGATGAACATGCCAGACCTGGCAGTCCTGGCTGGAGCCATGTGCGTTATCGCATGGATCTACATTCTGGCCGGTCGCGCGCTCTTCTGGAGAGTACGACTTCCTCCGGCTGCGCTTCCTACGCAGGTCGAAAGCGGCGGCCTCATCGCCGCGATTATTCCGGCACGCAATGAAACCGATGTCATCGGAGCCAGCGTGACTTCGCTTCTGCGCCAGAGCGGCGCCGGCCTCCGCCTTTTCGTCGTTGATGACAACAGCACTGACGGCACGGCGGACATCGCGCGCTCAGCAGCGGCGCGCCATGGCGGCCCCGGCACACTCACGGTAATCGCCGGCCAGCCATTGCCATCAGGATGGACAGGCAAACTCTGGGCGTTGCAGCAGGGAATTGAGCAGGCCCTCACATTGCAGCCGCAATTCTTGCTGCTCACGGATGCCGACATTGAGCACTCGCCCCAGAGCATTGCCACGCTGGCCGCCATCGCGGAGCAGGGGGAATACGACCTGGCCTCGTTTATGGTGAAGCTCCACTGCCATAGCGTGGCGGAGAAGCTGCTCATTCCGGCCTTCGTATTCTTCTTCTTCTTGCTCTATCCACCGAAGTGGATTTGCGATTCCGGGCGCAAAACCGCAGGCGCGGCAGGGGGATGCATGTTGATTCGTCCTGAAGCGTTGCAGCGGGCAGGCGGGATGGCGGCGATCCGCTCCGAGATCATCGATGACTGCGCGCTCGCGGCGGCGGTAAAACGCAACGGCGGCAAGGTATGGCTCGGTCTGAAGCCGGACACGCGCAGCCTCCGCAGCTACGGCTCATTTGCCCGGATCGAGGGCATGATTGCCCGCACCGCTTTTAATCAGTTGCGTCATTCTGCGTGGGTGCTGATGGGAGCGCTGGCTGGAATGGTCCTGGTGTTCCTGCTGCCGGTTGCGCTGCTCTTCAGCCGCTGGTGGATGCTGGGAGCAGGGGCCTATGCGCTGATGCTCATCGGATATCTGCCGATGGTGCGGTTCTACGGCATCAATCTGCTCTGGGCGCTGACTCTGCCCGCCAGCGCCGCGTTCTACATGTTTGCCACGGTGCACTCGGCGCTCAGATACTGGTCCGGACGCGGCGGCGAATGGAAGGGTCGCGCCCAGGACGCGATGAATCGCGGTTAATTCGACCTGATAACGGCGCGCGAGCCGGGCGCGACAGGTCGTCACGGACGCTGGTGACCTCTGCACTTTCGCTCATTACGCATTTGGTGGCAGCCTGCGAACCATATGAAATATTTGTTCGTGTTTAATGATTCCCCCTACGGAAACCAGCGCACCTACAACGGACTGCGTTTGGCCGTTGCGCTCGTCCAGGCCAGCCTGAAAGTAAACATCTTCCTGTTGGGTGACGGGGTAACTGCCGCTCTGGACGGCTTTAATCCGGCCCATGCCGACTACAATCCGCAGGAGATGCTGAAATTCGTTGCTGAGCGGGGCACGCCGATCGGCGTGTGCCGCACCTGCCTGGAGGCCCGAGGTATTCCCGACTCGTCGCTTCTTGCGGGGGCCACTCGCAGCACCATGGACCAGCTGGTTGCGTGGACGGAGGAATGCGAAAAGGTACTGGTCTTCTAGCATTTGTCGTGAGGCCCGGGGCACCCAAGTCTGTTGATGATCCGCACGAAAGGGGGGAAGGGAAAACTTGACCCGAAGAGCTGGGCCCATCCCATCGAGCCCGGTCTACGATATCGAGGGTGCCCCACCCGAGCCGGTTTTGCTCGGGTGGGGTAGTTCCGTGATCTTGACTCGAAGCGGGCGGGTGGCCCGTCCTTTCTGCGCAATTTCTAAACTTGGGGGGTGCCCCACCCTTCTTGCCCGCATTTGGCGAGAGGGTGGGCCCCAAACCGAGAGGGTAGGCACTGAACCGAGAGGCTGGGCACAAGACGGTGTGACCCCGGTCACAGCGCAGCGCCTGAAACCCGTATTACCGTGGCCCTGTGGCGCGAGGACTGAAACGTTACCAGCAAGCTGGTGACCTGCGCTTCATTACGTTCAGTTGCTATCGTCGCCAGCCATTGCTGGGTACTCCGCAGGCCCGCCGTGTATTCGAGCAGACCCTGGAGCGGGTGCGGCGCTGGTACGGACTCTACCTCACCGGTTACGTTGTCATGCCCGAACATGTCCATCTACTGGTGAGCGAACCGGAACGGAGAACGCTGGCGATCGCGTTGCAAATGCTGAAGCAGATCGTGTCGCAGAAGCTGAATCCCACCCTGTCGCCAAAGGCGGGCGACAAGGCCAGGGCACCCGTCGCACGCGCCGGGGGATTTCCCTTTTGGCAAACCCGGTATTACGATTTCAACGTTTGGACGGCAAAGAAGCGGATTGAGAAGCTGCGGTACATGCACCGCAATCCGGTGAAGCGCGGACTGGTGGAGAAACCGGAGGACTGGGCCTGGAGCAGCTTTGTCCATTACGTGACCGGAGCCGAAGGAACCGTCGAGATCGAATCGGAATGGACGGGGCGGCGGAGAGAGCGGATGGGGATGCCCTTGCGAGTGAAGGTTCGGGAGGCGGCGCCCACCCTCTCGCCAAAAGCAGGCGAGAAGGGTGGGGCACCCCATGTGTAAGACTTCGGGCGAAAGGCTGGGCCACCCGTCGGCATCAATCTGTCGTTGACCAGCACATCAAGTTTCAGATCGTTAACTTATGACGTTGGCCCTCAGTGGCAGCGAGGCAATCACTGGTATCCCACGCCGATGGGAAATACCCACCAGACGTACAACATCACTGCGACGTGCCATTAATTATGAAGCTACGATTGTTACTGACGCTGATGACGATAGCCTCTGCGCTGGTGGGATGTCATACGACACAGCCGCCGGTCACGCCACAAGACGTTGCAGGCAATTACACGTTTGTTTCAAAGGACCCAGAAAGCCGGGCGACGGATCACAATCTGAACCATCTGGTTCTGCAATCGGATGGAACATACGATCTCGTTGAGGGAGGAACAACTAAGGCTGTGTCAGAAAGGAAGGGTGTTTGGAGGATAGAGCCTGGAACTCCCTCCGATCATGTCAACGTTGTCCTCGATCACTCTGGCTACCCAGTTGAGATGAAGCGACATGAAGTCCGGATATTGATCGATCTGGATACGGGAGTGTGGTGGGTCAAGCCTAGATGAGCGATAGCCGGGTGCCCCACCCAAGCAGGTTTTGCTTGGGTGGGGATTTCCTCGTCAAGAAACCAGCGGGCGCACGTCGCGTTCCACCTCGGCCTGGAGTTCGTCCTGGGCAACCTCCAGATCGTAGCTGGATTGAGCGTTCATCCAGAAGCGGGCGCTGGTGTTGAAGTAGCGTCCCAGCCGCCGCGCGGTGTCGGGCGTGATACCTCGCCGCTGGTGCACAATCTCAGCAATACGTGTCACCGGGACACGCAGATCGAGGGCCAGCCGGTTCATACCATTGCCCAGCGGCTTCATAAAATCTTCGCGCAGAATCTCGCCGGGATGAATGGGCGGGAGCTTCCCCGATTTGGCCATCTGTCCTCCTGGTGATACTCCACGATTTCCACATTTAAGCATCGCCATCGCGCCACACAAAAGCATACACGCCAGGCCTTCTGGATTTCCCATTTCGGGAATGTCCCGAGAATTCGTGTTCCCAAATCACAGACATCCTGACTCCCCTGTGCTACGGTCGGCTTGAGTCGAACCATACGGTCGGCACTTCCACTCCAAGGTTCTGTGGCGCGCCGAGTGTGTGGTTTTTTGGTTTTTACGACGGAGATTCCATGAAGACTATCAAGCACTGCCGCCACGTGAAGGAAGACGGCATCGCCTGCGGCTCACCGCCGCTGCGCGGCGAGAGCTACTGCCACTTCCATCTGCGCTACAAGGGACGCCGCCTGCGCACCTGGAGCGGCCGGCGTACGCTCAGGGTCAAGGACCTACATTTGCCGCCCGCGATTGACCTTCATGCCATCCAGCTCAGTTTGAACGAGCTGGTGCGAGCTGTGGCCTCCGGCCGCCTCGATCTGGACGAGGCCGGCAAGGTCTTGCATGAGCTGAACCCGGCATCGATCAAGCTGCGCCGCGGTGACGTTGGCGCGACGGCATTGGAGGTTGAGGTAGCGCCGCAGAATTGGGAGGAGTACTTGTCGTGAAAGTAAAACATTGCGAATCAAGAATTTACGCTAAGCCTTGCGGAATGAATAGCTTGCACGGAAATCCTGCGCAAAATCCGGATTCTAAAGAACATATTCTGTAGGGCGGGGCGATGGGGCTGAGGAAGTTCAGCAGGGGTACGAAGGTGGCTTCCATGGGCCTTTAGAATCAAGATTCTGCCGTAAGCGACTGGCCGTCAAAATGTTACGCTGGAATTCTGCGCAAATCATAGATTCTAAACAATGTCGTTGGGAGCACCCACAGGCCGCCAATCCTCAGTCTGCGGTCAGGTTCCACGGACAATGGCAGCTAAGTCGATGCGAATCAAGAGTTTGACTATAAAGCTTTGGCAATCAAGAGTTTGCAAGGAAATTTGCGGTAAGTTGCAGATTCTAAAGAGGACGAAGAGAGGGGAGTGCACATCAAATTCGAAGCCGGAGATCTTATCCCTGGTCGCGCTTCAGCCGACGCCAGCGAAGGCGGTCGTAGCGGATAAGCCGATCGGCCTCCTCCGGGCCTTCGCTGCCTGCCGCATAGTTGGGGAAATTCGGCGGCGGAAGCTCGGCCCAGGCTTCCTCGATGGGCGTGATGATGCGCCACTCGGCCTCAACTTCATCGCGACGGGTAAACAGCGTGGCATCGCCGCGCATGGCGTCGAGCAGCAACGTCTCGTAGGCGGCAGGCGACTCGGTGCGGAAGGCGTTGTGGTAGGCGAAGTCCATGTCCACGCGGACGGCGCGCATCTCCTGGCCGGGTTGTTTGGCCCCGAAACTCAGCGCTATGCCTTCGTTGGGCTGTATGCGCAGGGTAATGACATTGTGGTGCACGTCCTTGGGATTGCGCGAGAACAGCGCCTGCGGCGTGCGTTTGAAGTGGACGGCGATCTCGGTCAGGTGATTGGCCAGGCGCTTGCCGGCGCGGATATAGAAGGGAACTCCGGCCCAGCGCCAGTTGTCCACGCGGAATTCGACAGCGGCGTAGGTCTCGGTCCGCGAATTGGGATTGACGCCCGGTTCCTGGTGATAACCCGGAACAGGCTTGCCGTCAATCTTTCCCGGACCATACTGCCCGCGAATGGTGCGCTGCGCGACCTCGTCCTTGGACATGGGAGCGATGGCGCTCAACACCTCTACCTTGTGCCCGCGAACGGCATCGGCGTCGAAGGCGACGGGCGGCTCCATCGCCGTGAGCATGAGCAACTGGAGCATGTGGTTGGCCACCATATCGCGCAGCGCGCCGGTTTCTTCATAGAAGGCGCCGCGGCCTTCCACGCCGAGAGTTTCGGCGGCGGTGATCTCGATGTACTCGATGTAATTGCGGTTCCACACCGGCTCGAACATCGAATTGCCGAAGCGGAACATGAGGATGTTCTGCACCGTTTCTTTACCGAGGTAGTGATCGATGCGATACACCGAGCTCTCGTCAAAGGCATGCGCGACGATTTCGTTCAGCTCCTGTGCGCTCTTGAGATCGCGGCCGAAAGGCTTCTCCAGGATGATGCGCGTCCAGCCTTCAGCATTGCGTGCCAGCCCAACCGACCCGAGACCTTCTACGATGGGAGGGGCAAGCGAGGCCTGCGTCGAAACATAAAACAGGACATTGCGGCTGGCGCCATTCTTCTGCAGCTCTTCGATTTTTGCTTTCAGATGAGGATAGAAATCGGCCTGATTAGCATCACCGATAAGGTAATGCATGCGTTTGGCAAAGTCGTTCCAGCCGTCATCGCTGAAGTTGCGCGTTTCCCTGGAATCCGCGGCGCCCTCGCGCAATCGGGCGCGAAGGTCGTCATCGGTCAGCTTGCTGCGTCCGATACCGAGCACTTCGAAGTTGCGGCTGGTGCAGCCGACGCAAGCCAGATCGTAGAGCGCCGGTATCAGCTTACGGCGCGTCAGGTCACCGGTGGCGCCGAAGATGACGAGCAGGCAGGAGTCGCCTCGGGGCAAAGTTGGCGGAGCAAGCTGGATTGGCGCAGGTTGAACGATGGTACTCATGACGAAATCACCTTTGAAAAGTTTGCGGCCGTCTTCGGAAGCTCAGCTATTCTTATCGCTGCCCGGCGACTTCCATCGCGGCCGTGTGCAGCACCGCCGACCTTATCAGCGCAAGCAGGCGCCGCAGTCCCTTCTCGACATCACCACCGAGAGCAATACGAATCGCGCGGCGATGGCGGCTCGCCAGCGCCTCGTAATCGCCCAGTGCCTGCGCCTGCTTGAGCGTGCCGAAGGTGAACTTCTCGCCTGGAATGTCGATGTCGTTTATGTCGTCGGACGTAAGCTGGATAAACAACCCGCACTCGGGGCCGCCCTTGTGCAACTGCCCGGTCGAATGCAGGAAGCGAGGACCGTAGCCGGACGTGGTCGCGACCCGCTTTTCATCTCGCACCGCGACCCGAATCTCCTGCAGCAGAGATTCATAGTTCTTCAATTCCTCAATGTACTGGGTGATGGCAAAGTAGTCGCCTGGATTCAAGCGCGCCAGATGAGCGGCAACAATGTCCTGCAGCGACGAGCCGCCACGTCGCAATGCATCGCGTGTCTCACTGTCGCCGTACACACGAAGAGTGTTGTCAGCCGCGATCAGGCTTTGCTGCGTGAAGGCCCCGTTCTGGACATATTCGGTGAGCAGCCGTTTGGTATTCTCCTTCGATTCCTGCACGTTGGGCTGGTCAAAGGCGTCAACGCCAAGCAGTGCCCCGGTCACGGCGGTGGCAAACTCCCACAGAAAGAACTCTTCCCCGAGGTCAAGCGCATCGTGCAACGTATGGCGCAGCACCGGATGTCCAGCAGCCTCCAGGGCCGACAGTTTCTCCTCGATGTCGCCAGTCTTCGCAGAATGCGTATGAATCAAGGCGAAGACCCGGTCATCGCCGTAAACCTCGGGCGGGCCACGGGGCCCGCCCACGACCGGAATGATGCCCTGGCCTTCTTTGCCGGTACTCTCGGCGACAAGTTGTTCGATCCACAGTCCCATCGAGTTCAAGGGCTGCGGCGTGACGAGAGTCAGCTTATTACGTCCAGCGTGGGCCAGCGTGGCCAGAACTGCTCCCAGGCGTGCGCCTGGGTTCTCGCTCACGCCCACATGACCAGCGCAGGCATGGACAGCGTGAGACGCCCGCGCAAGCAACGCCTTGACATCTCCGCCCATCACCGCAAACGGCAACATACCGAAGTACGAAAGCGCCGAATAGCGGCCTCCGATGTCGGGCATGTTGAGGACGACTCGCCGAAAGTGATCGCGCGAGGCGTCCCGAAGGAGCTGGGTGCCGGGATCGGTGATGGCAACGAAATTCTCCCCTGCAGCGTCGCCCTTGACCTTCTTCATCCGCTCATACAAGTAGCGGTAGAACATCTCCGGTTCGGTTGTAGTTCCGGACTTCGATGCCACGATGAACAGCGTGTTACCCAGGTTGATCCTCTGTTCCAGATGGCGGATTGCGGTCGGCACTGTGGAATCGAGAACGTAAAGTTGCGGATAATCGTCTTTCCTGCTGAAGCTGTGGGCCAGCACTTCGGAACAAAGGCTGGAGCCTCCCATGCCCAGCACCACTGCATATTCGAATTCAGCTTTACGGATCTCGTCGGCAAAGGCAGTCAGCTCATCTACGTGAGGCTGCATGGTTTCAACAACCGTCAGCCAGCCGAGTGCGCAACCTATGATCTGCCCATGCTCCGGCTCGCTCTTCCACAGCGTTGCATCTCTCTTCCACAAACGCCCAACAACGTTCTCCTTGTCGAGCCGTTGCATCGCGTTTCGGTAGTCTTCCTCGTAGCGGCCCATCACCGCGGTATGACGCTCGATGATGCCGTGCGTGACTTCGTCGCGGCGCGCCTCAATTACGGCCATCAGCTCCCGGAACGAATCGGCGAACGACTTAACGCCCTCCTCAGTCAACTTGTCCGTGACTGCTTTCATGTCAACGCCGACAGCTTTCAGCTCCTCGAAGACATGTTGCGCCTCGTCCAGCCCCGCTTCGAGCGCCGGTGCCACGGTTCCGTGATCGCGAAATGCCTCCAGGGTTTGCGGCGGCATGGTATTGACCGTGTCAGCCCCGATGAGAGTGTCAACATAAATGGTGTCCGGATAAGCAGGATTCTTGGTGCTGGTAGAGGCCCACAGCGGACGCTGCACCTTCGCGCCCTTGGCTCTCAGCGCCTCGAAGCGCTCGTTGCCGAAGATTCGCTTGAACGACCGGTAGGCGAGCTTCGCGTTGGCAATTGCTGTCTTTCCCAGCAGAGCGTTGATGCGCTGCTGCTGTGCTTCGTCGGAGGCATTCTCCGCAATTTGCCCGAGCTGCTTGTCCACCATGGTGTCAATGCGGCTGACGAAAAAACTGGCGACGGACCCAATTCGCTCAACCGGTTGGCCGGCGGAGGCGCGGCGTTCCAAGCCCTTGATGTAGGCCTCGGCGACCTGCTCGTACACCTCGACGGCGAAGATCAGGGTGACGTTAATGTTCAGTCCCGAGGCGATCAGCTCTTCGATAGCGGGCAGTCCGGCAGGCGTAGCAGGGACCTTGATCATCACGTTCGGACGATCCAGTCGCGCGAACAGCTTTTTGGCCTCTTCGATCGTCGCCTTGGTATCGTTCGCGAGGAGCGGCGAAACTTCCAGGCTGACGAACCCATCCCCGCCGTCGCTGGACTCGTAAACACCTCGGAACGTGTCGGCAGCACCGCCGATGTCCTGCAACACGAGTTCCTCGTAAATGTGCGGCAGGCTGTTTCCGGCACGAGCCAGCGACGCGAGCTGATCGGCATAATCCCGGCTGCCGTTGATGGCCTTCTCAAAGATTGTCGGGTTCGATGTGAGGCCACGCAGGCCGTCATTAGCGATAAGTTCCTTCAGTTCGCCGGTGGTCAGCAGGGAACGCCGCATCTGGTCAAGCCAGACACTCTGACCGAGGCTGTGGAGCTGTACCAGAGGATTCGTGCTCATTGCAGACCTCGCAAAATCAGTGGCCAATGGATGGTGGATGGTTTAGTCGCACGGCGCGCCTTATCCGCCAGCCTTGACTTTCTTCATGACCTCTCGCGCCCTGGCAGTCACGTCATCCACCGTGAAGCCAAAGTGCTTCAACAAGTCCTTAAGAGGAGCAGATGCGCCAAAGTCGTCGTGAGAAACAACATCTCCGTCCGGCCCCACGTATTGACTCCAGCCCAGGCTGGTTCCAGCCTCTACCGCCAGGCGCGCCCTCACTTGGGGAGGGAAGACCTGGCGCTGATACTCTTCCGGTTGCTCCTCGAAGAGCTTCCAGCATGGCATGGAAACGACTCGCGCTTTGGTGCCTTCTGCGGTGAGCCGCTCATACGCACCGACGCAGAGCTGTACCTCCGAACCGGTCCCCACCAGGATGATGTCAGGAGTGCCGCCGGAATCCGCCATGACGTACGCACCCTTCGCCAGGCCGGCGGCGGAAGCATACTTCGTGCGATCGAAGGTCGGTACGGCCTGCCGCGTGAGGACCAACGCCACAGGCACGTTCTTCAACGGCATAATGTAACGCCACGTCTCGGCCACTTCGTTGGCGTCGGCCGGGCGGAAGAGCAGAATCCGCGGAATGGCGCGGACGGACATGAGATGTTCGATCGGCTGATGGGTTGGCCCATCCTCTCCCAGACAGAAGGAATCGTGGGTGTAGATGAAGATCACGGGCTGATCCATGATCGCCGCCAGCCGAAGCACCGGCCGCATGTAGTCGGAAAAGATGAAGAAGGTCGAGCCGTAAGCGCGCAAACCCGACAATGTCATGCCATTCACAATGGAGCCCATAGCGTGTTCGCGAATGCCGAAGTGGAAGTTACGGCCGATGTAGCCGGCCTTCTCAAAGTTCGTCGTGTCGTTGAGCAGGGTTTTGGTCGAAGGATAGAGATCGGCGGCGCCGCCCAGCACCCAGGGAACATTCTTGGCCACGGCGTTCAGCACCTTGCTGTCGGACTCGCGGGTTGCCATTCCCTTGGCGTCGGCGGGGAAGGTTGGGATGTCCTTATCCCAGCCATCCGGCAGCTCGCGCTTCAGCATTTGCTGACAGCTCCTGGCGAGATCGGGAGATTGTTTTGCCCAGGCATTGTAACGGTCGTTCCATTCCTGCTCCCATTGGGCACCGCGCTCGACGGCTTTGCCCATATAGGCCTTGACCTCGTCAGGTACCAGAAAGTGAGCATCGGGCGGCCAGCCGTAAGCCATCTTGGCGAGCCGCACCTCGTCCTCGCCCAACGCCTCGCCGTGGGCTTCCTTGGTGTCCTGTCGATGAGGTGCGCCATACCCGATGTGTGTATCCACGATGACCAGCGTGGGACGTGCGGGCTCCCGTTGTGCGGCCTGGATGGCCACGTCCAGCATCTCGAGGTCGTTGACGTTACTGACGTGCAGCACATTCCAATGCCACGCCTCGAAGCGCAGGGCCACGTCATCGCTGAAGGCCAGCGATGTGCTGCCTTCAATGGTGATGTGATTGTTGTCGTAGAACCAGATCAGGTTGGAAAGCCCGAGGTGCCCGGCGACGGAAGCGGCTTCGTTGCTGACACCCTCCATCAGGCAGCCGTCGCCGCAGATCACGTAGATGCGGTAATCGAAGGGATTTTGGCCGGCCTTGCTGAACTGCGAGGTCAGCCAGCGTTGGGCAATCGCCATCCCCACGGAATTTCCGCAGCCCTGACCCAGCGGCCCGGTCGTTGCCTCAATTCCCGGCGTCAGACCGTATTCGGGGTGGCCCGGTGTCTTCGAGTCCCACTGCCGGAACTGCTTGATGTCGTCCAGCGACAGATCATAGCCAGTCAGATACAGCATGGCGTATTGCAACATGCACGCATGCCCGTTCGACAGAATGAAACGATCGCGCCCCGGCCAGTGCGGATTGCGTGGGTTGTAGCGCATGTATCGCGTCCAGAGCGTATAGGCCAGCGGCGCCAGCCCCATAGGTGCTCCCGGATGTCCGCTGTTTGCCTTCTGGACTGCATCCATCGCAAGCGTGCGAATGGTGTTAATGCAAAGAGTTTCCAGTTGCTTGTCCGGGGTCGTGGTTTCGATCCCGCGCCCTTCCTGAATTGGCGTCTCCACTTGGTTACTCACACAATCCACCTTTCTGTTCTTCGGAAGTCATTTGTTTGCCGGTATCACGTCAACGTGATAATCCGTGCTCTGCCAGTCGCTGTCCAATGGCCAATAGAACGTGAAGACCAGCGGCGCCATTTGCGTGGCCGCCACCTCGATGTCGGCGTACTCCACCCTCACCGCAGTCGGTGTCGAAGGTGTGTCCTGAACCGTGTTCCAGCCATCGTTACTCCAGTGCAGGACGAATTGAGAAGAAGCTTGAACCCGCAGTACCCCACCGGCCGGAACGCGGCGTACTTGCCGATTGATCTTCCATACTTCGATTACCCGACGCGGATGCTCGTTGCAGTATCGTTGCGCCACCGGCTCGATGAGGTCGAAGATCCGCTTGTCCACGACGGAGCGCAGCAGTTTTACATATTCGGAATGGGCCCACATCAGAGGACTGGCGGCGCCAGTCGGGCCACCGGGGCACAAGTGCTTGTTAGGCATGTCTGGGCCGTCCCAAATCTGTTCTGGTATCAGCCCGACGCCCGTAGAGAAATTCTCGATGGCGCTCAGATAAACATCAACATTGCGCCCGGCAGCCAATTCATAGGTCGCGCGCTCGCCGGTCAGCAGGGGCCATGGGCGTCCCACACCCCATCCCTGAAACGAACTGCCGTCATCGCGCTGACCGTAACCGTCATGGTTGTAGCGCTTCCAGCAGGGCCCCTTTGGCGTCTCGACCTTCAACACTGCGTCAACCACCTTCAACGAATCCTCAATGAGCCGGTCACCCGGCTTTCGCACACCGAAACGCACCAGTTCCAGGAAGCCCGCATCGACAATCTCTTTTGCCGGATATGTCGCCCGGTTGCCGGGCATCTGGTTGGCGAGGGTCAACTGACCACCGTCAGGGTCCTCGTCGCCCTGCGCACCCTCCCGGCTGATGGCTGGATTGATGCGAATGTAATGCCGCGTGATTCCCGGCACCAGTGTTCCGCTGTTCGTGACTGTCCATTTCTCGACGTGCGACTCCAGGAAATCGGCGTATCCGCGGACAAACTCCGCGGTCGCCGTGTCACCGTGCGCGTCCATGAATTCGGCGGCGCAGATGAGCGCGGCAATATTCACCGCCAGGGTCGAAGGAGAATATCCGCCCGCCTCTTCCCAGCGCTCCTCCGGTGTCGCCGGGCCTTTGCGAATGAGGTATCCACAAGCGCGAAGGACGGTGACATAGGGATCGAAGTTTCCCAACGAGTCGGCCCTCCACAGCCTCCAGGCCAGGACGATAGGAAACGAAACCTCGTCCAGTTGAACACCCGTCCAGTACGGCTCGCCATCAATCCAGAAGTTCTGATAGAAGCCGCCGTCTTCCCGCTGAGTGACCGCGAGGTAAATCAGTGCCCGCAAAGGCGTCGCGGTATCGCCCACTGCGAGCAGCGCCGTCGCACTGTTGACCATGTCGCGGGTCCATACCAAATGGTAGCCGCCGAGATCGTCGTCCCCTTTGTCTTCGCCCCACGGGATGCTCATGCTGGCGATCATGGCACCGGGATAGAACTTGTCTTCGTTCGCCAGAAGGAGAGAAACGCTGCGGCGAAAGAGCGCTGAATCACGAGGATTGATCTTGTCCAGCAGGGATAGGCGTTTCTTAATACGCTCCCACTGGTCGGTGAAGCTTTTCAGTGCGGTGTCAAAGGGAATGCTGAGCGACTGAAACAGGGTAGCGGTGGAGTTATGCCTTGTGTCGCCGAACGCCATGCCGAGCGTAAATTCGTTGCCGTGGGAAAGGTCGATCTCAGCCGTCATCGCGATGTTGCCGTCCATGGCGCCATCGTAGTCGTAATCCATTTCAAAGTTATGACACAAATCGGTCCAGCCGTCATTCACTCCGACATAGCCGCAGGACAACCGCACGAATTGCGCGGTTGCGCCGAGAGTGAGGTATCGATCGCCTCGGTAGGCAACCAGAAGCCGTTGCCCGCGCTTGTGCAGCACAATGCCGTTGTTATGCCAGCCGCCAATCTGCAGGTGAGGCGCGCACAGCACATAGAGATGCAGACGGCCCTCCCACTCCGGTACTACGTTGAATCTGGTGTGGATCAGAAGACAGCTCAGGTGGGGATCACCGATGATTTGCTTTTCGATTGTGTAACGGCCTTCGCGGTCACAGTTGGTGACCTTAACGCCAAGACCTGCCGGGCCGATGGATTCGATTTTCGAGCGCATGTTGCGGCGCTCATCATGAAAAAAGGTTTCTCCATCACTCACCAGGTACTGCAGGTCACGAACCTGCGGCGAGTCGATCGTCGGGAAGTAGCACTCGGTGATGACTCCCTTGCTTACGGTGTACCAGATCCGGCTGGACGTCGAGTAGGCCGTGCCGACTGCATCCTTGCAACCCCGCGTCCAGCGAGGTGGAATTCCTGGTCCTCCCGGAGCAGGGTTGTTAAGACTCATGTCGTTGGAGGTGTCTGGGGTCACGGCGGTCAAAACTCCAGATTTGGAAGTGTACCGCGAGTCGGGCGTTCATTGCGCTATTATTCAGTACTCCGACAACACCTACCCCACCAACGGACATCTCTGGGGAACTATTTGACAGCCGGCAGTGAATACAAAGTGAAATGAGGCATCTACGGGGCACTTTGGTGCATCACTATGTTGAAGTCCAGCTTAGGCAAACTCGCCACCGAAGCCACTTCATTACCGCGATCTGGCCCCAATGGTTCTTATAACGCTACAACCATTCGACGAATGGAGGACCAAGGGAAGTGCGCATTGCAATCGCTTCAGATCAAGCAGGCCATGAGGCAAAACAATACTTAACATCGAGGTTGCGTGGGGCTGGGCACGTTATCGTGGATGCCGCGCCTTCGGCTGTACCGCGCGAACGACCTGATTATGCAGAGCAGGTGGCAATCTGCGTGCTTCGCCACGATGCCGAGCGTGGAATCATCATAACCAGCCGCGCTGTTGGCGCGTCGGTTGCCGCAAATCGCGTCCCGGGGATTCGAGCCGCTCTGTGTAACGATCCGCACTCAGCGCAAGTAGGCGCTCATACAGAAGGTATGAATGTCCTGGTCCTCGCACTTCACTCTCTGGACTGGGTGCACACCCAGGAAGTGATAGAGGCCTATTTGGGAGCGAGCCTTGCTGTGGTGGAACCAGTCGGTGGCTTACCACCCTGGCGATTGCAGCGCGTCTTCGCCTACATTCGCGAAAACATTGGCCGGGAGGTCTCGGTCGCCCAGCTGGCGAAGACCGTTGGCATGAGCCAGTACTACTTCTCCAAGTTGTTCAAAATGAGCACTGGAACGACGCCGCATCAGTACGTTATGAGGCAGCGAGTGGAAAAGGCGCAAGAACTCTTGCGTGACCGTGGATTGGGGCTCGCTGAGATTGCGACGCGGGTGGGCTTCGAAACGCAAAGTCATTTCACCAGCGTTTTTCGGCACATTGTAGGTATCACTCCAAAGCGCTACCGCGAAGGACAGCCGACCCCGCCGATCGAGATGCCGCAGCGGGAGTCCGCGACGGCAGCTTAGGACTGGCTTTCAGCGATCCAGACGGTTCAACGCGCCTGCGAGGTCCAAAGGCAGCGGTGTCACGAGACAGTCTCCAGCTCCTCCTCCAGTAACTGCTTGTTGTAGAGTTCGGTGTAGTATCCGTTGAGCTCGATCAGTTCGTCGTGCGTGCCGTACTCGACGATCCGTCCCTGGTGCAGCACCGCGATGCGATCAGCATTACGAACTGTGGACACTCGGTGCGAGATGAAGATTGTCGTCCGTCCTCTCATAATCTCGCGAAGGTGATTGAGGATGCGATCTTCGGTCTGTGTATCCACACTGGCGAGAGCATCATCGAGAACCAGGATTCGCGGATTCCGAATCAAAGCGCGGGTAATTGCTGTGCGCTGTTTTTGCCCCCCAGAGAGTGTCAGTCCGCGCTCGCCAACCAGCGTGTCGTAACCATCGGGAAAGCTCTCGATCTCAGGGGCGATGCTCGCCGCCTCTGCAGCGCGGCGCACATCAGCGTCAGAGGCCTCCTCGACGCCGAAGGCGATGTTTTCGCGGATGGTGTCGCTGAACAGGAACGTCTCTTGGGGGACGAAGCCAATGTTGCGACGGAGCAGTTGCAGCGGGAATTCGCGGATCGGGCGGCCGTCGATCAGCACGCACCCCGCGGCAGCATCATAGATTCGGGGGATCAGAGAAACCAGCGTGGACTTACCTGATCCCGTTGGGCCAACGATGGCCAGGCTGGTACCGGCAGGAATGCTTAGGTTCACATCCTCTAGCACATTTTGCTCGCCGTGAAGCTCGTGTGAGCTGCGCTCCCCTGCGACCAGTGTTTGGCCATAGTGAAAGCTGAGGTTGCGGAATTCGACGTTCCCGCGGACATGAGTCGGTACTCCCTGAGCCGGAACGCCGGCGTCCGTGATCTCCGGCTGCTCGGCCAGGATGCTCTGAATTCGCCCGGCAGACGCCAAACCTCGCTGGAAGATGTTGATGACCCAGCCTAGAGCGATGACCGGCCAGGTGAGCTGCACCATATACGTGTTGAAGGCTACGAAGTCCCCAAGATTGATGCGATGCAACAAAACCTCACGGCCGCCGACCCAGAGTACGATGACAATAGCGACACCCAGCAACAACTCCAGCGTAGGCCATAGCATACCCATCAGCCGAACCAGCTTCAGGCTGCGTGCGATGTATTCGGTGTTGTCGTGCTCAAAATTTTCAATTTCCGCTTCCTCCTGCACATAAGCTCGAATTAGGCGTGCGCCGGAGAAGTTTTCCTGGGCACGGGCCGAGATGTCGGAGAACATCGCCTGAATGCGCTCAAAGCGCTCGTGAATGCGCCGTCCGAAATACTGCACCACAATGCTGACGATGGGAAGCGGCGCGAAAGCGAAGAAGGTTAGGCGCGGGCTGATGCTGAGCATGAACGCCAACGCGCCCGCGGTAAACACGACGGTGTTGGCAGTGTACATGATGCCCGGCCCGAGCAACATGCGAACCGCATTCAAGTCGTTGGTGGCGCGGGCCATGATGTCGCCCGTACGGGTTCGCTGGTAGAAGCTGTAGGATAGGCGCTCCAGCTGCGCGAAGAGATCGTTGCGGAGGTCAAATTCGATTTCACGCGAGACACCGATGAGAATCCACCGTGTGAGAAACTGAAAAATGGCCTTGGTGGCCGCCACGGCCAGCAGCTCCGTGGAGTACAAAGCGAGCTTACCTGTCGTTACGCCTCGGTTCAGGTCGTTGATTGCCCACCGTATCACTTGGGGAAACAGAATCCAGACGCAGTTGTTGCACAACACGCAGACCGCCCCGATCCAGTAGGTCGAGCGGTATTTGCGAAGATAGGGAACCAGGGGGCGGAGGGTATTGAGCATCGGCGGTCGTCAGGATTTAGCCATTTGCTGAATTGTTTAGATGAGCCCCGCGAAGACTGGATTCTTGCGGCTCCTGCACTTACGTCGGTACGCGGAGCAACATGTATCCCCCCGCGAGAGCAAAGATAAAGTCCGGTGCCCACGCAGCGATCATTGCGGGAAGTTGGTTTGCGGCTCCCATTGCCTCAAAGGTTCCTGCGGTGACCCAATACACAATCGCGATCCCGATCGCAACAGCCACGCCGGCCAACGCTCCGCCACGATGTCCAGAAGCCGCAAAGGGGATGGCCAGAATTGCCATGACCAGGGTGATCAGAGGATACGCGATCTTCTTCTGCAACTGTACTTTCAACCGCACGGTGTCAAAACCGCTCTGCTGCAGATCCGCGATGTAGTGCTGCAACTCCTCATAATTCATCTCCGATGACTGTTTCACTTCCTTCTTGAAATAGCTCGGGTCCTCCCGAAGTTCGCCAAACGTTGCCACGTCAAAAGTTCTGAACTCCTCGATAGAAGCTCCATTT
>Ga0335082_10003254_pt1 | contig 17669 bp, 18 predicted proteins | sample Lox_Sample_41_FD_206718 | JGI IMG/M metagenome (GOLD analysis project Ga0335082, IMG submission 206718) | Soil microbial communities from Loxahatchee National Wildlife Refuge, Florida, United States - Lox_Sample_4.1 | ecosystem: Environmental > Terrestrial > Soil > Wetlands | place: USA... | reverse complement strand
AAGCCAATTCAGGAACTATCAGTCGTCTGTTCCAAAGGGGAAAATGGCATAATCTCGGTGGTCTCGTCTTCTGTAAGCTCTAACAGAACATGGCAGTTGACCGGAATCGGGGAGCGGCCTAACATTACCGCGACCATCGCCGGGCAGCGTCCTCCGCTCATATGATCGGCCAGCAGGTATCCCATTACCGTATCCTCGGCAAACTTGGCGGGGGTGGTATGGGTGTGGTTTATGAGGCCGAAGACCTCAAATTAGGCCGCCATGTCGCCCTGAAGTTCATTCCTGAGAACCTTGCTGGCGACGCCAAGTCTCTCGAGCGTTTCACTCGCGAGGCGAAGGCCGCTTCTCAGCTCAACCATCCCAACATCTGCACCATCCATGGCATAGAGGACAACAACGGCCATCCCTTCATCGTGATGGAACGGTTGGAGGGCGAGAGTCTGAAGCAGCACATCGCCGGCCATCCCATGCCGGTCGAAAAGGTGCTCGACGTCGGGTCACAGGTCGCCGATGCCCTGATGGCCTCGCACTCCAAGAACATCGTCCACCGCGACATCAAACCTGCCAACATCTTCTTAACCCCCTCCGGACAGGTCAAAGTCCTTGACTTCGGACTGGCCAAGCTGGTGCACAACCTCGGTACCGAAGACGATGCCGGCGCCGATAACTCGCTCACGGCAGTCGGCGTGATTCCCGGCACGGCTGTATACATGTCCCCGGAGCAGGCTCGCAGCGAGACCGTGGACGCCCGCAGCGACCTGTTCTCTTTCGGCGTCGTGCTCTACGAAATGTCCACGGGCAAGAAGCCCTTCGCCGGCGCGAATTCGCTGGTCACGCTCGATGCGGTGCTGCATGCGAAACCAACTCCTCCGCGCGATCTGAATCCGAAGATTCCGGTCGAACTGGAAGGCATCATCGGCAAGGCGATGGAGAAGGATCGTAACCGTCGCTACCAGAGCGCGGCCGAGATGAAGTCGGACCTGGCTCTGCTGAAACGTGAGGCCGAATCCGGTCAGATCAAGAGTGGCACGAACACCGCTCGCTTGCGCGCGGCGACCAAGACTTTCGGGCGCCATAACCGCCTCCAAACATATCTCCTTCTCGGAACGGCCGCCTTGCTCGTAACCGTGCTCGCGGCCGTGGGAGCCTGGTGGTTCAAGCACCGCGAGCTGGCCAACGCGGAACAGCGAAACGCGATTGCCGTCCTGCCCCTGCAGAACATGAATGGCGACTTTAACGTTGACTACCTCCGCTTTGCTTTGGCGGACGAGTTGACTAGCGTGCTGACATATTCGCGCAACTTGGAAGTCCGCCCCTCCTCGGTCACCCGCAAATACGTCGCGCTTGACCTGGACCCGAAAAAGGTTGGGCAGGAACTGCGGGTGGGGCGAATTCTCACCGGTTCCTTCCGCAAACAAGGGGACCAGCTACTGGTGACCTTGGAGGCAATTGACGTTCCTACGGACCGGCTGCTGTGGCAGACGACGGTCGCCGAGAAAGCTGAGAACCTGATCGGCTTGCAGGAACAATTGACGTCGCAAGTGCAGCACGGATTGCTGCCGATTCTAGGCTCCGGAGGCGCGGTTGAGGCCTCTGCCTCTCGCCCCAAGAATCAGCAAGCGTATGACTTCTATCTACGCAGCGTGGCCGTACCGCATGACCCTGCGCCCAACAAGGAAGCGATCCGGATGCTGGAGTGGGCGGTCGGCATCGATCCAACATACGCACCGGCATGGGAAGAATTGGGCCAGCGGTACTACTTCGACTCTGTCTACGGCGGAGGTGGCGAGGAGATGTTTCAGCGGTCCAATTCGGCGGACGAGCGTGCCCTCTCGCTGGATCCCGATCGAGTTGTGGCGGCTAGCAGCTTGATCCGAAAGCGGGTCGAGCGTGGCGAATTGGGGCGGGCGTATGACGCCGCTACCGACCTTGTACGCCGGCTTCCGCAAAGTGCTGACGCTCATTTTGCATTAGCGTATGTGCTGCGCTATGCCGGCATCCTCGATCAATCGACGCAGGAATGCAATTCCGCACGGCAACTGGATCCCGGCAACTTCATGTTTCGCTCCTGCGCCTGGTCGTTCCTGCAAATGGGCAAGACCGATCGAGCAACGGATTTCGTGCACCTCGACGTTGGTACCGAGTGGGCCGCATGGGTAACGCCGTATATTTATCTGGCCGAAGGCAATCTAACCGAGGCTCATAATGCCGCCAGGAATATGGGGAAGGGCTCCACTTATCACCGCGAGTTGATGGAGGCCTGTACCGCCTCGCCGCGTCCCGCTGATTTGGCAAAAATTGTACGCGACAACGAGTCCTCTGTAGCCAGCGAACCTGATGCAGAAGCCTGGTATCACGTCGGTGCGCTGATGGCAGCCTGCGGCCAGACTGAGCCTGCTCTACGACTCTTGAAGGCCGCCGTCGACCAGAATTATTGTGCCTACGGAGCTCTTCTGGACGACCCTCTGCTCAAGGATCTTCGCAAAGAAACTGCTTTCAACCAGGTGCTTACACAAGCAAGCAACTGCCAGGCGATCTTGAAGCAGGGCAGGCAATAGCACTCCCCATGCCTAAATTCACGCGGCGGAAACTGCTCAAGTCCTCAGCGATCGGCCTTGCCGCGTCGCGTATCCCGTTCGATGTGTCGGCCGCTTCTGAAACGGCGCGCAAAGATCGCATCCGCCAGTCGGTGTGCCAATGGTGCTACCGGGGAATGTCGATCGACCAACTGGCGCAAGCTGCTGCCAACCTGGGGCTAAAGGGTGTCGACCTGTTGCAACCCGACGACTACGAGATTCCCCGCCGCTACGGATTGGTATGTTCCATGGGATACGCGGGCGGAGGCGAGATCAATAAGGCCATGAATCGTGTAGAAAACCACGCAGCGATTGAGCAGGCCTTTCGAACGAACATCCCCCGCGCATCGAAAGCCGGCGTGCCCAACGTAATCACGTTCTCAGGCAACCGCGACGGACTTTCCGACGACGAAGGAGCACGCAACACCGTCGTTGGTCTGAATCGTGTCAAGAAGATCGCCGAAGATCACGGCGTCACCATCTGCCTGGAGTTGCTGAACAGCAAGCGCGATCATCACGACTACATGTGCGACCACACAGCCTGGGGTGTCCGGGTCGCACAGGAAGTCAACTCACCCAACGTGAAACTGCTGTATGACATCTACCACATGCAGATCATGGAGGGAGACCTGATCGAGACGATCCGCACAAACATCCAGTGGATTGGCCATTTCCATACCGGTGGTGTTCCCGGACGTCACGAACTGGACAATACCCAGGAGATTCAATGGCAGCCAGTCCTGAGTGTGATCGCAGATTCTGGGTTCCGGGGCTACGTCGCGCACGAGTTCATCCCAACGAGGGACCCGATGGCTTCGCTGAAAGCGGCCGTGGATTTGTGCGACGTCTAAGCTGCTTACCTCGCCGTCGGTGGCTAGTCTAAACAAAAACACGTACTCAAAGAATTTGCGTCAAAGCGGGGGTAGGCCCCATCCTTGTAGAGTGAGACATTTCGGACCGATCTGCCGCCTGCAGGCGATGTCCCTCCTTCTTTCTAATCTCCAGCAGCTTCGCCTCTTCGGGCTCAAGCTCGCATCTTTACTCATCGTTCTTGCGATTACCGCACTGGCACAGGCGCCGTCCAGCGGAAATAGCCCCGAGAGTAAATTAGACGCGTCGCCGGCATTGGTGATCGCCGAGAGATTTGCGCAGCCGCCTGGACTCTTGTATCAAGGCGTTCCGGCGGACATCCCCCAAGACCAGGGAGTCTCTGGGTTGCGTCTGCAAATCTTGCGGCTGGGAACTACAGCCCGTCTGATGCAAGTCGTGGCCCATCCGGATGATGAAGATGGCGGCCTGCTGACGCTGCAAGCTCGGGGCCATGGCGTGAATACCTTGCTGATGACTCTCAATCGCGGCGAAGGAGGCCAGAACAAGATCGGCAGCAACTTGTCGGATGTGCTCGGCGTTTTGCGGTCAGAAGAACTACTGGCTTCGGATCAGCACTATGGTGTCCAGGACAGATTTTCCCGCGTCGCCGACTTTGGGTTTTCCAAGACCGCTGATGAGACATTCGCCAAATGGGGCGGCCACGACATTGCCCTGGCTGATATGGTTCGCGTAATTCGAACCTTCCGCCCTGATGTACTCGTGGCGCGTTTCTCGGGGACTGAACGGGACGGCCACGGCAACCATCAGGTCTCCGCAATTCTGACCAAAGAGGCCTTTCACGCTGCAGCTGACCCGAAACGCTTCCCGGATCAAATCGCGCAGGGGCTCGAGCCCTGGCAGCCGAAAAAACTCTACGTCGGCAATGTTTGCCCTTGGGGCTCGACGACCTGCCCGGACGCGGACTGGACCGTCAAATTCAATACAGGTCAGCGCAATCCGGAGTTGGGGATGTCCTACGTCCAGTTCGCAATGAAAGGCTTGCGTCACCAACTGTCCCAGGGAGCAGCTAACTGGACCGTCGACGACGGCGATCGATTCACTTTTTACCGGCGAGTGGACTCGATGTTGCCTGCGTCAGCGGAAAAATCCGGTCATGAACAGGATTTCTTTGATGGTGTTGACACAAGCTGGCAAGCGCTCGCGCTAAGGTTCGAGTCCGCCGACAAGATCCCCGGTCTTCGATCGCAATTGGCTGAGATTGCGAAATCAGTTGCCGATGCCTCGACAGCCGCAAAGGGGAATGATCCATCCCTCTCAGCACAGCCTCTGATGAAAGTCGTCACGCAGTTGAACCGACTGAACGGTGAAATCTCTGGTAGCGGTCTCACATCGACTACGAAATTGGATCTGCTCACCCGCATCGCTGAGAAACGACAGGAGGCTGAAATTGCGCTGAACTTGGCTCTGGGCGTCACGCTCGCCGCGAACGTCTCTTCGAGCAAAGGACTCGAGGCTGGTATTCCCAAAGAGGATGACGCTTTCACTACGGTCTCTCCGGGCGACGAGTTCATGATCGGTGTCACCCTTCACAACGGCTCCAGGCTGCCGCTGACTATCGATCAGGTCCAACTCGAAGTCCCGGCCGGCTGGAATACGATTAACGGAAAAACGCGTCCTGAAACCCTCGCCCCCGGAAAAGATCTGCACGCCGACTTCCGCCTTCGCGTACCCAACGACACTCCCTACACGCGGCCGTATTGGCACCGCGACGATCCCAACACCGACAGCGTCCATCACGTCGACAATGAGAAGTATGCGACGCTTCCCTTTCCGCCGCCCGGGTTGAAGGCGCGCGTCGAATACTTCGTTGGACCTGAAGGAGCAAAAAGCGCACGAAACGGCATCACCGTCCCGGTAGTCACTCCGTTCCTCGACGACGCCGGTAAGCCGCGCTCGCGGACGCTTGCCATCGTACCCGCATTTTCCGTTGCGCTTGAGCCTGGGACGCAGGTCATCTCCACTCATAACGGCAAGACCACGACGGTAACGGTGGGCGTCACCAGCGATCTCGCCCGCGTCGCACGAGGCAGTCTGCGTTTAGAACTACCCGACGGCTGGCGCTCGGAGCCCGCGCAATCCGCAGTGAACTTCTCGCATCGTGGAGAAAAGCAGGAAATTCAGTTCAAAGTTTTTCCCGCCCAATTGCAGCCGGGTCGTGCCACCATCCGGGCCGTTCTCGAATCGGAAGGCGAAAAATACACCGAAGGGTACACCCTGGTCGCACGCGAGGATCTGGGCAGCTTCTACTATTATCAATCCGCGCGCCAGCGTGTCAGCATCGTCGATGTGCACGTTCCCCACGATTTCAAGGTCGGCTACATCATGGGCGCCGGCGACGACATTCCGACCATCCTCAAGCAGGTTGGAATGGACGTCACCATGATTCCTGCCGAACATCTGGGGACCGAAGACCTCAGCAAATTCGGCACGATTGCCCTTGGGATTCGCGCGTACGACACGCAGAAGGATGTGGGCGCAAATAACAAGAAGCTGCTGGACTTTGTGCAAGCTGGTGGAACTTTGGTTGTTCAGTATGAAACCTCACCAGGTGACTTCAACAGCGGCCATTTCACTCCCTATCCAGCCGATTTGAGCCGCGCGCGTGTCTCTGTCGAAGAAGCTCCGGTAGAGATTCTTGCTCCGCAGGATTCCATCTTCCGATACCCGAACATGATCAGCCAGGATGACTTTGACGGTTGGGTACAGGAGCGCGGCCTTTACTTCATGAGCAAGTGGGATGATCACTTCGCGCCATTGTTGGCCTGCCACGATCCGGGAGAGGAACCACAAAAGGGTGGCCTGTTGCGGGCACAGTATGGCAAGGGGACGTATATCTATACGGGGTACGCGTTCTTCCGCCAGCTTCCGGCGGGAGTCCCGGGAGCCGTGCGCCTGTTCGTAAATATTCTCAGTGCAGGAAAGCAGCCGTAGAGACGTAGCTTGCTACGTCTTTGTCGTTTGGAATAGACGTTCAACGCAACGCCTCTACGAGTATGGATTCATCAGCGCCAGCAGAGTCGAGTTCGCCCACTCTTATCCGCGGCATGGGATTGTGGAGCGCTACCGCCCTCAACATGATCGACATGATCGGGGTGGGTCCGTTCATCACCATGCCGCTGGTATTAAGCGCCATGGGTGGCCCGCAGGCGCTATTGGGCTGGATTCTCGGCGCTTTGCTGGCAGTTTGTGATGGGCTGGTCTCGGCGGAACTCAGCGCCTCCCTTCCCGGTTCTGGCGGCTCCTATCGCTACCTCCGGGAGAGCTACGGCTCTCAACGCTGGGGACGATTGATCTCGTTCTTGTTTATCTGGCAGGTCTCCTTCAGCGCCCCGCTTTCCATCGCTACCGGGTGCATCGGCTTGGCCGGGTACGCAGCCTACTATTGGCCGGAACTCGAAACCGTGTTGGCTCACCACGATGCCGCTTGGCACATTCCGGGGGTGGGTGCTTTCCAGGTCAGCTGGATTGTTACACCTGGGACGGCGGTTGCCGTACTCATCTGCTTCTTCACCGTTCTGCTGCTCTATCGGCGAATCACCGCCATCAGCCGCCTCTCGAAGATCCTGTGGTTCGGAGTCATGGGGACGATCGGGTGGATTATCATCGCGGGTTTTCTGCACTTCAACCGCGCCCGCGCCTTCGACTTCCCTCCCAGTGCCTTTACGCTTTCGCCCCAATTCTTCACGGGACTGGGCGCAGCCATGCTTGTCGCCACCTACGATTACTGGGGCTATTACAACGTCTGCTTCCTCGGTGACGAAATCAAAGAACCCGAGAAGAACATTCCTAGGGCTCTGCTGCTTTCCATTCTGCTCGTCGCGTGTCTATATCTCTTGATGAATATCTGCATTCTCGCGGTCGTCCCATGGCGCGAGATGCTGCAAGCCGGACAAAACAACTCCGGCCTGTATGTTGTTTCGTTATTCATGGAGCGACTTTACGGAGCCTGGGCGGCACGGCTGGTGACAGGACTTGTCATTGCAACAGCATTCGCCTCTGTCTTCTCGTTGATGCTGGGATATTCCAGGGTCCCCTATGCCGCGGCGAAGGACGGGAACTATTTCAAGGCGTTTGCCAAAGTCCATCCCGAGTACCGCTTTCCTCACGTTTCGTTGCTGGCGTTAGGAGTGGTTGCGGCCGCGTTTTGTTTCCTGCGTCTGAAAGATGCGATCTCCGCACTTGTAGTGATTCGCCTCATCCTGCAGTTCCTGGTACAGGCCGTTGGACTCATCGTCCTGCGTATTCGCCGCCCCGACTTGCCACGCCCGTTTCGCATGTGGCTCTATCCCCTGCCGGTTCTCCTGGCGAGTGCGGGATTTCTCTATATCTTATTCGGCCGCCCGAATTGGCAGAAAGAAGTGCGCTATGCCGCGCTTATCCTTCTCACGGGCGTGATGATTTACATGATTCGCGCATGGAAGCACCGCGAGTGGCCATTTGCGATCGCAACCGAAAACGCGCTGGCAAAGCGATAGAAAGACAACAACAGGATGGCCGATCACATCACAGTTCCCACGGTACGGGGTGTCGAGCAAAGATCTCCCGATCCCGCCTGGGCGCCTCTGACCGAGCCTTTGTTCCGCTCTCTCTGGATCGCGGCCGTCATCTCGTATACCGGCACCTGGATGCAGAACGTGGGCGCTGGCTGGCTCATGACCCAGCTCACCACTTCCCCTTTAATGGTTGGCCTTGTGCAAGCGGCCGGAGCGATTCCTGTTTTTCTGGTCGTGCTGCCCGCCGGAGCGTTGGCCGATATGGTCGATCGACGCCAGCTGCTTTTGTTCACCCAGAGCTGGATGGTGCTCGCCGCGGCAGCTCTTGGAATCCTGACGCTCTTGGGAGCCGCAAATCCGTGGGCCGTGCTCTTCTTCACCTTCGTGATGGGTGTCGGCGCGGTGATGAATGATCCCGCCTGGCAGGCGATCACGCCGGATGTTGTATCTCCCCACCGTCACGCGTCAGCGGTCGCCCTGAACTCCGTTGGCTTCAACGTGGCGCGTGCGGCCGGTCCGGCGCTGGGCGGCATCGTGGTAGCAGCCGCTGGTTCTGGATGGTCGTTTCTACTCAATGCCGCGTCTTTCTTCGGCGTGATCATATTTTTGTACACGTGGAAGCGCGCTCCACAAGAGGCTTTGCCAACCCCCAGCATGCGTGCGGCCATTGGCGAAGGATTCCGCTACGTCCAGGGCGCGCCGCAGGTCAAATCTGTGCTGGTGCGCACGGGCGCATTCAGCATCGGCGCGAGCTCTCTGCTAGCGCTGCTTCCCGTCGTTTGTCAGCCTCATGGGGCACAAGGTTATGGCTTTCTGCTGACGTGTTTCGGACTTGGGGCGTTGGCTGGGGCGGCCGTGTTACCACGCTTGCGGATGCAATACTCCGTCGACGGCCTTGTCGTCAGTGCGACGATCGTTTTTGCCATCATGACCTTCGCCGCCGGACAAGTTCATATCTTTGAGTGGCTTTGTCTGGTATTGTTTACCGCTGGAGCCGCATGGATCGGCATTCTGGCATGCTTTAATGTCGTTGCTCAGACCATGTGCCCCTCGTGGATGCGGGCACGGGCTCTCTCGATGTACCTGCTGGTCCTGCAGGGAGGCATGGCTATCGGCAGCGCGTTATGGGGAGCCGTGGCGTCGCGCCAGGGTGTTCCCGAAGCGCTGGCTTGGTCCGCGCTGGCGATGGTGGTTGGCCTATCGACCATTCGGCGGCATCGGTTGACGGCGGTGGAGTTGGAAATGGCGCCAGCAATCGTAAGAGACTAACCCGGGGGATTTATGAAGACAAAAGTGACAGGCATTATTTTCCTGCTGATTGCGGGCATGGCTTGGGCAGCCACCAAGCCAAAAGACGAGCATCGCACCGCCACGCAGGTTCTGGACCGGGTTGTCAGCAACACGGAAGAGGAGTTCGTCCCGGCAGCCGAAGCGATGCCAGAAGACAAGTTCGGGTTCGCCCCTACCGATGGGGAATTCAAAGGTGTGCGCACCTTCGCCCAGCAGATCAAGCACGTGGCCGCCGTGAACTACGAGGTCGGCGCTGCGCTTTTAGAACAAAAACCTCCGGTGGACCTTAACGGTGAAGCTGGGCCTGCCTCGATCACGTCAAAGGCAGATATCATCAAGTTCCTGAAGGAATCATTTGAATATGTGCATAAGGCCATCGCCACAATCAATGAGTCGAACCTTACGGACACAGTAAGAAGTCCGTTCGGTGAAGGAAAGGTCACACGCCTGGGACTGGCCAGCGCGATTTCATGGCACGCTTACGATCATTACGGACAGATGGTGGTATATCTCCGCATGAATGGAATCATCCCGCCCGCCAGCAGGTAAATCCGCTATCCTGTCGCGCGTGCTCCTCGTTCGTTGTGTTTGAGAGTGGGTCCTGCCGTTAGCCGTCTTCATACCTCCAACAATCCCGATGCCACCTCTGTCCTGGAGTAATCCTTCGGTTCAGGATTCGATTTCTCCAAGTATCCGTATTGTTGCTATCATTCACGCGCAAGCGCATGGCGATCGACTGGCAAACATTTCGACTGACGCTGCAACTCGCATTCACAGTCTCGCTCATCCTGCTGGCACTCGGTATACCTATCGCTTACTGGATCGCATTTTCTCCCTGGCGCTGGAAATTTCTGGTGGAGGCGCTGGTTGCTTTGCCCATCGTCCTTCCCCCAACCGTACTCGGATTCTACGTCCTCGTAACGCTCGGCCCCCGCAGTCCGCTCGGCCGCTGGTGGACCTCTCTCACTGGACACACTCTCGCTTTCACTTTTACCGGACTTGTCATTGGATCGATCCTCTACAGTCTTCCCTTCGCCGTGCAGCCATTTGCGGCCTCATTTTCGGCCGTGGACCGCAAGCTGATTGCCGCCTCCTCCACGCTGGGAGCATCGCCTCTGCGCACGTTTGTTCGCGTGATCGCCCCACTTTCTGCACCGGGTCTGGTTACCGGTTTGGCCTTGTCTTTTGCCCACACGATGGGTGAATTTGGCGTCGTGCTAATGGTGGGCGGAAACATTCCCGGTGTTACGCGCACGGTATCTATCGATATCTACGATCGAGTCCAGTCCGGCGATTACGCTGGCGCCGATCAAACGGCGCTGGTTCTACTAATCGTGTGCTTCGGGCTGCTTGCACTGGTGTATGGACTCAATCGCCGGGCCTCGGTCATCTATCCCCTAAAATAGAAATGCGCATGAGCAACATTCGGACCGCCACGCAAGTCGCCGAAGCCCCGGGTACAGTTTCTTCCGAACGTGTCCTCCTGCGTGCGCGTTTTGAAAAGCAGTTCCGAGCGAGCCACAGCCACTTTCTCCTCGATGTCGACGTCGAAGTGCCGCCAGGTTTTACCATCCTCTTTGGTGCGTCCGGAGCGGGTAAAACTACAGTGCTCGATTGCCTCGCGGGATTAAGCACACCCGACTCCGGAACCATCTCGCTCGGCCATCGCATCCTGTTTGAGGCTTCGAGCGCGACGAACGTCGGCACGGCAGATCGCCGTGTCGGTTACGTCCTTCAGACCCTTGCGCTGTTTCCGCATATGACGGTGGAGGGGAACGTGGCGTATGGGATCGCGCACTTGCCGCATGATCAGCGTTCCGGCCGTGTAGCCTCACTGCTTGGGACATTCCGCATTCCTCACCTTGCAGCGCGCAAACCACGAAGCATTTCCGGGGGAGAGAGTCAAAGAGTCGCTATAGCTCGCACGTTGGTCACCGACCCGGGATTTCTCCTGATGGACGAACCACTCGCCGCGCTCGACGCTCCAACCAAGGCACGAATCATCGACGACCTGCGGGAGTGGAATCGTACGCACTGCATCCCGATCCTGTACGTCACCCACAACCGCGACGAAGTCTTCGCCCTCGGAGAGCGCGTGATCGTTCTCGACAACGGTCGAGTTCTGGCTCAGGGCACGCCCCACGAAGTGCTGAATGCACCTTACCTCGAAACCGTCGCGCAGTTGGCCGGATTCGAGAACATTTTTGACGTGGTGGTGGAAGCCATTCGCCCCGTGCGTGGCACCATGACCTGCCGAATCCCAGGGGATGCCGGCGGGGTCGTTCTCGAAACACCGCTGGTTCGCGGGGGCGTCGGCTCAACCCTGCGCGTAGGAATACGCGCCGGCGATATCCTGCTGTCGATTTCTCCGCCCACAGGCCTCAGCGCCCGCAATGTGATCCCTGGACGCATTCAATCTATGGAGCAGCGCGACGTAATCGTTTCCGCCCTGGTGAAATGCCGTGTACCGGTGGAGGTTCACCTCACCATGGCCGCTCGTGATTCCCTCTCCCTGGTCCCCGGCAAGGAGGTGTGGCTCGTGATCAAGACCCACTCCTGCCATCTGATGCAACCCTGAGATTTCAGATATTGTGATTCGAAGTCGAGAAAGTACGAAACTCGACGCCTAGTGTCTCGCGGACATTCGTCGAAATATGGTCTGCGAGGTTTTGGGAAGGAACGGCTTCAGCCGACACGATAATCTGAATTCTTCGCAACCCATCCTTCTGCTACTTTCGTCGCGCGAACAACACGGCACGCTTCAACTCGGAAGTGAGGTCACTGTTCTCAGTAACGATATGAATCGGTTTACCGGATTGCTTTCCGACCCAATCGTTCAATTCGTTCCTCGTGGTTGTCACAAATCGACCTTGGCGGCGAACGGGCATGCCCTCTGAAGCCTAACGCTCCACAACCGAAGTTGGCCCAGAAAGGCTCCGATTTGCTTCCAGCCTTTGAGTACGCCGGAGTCGAGCGCGGCTTTCGACTTGGATTTGCCCACCATATGGCCTTCTGGACCTTTTGATGCCGCAAGCGCCCACAAAGTCGATACAAGTGCCTAGGCATCAAGCTACAATAAAACCACCTGCCCTTTGCGAAAGTGGCGGAATTGGCAGACGCACCAGACTTAGGATTGTGGTGCGCCACCTTGCAAGCGCCCTGCCATCCCCCTAAAATCAGCCATTTACGCGGGGTTTAAAACGATCGAGTTCCGCGCGGTTTTCAACAATCCAGTGGGGAGGGGTGACAATAAAGTGGACAGTGACCCCGCATGACTTTTTTGGTCTTCGTGCGTCGCCTATGTGCCATTGACGTGTCTTATAGCAAGCCCGATGATGTAGTCCGTTTATGGAACGTACGCTCGTTCTCAAATCCTACCCGTTCTCTGAGTTTCGAGACGATCCGCGCTTCCCGCACGTTCGCACAATTCGCACGAAGATTCGAGGCGTGACAAAGTGGAACGATGATGACGGTTTAGACCGACAGCAGATAATCAGACAGTGCTGCGAGTCCGGCGATGCTCTCTACTTACAGCGTGAACCAAACAATCCGGTTGACCGCAATGCGATCAGAGTCCGACGAATTGTCTGCTCCGACGTGCCGGACAAGCCAAGGCTCGCGGAGCAGATCGGCTATCTGTCCCGTGAGCTTGCTGAGGACTTGGCTCCCATGATGGACGAGCACGGCCACGTTCTAATAGCTAAGATTCTGGAAGTGACCGGACACGAAGACGGTCACAGTCTTGGAGTGAATATCGAGATCGAAGAGTACAAGCCAGCTATGTCACGCTCGTAGGTGTCCTTGCCTTGTTTGGGATTCCTACCACGGAATCCGGCTACCCTCGCGCACGCACGCGGCAATGGTTAACCAGAGGAAAACCGGAGTACGATAACCTCTCGTCAATAAGCTCCTCTCAACCTCTATGAAGCAGATGTTGCAGGGAAGATGCTCAGCACCCTTGGCAAACCGGACTGGAAAACCTGAATACCTGAACCTAGTCAAAATCAGGAGCAGTTCAGAGTGAATGCGGAGCATTCCCAGTGGGACACCTAATGTGCGTCAAAAACGACCTACTGCGGAGGGGCTTCAAGTGCGGCAAGTTGTCGCACGGGGTCCGGGGCGGAAATACGCTCGGATTCGGCCAGAAGTCGAGTAAATGGTCCTCGAAGGGTTTGCATCCCATGCTTGGCCGTGTCACCCATCGTGGCGAAGGCCCGATCTATGACCGCTTTGATCTGATCGTAGGTGTAGCCTTCGTCCAGCCATCTCTGTGCATTGCGCTCCCACCGCTGCTGCCAGTCTGCCGCTATGCGGACGCTGACCATGCGGCCTGATGCCGGGTTGGTCTTACTGAGCGTCTTCGGCATCGCCTTCACGAGTCCGTGGTAGTGGAACGCAAGGTTCGTCGCTTCGAGGCTGATGATGCGCCGGATCACTGCCCGGTCAACTGGAAGCATACCGACGTTCACCGCGTAGGTGTTGGCGCGATAGCCACGCTTGCCAGACTTCTTTGACACCCACCTGTGCTGTGAATGACACATCACTTTCAGTGCCCTTTCGATTGTGCGCCGGGACACTTTGAACCTCTCCGCCAAGTCTTCAATAGAGACAACAGCGTTACCGTCGTCTTGGGAGAGGTAAAGAAGCTCAACGATCATGTGAATGTACAGCGAGCAGGCCCATGCAGGCATGTCGGCCAGCATGAGCTTCAAGACTAGTTGGTTATACCTAGGATCATTCATTCGATTCATTCACAATCTCCCATTGCCTGAGCCGCTCGCTCTGCTGCCTGCGACATAAATTCATTGCCTTCCTGATCGTCGTCAGGAAGTTGATCTGAAAGCCAGTTGAAGACCGTCGGAGTGACGATGTAGGACCTGACATGAGAAACGATCAGCTTACGGGAAGGCAAATGCGCCAGTCACATTACGAGAGTATTGGCACCCGTGTCGCGTAGGTCCGCGTGTTACGAAATAAACAGACGGTTACGCCGTAAATCTACTCGGGGATAACGCACGCCGACTGTGTCTTCGTCGGACCCCCTTGGAGGGGTTTGCCCCCGGGTCTATCTGAATCTATCTATCGCATAACAAGCCACTTACAGTCATTGCTCTGATAAGCGTAGTGGAGGCTCGGAGGGGTGAGAACTGCCAGTTTATCGCGCTGCGTGCGTGCCAATTATTGCTGCAAATGAAGTCTACACGCGCAGTCCCTTCCCGTCACCGCAAAGCTACGGGACTTTGAAGCGTAGTCTTCTCGGCAGTCGGCCCGCGATTTCATCTGCAACGAGGATGTGATCCCAAGCATCGAACGTTGTGATCCCACACCAAGGCACAATTTGGCGCTTGCAGTTATTCTTGGCCTGTGAGCGACGCGAGGCAATTTCGCAGTGAGATAAGGGACGACACGCTCAGATAGTTTAAGAATTTTCTCGCACCCACAGATGCGCGGGCTGTGGTAGTAGGAGCTAACCTATGAGTCGCGGCCAACGGTTAACTATCGGGCAGAGGAGCTTTGATACACGGAAAGCCGCCCGTCGCTTCGTTGATGATTTGCTGTATGGTCACCCGCTCAACGTCGCAATCCAAGAGCCACATCGTTCGTTTCTCAGAGCACTAATTTCCAGACACCCACGTGCCGAAGAGAAGGTTGGCAAAGGAATAGACCATTTCAGCGTTGTGTATTCTGTGCGAGGGCGACGGTGCTTCTGCCTGACTCGGGTTGATGGGACAAAAGCAGACTTCACTTTCTACGAATGCGTGGAAGGTAGGCGATAGCCCCTTTCGTCGACACAGAGATTATCAGTGCCTTTTAGACTCTTCTCCTTCCGCTAAAGGACCCGCAGCCTGCCTTATGACGTTGCTCAGCCCATTAGCGATTGGGCAACTCGGTCTTTGGCTCAGTTGGTGTCTCAGTGGATGATTGTTGGGTCTGATCATCGTTGACAGTTTCGCTGCATTCGCCTCTATCGTCGTAATCGCAGACCCGACCCGGATGGGCTTGCTTGCATTTATCGCAGAATTCTGTAGCCATTTTGCCTGCCCTTCTTCAGAGGGCAAATTTCCTCGTGTCACAATGCCCTGTGACTTGGATCACATACGAACCCAACCCTTGCATGGGATTCTCGCACAGAATTCTCCGTTGGGGGAGGGGTTCAATGGCGAAACCATCGTTGACAAAAGCCATTGAAAAGCTGGCAGCCGCAGGTGGGCAAGCAGGGTTTAGCGTCGAACAGATGATCGAAATGCTGAACTCTGGCGTTAGCATCGAGACACTCATAGAACTGATCTCGTTGCGACTCGGTGTACTCCACACCTCACCACCGACACCTGTCTCGTCGACGCGCTGGGTCATGTAGCGCAGTGGGGTCGGGTTTAAGGATCGAAGGGCCAATCGCAGGCTGGCTGATGGATTCTGCGTTGCATTTCGTCTCAGCGATGGTCTACACTCTTCGGCGTTGGAGTAACGGAAATTGAGGCGTAGCGGGTCCAAGTCCACAGTCTTGGGCCCGCTTTTTTCGGGCCGTTTACTGCCTTTTGAATCTAATCCGCTGAGGTTTGGATCAACCCTTACGCTACGCCTTTTCCTTGCTCCTCTTGACCAACAAGCCAGCAGATACCCCGAGATCGCGTGCGATGGCTCTGAGACTCTCGCCTCCGGCCCTACGTGCGTGAACCACTGTCATATCGACGCACGACCGTGCGCGTCCTAGCCTTGTGCCCTTGGACTTTGCATGGGCCATTCCTGCACGTACCCGCTCACGTATCATGTTGCGCTCGAATTCGCCCATAGCGCCGATGATTTGGAACATCAGACGACCGGATGGTGTGGAGAGATCGAATCCGTCACGCAAGCTCACGAATGCGATCCCGAGCGATTCCAAATCGGCCAGAGTCAGGATTAGGTGCTTCAGGCTCCTTCCAAAGCGATCCAGCTTCCAGACGGCTATCACATCGAACTTGCGTAGCTTCGCGTCGGCCATGAGCCTATTCAGTTCAGGGCGCGATTCCTTGGCTCCAGATACACCGTTGTCCGCGTACTCGCCCTCGACGTGCCAGCCACGGCGCATCGCGTAATCGCGTAGCTCGTTAATCTGCATCGTCACATCTTGGCCTTTGTCTAGTGTGCTGACCCTACCGTATAGAGCGACTCGCATTCGGAATCTCCTATGTTGAGCGTTCACAAACGATCTCTTTTATGCACACGAAATACCAATCGGGAGAGCTTTTGTTTTCAACACGGGAATGCTTTGGGATGTGCCACCTTTTGTGAACAGCATCCAAATTTGTTGTCACAAATTAGTATGTATAGTTTTGTACTTTTAATTTTACAAGCGCAACCACTGGGCAAAACACAGCCTAGGGCTAGGCGTCGGATTGGCACGGTCGAGGGAATCTCCAACTTCGGCGGTAGTACCGGAAGGACTTAACTCTGCAAAGGGATGGTAGGATCGAGGGGATACGCAACGGATAGGTGCTTGCGTTTTGGGTCATGCCAATTCTTCAACCGTTGCATGTCCACAGCTTCATCTGTTTTGGGACCCAAGTCCTAGTCTGGTGTTTTGCGACATGTCCCAAAATGCTGAAAGCAAGGGATTTAATGCTTGGGACGATGGTAGGGCGAGTCCTAGAACACCGGATAGGCCCCGGTCCCACGGAAGTTCTACGGTCCCAACACGCTGTCTACACCTAACAGCCATAAAACAAAGCACTTGTCTCATTTCGCTGTCCCAAAATGCTAGGCTGCTAGGGCTAGGGGTCCGAGATGGTCCTAGAGGGGATTTTCGGAGGGTAGGCGTCGATTTCCGGCCAATCAGCGCAGGTCAGTTGGTCCGACGAGAGTCCGACCCAAAGGATCAGCCGCTACTAATGCGGGTGACCCTAGGGTCCAATGGGTCCGAGTTGGTTATAGCGCCTTCTTACCCTTGCAGGTGGGACACACACTTCCGCGTGCGTACCAAACCTCCACTGGGTTGTCAGTGACGAAGAGCCGCCTAACGGGAACCTTACCCGTACCTTCACAGGTTGAGCATTTTGTTTTTCGCTTGTCCATATGGCCTCCTTTCTGGGGAAAAAAAGCACCCTCTTCCATTCTGACAGAAGCCGGGGGAGCGTGTAGCTCTGGTCAAGGCGGCAGAGTCGAAGTTTTGGGACCCGATTCTAGCGTCGCCACTGCGCCGGACGGCTGCAAGTACCATCCAACGGGAGATCGCTCGCCAGAGGGCCGGGAAAGTGGCCTAGCGTCGATCTTACGTGATAGCTGAATGTTCAGAACTAGCAGAACGTACAGAATTACAAGACTGATAACTCCCAGCATCTCAACCTCCCGGTGTCAGCATACGGCGAACAAAAAGTGAAGATTTGCACAGGAATGCGAGCTATGATGGTCCGAAAACTGGGAGGCTACCACATGCCGTATG
>Ga0335082_10003251_pt1 | contig 17680 bp, 20 predicted proteins | sample Lox_Sample_41_FD_206718 | JGI IMG/M metagenome (GOLD analysis project Ga0335082, IMG submission 206718) | Soil microbial communities from Loxahatchee National Wildlife Refuge, Florida, United States - Lox_Sample_4.1 | ecosystem: Environmental > Terrestrial > Soil > Wetlands | place: USA... | reverse complement strand
CGGCGCGGCGCCGGGGCCGGCGGGGCGGGAGGGGCCGGCGCGGCGCCGGGGCCGGCGGGGCGGGAGGGGTGCGCGCGGAGCCGCCGCCCAGCCGGTCCTGCACCCGCTGGCCGGCACCTCACTCCAGAAGAGCCACACCACTGGGACATCCATGTTGTTCGGCCGAGGCCGGCGCGTCGTGCGCTGGGCAGGTCCATCCGGCTGTGTGAGCATGACAGCATGGCAGCCAAGAAGGGTCCGGCGATGCGCCGGACCGGCGCATCGGTGGAGGGGTTCCTGGCCCGTGTGCCCGACGCGGAGCGACGCGAGGATGCGCACCGGTTGTGCGCCATGATGCAGGAGATCACTGGTGAACCGCCGGCGATGTGGGGAACCAGCATCATCGGCTTCGGCACGTACCACTACCGGTACGCCAGCGGCCACGAGGGCGACTCAGCGCTGGCAGGCTTCTCGCCTCGCCGCCAGCACCTGGCCATCTACCTGATCGGCGAGTTCGGCAGCCGGCACCAGCCGACGCTGGCGCGGCTGGGCCCGCACAAGACCGGAAAGGGCTGCTTGTACATCAAGCGCCTCGACGATGTGAACCAGGATGCGCTTCGCGAGCTGATCGACCGTTCGGTCCGGGTACGCAAGGGCATCGACCGAGCTTCCACCTAGCCGAGTTCCCCGCTTACGGCAGGTTCCGTCGCCAGGCCCTGCCAGGTCCGCGGGTCAGGCGCTCGGGTAGGGGTGGAATGAAACCCGCCACGGGTAGCTCTGGTCGCCGTTCCCGGGTGCCATGAGCAGCCGGGTGCCGTTGGCGGTACTGCCGCCCGGGTCGGTCAGGACGGCGCCGGTCCCGATGTTGGAGATGCTGCCGAAATCGTTGGCGGACGTCTGGGCGATAGCCCATTTCTGGGTGGCCGTCCCGGTACACGCCGCCACCTTGGCCTTGGCGCCCGCGCCCGGGCCGGTGACGTCCAGGCACTTGCCGTTGTTCCGCAGCGTGCCGTCGCTGTAGCCGGTCCATTGCTGGGAGCTGGCACCGGGATTGCATTTCCACGCCACCACGGCGGTGCCGTCTGCGGCCACGGTCACGCACATGCCGTTGAAGGGGCTGGCGACGGTGCCGGTACCGGCCGGGAAGGGGCCGGCCGGCGCTGCGCGCAGCGGCCAGGCGGCGATGTTGCCGTCGAGTACTGGACCGCCCGGCCAGAGAGCGTGCAGGTAGGCGCGCTCATCGGGCGGAGTGATGTGCACGAAGGCGGGATTGAACGGGGCCGGGCCGGTGGCCGTGTTCGCCCGCCAGGTCAGCAGGGCCTGCGCATTGCCGCCCGGGCGCAGCACCACCGCGGCATGGGGTTCTTTCACCCAGGTCAGGTGGGTGGCCACCGGGACGTTACCGGTGAAGGCCAGCCCGGGATATCCGTAGACGTGGCAGGTGGCGCCGGAGTGGTTGGTCAGGATGAGGGTCATCCCCCGCTGCCCGCCTGAGGCGGCGTTCAAGCCGGTGAAGGCCATCGACAGCTGCGCAGTGTGACAGCGCGGCACCGACCCTTGCCCGGCCGGTGGCGTGGTGACCGGCGCCGTCGTCGCCGGGGTGCTGGCCGCGGCCGACGGTGCCGCAGTCGTGCTGGAGCCTGGTCCTGGCGTCGTGCCGTGGCTGGCGCACCCGGCGGTGAGACCAGCCAGGCAGGCCGCCGTGGCCAGCACGATCGCTGATCGTGCGGTAGTCATCGTTTCCGCCTTTGAGCCCGGGATACGTTCCTGCGGAATCTCCAGGCTCATGCCGCAGGACGACAGGGCGGCAGGGCCGATGGTCCTGATGCGGGAGGCCTAGTGTCGCTGGGTCTCTTACTCCCAGCCCGGCCCGGCCCGGCCGGCGAAGCACCGGTGAACAGGCGGCTGTGCGAGCCCGCACACCCGGGCAGACCGCAGGTCGTGACCAAAGACACGGGAACGGGGTCGTAGGACTCTGCCCGGGTGGCGCCGCACATATCTAAAGGTGGTGAGTAAGTAGCTATCTGGTTAGAGGTGAGCACTGTGTCAGTGTTCATGCGATATGTGAAGTTTGCGGCGGTGGCAGGCTTGATCGGCCTGGTCGGATGCGGTTCCACCTCGGCGGGCTCGCCGGGCGCGGCGCAGCCGTCCGCTCCGGCGACGGCCGCACCCTCGGCTACGAGCCCGGCGCCTTCGGCTGCCGCCCCCAAACCGACGGTCGCGCCGAGCAGCCCGGCGCAGGTCTGCTCTCAGGCCGGTACCTATCTGACGGCGGTCAGGACGGGCGAGCACAGCGGCTTCGACCGGGTCGTCTTCCAGTTCTCCGGAAAGCTGCCCGGCTATACCGTCGCGCGGGTCCAGGCTGTTGACAGCGACCCCAAGGGTGTCCCTGTCCCGCTGGCTGGCCAGTCCTACCTGCGAGTGGTCTTCCACGGCACCAGCGCGATCTGCCCGCAGCCGGTGCACCGGACCTACACCGGACCCGCGGTGCTCACGCCGTATTTTCCGCAACTGCTGACGGTCAGCGCGGCCGGCGACTTCGAGGGAGTGCTGTCCTTCGGGATCGGCCTGGCCGCCCGGGGTGGTTACCACGTCTTCACGATCACCAGCCCGAACCGGCTGGTGATCGACGTCAGCCACGTCGCGCTCGGCAAGTTCCCCGGCATCTGGGACATCACCAGCTGGCCGCAGTACTGGGCCGCGCAGTACTCCTGGCTCAACGGTCACCAGCCGTGGCTGTCCAGCCCGTCGGCTGTCGTCCAGGTGTGGGCCGGCGGGATCGGCTCGGCCTCGGTGGTCCGGCAGGTGAGCGCGAACACGTTCAAGGTCATCAAGCCTGACGGTAAGACCTTCACGGTTACCGGCGTCCGCCCGGTTAGCGTTCCCGGCCCGTGGGTCATCACCAAGATCGCGTAGGCCGGATTCTGCCGTGGCTCCGGCGGAGCGCGCGGTGGCCGGGCCAGCCTGTCGTAGCAGGTGAGCTGGTGCGGAAGTTACAGCAGGCGAACGCGGGACTGGGACCAGCCGCCGCCCGCTACCAGGACCTCGCCACCGTCTTCCAGGACCCGGCTTACCATCTCCTCGATGACGTCCGGCACCGGTAGCGCCGCGGTGCCCCAGTCCGGGCAGCAGGCGTCGGCGTCCAGGCTCAGCGTGCCGCACCGGCCGCATTCGTACCCGGGGACCAGGCCGTCGGCCGGGACAACCAGGGTCTGAACGGGGCCGGCGCTGACCGCGGCCAGGCAGGCGGGCAGGCCGACGGCGGGCCGGCCGGCGGCGGGCAGGCCGGCGGGCGGCATGGCCAGGATCGTGGCGACCGTGCGGCGGGCCGGTACTTCGGACCACCAGGCGACGTCGGGCGAAACCTGGCCGGGCACCGGACAATGCTGCCGGGCCAGTAGCATGGGCCGGATATGCGGCCGGACGCCGAGTACCGCGCGCTCCGGCAGCGGACACGGCAGCGGGATGGCCTCGAACAGGCCGGAGTCCGCACAGGCGAACACGGCCACCGTGCACCCGGTGCAGTCACGGGCGCACGGTGGCAGCCTCTCCAGCACCCAGTCCCGGTCCCGCGCCGTCAGCGGCCTGCCGCAGGCCGCCCCGGCCGCGGTGATGAGCTCACCGGCCCGGGCGGTCAGGTTCGCCGACGGCGGCACGGCCAGGTAGAGCGAGAGCATGGTCGGCTCCACCGCGTGCAGCGCGCCGAGCTTCTCGATCTGGGCACGGGTAATCATGGCGCGCTCCTATCCGGCGCGCGAGGCGGGGTGGTGCGTGACCTCGGTCCCGGCCGCCGGGAAGAACACGGTCTCGTGCCCGTCCCGCCAGCGGACCAGGTACGGCGGCGCGCCGTCGGCCCCGTCGACCCGGATGATCTCACCGTGACGATCCTCGTCCCCCTGGTGGACGCCCCTGACCGTCAGTTCGTCTCCAGCCTCTGCTCGCATGGTGACCTCCTTTGCCGGTCATCAGCCTGGATGCCCGGAAAACGAGCCCGCTAGGGCCGTAGGTCCCCCGGTTCAGAGCAGGGCAGGCACGGATTCGCCGGCGTGGCGGCGGCCCGGCATCACCCGGGCCACGGCACCGGCGGCGGCCAGAGTCCACTGGGAGAGGCGGAAGTGGTGCCCGCACAGCAGCAGTTCCACCCGGTAGGGCCGGCTCTGGGTGGCCGGCATGAGCACTCGCACCATCGGGCGGGAGGGGCAGCAGCACGCTCTATCGTCCATGCTTCAGCCTGACCCGGACAGGCCGCGGTCGGCAGAGACCTAGATCACCACATCCCGGGCCCAACGTCCCGGACGGTAGCCGTTCCCGCCTGCCGGAACCGGGCATTCTGGGACTTTGGTCCCTAGCCGGCCGGCTCGTCCTCGTCATGCAATGAGTATCCGACCGCGGAAGGGGCCGCACGCCATGACCGTCGCCGACCGGACAGAAGGCTACCAGGCACGTTGCCTGCCGCACCTGCTCATGTTGCGGATGCTCGCGAGCGATGGCGCCGAGGCGCCGAGCCCGTGGCTGGCTATGGCCAAGGTGGCCGAGGCCACCGACGCGATCCTGGCCGAGGCCGAGGCCGCGGGGCGTGAGGCCCGGGCCGTCGGGGGGGACGGCCCGGGCCTCGGCATATTCCTGAGCGTACGGCTGAGCAGGCTGGCGGTCGCGGCTGGCGAAGCCGTCGCCGCGGCCGGGGCCGGGGACTTCACCCAGCTGCGCCGTCACTTGCGCAGGTTCGAGGCGCTGACGTCCGCGATCTGGACCGTGCAGGATACCCGCTAGCCGGCCAGGACGCGGCGCAGCCGCCAGGCGGCCAGCGTCAGCAGCACGGCCGCGTACGCCGCGAGGACGCCCAGCTGCGGCAGGATGCCGGTGATCGACGCGCCGTGGCCGACGAGCCGGGCGAAGGCGTCGTTGCCCCAGGCCTGCGGGGTTATGTGCGCGACCCGCCGCATCACCGGCGAGAAGACCTCCAGCGGCACCATGCAGCCGCCGAGCGCACCGAGCCCCAGGCCCAGCAGCAGCGAGATGCCGATCGCCTGCTGCTCGTTGCGGAACAGCGTGCCCAGGAACGTGCCGGCGCCGGCCCCCACCAAGGCGAACAGGATCACCACCGCCGCGACGCCGGCGGGTTGCCCCCAGTTCACGCCGAACAGCAGCGCCGAGCCGAAGATGATCACCGCCGCCTGCAGGCACGCGATCAGCACCCGGCCCGCGGTTTCCCCGGCGATCAGCGTGGCGGGCGTCGTGGGGGTGGCCAGCATGCGGCGGGACAAGCCGAGCCTGCGGGTCTCGATGAGGGCGACCGCGCCGGTCAGCGCGGTGAGGAAGAGGAACAACAGGAGCTCGGTCCAGGCCCCCTCGTCGAACTGGCCGAGGGACCGGGAGAACAGCGTCGTCCCCGCGGTCACCTGGGTCACCGAGACCGCGGGAACCGCGGGGGAGATCCGGCTGGCATCGGCCAGGCCGGCGCCGAAACCAGGGGCCGCATGCTGGGCGACGGCGAACCTGGCCGCGCCGAGCAGGGCCGCCTGCCGTGCCACGGCACCGCGGACCGTCTCGCCGAGCTGCTGGGAGGACTGGTCCGGCCGGGCCAGGTAGCGCAGGGTCGCGCCGGGGCCGGTGCGGACGGCGCCGTCGTAGCCGGGCGGGATGATCACGCCCGCGGCCAGGTTCCCGCGCTCGACCTGCGTCAGCAGCGCCGCCGGGCCGGAGATGGCCACCACGCGCAGCTGCGGGGTCTGCTCGAGCTGGCGCAGCAGCGCCGCGCCGAGCGGCCCCGAGCCAGTGCTTACCACGCCCAGCCGCGGGCTGGACGAGCCGCCGAAGGTGGCCCCGAGCACCAGGATCAGCACCATCGGGAAGACGAAAACGAAGAAGAAGTTGGTACGCACCCGGAACATGCGGCGCAGGTTCGACAGGGCTATCCAGAGCACCTTCATCGGTCACACCTCCGCCAGTCGCCTCAGCCGGAACAGGGCCACGGCCCCCGTGACCGCGGCGAAGGCCAGCATGGCCAGGGCCGGCGTCCACACCGCCGCCACGCCGCCGCCGCGCAGGTCACCCAGGCCGCGCAGGAACCACGCCTGGGGCGCCACGAAGGTGAGCCGGGACAAGATCCCCGGCGCCTGCGATACCGGGAAGAACGTGCCGCCGATCAGGCCCAGGATGACCGCCGTCACCGATTGCCAGTTGGCGGCCTGCTCGGCGTTCCTGGCCAGCGTGGCGATCAGCGCCATGATCCCGGTGGCAGCCATGATCGCCGCCACGATCAGCACCGCGACGCCGAACGGGTTCCCCCACGCCGCGCCGAACAGCACGGTGGTGGCCACCACCAGCACGGTCATGCTGATGATCCCGAGCAGGAAGCTGGTCAGCAGCTTCCCGCCGAGGATCGAGGCCCGGCTGACCGGGGCGGCCAGCAGCCGGGCCAGCGTTCCCTCGTTGCGCTCCTCGAGCAGGCTGGTCACGCCGAACTGGACGGTGAAGAACAGGAAGAACACGGCCATCCCGGCGGCGAAGAAGGACTTCTGGTCCAGCTCCCTGGTCTGCGCGGACACGTCGCGGACCGCCACCGGCGCCGTGGCCGCGGCCGCAGCGGCGGCCAGCGCCCGGATCCGGGCGGGCGGCAGCGACGTCCCGGGATTGGCGGCGGCGGCGGTGGCGACCGACAGGCGGATCCGGTTCAGGTCGGCGGCGTAGCTCTCGGCGATGGACCGGGCGACCTGGGTTGAGACGGGGGCGTCGGCGTTGCCGATGACCTGCAGCGAGGCGGGCTGGCCTGCCTGGACGCGGGCGGAGAAGCCGGCCGGGATGACGATGACCGCGGCCAGGGTTCCGCGGGCGGCCAGCTCACGGGCCCGCGCCACGGTGGGTTCGGTGTGGATGGTGATCAGCCCGGACCGGCCGACGGCTTCCAGGACCTGGCCGGTGAACTGCTGGCTGGCGACGCCGTGATCGGCGTCGACCACGCCCAGGCTGATCACGTTCGAGCCGCCGGAGATCCCGCTGAAGATCGCGTTGAAGATGAACGCCAGGCCGAGCGGGACCACGATCCCGATCAGCACGGCCGAGCGGTCCCGCAGCCGGGACCTGAGGTCCTTCCGGCAGATCAGCCAGGCGGCTCGCATAACGGCTCAGTCCCTCAGTCCCTCAGCGCGCGGCCGGTCAGGTGCAGGAAGACCGCCTCGAGGTCCGGCTCGGTGACCTCTACCGACCTGACGGCCACGCCTCCGGCCGCCACGTCGGACAAGATAGCGGGCAGTTCGCTGCGCGCGTCCTCCACCACGAGGTCGATGCCGCCGTCGAGCGCGCGGGCCTGCCGGACCCACGATCGCGCGGCCAGGCTCTCGGCGGCCCGGGTCAGGTCGCCGGCCGCGGAGAGCCGGACCTGATCGCCCTCGCCGACCGTGCGGACGAGGTCGTCGCGGGTGCCCTCGGCGATCAGCTTGCCATGGTCGATGATGCCGATCCGGTCGCACAGCCGTTCGGCCTCTTCCATGTAGTGGGTGGTGTACAGGACCGCCATCCCCGCTCCGGACAGGGCCGCGACGCTGTCCAGGATCGCGTTCCTGCTCTGCGGGTCCACCCCGACCGTCGGCTCGTCCAGGATCAGCAGCCTCGGCCGGTGCAGCAGGCCGAGGCCGATGTTCAGCCGCCGCTTCATCCCGCCGGAGTAGTGCTTGGCCTGGTCGCCGGCCCGGTCGGCCAGCCCGGTCAGGGTCAGCACCTCGGCGCTGCGCCGCCTGGCCTCGGCCGTCGACATGCCGTACAGCCGGGCGAAGAACATCAGGTTCTCCCGGCCGGACAGGTCCGGGTAGATGGCCAGGTCCTGCGGCACGTACCCGATCGCGCTCTTGGCCCGGACAGAGCGGGTCGTCATCGGCTCGCCGTCCACCGTGACCTCGCCGCCGTCACGCTCGAGCAGGCCGGCGATCATCGAGATGGTGGTGGTCTTCCCCGCCCCGTTCGGGCCGAGCAGCCCGTAGGTCTCGCCGGCGGCGATTCCGAACCCGACCCCGTCCACCGCGACGATCTCCCCGAAGCGCCGCCGCAGGCCGCTGCATTCCAGCATGATCTCAGCCGACATGGCACCTCCCGGTTAAGAGCAGGATCTCACCAACCGGGCGGCGGATGCTGGCGCTGCCGGAACCGGCCTGGCGGGTAACGCCGAACCGGATGATCATCTGCGGGTGGGCGCGCCCCGCCAGCTGCAGCCGGACGAAGTCACGCAGCTGCGGCAGCTCGAGCGGCTGGCTATGCAGGGCCGCGGCCACGCCGCAGGCGGCGGCGCGGAGCAGGACCCGCTGCAGGGCCTGCCCGGCCGCCACCCAGTCGGCCGGCTCGTTCGCGCTGGTCGCCAGCAGGCACACGGCCCCGGGAGACCGCTCGTCCGCTGCCGCAGGGGCGGCTCGCCCCCAGCCCTGGCCGGCGGCGAAGTCCCGGCCGGGGAAGTCCGGCTCGGTGTGCGCGGGCTTGGCCGGGTACGCGGCGGGCTGGATGCCGTCGCGGCGCGGGCTGTCCGGTGGGACGACCCAGTCCGCCAGTTCGGCCGCCCGCTTGCCGTCCAGCCGCAGCGCGTACTCTCCTGCCTGCACCGCCGCGGCCAGCGCATCCCGCTGGTTGCCGGCCGCGACCAGGCGCAGCATCGCGCCTTCCCTGGTGGCCTCGTCCCGCAGCGCGGAAAGCGTCCCGCCCGGCAGCGGAGTGAGGCCGAACCCGCCGCGGTGAGTGGACCTGGTGCTGACCGCCGCGTACATCTCCCGCTCATAGGAGTCCGCGGTGATCCGGTCTTCGTCCCAGCGCACCCGGGCCACCAGCGCGGGCCGGGAGGGGTCGGGAAACAGCCTGGCGCGGGGCAGCCAGCCGAGGTAGCGCAGCGCGACCCGCAGGGTGAACACCGCCGCACCGCAGCTGATCATCAGCTCCCGGCCGACCGGGTCGGCCACCCGGAGCCGCCGGCCGGCGTCGGCGTAGACGTCGATGTTCCGATCGCCGTGGCCGAACCGCCACGGCTGGGTGTTGTGCACCGACGGCGCGTGTACCGCGGCGGCGACGGCGAACTCGATGGCGTCCATCAGGCACCAACCCTGGTGACCGGCGGCCCGATCGACGGCGGGCCGATCGACGGCGGGGCCGTTGGCGGCTCTGTCGGCGGCCCAGTCGACGGCAGCGCCGGGTGCGACGTCCGCGGCAGCCAGCCGAGCCAGCGGGGCAGATACCAGTTGCGCGGGCCGAGCAGCTTCATCACGGCGGGCAGGAGCAGGGCCCGGACGACGGTCGCGTCGAGAAGAACGGCGACAGCCAGGCCGACGCCCATCTCCTTGAGCTGGATCATGGACAGCGTGGCGAAGGTGAGGAAGACGAACACCATGACCACGGCGGCAGCGGTGACGACCCCGGCGGTGGACTCGATACCCTTCGTCACGGCCACCTCGGTCTGGCCGGTGCGGTCGTAGCTCTCCCGGATCCGGCTGAGGATGAACACGTGGTAGTCCATGGACAGCCCGAACAGCACCACGAACAGGAACAGCGGCAGCCAGCTCGCCACCGAGTGCACGCTGGTGAAGCCGAGGAGCGTCTGCCCCCACCCCCACTGGAACAGCGCGACGACAACGCCGTAGGCGGCGGCCACCGACAGCAGGTTGAGGAGCACGGCGGTGACCGGGATGACCAGCGACCGGAACGAGACGAGCAGCAGCACGAACGCGAACAGCAGGACGAACCCGAAGACCCAGGCGGAGCGCTGGCCCATCAGCGCGTTGAAGTCGGCGGTGCCGGCCGTCTCCCCGGTCACCGCGACCCGGACGCCGGGCACCTTGCCCAGCGTGTCCGGGATCACGGTGTCCCGCAGGGTGGCCAGGGCGCGGATCGACGCCGCGTCCTCCCCGGTGCCGACCAGCGGCACCTGGATGATCGCGGCGGTGCGCGCCGGGTTGACGATGAATGTGATCGGCTCGTTCATCTGGCCGCTGGTCAGCGCGGCCCGCTCGAAGGCCCGGCCCGCCCGGGCGACCGCGGGCGCGGTGATGTCGGGCGCCTCGACCACGACCACGGCCGGGCTGCCGCCGCCCGGGAAGACCTGCTGGATCCGGTTGTACGTCCGCAGCGCGGCGGTGGCCTGCGGCAGGTCGCTGGCGCCGGGGGTGGCGGTGTGCAGGCGAAGCACCGGCAGCGCGAGCACGACCAGCGCGCACAGCGCGAGCGCCGCGGTCAGGGCCGGCCGGGCCAGCACCCGGTCCAGCACCGCGGTCCAGAGCCGGCTCTGGCCGTCGGGCCCCCCCGGACGGCCATGGCGCGCCCGGCCGGCGAACGGCAGCCGGCCCCGGTCCACCCGGTCGCCGAGCAGCGCGAGCAGGGCGGGCAGCAGGGTCAGTGACCCGATAACCGCGACGGCGACCACCAGCATGGTGGCCTGGCCGATCCCGTAAAAGATCGTGCTGCCGGTCAGGAACATGCCGGACATCGCCAGCAGCACGGTCAGCCCCGAGATAAGTACCGAACGGCCCGAGGTGGCGGCCGCCGTCTCGATCGCGTCCAGCACCGGCCGTCCGGCGGCGCGTTCCTCGCGCTGCCGCTTGACGTAGAACATCGAGTAGTCCACGCCCACGGCCAGGCCGATCAGCAGCATCACCGAGGTGGCTTGCACCGTGACCCCGGACAGCCGGGAGGTGAAGGCGACCAGGCCGCCGGCCGCCAGGATGGCCATGGTGGCCAGCCCCAGCGGCAGCAGCGCGGCCACCACCGCGCCGAACGCGATCAGCAGCACCACCAGCGTGATCGGGAAGGACAACAGTTCCGCCCGGTGCAGGTCGCGCAGCACGGTGTCGTCGATCGCCCTGCTGATGCTGGCGTCGCCGGTCTGCGCGATCCGGACCTGGGGGTGGGCCGCCGCGGCGCCCCGGACAGCGGCGAGCACCGGGACCACGCGGGTGGCGGAGTCGCTGACGCTGCCGGTGATCCGGAACTGGAGCAGCGCGGCGTGGCGGGTCGCGGAGACCTGGTTGGCGAACCTGGGATCGAGCGGCGACTGGATCTGGGTCACCCGCCCGGTGGCCTGGATCCGGTCCAGCACATCGCGGATCGCGGCCCGGTAGGCCGGGTCGCCGACGCGCAGGCTGGAGCTCTCGAAGAGGACGTCCTCGACGGCGTGCCGGGGGAAGTCCCGGCTGATCATCTGCTCGGCCTGCCCGGAAGACCCGACGTTCTGGGCACCATACGGCAGCTTGAGGGTCCCGGCCAGATGACCGGCCACCATCAGCACCACGACGGCACCGATCCACGCCGCGATCGCGATCCAGGGATGACTGGCGCTCCACCGGCCGACCGCTCCGGTCAGCCTGCGCGTACTACTACTCATACCCCGACCGTCGGTCCCGCTGACCAGCGACGGGAGAGTCGAAAGCCCTCGGGCGGCGGGCTGTTCGGCCGGCGGGCCAGGGATGTGCGTCCCTACCGCGACGCCGTACCGGGCGCTGTCATAGCAGCAGAGGACTCAGTTGACAGCGCCCTGGGCTAAGGAGCACACGATGCGTCACTATCAGGTACAGGATGTGATGACCGCCAACCCCATGACGGTGACCCCGGCCACGCCGCTGAAGAACGTGGCCGACATCCTGGTCAGGGGACGGATCGGCGTGGTGCCGGTGCTCACCCCGCAGGGCCGGGTGGCCGGCGTCGTCGCCGAGGGCGACCTGCTGAGGAAGGAGCAGCTCCGGCGGGACCCGGACGGCCGGCACTCGCTGCACCTGCCCTACCGGATCCGGCGGGACATCGCCACCGCCGAAACCGCGGGGGAACTCATGGACCGCTACCCGCCGACCGTGCAGGCCTGCACGAGCGTGGCGGAGGCAGCCCGGCTGATGGACCGCCATCAGTGCCGCTTCCTGCTGGTAACCGGCGAGGACGGCAAGCTGCTCGGCGTGGTCACCGCGCGGGATCTGCTGCGGGTCTTCCTCCGCACGGACGCCGCCATCAAGGCGGAGATCAGCAGGGACGTCCTATCGGACTACCTCGGCACCAATCCCGTCCTGGTCCAGGTCGACGTCACCGACGGGGTGGTCAGGCTGACCGGCGAACTCGAGCGCAAGAGCATGCTGGACGCCGTGCTGCCGGCCGTCCGCGCGGTGGACGGGGTCATCGACGTCACGGCCCAGCTCGACTACGCCATCGACGACAGCAGGCACTCCCGCGTCCCTGCGGCCGCCAATTCGACTGGGCTGATGGGTAAATGACTGAAGGAGTGAAACTACGCTCCGGCCGGCACCTGAGAAATCTGCCTCAAGGTCATCCCGTTGCGGGACCTTGGTCTCTATGTCGCGCGGGCATTCGGCGGTGTGCTCTAACTACCGAGAAGGATCTCGGTCAGACGGGGCGAAGCGGTGACCCCCGCACCGCTCACCACGCAATCGGAATCCGCGAGGAGCGGAGGCGGGATCCTTCTCGGTTCTATGAGCCGAACGGGAAGGGGCGAGTCCCAATGAGCGCCATGGTGAAAGACGTGATGACCACCCGGGTAGTGGCGGTCAGGAAGGATGCTCCGTACAAGGCCATCGCCATATTGCTCACGCAGTACCGGGTCAGCGCGTTTCCTGTCCTCGACGATGACGGCACGGTCATCGGCGTCGTGTCCGAGGCGGACTTGCTGTGCAAAGAAGCGCTGACAGCGGCCATGGGCGGGCGGCCCGCACGGCCCGGGCCGTATCACGACGATTTCGCCCGGGCCGCCGCGGTCACCGCCGCCGACCTCATGACGACGCCGCCGGTCACCATCTCGCCAGGCGATCCTGTCATCAGTGCCGCCCGCCTCATGTACAACACCGGGGTGAAACGACTTCCGGTGGTCCGCGAAAACGGTCATCTGGCCGGGATCATCAGCCGGGCCGACGTGCTGAGCGTCTATGGCCGCCCCGACGACGAGATCGGGCAGGAAATCACGAAGAACGTGATCTCGAACGAATTCCAGGCCGACCCGGACTGCTTCACCGTCACGGTCAAGGACGGCATCGTGACCCTCGAAGGACGCCCCGAGACCGTTCGGCAAGGCCGGGACATCCTGGCCGCGGCGTGGCGGGTCGAAGGGGTCGTTTCGGTGCGCGACCGCCTCACCTACCCGGACGGAATGTGATCCCGCCGGACCGAGAGCGATGCGGCTAGAGGATGTGATCAGCATGCGAGCCCTGGTGGTTTACGAATCGATGTACGGCAACACGCACGTCATCGCCAGCAACATTGCGGACGGCCTGCGCGCCGGTTGCGAGGTGACCCTGGTGCCGGTGGCCGAGGCCACCTGGGACCTGGTCGCTGACGCCGATCTGCTGGTGGCCGGCGCGCCGACCCACATGCACGGGCTGTCCAGCCGGTCGACCCGGCGGATGGCCGCGCAGGCGGCCGCCAAGGACGGCAGCGGGTTGCGGATGGACACCGATGCCGACGGCCCGGGGATGCGGGACTGGCTGGGGGATCTCGGCCAGCGGAACGGCCTGGCCGCCGCCTTCGACACCAGGCTCAACGGCGTCCCCGCGTTTACCGGCCGGGCCGGCCGACCCATCGTCAGGCTGCTGAAGCGGCACGGCTACCGCCTGATAGCGGCCCCGGAGAGCTTCGTGGTCGGCTCGCAGAACACGCTGCTCGACGGCGAGGCCGCCCGGGCCCGCCGCTGGGGGATGACGCTCGGCGCGGTGAGCAAGACCTACCTGCCCGCGCCGGCCTGAGGATCGCAAAAGCGAGGTGAGCCTGATGGATGACTACTTCAAGATCGTGGCGGCCGGCCCGGCCTTCTTCGTCAGCGCGTGGCTGCTGATGATCTTCGCCGGGATCGCCGACGAAGACGTCGGGATCCGGCCCTTCGGCTACCTCACGGCCATGGTCGTGACGATCGGGCTGTGGCTGACGGTCGCCCCGGCCATCGGCGCCATCGCCCGCACCGGCAAGAGCGCCAAGAAGAGCTGACCGGCCCGTGCGAGTGCTCGTGGTCGAGGACGGGCCCCGGATGGCCGGGCTGCTCAAGCGTGCGCTGCAGGAGGAAGGCCACGCAGTGGACGTCGCCGCCGACGGCCGGGAGGGCCTGTGGCTGGCGACCGAGAACACCTACGGGGCGATCGTCCTCGACGTCATGCTGCCCGGCCTGGACGGGATCGAAGTGTGCCGGCGGCTGCGCGAAGCGGGGAGCTGGGTCCCGGTGCTGATGCTGACGGCCAGGGACGGGGTCGGCGACCGGGTCCGGGGGCTGGACGCGGGCGCGGACGACTACCTGGTCAAGCCGTTCAGCCTGCTCGAGCTGGCTGCGCGGCTGCGCGCGCTGGCGCGCCGGGACGACCGGTCCCGGCCGGTGATCCTGGCCGAGGGTGATCTCAGCCTGGACCCGGCCGCCAGGCGCGCCTGGCGGAACGGGGCCGAGCTGCAGCTGTCGCCGAAGGAGTTCGCCCTGCTCGAGTTCTTCCTCCGGCATCCGGGCCAGGTGCTGACCCGGTCGCAGATCATCGAGGCCGTCTGGGACTTCGCCTACGACGGCGGCTCCAACGTCGTCGACCAGTACGTGAAGTACCTGCGGAACAAGATCGGGTGGCACCACATCGAGACGGTCCGGGGCATGGGCTACCGGCTGCGGCTGGCCGAAGGCGGGTGACGGCATGCCGATCCGGCTGCGCCTGGCGGTCGCGTTCGCGCTGGCCGCCGCGGCGCTGTTCGCCCTGGGCGGCTGGCTGTTCGCCAGCGGCCTGTCGTCGGCGCAGCTGACGACGCTCGACTCGCAGCTGACCGCGCAGCTGGCCCAGGCCGGGCGTTACCTTCCGGCGGGCAGCACGGGATCTGGCAGCACCGGGCTGCCGGCCGGCGACTACCTCATCCAGGTCCTCGACGCGGGCGGCCGCGTCCGGGGCGCCAGCGGCGACGCCGGGACGACCCCGCTGCTCACTGCGGACCAGCTGAGCCGGGCGCGGCGGGGCCGGATCTCGGTCACCGGGACGGTGGACGAGGAGCGCGCGCGGGTCGCGGCCGCGCCGCTCGGCGGCCACCCGGGCTGGGTCGCCGTCGCGGCCGAATCGCTCGAGACGTACGAGTCCACCCAGAGCGAGGTGGCGCGCGAGCTCGCCGTCGGCGGGATCGTCTTCACCGCCGTCGCGGGCCTGGGCGCGTACTGGCTGGCGCGGGCCGCGCTGTCCCCGGTGGAGCGGCTGCGGCGGCAGGTGGCCTCGATGTCTGAGCGCGACGCGGCGGCGGGCGCCGGGGCCGTCGAGGTGCCGGCCACCCGGGACGAAATCGCGGCGCTGGCCGGCACGATGAACGACCTGCTCGGCCGGCTGCAGCGGGCGCTCGCCCGCCAGCGCGCCTTCGTCGCCGACGCCAGCCACGAGCTGCGCAATCCGCTCGCGGTGCTGCAGGGGGAACTGGAGCTCGCGGCCCGGCCTGGCCGAGGCCCCGGCGAGCTGGCCGCCGCGGTCCGCAGCGCCGGGACGGAAGCCGAGCGGCTGGCCCGGCTCACCGACGACCTGCTGCTGCTGGCCCGGAGCGACGAGGACCGGTTCGGCCTCCGGCTGGAGCGGACGGACATCGGCGCCCTGCTCGGCAGCAGCGCCGAACTCGCCGGTTCCCGGCTGGCCGCCGGCGGGGTGACCGCCCGCGTCGATGTCGCGCCCGGGACGTACGCCGACGTCGATCCGGACCGGATCCGCCGGGCCGTTGACAACCTGGTCGGCAACGCACTGCGGTTCGCTCCCCGGGGATCGGCCATCGTGCTCGCCGCGCGGACGGCAGGCGGCGACCTGGAGATCGAGGTGTCCGACGACGGGCCTGGTTTTCCGGCCGGGTTCCTGCCGCACGCGTTCGAGCGTTTCGCCCGCCCCGACAGCGGCCGGACGCGCGGCGACGGCGGGGCCGGGCTGGGCCTGGCCATCGTCCGGGCCATCGCCGTGGCGCACGGCGGGGTCGCGACGGCCGCGAACAAGCCGGGCGGCGGCGCCGTGGTCAGGCTGCGCCTGCCGGGCGCGGCCGGCCCCCGGTAAAGATGCCCGCTGTAAAGATGTGAGGCCTCTCATCGGTCTCTCACGGTCAGTTCATCGCCGGCCACGCACCCTGTGGGTTACAGGCGTCGCGTGAAAGGACACGAACATGGACCTATCGAGCCGGGATCCGGCCCGCCGGGAGAGCCTGCGGCACGTCCGGCAGATGTCCAACTGGACGGCCGCGTTCCTGATCGCCGGCACCGGGACGGCCGCCGTGGCCCTGGCTCACCAGGCAGCCCAGGCAGCGGCGGCCGCGGCGCCGGCCGCCGGGACCGCAGCGGGCGCGACGGGGACCTCGGCGGGCGCGACGGGGACCTCGGCGGGCGCCGGCCCGCGGGTCACCCACTCGGTCGCCACCACGACCGCCTCCGGGGTGACCGTGACCACCACGACCCGGACGGTCAACGGCAAGACCGTCGTCACCAGGGTCAGGCACGCCCCGGCGGGCGGGGACAACTGATGGCGGCGGGGGCCGCCCGAGCCGTGCCGTGGCAGCGCGTCCCGGCCGGCGACGACGCCGTCTCCGTGGCCGAACGCGCGGCGCTTGGCACCAGCGCCCGCCTGGTGGTGTGGCCGCCGGAGAACCTCGGCGTGGCGTGCGGCGTCGTGGACGACGTGCTGGCCGCGCTGGACCGGCAGGCCAGCAGGTTCCGCCCGGATTCGGAGCTGAGCTGGCTTAACGCCGCTGGCGGCGGGCTGTTCCTGCTCGGCGATGGCCTGGCCGAGGCGATCGCCGTGGCGCTGGCCGCCGCCCGGTGGACCGGCGGGCTGACCGACCCGACGGTCGCGGACGCGCTCGTCTCGCTCGGCTACGACCGCGACTTCGCCGTCATCGACGAGGACAGCGAACCCCTGGGAGCGGCGGTCCCCGCGCCGGGCTGGCCGCTGGTCCGGCTCGACGGGCCGCTGCTCCGCCTGCCGCGCGGCATCCGGCTGGACCTGGGCGCCACGGCCAAGGGCCTGGGCGCGGACCGGGCCGTGCGGGCCGTCATGTCCGCCACCGGGGAGCATGGCGGCGCGCTGGTCAGCCTGGGCGGCGACATCGCCGTAGCCGGGACGCCACCGCTCGACGGCTGGCCGGTCACCGTGGCCGAGGAACCGGACCCGGACGGCGCGCCGTGCGGCCAGCTCGTCCGGCTGGCCGCGGGCGCGGTCGCGACCTCGTCGGTCACCGTCCGGCGCTGGCAGCGCGGCGGCGCGGCGCTGCACCACATCGTGGACCCGCGGACCGGGCGGCCCGCGGACGGGCCGTGGCGCACGGTGACCGTGGCCGCGGCGACCTGCGCCGACGCCAATGCGGCCAGCACGGCGGCGATCGTGGCGGGCGCCACGGCGGAGGACTGGCTGGTCGCGACCGGCCTGCCGGCCCGGCTGACCGGCCACGACGGCCGGGTCCGCGGCCTGAACTGCTGGCCGGGCCCGGAGGTCGCGGGGGGGCCGATCCCGGTGCCAGCGGGCAGCCGCGTGTACGCCGGAGGGCCGCGATGAGCGCGCTGCTCGGCGGATCGCAGGCGCTGTGGTTCGTCTCGCGGGCCAGCGGCCTCGCGGTGCTCACCGCGCTCAGCGCCGCCGTGGTAGCCGGCGTCGCGGCCCGGCTCGGCCCGGGGAGCAGGCGCCGGCTCGCGGCCGGCGAGCTGCACCGGACGCTGGCGCTGTTCTGCGTCGCATTCCTCGGGCTGCACGTGGTCACCGCGATCGCCGATCCCTACGTC
>Ga0335082_10003250_pt1 | contig 17682 bp, 14 predicted proteins | sample Lox_Sample_41_FD_206718 | JGI IMG/M metagenome (GOLD analysis project Ga0335082, IMG submission 206718) | Soil microbial communities from Loxahatchee National Wildlife Refuge, Florida, United States - Lox_Sample_4.1 | ecosystem: Environmental > Terrestrial > Soil > Wetlands | place: USA... | reverse complement strand
GTGAAATGTTCAGCCAGCGCGGCAAGGCCCTTCCGCAACATGGCAGCGCGTTCGCCGAGTTTGACCAGAGCCGATCGCTGCAAGTCGTTTTCGGCCAAATCGATCATCACCGGGACAGTCTTTTCAATCATGGCGACGTCAGTACGCGCCTCTTCCGCAGCATTTGATGCCAGAGACAGATAGTACGCATTCGCCGCGACCAGCATCGCCGAGAAGGCTTCGCGCGACTTTCCGAGCGACGGCCAGATTAGCGAATTTCGCGTCTCGATCGCGCTATCGATGATCGCGTAGAGACCGGACATTTCCCGGGCCGGAGTCAGCACCTGGTCTTCGTAGGTCTTGGCGATCGTTGCCTGCTCGGTGCGCAAGTCGCCAAAGCCGTCGAGAAACCGCTCCGTTGCTTTCTGCAAATCGTCGATCGAACCCGCCAGCAGCGAGTCGCCGGAGCCCTGCTGGCTCAACGTGCCAAGCACGGCTTCCCGCAACAACAAGATTTCGGCGAAGCTTTGCGGATTCGGCTGATTGATATAACGGTGGATCAGATTTTGTAGCCGGCCCGCCTGACTTTCGAGGACCGCAAGCACTTTGTCCGATTCCCGTACCTGCCGCAGGTCGTCCCAAGCGGTGTACAGGGTGCGAGCGCCGTTCCAGATCAGTCCCGCTAGGATAATTACGACGAAGGCGTTGAACCCAGCGATGGCGAGAATTCGCCAGCGGATCGGCACGGCCCGCACCAATTCGATCGCGCTGAACCGCAGGCGCCGCCGAAACGCCGCCTGTCTTTCGGAGCGCACGCCTGGTTGTAACGCCGTCAATGCCGCAACTCACTGCACGGCGCGAATCCGCTCGATCAGACGCGCGATCGTCGGATCTTCGGCAGCTTTGGTGTAGACGCTCGTCATGGCGTCTTCGAACGGCTTGCGTTCGAATTTTGCGACGACGACGACTCCAGCGGCATCGGCTTGTTGACGCGATTGTTTCTCTAACGCGATCCACTGCTCGCGCATGTAACGGCTCGAATCGCGCGCGGCCTGCCGGAATATTTTTTGGTCCTCGGCCGAAAGGCTGTCCCACGCCTTGACCGACATGATCAGCACTTCGGGGCTCATCGTATGCTCGGTCAGCGTGTAGTAGTGCGCGTACTTAAAGTGCCCGGTCGTGACAAAAGATGGCCAGTTATTCTCCGCTCCGTCGACTAGGCCGGTTGCAAGCCCGGTCTGTACCTGTCCATACGGCAACTCGATCGGCGTCGCACCGAGAGCCTTGATCATGTTCACCATCAGATCAGACTGCTGTACGCGGATTCGCAGGCCTTTCATGTCGGCCAGCGTGCGGATCGGTCGCACTGTGTTGTAAAGCGAGCGCGCCCCCGAGTCGTAGAAAGTCAGGCCGACGAAGCCGTTCGGGCGGAAGCTCGCAAGGATCTCGTCGCCGATCGGGCCGTCCAGCACTTTGTGGAGATGGTCGGCCGAGCGAAACAGAAATGGTAGCGCCAGTACATTGGCGACCGGCACCAGCGAGCCCAAGGGGGCAACATTGGTGCGGTTCAGATCGATCGCGCCGACCCGGGTTTGCTCGATCGTTTCCTTCTCTTCGCCAAGCTGATGGGAATGGAAAACTCGAATGCTGTGCCGGCCGCCAGTACGCTGGACAATCAGGCGGCCCATATACAATAAAGCCTGTACGGTCGGGTAATTCTCCGCTTGCGTATCGGCAACACGGAATTCACGTGCCTCCGCTTCCGGTGTCGCGGCAAGTGCGCACGCCACCACGAGCAGGACGAGATACCGCATGGCCGTCGGCCGAGACATGGTCGCCATCTGCTTTTGCAGCAAATTCAGGGCCAGGAAATAGTGTATCGAAGCGCCCCGCGGAAGGCTACGGCTTTCCGGCGGGTCCCAGTTGCGCCCAGATTGGGCAAATCGGGGGCCCCGTGGCGCTACCATCCTGCCAGTGCAATATTGCGGCAAATCGCGGCCATCACCGGGGGGCTTGGTCAGCAAACAGTCAGGAGTGCTTTGCCGATGTCGCTCTTGGGATTGATGCGCGCCGCCGCGCTCTGCGGGTTGATGACGGTTGTCCAGCCCGCGCATGCCGCCATCGAAATTCAGTGGTGGCACGCGATGTCCGGCGAACTCGGCCGCCAACTCGAGAAGCTCGCCGCCGATTTCAACGTCTCGCAACCGGATTTCCGGATCGTCCCCGTCTACAGGGGAAATTACGCCGACACGGTGATGGCGGCGATTTTCGCGTTCCGCTCCAGCAGCCAGCCCGCCATCGTCCAGGTCAATGAAATAGCTACCGCAACCATGATGGCGGCCAAGGGCGCTATCTATCCGGTCTACAAGTTGATGCGCGACCAGGGTGAGGATTTCGAACCGACCGCCTACCTCCCCGTCGTCACCGGTTACTATACCGACGTTTCCGGCAACATGCTGTCGTTCCCGTTCAACGCGTCGACTCCGATCCTGTACTACAATAAAGACCAATTCTCGAAGGCGGGCCTTGACCCCGAGGTGCCGCCGAAAACCTGGCCGGAGCTCGAACAGGCGGCCGCAAAACTGCGTACCGCCGGCGTGCCCTGCGGTTTCACTACGCATTGGCCGTCTTGGGTCAATGTCGAAAATTTCTCGGCTCTGCACAATTTGCCGATCGCCACCGAGGCGAACGGCTTTACCGGGCTCGACGCACGACTGACCATCAACAATCCGGTGCTGGTCCACCACATCGCCAAGCTCGCGGAATGGCAAAAGACCAAGTTGTATGATTACAGCGGCCGTGCGACGACCGCGGAGCCCCGCTTTCAGGACGGCGAATGTGGAATTTTCCTCGGCTCGTCGGCCGCCCGTGCCGACATTCTCGCCAAAGCGAAGTTCAAAGTCGGCTACGGCATGCTGCCCTATTGGCCCAACGTTCCCGGCGCGCCGCAAAATACGATCATCGGCGGAGCGACGTTGTGGGTGCTGATGGGGCGCCCGCAAGCGGAGTATAAGGGCGTTGCGCGATTTTTCGCCTACCTGTCGCGGCCGGAGGTCCAAGCCGCTTGGCATCAAAAGACGGGTTATCTGCCGATTACGCGCGCCGCCTACGACCTGACGCAGGCTCAAGGTTTCTACGACCGCCATCCGGGGACCGCGATATCGATCGAGCAGATCATTCATAAGCCGCCGACCGAGAATTCAAAGGGTTTGCGGCTCGGCTCATTCGTGCTCATTCGGTCGGTGATCGAAGACGAACTTGAGGCCGCGTTTGCCGGCAAGATCACCGCACAACAAGCGCTTGATGAGGCAGCTAGGCGCGGCAACAAATTGCTGAGCCAATTCGAACGCGCCAGCCGCTGATCCGCCGACCGCTCCGATCGCATCAACGCTGAACCGAGAATGGCGCCTGGCTGTTTTGCCACATCGCCGGATTGGCGCTGGCTTCGCCGTCGACTGAATTGTACACCAACGTCGCGGCCAGAAGCATGACCATGGCGGTCACGCTGCCGAAGAGGTATCCGATCGCTTGAAGACCGCTCCGATCCGCCATGGCTCCCTCCTGCGTGTTGGTCAGTACCCTTAGTCGGGCTGGCAGCTGTAGCGCGGTCTCGTTTCCGGCGTGTTTCCGGACTGTTTCACGCTTCCGGAAAATGGTTTCGGACCCATCCGGTGTTGGGCAAGCCGGCCGCCGACCTGGCGCCGAAAGGCACCTCCCGGTCGCGACCCCGGCCTGAGAAACGGGTTAAGACGCCCGCCCCAGGATGCGTACGAAGCTTGCCCGGACCTTGGCCTGCGTTTCGATAAGAGTGGCGTCGAGCGTGGCGAAATCCGGCACGTCGGCGGCACGCGCAAGCAAGCGCAATAACCCGGCGCCCGCGGTCTTGGGATCGAACGGGCCGGCCAGACAAAGCCGCAGGATCTGCGTGAGGTCGTGATAAAGCTGCACCGCCGGGCGCAGAACTTCGGCCTCTTCCACCGGCAGCACATGCAGCGCCCAGGCCTTGTCGAGCACGCGCGCGGTCGAAGTGTCGAGAATGTCGGGCAGCCAATGGGCGTGCACGAGCTGCAAATATTGCGCGATGAATTCGATGTCGATCAGTCCGCCGGCGACGTATTTGAGATCCCAACGCTCGCGGTCGCCTTTTTCCTTGGCGATCGCGGCGCGCATTTCCACCACGTCGCCCGCGATCAGCGAAGCGTCGCGCGGGCGTTGCAAGATGTCGCGAATAATTTTCTCCACCCGCGCGCCGAATGCCGGCGTTGCGGCGACCACGCGCGCGCGAGTCAGCGCCATGTGCTCCCAGGTCCAGGCCTCGCCCTCCTGATAACTCGTGAAGCCGCCGATTTGGGTGGCGAGCGGTCCGGAGCGGCCCGAGGGGCGCAGCCGCATGTCGACCTGGTAGAGTGCGCCATAATTGGTTTGCGCGGTCAGCGCATTGATCAGCCGTTGGGTCAGACGGGCGAAATATTGCGCGCCGTAGAGCGGATGCTTGCCGTCCGATTCTGGCCGCTTGGCGTCGAAATCGTAGATCAGAATCAAATCGAGATCGGAAGTCGCGGTCATCTCGCGCCCACCGAGCTTGCCCATGGCCAGCACCGCGGTCGCCTCGTCGCGCAGGTGGCCGTGAGTTGCGGCGAAATTGTTGACGGTTGCGCGGTGCACGGCGCGGATAACCGCGTCGGCCAGCCGCGCGAAGGCCTCGCCCGCCTGCCGGGCCGTCACAGTGCCGGACAAGATCCGCACACCGATCAGGAACATGTATTCCAGGCCGAACATGCGGACGCGCTCGAGCAGATCCTCGTCGCCGCGTGATTGTGCAAGGGTTGCGTCGAGTCGGCGGCCGAGTTCCTTGTTATCCGGCAAGGCGCCGAAAAAACTCGGATCGACGAGCGCATCCATCACCTGCGGATTATGCGCCAGCGTGTCGGCGAGCCGCGGCGCGGTACCGAGCACGAGCGCGATGAGGGCGATCAGATCGGAATTCTGCCGCAGCAGTGACATTAGCCGCGTGGCCCCGTGCAGATTGGCGAGAAATTGATCGAACAGTACAAGCGTGCCGCTGGCGTTATCGGTGCGCGCCATTTGCTCGAGCAAGACCGGGAGCAATGCCTCAAGGTGGCTTCGCGCCGCGTCGTCTTTCAGCGAACGGTGGCCGCCGGCGAACCAGTGCCGGATGATCGTCGAGGCTTCCAGCGGCGCGCGGAAACCGAGTTCAGCCAGGCGGTCCAGCGTCTTATGGTCATCGGCCTCGGCTGGAAACACCAGTTTCGGCTTATCGGGGCCGGGTGTCTTCTCGAACAGACGCGAATAGTGCCCCTGAACATTGTCGAGATGCCCAAGCAGAACCGCGGCGAAAGCATCGCGGTCGGCATACCCCAGAAACCGTGCAAACCGCTCAAGCTCCGCGCGCTCAGCCGGCAGCGTGTGCGTCTGCTCGTCATTGACCATCTGCAAGCGGTGTTCGACTGTGCGCAAAAAGATATAAGCCGCTTTCATCTGGTCGCGCACGGTGGCGTCGATCCAGCGGTTATCGCTGAGCTTATCGAGTGTCGAGAGCGTATCGCGGTCCCGCAGCGCAGGGTTGCGTCCGCCGGCAATCAATTGCTGCGTCTGCGCAAAAAATTCGATCTCGCGAATGCCGCCGCGACCAAGCTTGATGTTATGACCTTCCACTGCGACCTCGCCGTGACCGCGATAGGCGTTGATCTGCCGCTTCATCGCGAGCACGTCGGCAACCGCCGCAAAATCGAGATATTTGCGCCACACGAAGGGTGACAGATCGCGGAGGATCGCTTCGCCCGCTGCGACGTCGCCGGCGCAGGCGCGCGCCTTGATCATGGCGGCGCGTTCCCAGTTCTGCCCGACGCTTTCGTAGTAGGACAAAGCAGCGGCCTTCGAGATGGCGATGGCGGTCGAGGCCGGATCGGGACGCAGCCGCAGATCGGTGCGGAACACATAACCGTCACCGGTGCGCTCCTGCAACAGCTTGACCAGACGTTGCGTTAAGCGCACGAACAGCGCAGCCGGAGCGGCGTCCTTCGGCACGGCCGGTGCCGCCGGATCGTAAAACACGATGAGATCGATATCGCTCGAATAGTTGAGTTCGAAGGCGCCCATCTTGCCCATGGCGAGCACGACGTAGCCGCTGCCGTCTTGTGGGCGCGTTTTATCTTTCGGCGACAGGCGTCCTTCGCGCGCGGCCTCGGCTAACACGAAATAGACAGCGGCTTCGACCGCGCGGTCGGCCAGATCAGTCAATGCTTTGGTCGTCCGCATCATCGGCCAAACCCCGCCGATATCGGCAAGCGCGATGAGCAGCGCCGCTTCCGCCTTCATGCGGCGCAGCATTTGCATCGCTTCGGCTTCGTCCACAGCCGCGGCCACCGCGCGGCTGCTATCGGCCAATAGCGCAGCCAAATGCCGGTCGGGATCGCAGGTCAGCAACCGCAACAGCCGTGTGGGGCTGCTGCTCGCCAGTTCCCAGAGATAAGGTGAACTTTCGGCGAGACTTTGCAGCAGCGTACCGAAAGCTGGATGGCCAGCCAACGCCGCATTGAGCGGCTGGGCTAGTGGCTCGGCCAAACCAATCAGCCACTCCGAGAGGCGCGCCCGCGCCGCCTTGGCGTCGATCAGGTACGGCGCGGTGACGATTCGCTCGACCAGCGTCGCGCCAGCCCGCGGCGCATGCTCAGCGTCGCCGGCTGGCTTGCGTCCAAGCTTCTTGCGACCGACTCTCGTCTTGGCGGGGCTCGTCATCCCGCACTTTGTACGGGTCCTCCGCGCGGTAAGGCAATGACGCTCTTGAGCCCCGGCTGGTTGTCGCCAAGGATCAGCTCGCCGCCATGCAGCCGCGCTACCGCCGAAGCAAGACTCAGCCCCAGCCCCGAGCCCGGCTGCGATCGGCTCTGCTCGAGCCGCACGAAGCGCTCGACGACCCGCCCACGGTCGGCTTCCGGAATTCCCGGCCCGCTATCGGCCACCGTCAGCAGAATGCGGTCGCCCTCGTCGAGCGCACGCACCACGATTTGCGGCACCGCGCCGTCCGAGGCGAGATCATGCGGCTCGGTATATTTGATGGCATTGTCGACCAGATTGGCGAGAGCCTGACTGACCAGTTCGCGATTGCCTTTGACCTTAGCGGGCGCGTCGGCCTCCACTTTGAGCGTGATGCCCTTCTCTTCGGCGAGAGGTTCGTACAACTCACTGACATCGTGGGCGATCTCGGCTGCGTCGAACTCACTCATGTCGTCGCGCGCCTGGCCGGACTCCGCGCGCGCGATCATCAACAATGCGTTGAAGGTCCGGATCAACCCTTCCGATTCCTCAATCGTAGCCTCCAGCGCGGCGCGGTATTCGGTATCGCTTTTGGCCGTGCGCAGCGCCTCCTCCGAACGGTTGCGTAGCCGCGTGAGCGGCGTCTTGAGATCGTGCGCAATATTGTCCGAGACCTCCTTCAAGCCGTACATCAGCGCCTCGATGCGTTCGAGCATGGCATTGAGGTTATCGGCCAGACGGTCGAGCTCGTCGCCGGTGCCGGCGACCGGCAACCGCCCGCTGAGGTCACCGGTCATGATCGTGCGGGTGGTCTCGGTCATAGCGTCGACACGGCGCAGCACGCGTCGGCTCACCAGCAGACCGCCGGCAAGTCCAAGCACAATAACAATGGCGACCGACCAGCGCCCCGCCGACAGCACGATGTGATAGAGCCGCTCGCGCTCGTCGAGATCGCGCCCGACCAGCAGGCGGAAACCGCCGGGCAACTGGAACACCCGCACCAGCGCCTCATGCTCCGGACGTTCGGAGTTCTCCGCTTCGTCGAGGCGCCGGTAAACGGTCTCGGTCCAGCCCGGATTGTCGAGAATGCCGGGCGCCAGGGCCGTCACGTTGCCGGCCAAGGCCTCGCCGGTGAAGGTGGTGACGAGGTAGAGGCTCGAGCCGGGCCGGCGCGCACGCGCATCGACCACAATCACCAGCCGGCGGATGCCGCCGAGCCGATATTGCTCGGACAGGCCGGTAATTTCGGCGTTGACCGTATCGGTAATCTGTTCGGTGATCAGGCGGCGGGTGTTGAGCGCGAAATAGCCGAGCAAAAACGCGGCGAACAGCGCGAACACGGTCAAATAGACCAGCGTCAGCTTGAACGTGGTGGTACGGAAGAGTTTACCGAGCGCCGTCACGTATCATGTATCCCGCGCCGCGGACCGTATGCAAAAGCGGCTGGGAGAAACCTTTATCGATTTTCGAGCGCAAGCGCGAGATATGTACGTCGATGACGTTGGTTTGCGGGTCGAAATGATAGTCCCACACGTTCTCCAAAAGCATGGTGCGGGTGACAACCTGTCCGGCATGCTTCATCAGGTATTCCAGCAGCCGGAATTCGCGCGGTTGAAGCGATATTTCTTCCTCGCCGCGGCGCACCTGGTGCGATAACCGGTCGAGCGCAAGATCGCCGACCCGGAGCACGGTTTCCTCTTGACGCGTGCCGCGCCGGCGCGCCAGCACCTCGATACGCGCCAATAGCTCGGTGAAGGAATAGGGTTTGGGCAGATAATCGTCGCCGCCCGCGCGCAGGCCTTTCACCCGGTCGTCGACTTGGCCGAGCGCCGAAAGGATCAGCGCAGGCGTCTCGATGCCCTTGTCGCGCAGCGTGCCGATCAGCGACAGGCCGTCGCGCTTGGGCAACATCCGGTCGACGATGAGCACGTCATATTGGCCGTCGAGCGCCATCGCCAGACCGTCGTCGCCGTCGGTTGCGGCATCGGCGACATGGCCGACCTCGCGAAAGGCCTTAACCAAATAATCCGCAGCGTCGCGGTCGTCCTCGATGACCAGAAGGCGCATGGTGACCCGGTCCGGTTGCGCGTCGGCCGTCCGGCCGAAGGCGCGAGCCCCTTGAATATCCGCATAAGTGGGCATCGGTCACACCAAATCCAGTCAATTCGAGAGCGCGTCAATTCCCGGTTTGCGTCGCACCCCTCTGTCGCATGGCCAAATCGTGCGGCTGGCTACCGCCTTCATGACCCTTTCGTACGTGAGGGGGTGGCGGATTTGGCCCGCCACCCCCTCCACGACCCCACCCCAGCGGGGGCGACGGATGCCAGGGTTGGAGTTCCGCAGAAAACCGGGACCCACCCCGTCAGGGGCCTCCCCGATTTCCAGATTTAGGTCGGGACGGGCGCGAAGCCCGTCCCGGTGAGGTGTACCGCCAGCGGGGGCGACGGATGCCAGCAGCACGCCCCGAGCTCTTTCCTCATCCCTTTCCGACCGGCAGGGCGACAAAGCGGGTGTTGTCACCCGACTTCAGCCGCACCAGCACGGAGCGCTTGCCGTCGGTGCGCGCAGACGCGATCGTGCTGCGCACATCGGCAGGTGTTGAAACCTCTTTGCCGGCGACTTCGAGGATCACGTCGCCGGTGGAGAAGCCGTGGTCGGCGGCGATCCCCGAAGAGTCGACGCCGGTGACCACCACGCCCTTGGCGCCGGCACCTGCGACGTGAGCCGCCGGAGCAAGCGTAAGTCCGAGCTTCGACAGATCGACATCGCCGCTGTCGTTGTTTGAACCCTCCGCGCTCGCCATCTTGGTCGCGGCCGGCATTTCGCCGAGAGTTAAGGTGATGGTTTTCTCCGAGCCCTTGTGCAGGACCGACAATTTGACCGAGGTCTTTGGCGACAGGGCGCCGATCTTCTTGGCAAGATCGCGCGCGTCCTTGATTGGCTTGCCGTCAACCGCAGTAATGACGTCGCCAGCCTCGATGCCCGCCTTCACCGCAGGGCTGTCTTTTTGCGGCTCGGCGACCAGTGCGCCTTCCGCTTTCTTGAGGCCGAGGCTGTCGGCGATGTCCTGCGTCACCGGTTGGATTTGAACGCCGATCCAGCCCCGTGTGACCGAGCCGTGCTCCCTGAGTTGTGTGATGACGCTGTTGACGGTATCGGCGGGGATCGCAAAGGCGATGCCGACCGAGCCGCCCGACGGCGAGAAGATTGCGGTGTTGACGCCGATCACATTACCGTCGGTGTCGAAGGTCGGGCCACCGGAATTGCCCTTGTTGACCGGCGCGTCGATCTGGATGAAGTCGTCATAGGCGCTGGCGCCGATGTCGCGGCCGCGCGCCGAGACGATTCCGGCAGTCACGGTGCCGCCAAGGCCGAACGGATTGCCGACCGCGATCACCCAATCGCCGATGCGCGGGGCTCTTTCGGAGAGCTTCACGTAGGGGAACGGTCCGTCCTCTACCTTGATCAGCGCGAGATCGGTGCGCGGATCGGTGCCGATGACTTTGGCCTTGTGCGTCTTGCCGTCGTCGGTGGTCACGGTGACGCTCTCGGCCTTTTCCACCACGTGGTTGTTGGTCACCGCGTAGCCATCGGCGGAAATGAAGAAGCCCGAACCCTGGCCGGTGATGACGTTGTGGCCATGGCCTTCGGGCAAATTGTGCGGATTGCCCGGCAAGTCCGGCATGCCGAAACGGCGGAAGAATTCGCGCAGGCCCGGCGGAATTTCGTTGCCGCCGAGGCCGGTGGTTTGCGAGCCGCCGTCGACCTTGACACGTACCGACATCACCGCCGGCTTCACCTTCTCAACAATGTCGGCGAAGCCGACCGGCGCCTGCAGCTTGTGGGCCTGCTCGGTCAGATTTTGCGCCTGTGCGGCCGGATAGCCGTGCGTGAGGTCAAGGGCGGGCGCGACGACGAGCGCGGCTGCGCTCAGGCCGAAAATCGTGGTGGCAAGCAGGACTGCACGGCGTGCGGATAGTGCGCGCGGCTTCTTGGCAGGAGGAGAAACGGGAATGACGCTCGAGGTCATCAAAGGCTCCGTCGCGAATTCGAAGGCGCGCTTGGCGCGCCGTTTCGAATGCGAACATGAGCGGATGACCCTTACAGCGTGCTGTCGGCGGGATTAAACTTTGGTAAGGTTGGCAATGACGTCGTTGGTCGGAAATTGCTTGATAGAACAACGTTCAGGCGGTCGGCGGCCCGACCAAAGTGGCGAGCTTTTTCTGCTCGTCGGGGCTGAGCGTCGGCGCTTGCCCATCCCCGGCCGGGCGCCGCCGCGCGTTCAGGTAGAGTGCGATCGCACCGGCCATCAGCGCGAATGGCGGCAGCCCCCATAGCAGCAAATTCTGCAATTCGAAGCGCGGCTTAAGCAGGACGAATTCGCCATAACGCGCGACAAGAAAATTGAGCACCTGCTGATCGCTGTCGCCTTTTTCCAGCCGTTCGCGGACCAGCAGGCGCAGGTCGCGGGCGAGCGGAGCCTCCGAATCGTCAATCGACTGGTTCTGGCAAACCATGCAGCGTAATTCGCTCGACAACGTGCGGGCACGCGCTTCCAGCTTGGGATCCTTCAGCATCTCATCAGGATTGACGGCAAGTGCCGCCGTTGGCGCGAGCAGCACCAAAAGCAATGCAAACAATGCACAGCGATACATCGTCCTACTCCGCTGGCTGCAGCACGGATCTGGCCGCGGGCTTAGGCGCTCCAACGCGCAGCCGCCGATCGGACAGCGACAACGCACCGCCGAACATCATCACCAGGGCGCCGAGCCAAATGAGCATCACCAGCGGTTTGTAATAAAGCCGGATGGCAATCGAGCCATCTTTGTTGGAATCGCCGAGCGACAGGTAAAGCTGGCCGGCACCGCGCGCCATCAACGCCGCTTCGTTGGTCGAGGTCGCGCGCGCCGAGAAATTCCGCTTTGACGGCTCCATCACACCTAACACCACGCCGCCTTCGCGCACCGTGAACATCGCCACCTGCGCGTTGTAGTTCGGCCCGGTTCGCTCGATGACGCCGTCGAAGGTCAGGTCGTAGCCGGACAGCGACACTGTCTGTCCCGGATTGACCGCGACGATGCGTTCGGTGCCCCAGGTGCCGGCGCTGATGATGCCGAGCATCGACACTGCGATACCGAAATGCGCGACTGCCGTGCCCCATGCCGAGCGCGGCAGGCCTAAGGCGCGTGTGCGCACCGTCGCCATCGGCAGGCGCATCAGACCCGTGCGCTCGACCAGATCGACGATCGCGCCCATCATCACATAGAAGGCAAGGCCAACGCCGAACGGCGCCAACACCGAACCGCGACCTTTGATCGCGAAAGCGGCCGCGACAGCGACGAGGCCGACGGCGAAAGCCGTCATCAGCCGCTGGGCCACGCCGAGCAGGTCGCCGCGTTTCCAGGCGAGCAGCGGGCCGAAGGGCATGGCAAACATCAGCGCCACGAACAGCGGGCCAAAGGTAAGATTGAAGAACGGCCCGCCGACCGAGATCTTCGAACCGGTCAGCGCTTCAAGCGCCAGCGGGTAAAGCGTTCCGACGAACACGGTCAGGCAAGCGGTAGTGAGGAACAGATTGTTGAACACCAGCGAACCTTCGCGCGAAATCGGTGCGAACAGTCCGCCCTGCTTGAGCGTCGAGGAGCGCCACGCGAACAGCGACAGACCACCGCCGATAAATAGAACCAGGATGCCGAGGATGAAGACGCCGCGCGCCGGATCGTTGGCGAATGAATGCACCGAGGTCAGCACGCCCGAGCGCACCAAGAAGGTGCCGATCAGCGATAGCGAGAACGTGAGAATCGCCAGCAGAATGGTCCAAACTTTGAGTGCGTTGCGCTTCTCCATCACCACGGCGGAATGCAGCAGCGCAGTGCCGGCAAGCCACGGCATTAGCGAAGCGTTCTCGACCGGATCCCAGAACCAGAAGCCGCCCCAGCCAAGCGTGTAATAGGCCCAGTACGAGCCCATCGCGATGCCGACGGTCAGCGCCATCCAGGCCATCAGCGTCCATGGCCGCACCCAACGCGCCCAGGCGGCGTCGATACGGCCCTCGATCAAGGCGGCGATGGCGAAGGAGAACGAGATCGAGAAGCCGACGTAGCCGAGATAGAGCAACGGCGGATGGATGGCGAGGCCGAGGTCCTGCAGGATCGGATTGAGGTCGCGGCCTTCGATCGGCGGCTGCACTAAACGCAGGAAGGGATTTGAGGTCAACAGAATGAAAAGATAGAACGCAACCGCGATCCACGACTGCACCGCCAGCACATGCGCCTTCAGGGTCGCCGGCAGATTGGTGCCGAACGCCGCGACGAAAGCGCCGAACAGCGACAGGATCAAAACCCACAAGAGCATCGAGCCCTCGTGGTTGCCCCATACGCTGGTGAATTTGTAGATCAACGGCATCAGCGAGTGGGAATTCTCGAACACCGTCTTCACTGAGAAATCCGAGGTGACGTAGCAGGTCACCAGCGCGGCGAACGACAGCGCGACCAGCACAAACTGCATCAGCGCGGTCGAGGTGGCCAGCCGCATCAGCGCGGCGTCGCGCGTCTTCGCTCCGACGATGGGCGCCACCGACTGGATCAGGCCGAGACCCAGCGCCAGCACGAGGGCGTAGTGACCAAGTTCCGGGATCATGGCGTCTTGCCTCCGGCGAGCCTGCCTTCGCTCTCTTCCCAGCGTCCGCTCTTCTTCAGCGCGTCGACCACTTCTTTGGGCATGTAGCGTTCGTCGTGCTTGGCAAGCACCGTATCGGCATCAAGTATCCCGCCGGGTTCCAGCTTGCCTTCGGCCACCACGCCCTGCCCTTCGCGGAACAGGTCAGGGACGATGCCCTGGAACTTTACCGGCACATCGTTTTTGCCGTCGGTCACCTCGAAGCGTATGCGCAAATTGTCGCCGCGCTGCACGCTGCCGTCCTTGACCAGCCCGCCGATGCGGACTCGGGTGCCGGCGGCGATCTGCTTTTCCTTGATGTCGGTCGGCGAATTGAAGAATACGATCGAGCCGCTGAGCGCGTTGAGCACCAGCCCGATGGCGAGCCCCAGAACGCCAATGCTGCCGCCAATCAGAATCAGCCGTCGCTGTTTACGGGTCATTGTCTCTAGTCGTCCTTACGAAGCTTGCGAAGCGGCTTGGTCAAATCGAACGGCTGCGCGGGCTCACCAGCACTGGCTCGCACCATATCGACACGCCGACATTGTTGTCACCTAATTACCGACGCCGGTTTATCTCGCCCGCCCCTCTTTGACGGCATACATCCCGTGCAATCGTGGCGGCATTGAGCAAGATCAATCTCACCGGGCGCGAAAACGGCGCGTTTTCGCAGTCCCGCGCTCAGCTCAGTGCGGTCCAACTGCCGTCGGGATTGCGGCAGGCAGTGCCGCGCGCGGTCTGCGGCCGCCCGTCAATATAAATGGTGTGGGTATAAGAGCGGCAATTTCGGCCGTTTTCTACATAAACTGGCCCCGGCACTACAGTACCGTAGCGGCCGGAATCCGGATTTTTCCATGAGACCGGCGCACCGGGCTGGCCGCGGTCGAGCGCGTCCATTTGTGCCGCATAAGCACGCTCGCGGTCTTCGTCGTCGAGCGCGGCACCAATGCGGTTGCCGATCAAGCCGCCGAGCAGCCCGCCGATCGCCGCGCCGGCCAGGCGATTGCCGGTGCCGTTGCCAGCTACAGCGGCACCCAGCAGTGCGCCAGTCCCCGCGCCGAGCAGAGTTCCGGTGTTTTCCTTCGGCCCCGGGCCATCCGGGCTGCCGGCGCAGGCGGTGAGGGAAAGACCGATTGCGGCAATGGCGGCAAGCTTCAGTGTGGACATATCGGCCCCCGGAACCTCGATACGATGGATTGGCGTACGGAGACAGAAGGATTCGGGCAAAAGTCCGGCGGTACCCGCACCCCCGGCTAGCGCTAGGCCGCCGGCAGCACGAGCTCGGCGCGCAGTCCGCCGAGCGGCGCCGACCCGAGCTTGAGCTCGCCGCCATAGAGTGCCGCGAGTTCGACCACGATCGACAGGCCGAGGCCTGAGCCCGGCTTGGTTTCGTCGAGTTTACGGCCGCGCTGGGCGACCTGTTCGCGTTCGGACGACGACAACCCGCGGCCGTCGTCGTCGACCACGACACGCAGGATCGGCTCGGCCGCGGCATCGGCGCGTTCGCGCATGACCTCGACCGCCACCCGGCTCGTTGCCCATTTGCAGGCGTTGTCGACCAGGTTGCCGATCATCTCTTCGAGATCTGGCCGCTCGCCGCGGAAGCGCGGCGCGCCATCGGTACGCGCGTCGATAGCGATGCCACGGTCGCGATAGATCTTCTCCATGGTTCGCGCCAGCGCCGTGACCACGGGCTCAACCTCGGTGATCGAGCCGACCACGGTGAGGCGCGCAGCCAGCCGCGCCCGCTCGAGATGGCGCGCCACCTGATCGCGCATGATGTCGGCTTGCTCCCGCACTTTGTCGGCGAACGGATCGCCCGGCCGGCTTGCCGCCTCGTTCACCATGACCGACAGCGGCGTCTTTAAGGCGTGCGCGAGATTGCCGACGTGGGTGCGCGCGCGTTCGACGATTTCCTTGTTGGCGTCGATCAGCGCGTTGGTCTCGCGCGCAAGCGGCGCGATCTCTTCCGGGAATTGCCCGCTAAGATGTTCGGCACTGCCCGAGCGAATGGCGGTCAGGCTATCGGTGATGCGCTTGAGCGGCGCCAGGCCGAAGCGCACCTGGAACATGGTGGTGAGCAGCAGTACCGCGGCGAGGATGGAAAAGGTGATGATCAACGCCTGATCGAAGGAATAGACCTCGGCGGTGATCTCGGCGGCGTCGCCGGCGACCGCAACGAGATAGTGCCCTTCGTCGCCGAGATCGATGTTGCGCTCGACCAGGCGCAGCCGCTGCTCCTCGGGTCCATCGACGTAGCCCTGCCGCGTGCCGTCCGGTCCGGGCGGCACGCCGCGATCCTGCAGGTGCGGCAGGCCGGCGTCCCACAGCGAACGCGAGGCGCGCACGTCGTGCTTGTCGGGATCGAGCCGCGTCACCTGCCAGTACCAGCCCGACAGCGGCAATTCGAACAGCGGCTCGCCGAGCGACTGCGGAAACTTGTCGCCCGCCTCTTCCGGCGAGGCGACGTCGGCGACCAGCGTGCGCAGGTAGACGTCGAGCCTGCGGTCGAAGGCGCGCTCGACCCCCTGCCGGTAGATCGACGACAGCACCAGCCCCGTGATCAGCAGGATCGCCACCGCCCAGGCGGTGGCCGAGACGAACAGACGCAGCGCGAGGGAGTTGGCGCGCATCGGATCATGCGCCGGGGGCGTTCAGCAGGTAGCCGAGGCCGCGCACGGTTTGGATGATCTCGACGCCGAGCTTCTTGCGGATGCGGCCGACGAAGACTTCGATGGTATTGGAGTCGCGGTCGAAGTCCTGGTCGTAGAGATGTTCGACCAGTTCGGTGCGCGACACCACGCGTCCGGCGTGATGCATCAGATAAGCGAGCAGCCGGTATTCATGACTGGTGAGCTTGACCGGATTGCCGTCGACCGACACGCGGCCGGTGCGCGAGTCGAGCCGCACCGGCCCGCAGGTGAATTCGCTCTTGGCGTGGCCGACCGAGCGGCGCAGCAGCGCGCGCACCCGCGCCAGCACTTCCTCGAGATGGAACGGCTTGGCGACGTAGTCGTCGGCGCCGGCGTCGAAACCCTGTACCTTGTCGCTCCAGCGGTCGCGCGCGGTGAGCATCAGCACCGGCATGGCGCGGCCGGCGCGCCGCCAGGATTCGAGCACCGAAATGCCGTCCATCTTCGGCAGGCCGATATCGAGAATGACGGCGTCGTACGGCTCGGACTCGCCCAAGTAGTGCCCCTCCTCGCCGTCGAAGGCGCGGTCCACGACGTAGCCGGCGTCGGCGAGCGCGGTCGAAAGCTGGCGGTTGAGGTCGGGGTCGTCTTCGACGACAAGCAGACGCAACTGGGCAATCTCCATGAACCCTTGCGCATGATCTCGCCCGAAAACCGCTACCCACGTTCGGGATCACGCGCTCAGCGCCCGTTGATAACCTCGCCGTTTGCGGCGTCAACGGTCAGCCGGGTCACTTTGCCACTGCGCGGCAATAGTGTCAGCACGTAGGCGAGCTTTTCGCCGTGCCGGCACAGCCGGGCGCGCACCAGTTCTGCCCGGTGGCCGTGCGTCCGCAGGATTTTGACCGCCTCGGCGAGCGGGATGGCGTGGTGTTCGGCGACCGCGACGCGCTGCTCGGCCTTGGTCAGGCAGGCGTGCGGCGCCAGCTCGGCGGCAACCGCCGGCGCGGCCAGCAGGCCGGCGGCAAGAACTGGAATGAGACGGTGGAGGACCGGCATGGGCGGGACTTTAGGTGCGCGCCGGTGAACGCGGGCTGAACGCGAATGGTCAGCGGAATTGAAAGCATTATTCGGGGCTAGTCGTCGAAGCCCATAAAGGTCACGTAATTGTCGACGGCTTCGCGCGGCGCGCGCCACGAATTGATCGGCGCCGCCTCGTCGGCATGACCCAAAGCCATGCCGCAGAACACGATGTATTCGGGGGGAAGATCGATGAAGGCCGGGACGGTTTTGTGCAGATGCGTCCAGGCTTCCTGCGCGCAGGCGTGCAGGCCGTAGCCGCGCGCGAGCAGCATGACGGTCTGGATGAAGCCGCCGAGATCCGACCATTGCGGCGGACCCATGCTGCGGTCGATCGACACGAACAGCCCGACCGGCGCGTCGTAAAACAGGAAATTGCGCCCGTATTGCCGATAGCGGCCGGCGCGGTCCTCGCGCCTGACGCCGATCGACTGATAGAGCATCACGCCCGAGTGTTGCCGGCGGCTTTCGTAGGGCTCTTTCAGCCCGCGCGGGTAAATGTCGTACTCGGCGCCCTCGAAGCGCGGCAGTTCGTCGAAGCGCGCGCGCACGATAG
>Ga0335082_10003249_pt1 | contig 17683 bp, 15 predicted proteins | sample Lox_Sample_41_FD_206718 | JGI IMG/M metagenome (GOLD analysis project Ga0335082, IMG submission 206718) | Soil microbial communities from Loxahatchee National Wildlife Refuge, Florida, United States - Lox_Sample_4.1 | ecosystem: Environmental > Terrestrial > Soil > Wetlands | place: USA... | reverse complement strand
CGTGGCGCTGTTCACCGCGATCGCGGGTGTGATCGCGTCGGGGATCTTCACCGGTATCCAGTGGGCGTTCGTGCACCACGACGGTCCGTACCAGGCGTTGGGCGACGCCGCGCACGGGCTCGTCGCAGTCGACGGCTTCGCGGTGTTCATCCAAACGGTCGTGCTCGGCGCAACGCTGCTCGCGCTGCTCGTCGCGTCCGGCTATCTCAAGCGCGAAGGGCTCGAAGCACCCGAGTATTACGCGCTGATGCTCTGCAGCGCCACGGGCATGATGCTCATGGCGTCCGCGAACGATCTCATCACGATCTTCCTGTCGCTCGAGATCCTCTCGATCGCCCTCTACGTGCTCGCAGCGTTCGACCGTCGCCGGCTCACGTCACAAGAGGCCGGCCTCAAGTACTTCCTGCTCGGCTCGTTCTCGTCGGCCGTGTTCCTCTACGGCGTCGCGCTCACCTACGGTGCGACCGGCACGACGAACCTCACCGGTATCGCCACCTTCCTCGCCCGGACCGTGCTGCTGCACAACGGGATCCTGCTCGTCGGTGCCGCATTGCTGCTCGTCGGACTCGGCTTCAAGGTTGCAGCCGCGCCTTTCCACATGTGGACGCCCGACGTCTACCAAGGCTCGCCTACGCCCGTCACGGTGTTCATGGCCGCGGCCACGAAGGCGGCCGCCTTTGCCGCGCTGCTCCGCGTGTTCGTCGGGTCGTTCGGCGTCTACAGCGTCGACTGGCGACCGGCCGTGTTCGCGCTCGCCGTGCTGTCGCTGCTCGTCGGCAGCATCGCCGCGCTCGTGCAGACCGACGTGAAGCGCATGCTCGCGTACCAGTCGATCTCGCACGCCGGTTACATCCTCATCGGCGTGCAGGCCGCGTCGAACAAAGGCACGAGCGCAGCGCTCTTCTACCTGTTCACGTACGCGGTGATGGCGACCGGTGCGTTCACCGTGGTGATGGTCATCGGGCGACGCGGCGACGATCGACATTCGCTCGCCGAATATCGCGGGTTGGGCGGCGCGTCTCCAGGCCTCGCGGCATTGCTGACGCTGTTCTTGCTCGCGCAGGCCGGCGTGCCGTTGACGGGTGGCTTCGTCGCAAAGCTGTCGGTATTCAGTGCCGCGGTCGACGCCGGCCAATATTGGCTCGCGATCGTCGGCATGCTGACGGCGGTGATCGGCGCCGCCGTCTACCTGCGCATCATCCTCACGATGTACGCGCCGGAGGAGGGCGAGACCGCGCCCGCCGGTCCGCGTCTCGTCGTCGACGCCGGCACCGGCCTCGCGCTCGCCCTCACCGGCACCGCGATCCTGCTGCTCGGCATCGTTCCCGGGCCCGTGCTCGACTTCGCCCGCCACGCGACGCAGTTACTCGTCCGTTAGTCGACCATTGGTCCGGCAGCGACCTCTGGTGTGGCTCGGCGACCAATGGTCGTTCATGCCCCGCGGCGGAGGCGGAACCGGCGGCGCTGCTGCTCTTTGATCTCCGTCACCGTCTCGGGCGCCTCCGCGTCGAGTTCGGCGGCCTTCTCGCGCTCGTACTCGTCGAGGAAGCGGGTCGACAGCACGTACGCGTCGTCGATGAGCTCGTGCGCACCCGAGAAGTCGAAGAGGTCGCGCGCGTCGCGCGGACGCGGCAACTCGATGATCTCCACCTCGCCGTCCGTTGCACGTCGCTCGAGATTGAACCGCTGGTTGCGCGCGTGCATGAAGCTCGTCATCACGACGTCGAGCGGTGAGCGCACGGGTCGCTCGCCGACACCCGCGGACACGTTGAGCACGAACACGCGCTCGACTGGACCGCTCAGCGCGTGCCACAACGGCACGTTGTTGACGACGCCGCCGTCGACCAGGCGGCGGCCGTCGTGCACGACAATCGGGAAGACCCCCGGCAGTGCCGCGCTCGCGAGGAGCGCGGGCTTGAGCGGCCCGTTCGCGAGCACAACTTCCTCGCCGGTGTCGAGATCGGTCGCGATCACGCGCAGCGGCACCTCGAGATCGGCGAACGACCGCGCCGGCGACGAATGGTGGATCACGCCCGCCAGGCCCTCGTTGCCGAACAGGTGCGTGCCGCGCCGCACCACGTTCCACGCGCGGTGGATCTTGCCGCCGGGGAACACGTGGTCGGCGCGGAGCTGCTCCCACACGGCCGAGAGCTGCGCGACGCCGGTGAGGTTCGGGGCATAGGCGACGGCGGCGCCGTTCAGCGCGCCAGCGGATGTCCCGATCACGACGTCGGGTCGGATGCCGCGCTCGAGCAGCGCCCGCAGCATCCCGACCTGGCTCACGCCCTGGTTGCCACCACCGGAGAGGACGAAAGCCGTGCGCGGGCGCGCGGGCTCGGGTGAGCTCGCCCGGCGTCCGGCGGGAAACGGCAGTTTCGTCCCCATCGCCCGTTCATCGGCTCGTTTGGGGGCCGCCTTGTGGGCGTTCGCGGGTGCCATGTGGCATCGACGGTACCGGTGCAAAATGGGTCGTCCGGTCGCGGCTCGCACGGTTCGTCTCGGCAAAACAAGCCACGCGTATACTCCGCGACGACCTGGTTTTTCCGGCCGAATTCGAGCCTCCCGGATGCGCGCGTGACCGAGTTCTACAGGCAATATCTCGGCGTCGGGGTCTTCGTTGTGGCCGCGTTCCTGATGGTGGGCGCCATGCTCTTGATGGCCCGCCTGCTCCGGCCGAACCTGCCGCAGCCGGAGAAGTACATCACCTACGAATCGGGTTCCGACCCGCTGCCACTGTTTGGCCAGGCCAACGTTCGCTACTACGTCTACGCGCTGCTGTTCGTGATCTTCGACGTCGAGGCCGTGTTCATCTTCCCGTGGGCGGTGAACGCCGACCCGCTCCACTGGTTCGGCCTGGTCGAGATCTTCGTCTTCGTCGCCGTGCTGTTGCTCGGGCTCGCCTACGTCTGGCGCAAGGGGTTGCTGAAGTGGGCCTGATGAGCTCGGGCAAAGCGCCCAAACCACTCAAGGACCTCCTGAATTACAGCCGGAAGTACTCCCTGTGGATGTTCCAGTGGGGGCTCGCGTGCTGCGCGATCGAGATGGGTGTCGCGCTCGCCGGCCCGCGCTACGACGTGATGCGCCTCGGGGTGATCCCGTTCCCCGCGAGCCCGCGCCAGTCCGACCTCATCGTCATCTCCGGAACCGTCACCGACAAGATGGCGCCCGCGATCAAGCGGTTGTACGAGCAGATGCCCGACCCGAAGTACGTGATCTCGATGGGTTCGTGCGCGAACTGCGGCGGCCCGTACTGGGATTCGTACTCGGTGACGAAGGGCGTCGACCAGATCATTCCCGTCGACGTGTACGTGCCGGGTTGCCCACCGCGCCCGGAAGCATTCATCCAAGGAATCGTGCTGTTGCAGCAGCGCATCATGACCGAAGACCCTGCCGAGCGTTTCCGCGGCATCGACCGGGAGCCGATCGTTGTCTCCTAACGCCGACGCGCCGGCAGAGGGCGCGCCGACGCTCACCGACGAATCGGCTGGTCTGCTCGCCGCGTTGCAAGCCGAGCTCGGCGACGCGATCGTCGAACACGCCAACGCATTCGGCGACGTCGTGGTACGCGTGAAGCCCGACGCGTGGCGCCGCACCGCGCAAGTGTGCAAGGAGAAGCTCGGCTGCGACTACCTCTCGTTCGTCGCGGGGATCGACTGGATGCCCGCGCCGCTGGTCGCCGACGAAGGATCGGGCGACACGTCGGCGCCGGTGCAGCCGCGCGACCAGACCTACGGTGCCGCGGGCAGCGCCGGCCGTTACCAGGCGTTCGCCGTCGTCGAGTCGACGAAGCAGAAGGCGACGCGGGCGATCCTCAAGACCGACGTCGGCGACGACCTGCGCGTCGAGTCGTGGGTTCCGGTCTACGCGGGCGCCGACTGGCACGAGCGTGAAGCATGGGAGATGTACGGCTTCGTGTTCGACGGTCACCCGAGCCTGCGGCACATCTACCTGCCGGCCGAGTTCGAAGGGCACCCGCTGCGCAAGGACTACCCGCTGCTCGCGCGCGAGGTGAAGCCGTGGCCCGGGCTCGTCGACGTCGAGCCCATGCCCGGTGGCGATGCGGACGAAGAAGCGACACCGGCGGCTTCCGAATGACAACGCCGTGCGGACGCAGCGGAGCCAAGGATGGCGAAGCGAGGGAACCATGAGCAAGGTTCTGCCCGAGCCGGGGAGACTCCCCGAGATCGAAGTCGATCCGTCCGCGTTCCGGCACCTCGCCGACGCGCAGGTGAACGTCGAGCTCGACACCGGCGACATGGTGCTCAACATCGGGCCGCAGCACCCGGCGACGCACGGCACGTTGCGGTTGGTCGTGCGGCTCGACGGCGAGCGCGTCATCGCGGCCGACCCGATCATCGGCTACATGCACCGCGGCTACGAGAAGCTCACCGAGTTCCGCACGTACCCGCAGATCACCACGTTGATCAACCGCATCGACTGGCTGTCGTCGTTCGCGAACGAGGTGCCGTTCATCAGTTGCGCCGAGAAGTTGATGAACATCGAGGCGCCGCCGCGCGCGCAGTACATCCGGACGATCCTCACCGAGCTGTCGCGCATCGCGACGTTCCTCTTGTTCCTCGGCGAGATGGGGCTGCAGGTCGGTGCGATCACCCCCGCGTTCTACGGCTTCCGCGACCGCGAGTACGTGCTCAACCTGATCGAGGCGGTCACCGGCGGTCGCTTCCACCCCAACTTCAACCGCATCGGCGGCCTGAAGGACGACCTGCCGTGGGGCTTCATCTCCGACTGTCGCTCCGCGATGCACAAGGTGCTCGAGTCGTGCGACGAGTTCGAGGATCTCGTCGCCGGCAACCCGATCTTCCAGGCGCGCACGCGCTCGATCGGCATCATCCCGCCCGAGCTCGGCGCCGCCTACGGCGTCTCCGGCTCGAACTTGCGCGCGTCGGGCGTCGACTGGGACCTCCGCCGCGACGGCGTGCCGTACCTCGTCTACAACGAGCTCGACTGGAAGGTCTGGACGCACCCCGACGGCGATTCGTTCGCGCGCTACTGGGTGCGTTTGCAGGAGACGCGCGAGTCGGCGCGCATGGTGCTGCAGATGCTCGACATGATGCCCGCGGGGCCGATCATGGCGAAGGTCCCGCGCATCATCAAGGTGCCCGAGGGTGAGGTGTTCGTGAACACCGAGAACCCGCTGGGCGAGATGGGTTACTACGTGATCTCGAAGGGCGCCACGGGTCCGTTCCGAGTGAAGATCCGTTCCGCGTCGTTCTCCAATGTGTCGATCCTGCCGTGGCTGCTGCGGGGCGTGTACATCCCCGACATCATCACGATCCTCGCCGGCTTGTACTTCATCCTCGGAGACATCGACCGGTGAGTCATCTCCTCGGTTTCGATATCTGGGGTGGTTGGGGCACGACCCTCGCGATCAAGGCGATCATCGTGCTCGCGATCGTGCCGCTCACCGCGCTGATCCTCGGCTACGTCTTCTTGTTGAAGATGATGAGCCACATGCAGAGCCGGCTCGGTCCGATGGATCCCGGCGGCTTCCACGGCTGGTACCAACTCATCGGCGACGGCATCAAGTTCCTCCAGAAGGAAGACATCATGCCGGCCGAAGCCGACCGGCGCGTCTTCGCGCTCGCGCCCGCCGTCGTCGTGCTGTCGACGTTCCTCGTGTTCGTCGTCATCCCGGCCGGCCCGCGGCTCGTCGTGCAACCGCTCGACGTCGGCGTGTTCTACGCGCTCGCGGTGTCGTCGCTGTCGGTCATCGGCGTGCTGATGGCCGGATGGGCGAGCTCCAACAAGTACGCACTGCTCGGTGCTCTGCGTGCGGCGGGGCAGCTGATCGCCTACGAGCTCCCGCTCGTGCTGGCCGTCGTCGGCGTGGTCGTACAAGCCGGCACCATGAACCTGCAGGGCATCGTGCACTTCCAGCAGACCGGCGACCTGTTCGGCTGGGGCGGCGTCGGTTTCCCGCTCATCCTCACGCAGTTCGTCGGCTTCGCGCTGTTCATGGTGGCCGCGCAAGCCGAGCTCACGCAGCCGCCGTTCGACATGCCGGTCGCGGAGTCGGAGCTCGTCGCCGGCTACATGGTCGAGTACACGGGTTTCCGCTTCCTCTTCTTCTTCATCGGCGAGTTCGGCACCGCATTCGCGTTCGCCGCGCTCGCGGCGACGCTGTTCCTCGGCGGTTGGTCGACGCCGTGGGTCCACGGCACCGCGGCCGACTGGCTCGGACCGCTCGTGCTCTTCACCAAGGTCATGCTGGTGGCGTTCCTCATGTTCTGGGCGCGCTTCACGTACCCGCGGTTCCGAGAAGACCAGCTGCAGGCGATCGCGTGGAAGTGGCTGATCCCGATCGCGCTGATCAACATCATGATCACGGGGATCTTGAAGGTGGCGTTCTGATGGGAGAGAAGCGGAACGGAGTCCTCTCGCCGACGGAGGCGACAGCGAAGCGACCGAATGGGAGCGGAGCGTGGAGCCGACCAGTGATGAAGGCGGCGCGCCGGAGTGAGCGGGTGGGAAGAAGATGAAACGTGAAATCAAGGGGATGTTGACGGGCCTCGGAGTCACGTTCCGGACGATGACGAAGCCGACCGTCACCGTGCAGTACCCGCACGAGCGCGAAGAACCGCCGACGCGCGCCCGCGGCGTCATCGCGTTGAAGGAAGAGAACTGCACGGTATGCATGCTGTGCGCGCGCTCGTGCCCCGACTGGTGCATCTACATCGAGGGCCACAAGGAGCAACGACCGCCCCGCCGTGAGGGCGGCAAACCGCGTAGCGTCAGCGTGCTCGACCGCTTCGACATCGACTACGCGCTGTGCATGTACTGCGGCATCTGCGTGGAGGTTTGCCCGTTCGACGCGCTGTTCTGGAGCCCCGAGTTCGAGTACTCGGAATCACGTATCGCCGAGCTGCTGCACGACAAGGACAAGCTCGGCGAGTGGATGGCCACGGTCCCCGAACCCGAACCCCTCGAGCAGGGCGCGGTCGTAAAGGGGAAGAAGTGAAATACGGAGCGGCGAGCGAAGCGCAGCGGAGCGAGCTCGCCGGAGTCCTGAGCGTCCGCGAGCAGGGTATCCCTGCGAGCAGCGAAGGCGACAAAGAGGAATGGCCGCGGGAGGCGTCTCGTGGGAGTTGAGAACGTCTTCTTCGGGATCATTGCGGCGGCGATGGCGCTCGGCGCGCTCGGCGTCGTGCGCACGAAGAACATCGTGCACGCCGCGCTGTATCTCGTCGTCGTGCTCGCGGGTGGCGCCGCGCAGTTCATCCTGCTCGGCCAGGAGTTCGTCGCGTGGGTGCAGGTGCTGGTCTACATCGGCGCCGTGATCGTGCTGTTCCTCTTCGGCATCATGCTGACGCGCGCTCCGATGCACCCGAAGGAGTCGCTCGACAACGATTTGAAGTGGCCGGGGGCGGTCGTGTCGCTGTTCCTGGCCGGCGTGCTCGGCGGCTTGCTCGTGAAGACCTACCACGCGACGAAGGTCAACGTGGTGGCGCCGATCCGCACGAACCAGATCACCAACTCGATCTTCACCACGTACATCATCCCGTTCGAAGTCGTCGGCGTGCTCCTGCTCGGTGCGCTGATCGGCGCGGTCGTGCTGGCGAGGCGCGACTGATGCTGCTCAACCAGTTCCTGCTCCTCGGCGCATTCCTCTTCTGCACGGGCATCTACGGCGTGCTCACGCGCAAGCACACGGTGCTCGTGCTGATGAGCATCGAGCTGATGCTTGCGGCCGTCAACATCAACCTGGTCGCATTCGGCGCGTTCCACAACGACCCGACCGGACAAGTGTTCGCGCTGTTCGTGCTCACGATCGCAGCCGCCGAAGTGGGCATCGGGCTCGCGATCGTCTTGCTCATCTACCGCAACCTGCACAGTGCCGACCTCGACGACGTCGACGTGATGAAGGGCTAGGGGCGGGCGCGCATGTGGTTCGTCGATCACGCGTGGTTGGTGCCGCTGATCCCGGCGCTGTCGTTCGCGATCATCCTGCTGTTCGGCAAGCGCTTCCCGCGCGGCGGCTCCGAAGTCGGCATTCTCGCGGTGAGCGCGTCATTCGTGCTCGCGTGCGGCACCGCGCTGCAGTGGATCAACCACGTCCAGAACGCGAAGGGCAGCGAGCCGTCGGTCGATCCGGTGATCCACAGCGTCACGTGGTTCCAAAATGCCGGCGTCAAGCTGACCGCGGGCATCGACATCGACGGCCTCGCCGTCGTCGTGATGTTCGTCGTGACGCTGGTTTCCCTCCTCGTGCACATCTACTCGACGGAGTACATGCGCGGCGACATCCGCTACACGTACTTCTTCGCGTGCCTCTCGTTGTTCACGGCGTCGATGCTGCTGCTCGTCGTCGCCGACAACACGCTCGAGATGCTCATCGGCTGGGAGCTCGTCGGCCTGTGCTCGTTCATGCTGATCGGACACTGGTGGGAGGAGAAGCCCAACAGCGACGCAGCATTGAAGGCGTTCCTCACCACGCGTACCGGCGACATCGGCCTGCTGACCGGTGTGATCATGACGTTCTTCATCATCCAACGGTCGTTCGGCGTCGGCTCCTTCGACATCCAGCAGCTCCACCAGGCCGCGGCTGCGTCGAGCAGCCCCGCGGTCGCGCACGCGCTCGGCATCCAATCGCCGGGGCACACCATCGTGCTCTGGTGTGCGGCGGCGCTCATGCTCGCGATCGTCGGCAAGTCGGGTCAGTTCGCGCTGCACACCTGGTTGCCCGACGCCATGGCCGGCCCCACACCCGTGTCGGCGCTCATCCACGCGGCCACGATGGTGGTCGCCGGCGTGTTTCTCGGCGCCCGCCTGTACCCGGTGTTCTTCCACGGCTTCTCGATCGGTGACGGCACCGCCAACCCGATGGCCGTGATCGGCGGTATCACCGTGATCATCGGGGCCGCGCTCGCGTTCGTCCAGGACGACATCAAGAAGGTGCTCGCGTACTCGACCATCAGCCAGCTCGGCTACATGGTGATGGCACTCGGTGTGGGCGCGTGGACCGCCGCGATCTTCCACCTCTTCACGCACGCGTTCTTCAAGGCCGACCTCTTCCTCGGCGCGGGCTCGGTCAGCCACTCGGGATCGCACCACTCCTTCGACATGAAAAAGGACATGGGCGGCCTCAAGAAGTACATGCCGCAGACCTACTGGACGTTCCTGATCGGCACGCTCGCACTCGCGGGCATCTTTCCGTTCGCCGGTTTCTGGTCGAAAGACGAGATCCTCGTCAATGCCGGCCACAACAACTATGTCGCGTTCGTGGTCGTCGGGCTCGTCGGCGCGCTCATGACCGCGGCCTACATGACGCGCTGCATCTATCTCACGTTCTTCGGCGAGTACCGCGGCGGTCACGGCCACGAGCATCACGCCGGCGACGACTCGGACATCCTGCCCGCGGACCACGCGCACGAGCCGCACGAGAGCAACGGCATCATCCTCGGTCCGCTGTGGGTGCTCACGTTCATGGCCGTCGTGGTCGGGTTCTTGAACTTCCCGCACTTCTCCAAATTCGAGAAGTGGTTCCAGCCGAGCTCACCCGAGTCGTTCAAGGGCATCCTGCACGCCGTGGCGTTCAACCCGATCCTGGCCGCGGTCTCCTTCACGGTTGCCGTGCTCGGCATAGTGATCGCGTGGGCGTTCTACGCCGGCAAGCTCCACGCGCTGCACGACCTCTCGGAGCGCAACAAGGTCGCGCACGCGGGCAAGACGTTCCTGGTCAACAAGTACTACCTCGACTATCTGTACGAGAACATCATCGTTGCCGCCATCAAGGGCCCGATTGCGGCGGGCGCGTACTGGTTCAACCAGCACGTCATCGACAACGTCCTGAACTACACCGGCCGCGGCGCGCGCGTCGTCGGTCGTTTCACATACGACTACATCGACCAAAAGGGCGTCGACGGTGTGGTCAACGGCATCGCGACGGTCACCGGCGAAGCCGGCGGCGAGGCGCGCAAGATCCAGACGGGTCGTTTGCAGTTCTACGCACTGATGCTCGTGGCGGCAGTGCTGGTGTTCGCAGTCATCCTCTGGATCGCAACCTAAAGGCGAGGGGAAATCGGCTCCATGCATTCCTGGTTCGATACCTGGGCGTTGACCCTCGTGGTCTTCATCCCCGCAGTGGGCGCGGCGATCGTCATGCTGTTGCCGCGCGAGCAGGAGAACGCGATCAAGCAAGTCACGCTGCTCGCAACGCTTGCATCATTCGGTTTCACGATCGCCGTGCTCGCCAAGTTCGACTACGACAAGACCAACACGCTGCAGTTCCAGGTCAACAATCGCTGGATCGACGTCATCAACAGCCGCTACCACGTCGGTCTCGACGGCATCTCATTGCCGCTGCTCGCGTTGTCGTCGTTCATCACCGTTCTGTGCGTCATCTACTCGTGGAACCACTTCCCCGAGCCGCACAACCCGAAGGCCTTCCTCGCGCTCGTGCTGATCCTCGAGGTCGGCATGAACGGCACGTTCGTGGCGCAGGACCTCATCTTGTTCTTCGTGTTCTTCGAGCTCGTGCTGCTGCCGATGTTCTTCATGATCGGCGTTTGGGGCGGTCCGAACCGCGAGTACGCGTCGATCAAGTTCTTCTTGTTCACGCTGTTCGGCTCTGCGCTGATGTTGCTGAGCTTCCTGGCGCTGTACTTCAAGGTCGACGTAGCGCCCAACGTGCCCGGAGCGCAGCACAGCTTCGACATGGTGCTGCTCTCACGAGCGGCGGGCGCGGGGCTCGTGCACAGCACCCAGGTGCTGATATTCGCCGGTCTCTTCCTCGGCTTCGCGATCAAGGTGCCGATGTTCCCGTTCCATACGTGGCTGCCCGACGCCCACACCGAAGCGCCGACGGTCGGCAGCGTGTTGCTGGCCGCGATTCTGCTGAAGCTCGGCACCTACGGGTTCATCCGGATCGCGTTGCCGATGCTGCCCAGCGCGGCGAAGAGCTGGGCGCCGTGGATCGGCTTGTTGGCAGTGATCGGCATCATCTACGGCGCGCTCGGCTGCCTCGCGCAGCGCGACATGAAGCGCCTCATCGCGTTCTCGTCGGTCGCGCACATGGGCTTCGTGATGCTCGGCATCGCGACGCTCACCACGTTCGGAATCAACGCCGCGATCTTCGGCATGGTCGCGCACGGTCTCATCACCGGCATGCTCTTCTTCCTCGCCGGCTCGGTGCAGCACAACTACGGCACACGCGAGATGTCGCGTCTCGGCGGTCTGTTGAAGCAAGCGCCGAAGATGGGCTGGATCCTCGGCTTCTGCGCGATGGCGAGCCTGGGCTTGCCCGGTCTGGCCGGCTTCTGGGGTGAGTTCCCGGCAATCCTCTCCACGTTCAACCCCGGCGGCGATCTCTCGCAGCCGATGTTCCGCACGTACATGGTGATCGCCGCGGTCGGCACCGTGCTCGCCGCGGGCTACTTGCTCTGGATGCTGCAGAAGGTCGCGTTCGGCGTGCCGAAGCCCGAGTTCGCCGACGCACACATCCACGACGTGAGCTCGTTCGAATGGACGGCGTGGACGCCGATCCTGCTCTCGATCCTCGCGCTCGGCATCTTCCCGAACCTCATCTTCCGCACGACCGACCAAGCGGTGCGCTGCCAGACTGCGAGCCCGTTCGTGACGAGCTCGTCGCAGACGGCGACGTCGAATCTGCCGTGCCCGGCGCACGCGTCGGTTCCGGCCAACGTGGGCGTCGCCGCGAAGGTGAGCGGGGGCTGACGTGTTCGTGCTCGCCTCTGCCGCGCGCATCCCGGCGCCGACGTTCGATTGGCACGCGCTCGCGCCCGATCTGATCATTGTGGCGACGCTCGTCGTCGTGTTGATCGCCGATCTGGTGCTCCCGGATCGCGAGTCGTGGCGCACGTCCAGCATCACGGCGTTCGGGCTGTTGCTCGCGCTGGTGCCCGTGGTCACGCTCGTTCACCAAGGACTCGGTCCGAACGGTCGAGTGATGTTCGGCGGCGCGTACGTGGTCGACAACTACGCGCTGGCGTTGAAGGCGTTTTTCATCGTCGCGGCGTATCTCACGGTCTTGTTGTCGGTGAACTACATCGACGAGGGCGACTACTACCAGGGCGAGTTCTACTTCTTGCTGCTCGTCTCGACGTTCGGCATGACGATCATGGCCTCGTCGCGCGACCTCATCACGCTGTTCGTCGCGCTGGAGACGATCTCTATCCCCACGTTCGTGCTCGCCACGTTCCGCAAACACGACCGCAAGTCGAACGAAGCGGGCGTGAAGTACTACCTGATCGGCGTGCTGTCGTCGGCGCTCATGCTGTACGGCATGTCGCTCATCTACGGCGTCACCGGTTCGACGCTGCTGTCGGAGATCAATGCATTCATCCGGGCTCACGGCACGGATTCGCTGCTTGCGGTCGCGATCTTCTTGTCGATCGTCGGTTTCGCGTTCAAGGTCAGCGCGGTACCGTTCCACTTCTGGGCGCCTGATACGTATGAGGGCGCGCCCACTCCCGTCACCGCGTTCTTGTCGGTCGCGTCGAAGGCCGGCGGCTTCGTCGCGTTGATCAACATCATCTACTTCGGCTTCATGGGTCCCGCCGCCGACCAGTGGTGGCCCGTCGTCTGGGTCTTTGCCGCGCTGTCGATGACGCTCGGCAACCTGGCGGCGCTGCGCCAGACCAACATCGTGCGCCTGCTGGCGTACTCGTCGATCGCGCAGGGCGGCTTCATGCTCGTGCCGTTCGTCGCGGCGGGCATTGCGGCCGGCAACAACAAGCCGGCGACCGTGACGCAGGCGATGAGCGCCGTCGTCATCTACTTGTTGATCTACGGCGCCATGAACCTCGGCGCGTTCGCGGTGGTGATCGCGGTCGCCCGCCGCACCCGAACCGCAGAGATCTCGAGCTACGGCGGGCTGTTCCTCACGACGCCCGTGCTCGCGGTGGTGATGACGCTGTTCTTGGCGTCGCTCGCCGGTATCCCGCCACTCGCCGGCTGGTTCGCGAAGTTCACGATGTTCCGCTCGATCATCGACGCGGGCACCGGCTGGGCGTATCTCCTCGCGGTGATTGCAGCGGTGAACTCGGTGATCGCCTTCTTCTACTACTTCCGCGTGGTCGTGCAGATGTGGTTCCGGCCGATCGCAACGGAGGACCGCCGGCCGCTCACGTTCCCGCAGCCGCTCGTCGTCGCGATGGGCATCACCGCGATCGTCGTGGTCGTCGTCGGCATCTACCCGCAGCTCTTCGCGCACGTCGGCGACATCGCGTTCTAGGCGTGAACGACCCTGCTGCGCACATCGCGCAGCTCATCCACCGCGAGGGTCCGATCACCTTCGACCGGTTCATGGAGGCCGCCCTCTACGGTGAGGGCGGCTTCTTCGCGACCGGGCACGGCGCGGGGCGCGCGGGTCGCGACTTCATCACGAGTCCCGAAGTTGGCTCGCTGTTCGGTGTGTGCATGGCGCGGGCGCTCGACCGGCTGTGGCGCGCGCTCGGCGAGCCCGACCCGTTTCTCGTCGTCGAGGCCGGCGCCGGGAACGGACGTCTGGCGCGCGACGTGTTGCGTGCCAAGCCGGCATGTCTGCCTGCGCTGCGTTACGTACTCGTCGAACGTTCGGCGCACTTGCGCGCCGAACAGCGCGAGCGGCTCACGCTCGAACCGCCCGACGAAGCGCTCGGACCGTTCGCGCGGCGAGCCGACGACGAGCACACCGTTCCCGCCCAGGGTGCCGGCCCGGTGTTCGTGGCGCTCGACGAGCTCCCCGCGCTCGCGGCCGACGACGTCGTGGTCATCGCCAACGAATTGCTCGATAACCTGCCGTTCGGCATCGCGCAGTGGAACGGGGCGCGGTTCGACGAGGTGCGCGTCGGCATCGAGGGCGACGACTTCGTCGAGATCCTCGTTCCGGTCGAGTTGGAGATGCCGTTCGCGGTCGCGCCGGGCACACGCGTCCCGATCCCGCGGGGTGTGCACGAGTGGCTCGCGGCGTGCGACGCGCTTGTTCGCCGCGGCTTCGTGCTCGCCATCGACTACATGACGCCCGCCGCCGAGCTGGCGACGCGTCCGTGGCTGCGCACCTACCGAGCACACGGCCCCGGCGAGTACCCGCTCGCCGACATCGGAGGTCAGGACATCACGGCCGACGTCGTGCTGGAGCTGCTCGATCACGCGTCGCCTTTGCCGATCGCGCGCGTCATGCGCCAGGCCGAGTGGCTCGACGTGCTCGGGATCGCGGCCTTGGCCGACGAGGGCCGAAAGGCGTGGGATGCGGGCGCGGCGCGCGGCGATCTGACCGCGCTCGCCGGACGCAGCCGCGTGAACGAGATGTGGGCGCTCACCGACGTCGGCGGTCTCGGCGCCCACCACGTCGTGCTGTTCGCGAAGGGCATCGGCGGGAACGGATTCGACTGGCGGCGGTAGGGTCTCGTCATGGCCGAGACGCTCGAAGCACTGCTCCAGGAAGGTCGCACGTTCCCGCCACCGAAAGGCTTCGCGAAGGACGCGCTCGTCACCGACGCGAAGGTGTACGACGACGCCGAGCGCGACTGGCAGGGATTCTGGGCGCAGCAGGCGCTCGCCCTCGACTGGCAGAAGGAATGGCACACGATCCTCGAATGGGACCTGCCGTTCGCGAAGTGGTTCGTCGGCGGCACACTGAACGTGTCGGAGAACTGTCTCGACCGTCACGTGAAAGCCGGCCACGGCGGCCAGGTCGCGTACCACTGGGAGGGTGAGCCCGGCGATACGCGCGCCGTCACGTATCAGGAGCTGCTCGACGAGACGTGCCGCGTCGCGAACCTCTTGCGCGAGCTCGGCGTCGCCAAGGGCGATCGCGTCGCGATCTACATGGGCATGGTGCCCGAGACGATCGTAGCCATGCTCGCGTGTGCGCGCATCGGCGCACCGCACTCGGTCGTGTTCGGCGGGTTCACGGCGCAGTCGTTGAAGGACCGCATCAACGACGCCGAGGCCAAGGTGCTGATCACCGCCGACGGGGCGTGGCGGCGCGGGTCGGTCGTCCACCTCAAGGACATTGCCGACGAGGCACTCGCCGACACGCCGTCGATCGAACACGTGCTCGTGCTCGAACGCACGAAGTCGCAGTGCACGATGCAAGACGGCCGCGATGTGTGGTGGGCCGACGCGGTCGCTCGGCAGTCCACGGAATGTGCGGCCGAGCCGATGGATGCCGAGGATCTGCTCTACATCCTCTACACGTCGGGCACGACCGGGAAGCCCAAGGGCATCATGCACACGACCGGCGGCTACCTCACGCAGGTCGCGTACACGTTCAAGCACGTGTTCGACCTGCATCCTGAATCCGACATCTACTGGTGCACCGCCGACGTCGGATGGGTCACCGGCCACTCGTACATCGTGTACGGGCCGCTCGCGAATCGCGCGACGTCGGTGCTCTACGAAGGCACACCCGATTTCCCCGACAAGGATCGGTTCTGGTCGATCATCGAGAAGTACAAGATCACGATCTTCTACACCGCGCCGACCGCGATCCGAACGTTCATGAAATGGGGCGACGAGTTCCCCGCGCGTCACGACCTGTCGTCGTTGCGGCTGATCGGCACAGTAGGCGAGCCCATCAACCCGGAAGCATGGGTTTGGTATTACAAGACGATCGGCGGTGAGCGTTGCCCGGTCGTCGACACGTGGTGGCAGACCGAGACGGGCGCGATCATGATCAGCGCGCTGCCGGGCGCGACCACGCTGAAGCCGGGAAGCGCGACGTTTCCGTTGCCCGGCATCGAGGCGAGCATCGTCGACGACGCGGGCGCCGCGGTCGACGTGCCGGGTGGCGGCTACCTCGTGCTGAGCCGGCCGTGGCCGTCGATGTTGCGCGGCATCTGGGGCGATCCGCAGCGCTACACCGACACGTACTGGTCGCGCTTCGACGGCAAATACTTCGCGGGCGACGGTGCCAAGCGCGACGACGAGGGCTACTTCTGGTTGCTCGGCCGTGTCGACGACATCATGCTCGTTGCCGGCCACAACATCTCGACGACCGAAGTCGAGTCGGCGCTCGTCGATCACGAAGCGGTCGCGGAAGCCGCGGTCGTCGGCAAGGTCGACGCGACGACGGGCCAAGCGATCGCGGCGTTCGTGACGCTGCGCTCCGGGCAGGAGCCGCGCGACGAGCTCGTCGAGGAGCTGCGCGAGCACGTGGCCAAGCTCATCGGTCCGATCGCAAAGCCGAAGACGATCTTGTTCACCGAAGAGCTGCCGAAGACCCGGTCGGGCAAGATCATGCGCCGGTTGCTGCGCAACGTGGCCGAGGACGAAGCGCTCGGCGACACCACCACGCTCGCCGATCCTGCCGTCGTCGACGGCATCAAGACGCGCTACTTGTCGACACAGCCTGCCGAGGAGTGATCCGCTACCCGGAGCACTGGACCTGGCGCGACGGGCCGCTCACGCCGGGGCGAGCTGTCGTCGTCGACATCGACGGCGTGCTCAGCGACGCGTCGAGCCGCCAGCACTACCTCGAGTACCCACGGCGCGATTGGCGGGCGTTCTTCGACGCGTGCGGCGAGGACCCTGTGATCGAGGAGGTCCACCGCCTCCTCGAGCTGCTCGACCGCGACCTCCAGATCGTGCTGCTCACGGCCCGGCCCCACCGGGTCCACCATCTGACCGAAGCCTGGCTGCGCCGCTACGGAATCCGCTTCGATCTCCTGATCATGAGGTCGTGGGGCGACTACGAGCTGGCCCGCGACTTCAAGGAGTCCACGGTCTGGGAGCTGCGGGCCGCGGGGTTCGAGCTGGTCCTCGCCTTCGAGGACGACCGCCGGAACGTGGCCATGTTTCGTCACGAGGGCATCCCCTGCCTCTACGTCCACTCTGGCTACTACGACTAGCCCCGAATCCGGCCCAGATCGGCCGATTCAGCCCTTGATCCCCCCGGATCGCGCGCCGAAAGAGACCCTGAGGACTGGGAGGAAGGGTCCGTCATGCGACGACCGGTCGCGACATCAGGCGTGTGTGGGCGCGCGCGCCCGGATGGTGGGACGTGCGGTTGACACGCGCGCCGCGCGACGCCTCCGACGCCTCCGACGACCTGGCGGCGGCCATTCACGAGCGCTTCGGCGCGCCTGCGGCCGCCGTCGCTGAGGCCCCGGCCCCGGCTGCGGCGCAGGCCGAGGCCTTGGCCGCGCCCGCGGCTGAAGAAGGCGACACCCTGCTGCCCGCAATCAACGAAGCGGAGCAAATCGCCCAGCGACTCGAGGCCCTGAAGGGATGGTGGGACGACCACCGGGTGTCGGCCCCGCCGGCACCTGCTCCGGCGGAGCAGCCCCATGAACCGGCGCCCCTACCCGTGGCCGAGGAGTTCCCGGCCCCGCCCGGCCCGGCTGCCGCCGTCCCGAGCCCGGAACCCGCGCCCGACCCGTCCGAATCTACCGAAACCGGCGAATTCCTCCCTCCGCCGCCGCCTCCCGGCGATATCCCGGCACCGATGCGCTTCGCGTCGACCGCCCATCCGCCCCCGCCGACGCCGTTCGACGACCTCGGTCCGGGCGAGCTGGCGCCGCCGGTCCAGGAAGCGCCGGCCGTTCCGCCGGAATCGCACGAATTGCCCGATCCCGACGTCACGGTCCACAAACGGGCTTCGGTGCTCGACCGTCCGGCGCCCGTCGGCGAGGGCGTCGTGAAGATCAAGAAGTCGTCCGAGAAGAAAGGGCGCAAGCTCTTCGCCAAGCGTGAGAAATCGCCCATATCGATGCCGACGGCC
>Ga0335082_10003248_pt1 | contig 17684 bp, 13 predicted proteins | sample Lox_Sample_41_FD_206718 | JGI IMG/M metagenome (GOLD analysis project Ga0335082, IMG submission 206718) | Soil microbial communities from Loxahatchee National Wildlife Refuge, Florida, United States - Lox_Sample_4.1 | ecosystem: Environmental > Terrestrial > Soil > Wetlands | place: USA... | reverse complement strand
GATGTTCTTTCATTCCATCGAGCAGCTCGGCAATTCCCGTGTTGATGGTAAATAGGGCGGTCAGATAAGGCAGGCGGTCGCCGATGAGGATCACCTGGCTGATAAGCGGTTCGAATTTGAACAGGCTCTCCACGCGAGACGGGTAGATTTTCTTACCCGTCGAATTGACGATCATCTCCTTTTTCCGGCCGGTGATGAACAAAAAACCGTCGTCATCTCTGGACGCGATGTCGCCGGTGTGCAACCAGCCGGCGCGCAGCACTTCGGCGGTAGCTTCAGGATCCTTGTAATAGCGGGAGAACAGGCACGGGCTGCGCACTAGCAGTTCGCCGTCCTCGGCGATGCGCACTTCCACCCCAGGCAAGGCCCTCCCGATACTGCCGGGCTTCGGATTGCCGATGGGGTTGAAGGAGACGACTCCGCCTTCGGTCAGACCGTAGCCCTCGATCAGCGGCATGCCGACGGCTTCGTAGAATTCGGCTAAGTCAGTGCCGAGCGGAGCCGCGCCGGACGCCGCGATCCTCAGTTGTCCTCCAAAGCGCGCACGCACCTGCGAGAAGACCAGACGGTCGATTATGGCCAGTGGAATCCTGATCCGAATAGGAACGGCCTCACCTTTGCGGCGATGGCGGGCCGCGGCCAGACCGAGCGCAAGGCCGGTATAGAAGAGCTTCTGGATTGCGGCCGGTTTCTTCTTGAGTTCAGTGCAAATGGTGGAATAGACGCGCTCCCACAGGCGCGGTGGGGCGAGGAAGATGGTGGGCCGAACGGTCTTGATTTCCTGCGGGAGCTTCATCAGGCTCTCGGTAAAAGTCACGGGCATGCCGCTCCGCATGGGAAGCAATTCCACTACCACGCGTTGCGCGATATGGGCCGAGGGAAGAAAGGCCACGGTGCGGTCGCCGGGATTCAGCGGCAGAACGGCCGGCCCCATGTCGATATTGGACACCAGAGCACGATGGGAGACCATGACCATTTTTGGTTCTCCGGTCGCGCCGGATGTCAGGTAGAGCACGGCATCGTCGGACGGCTGCACTTCGGCGCGAAGAGCGCTGAGCAAGGTGGGGTCGCGTGCGAGGGCAGAGCGGCCGAATTCGCGCAGCTGGTCGAGCGTGATGGCCCCAGGCGCCTCGCCCGTGAGCAGAAAACGTTTCTGGAGCGAAGCGTCCTTGAACTGCTCGAGCGTTTTCGGATCCTCGGCGAAGAGCGCCTTGGCATCGCACGCTTGTACGGTGCGGACCAGTTCCTTCACCGGATAGTTGGGATACAAAGCGGCCGCGATGGAGCCGTTGGCGAGTATGCCGAGATCGGCAAGGTAGAATTCGAGGCGCGTTTCCGAATCAAGCGCGACGATATCGCCCTTGCGAATGCCGAGCGTGCGCAAACCAGCGGCGATCTCTTCGGCCGCGACACGGTAATCCACCCAGCTCAGCGTCCGCAGCTTCCTCTTGCCGTTTTCGGTGTACGGCTGGTGCAACGCGGGCGCATATCCAAACACTTCGGCGGCTTCTTCGAGGACTCGGAAGACGGTGCGGTCGGCCATCGGAAAGATGCTACCACGGCGGATTGCGGCGGCTCTGCAACACGCTACTGTGGCGCAGCGCGCCGAGGGAGAGCTTCCAATTCTTCGAGCGTGCGGGGCCAATCCTCGCGCAACAGCCGGGAAAGGGCGCGGTCGGCAAGAAGTTTGCCGCCAGTCTGGCAGCGCGCGCAGTAGTTCGTTTCGTTGGATGCATACCGGATGCGCTGCACTTTGGCGCCGCAGGTGGGGCAGGGGTGGCCATAGCGCCCGTGCACGGCCATGCCTGCACGAAATGCCGTGACCTTCTCGGGAAATTCGCCGCGGGCATCGGCGCGGAGGCGTTCGACCCATTCCTTAAGGACTTCCTGCGTGGCATCGTACAGGCACTGTATCTGCTCCGGGGCAAGCTTCCGCGTAAGAGTAACGGGGGAGAGCCGGGCGCGGTGCAAGATTTCGTCCGAGTAGGCATTGCCGATGCCGCTGAACAGGTGCGGATCGGTGAGGGCGCGCTTCAGCGTGTGGTTGGCCGAGATGAGCGCTGCCGAAAAGGCAGTGACGCCGGAGCCAACGGCTTCGATGCCCCCAGCGTCGAGCGTGCGAAGGCCTTCAGCGCCGCGGACTATGTGTAGAGAAGCGCGTTTCTGCGACCCGGCTTCGGTAAGTACCAGCGTGCCGTTTGAAAAATCAAAAGCCGCGGGAGCATTCTTACGCGGGAGTTTCGCGCCTCGCTCGCGCCAGTGCAGCCGGCCCGCAATCATGAGGTGTAGGACGAGCCACAGGTTATCCTCCAGACCTATCGCGATGCGTTTGCCCACGCGACGGAGTGCGAGCACTCTCTTGCCATCGACGGCTGCGAGGGGCGGATCAATCGTGCGCAGCAGGAAGGGGCTGGCCAAGCGCACATGTTCCAGAGTCTGGCCGAGGATGCGCGATTCGAGTGCTTCGATATAGACGGTGATGTCGGGGAGTTCGGGCATCAGTCGGGCATGTCTGGGTCAAACCTCGGAATCTCAGGGATTCTAGCACGGTACGCTGAACCTGCGAGGCCAGTCGCGACATCTAGGATGTATGGATCTGGAGCTGCGGGACAAACTGGCATTTGTGAGCGGATCGACGGCGGGAATCGGCCTTGCCATCGCGAAGGCGCTGGCGGCGGAAGGCGCCGGCGTCGTCGTGAATGGGCGCACGGAGGGCCGGGTGGCGCAGGCGGTAGATGAGATTCGGAAGGCCCACCCGCCGGCCCGCGTCGAGCGCTTGGTTGCGGACCTTTCGAGCGCCGCCGCTGCCGAGGATGCGCTGCGACGCTTTGAACGTGTCGATATCCTGATCAACAACCTCGGCGCATTTGAGCCCAAGGCATTCGAAACGATCACCGACGCAGAGTGGAACGGCATCATCGAAACCAATTTCATGAGCGGGGTTCGGCTCTGCCGCGGATGGCTGCCCAAGATGAAGGCTGCCGGGTGGGGCCGCATAATTTTCATTTCGAGCGAGTCCGGGGTAAACATCCCGCCCGAGATGATTCACTACGGCGTGACCAAGACGATGCAATTGGCGCTGGCGCGCGGGCTCGCAGAAACCACCGCGGGGACAGGAGTCACGGTCAACTCGGTGCTGCCCGGCCCGACGAGATCCGAGGGCGCCGAACAGTTCCTGGCGGACATGGCGCGGACCCGCGGTACAAGCCTCGCGGAGATTGAAACGGAGTTCTTTCGCAACGTGCGGCCCAGTTCGTTACTGAAGCGCTTTGCCACTGTGGACGAGGTCGCAGCCATGGTGGCATTCGTGGCCAGCCCACTCTCGTCGGCAACCAACGGAGCGGCTTTGCGCGCGGATGGCGGCGTGGTACGGTCGATCCTGTAACGATCAGGCGGGGCGGGGAGTCTCGACAGGATTTGGAGCTTCGCCCGCGAGTTCCGCGACGCGCCGCGAGAGGACTTCCGTTAGTTGCGCCCGGTCTTGCAGCTTCATGCCCGCCGTAGGAATCGGATCTCCTATCTTCAGGGTCACCGGTCCGCCGCGCACGTAGCTGGAGCCCATGGGCAAAACGTAGCGGGTACCGGTCAGACCGAGCGGCACGACGGGAACGCCGGCCTTGATCGCGATATAAGCCGCGCCTTCCTTAAACTCCCGCATGCCCGCTTGCGAGCGACCGCCCTCGGGAAACAGCAGCATCGAGATCTGGCGTTCTTGGATCAGGCGTGCGCCGAACGTCATGCTTTTCACAGAAGCCCGCGCATCGCCGCGGACAACTGGAATATGGCCGGCGCGCTTGAGGTGCGTCCCCAGAAACGGAATCAGAAACAGGCCCTTCTTCGCATAGAAACGGAATTCCACCGGAATCGACGCCAGGATCGCCGGAATATCCATGTAGCTGCTGTGGTTGGCAACGAAGACGTAGCTTTGACGCGGGTCGATCTTCTCGATGCCTTCCACGGTGAGGCGAACGCGGCCCAGACGCAGCAGCCAGCGCCCCCAGGGCCGGGCCAGTTTATTGGGCAGGCGTCCGGTCGAATCGAAGAAGGTGATGACGAAGGAAACGGCTCCGAAAGCGATCGTGACCAGGACGATCAAGGGGTCAGTGAACAGGAGCGACCGCAGATGGCCAAGCGACATTGCCCGTGACAGTATTCTACCCGTTAAGCAGGGTCATGGCCTCGCCCACGAGGAACAGGGAGCCGGTGACGAAGATCACGCGCTCTGGATCGCCGGTACGCGCCAACGCAAGAGCAGCCGGAAGATCGGGGGCGGTCCGCAACCGGGGGTGGCCAGAGAGAGCGCGAATCGTCCCGGGATCAACCGCGCGTGACTGCCGGGGCGCAGTAGCGATCACTTCGTCGGCGTGCGGAAACAGTGTTCCGGTAATCTCCTCGACGGCCTTGTCGCGCATCGCGCCGTAGACCAGAACAACTCGGCGCTCGGAGTAGAAGCGCTCGATATAAGCAGCGAGTGCCCGGGCGCCGGCGGGGTTGTGCGCGCCATCCAGAATGATTTCAGGAAAATCCGAGGCGCGATTGAGGCGGCCGGGCCAGCGTGTACCGGCGATGCCCCGTTCGATGGCGGCGGGGATGATGCCGAGACGGTGCAGCGCGGCGACGGCCACGACGGCGTTCGCCACCTGATGCTCCCCGGCGAGAGGGCAGCAGACGTGTATTTCTTCGCCGTCTTCCAGGGTGAACTGGCTGCCCCTGGCGGACAGCTCTACATTTGCGGCTCGCCATTTCTCGTGCGCGTGGATTGCTTCGATCCCTAACTCCGCGGCGCGCCGATCAAGCGTCTGCCGCGCTTCCGGCCGTTGTGCGGCGAAAACAGCAGGCACACCAGGCTTCAATATGCCGGCCTTCTCTCCCGCGATGGATTCCAGACTCTTGCCCAGCAGCGCCTCGTGATCGAAATCCACCGAAGTGATGACACAGAGCTCCGGGTGGACAACGTTGGTGGCATCCAGCCGGCCGCCCAGGCCAACTTCGAGAACGACAGCTTCGGTCTTCTCCTGTTGAAAAATCAGGAAGGCCATGGCAGTGACAGTTTCGAAGTACGTCGGGTGGAAGTCGATGACGCCCTGATTCAGGAGCCGCTCGGAACATTCGTGGATACGATCGAAAGCGGCGCTGAAGCGGGCCGCCGATACCGGGCAGCCGCCGAGGCGGATGCGCTCAGTGGGTTCGACCAGATGCGGTGAGGTGAACAGGCCCGTGTGTAATCCGGCCGCCCGGAGTCCGGATTCGATCATGGCGCAGACGGAGCCTTTGCCATTGGTCCCGGCAACGTGAACGATGCGCGGCAGCCGCTCGGGATTTCCCAATTCCCGCAGCAGCGTGGTGATGCGATCGAGGCCGTACTTCGCGGTTTTGACTTCGTTTCCCAGCGAGTATAGGAACCGGACCGAATCCGGGTAGGTCATTACTGCACCGGACCGCTAAGAAAGGTCAGGGCCTTGGAAATGTAAGTCTTGAGCTCCAGCCGGGGTACCACGGCATCCAGCATGCCGTGTTTGAGGAGAAACTCGCTGCGTTGAAATCCTTCCGGTAGTTTCTGCCGGATGGTTTGCTCGATAACCCGAGGGCCTGCGAAACCGATCAGGGCACCGGGTTCCGCAATGTTCAAATCGCCGAGCATGGCAAGGCTGGCGGTGACACCGCCGGTAGTTGGATCCGTAAGGATACTGATATAGGGTACGCGCGCCTCGTCGAGCCGCATCAAGGCGGATGAGATCTTCCCCAGTTGCATCAGGCTGATAGCGCCCTCTTGCATGCGCGCGCCGCCGGATGCGGAAATGATCACCAGCGGCTGGCGTGTGGCGATGGAGCGCTCAATTGCCCGCGTAATTTTCTCGCCCATTACGCTGCCCATGCTGCCGCCGATGAACTTGGGCTCCATGGCGCAGATTTGCACTTTGCGGCCATCCAGCGTTCCAGCGGCTGATATGAGCGCATCGGTAAGCGAGGTGGCCTCCTGTGCCGCAGCCAGGCGCTCGCGATAGGCGCGCTGGTCGACGAATGCCAAAGGGTCGGAGGATGCAAGATCGGTGTCAAACTGCTGGTAGGGACCGTCCAACAGCAAATGCAGCCGCGCACGGGCGTCAATGCGAAAATGAGCGCCGCACTTGGTGCAGACGTGATGGTTGTCTTCGAGATCCTTCTTCCAAATGATCTCCTTGCAACCTTCGCACTTCAGCCACAGGCCTTCGGTTTTGACCTTGCGCTCGCCCTCTTCCGGCTTCGGCGCCTTAGTCTCCGGACCTCCGCTTTCCCGCTTGAACCAGGACATGAACCCACCTACCTTAGCGCGGGTACGGATGCCCTCGCAACGTTGTGAAGGCGCGATAAATCTGCTCGGCAAGCATGGCGCGCGCCAGTTCATGGGGAAACGTCATGCGGGAGAGCGAGAGAAGCAGATCCGCGCGAGGGCTCCATGCGGGCGGCAAACCGTCGGCGCCGCCTACGAGAAAGAGCAGATCGCGGCCCTCCATTTCAGCTTTTTCCATGAGCGCTGTGAATTGGCGCGAATCCATTTCGCGGCCGGCGGGATCGAGAAAAACTTTGTGGGCTGCCGGATGCCTCGCCCAAGGATCAAAGCGCTCCGGCCGTACTTCTCGCATTTCGCATGGGGCATAATGCGCAATCCGCTGCACGAAGCCGGCTGCGATGCCGTTGGCGTTAGGGTCGCGCGGCTTACCGATATAGTAGAGAAATACTTTCACGCCGCGGGGATGTCGAGGTTTTTGGCATTGCGCCAGAGGCGCTCCAAGTCATAGTAAGTGCGGGCGTGCTGCGAGAATACGTGGATCAGAAAGTCGCCGTAATCGAGCAATATCCATTCGGCCTGGTTGTAGCCCTCGACACTGATGGGGAACTCGTTGCGTTCCTTGAGCTGCAGCCCAATCTCGTCGCTAATAGCCTGAATCTGGCGGGTGTTGGATCCCGTGCACAGCACGAAATAGTCGGTGAATGAAGTGATACCGGTAAGATCCAGAACCTTGATATCGGACGCCTTTTTCGATTCGGCGGCCCGCACTGCCGTAAGCCAAGTTGGGATTTGCTGGGTTCGTTCGTTCCTGCTCAGAAGCGCTCCTAACAGGTATCGTACTATAACCGGCGCGGGCGGAGAAAGAAATGCCAGATGAGCGGTGCTCACGCCTGGGCGTACTGGTACACTTTAGTCCGCCTAAGTCTTGTGGGTCGGACTCACCCAAGATATCGTAGCCATGGATGCGCACGTCTTGCCGCAAGCTGAGACCCGTATGCTTGCTCGTGATCCTCGCCGGCTCCGCCGGCGCGATCGATAATTCCCAAAACACAGTTGCGCGCAAGCGGCCTCCTGCCGCAAACCAGGATGCCGGCCCGTCAAATTTCCGGTCGGATAGCACGGTTGTGCTGGTCAATGTCACGATTACCGATGGGCGCGGCCACTTGATTACGGGGTTGCAGAGGGAGAATTTTCAAATCTTCGAGGAGAAGGCTGAGCAGACGGTCCGTTACTTCTCAACCGAAGAATCGCCTGTGTCGGTCGGGCTGGTGCTGGACTTCAGCCACAGCATGTCCCGCAAGTTCAGTCAGCTCCGCGAAGCCGTCGCCCAGTTCCTGAAAGCCGCCAATCCTGAGGATGAGTTCTGCTTGATTGAGTTCCGCGACCGGGCAGAACTCTCGGTGGGTTTCACTCCGATGCCTGAAGATATTGAGAAACGTGTCATGCTGGCCAAAGCAGAAGGACACACTGCTCTGCTGGACGCTGTTCATTTGGGCCTACGGCAGATGAAGAAGTCGCACAACCCGCGAAAGGCGCTCCTGGTCGTCTCTGACGGCGGAGACAATCACAGCCGGTTTAGCGCTCGCGAGGTGGAGAATCTGGCGCGGGAATCGGACGTCGAGACCTACACCATCGGCATTGTGGGCCGAGGTGAGCCGATTCTGGGGGAGCCCGAACTATTTCGGGGAGCGGACTTGCTGGCGGAAATCAGCGAGCAGGGCGGCGGGCATTATTACGCAATTGACAACTTACGGGATCTGCCCGGAGTCGCGGAAAAGATCGGGCGTGAGCTGCGCCAGCAGTATGTTTTGGGTTACACTTCCACGAACCAAGGACACGACGGCAAGTACCGGCGAGTGCAAGTGAAGGTTCGACGATCACCGGGTCAGCCCAAGCTGTGGGCCTATTGGAAACGCGGTTACTACGCCCCGATGGATTGAAGCCGGATCGATCGCGCTGAGCGCCGTCCACTGTTGGGACGGCGCCCTGCCCAGTACTACTCAGAAGTAGAAAAGCTGGAGTTGCATCGTCATTTCGTTGCCGGGCTTGGCCGTGGAGTTTCGCGGCACGATGCGGTTGTATTGCAGCGTCCATTTCAGGTTCTGGCCGTGGATATAGTAGTTCACCCCGCTTCCGTAGCGTTCCAGATCCTTGGCTTTAGCATCCGGGGCGACGAAGTTTTGTGAGGACACGGCGACGAAGGGTTGAAACTTTACTTGGTGGAGATAGTAGGCCAATTCCAGGAGAAGATCATTCTGGTTGGGGATGGTCAGAAACTTGTTTTGGCCATCGTAGTGAATATATTGGAGATTAACTCCAATCTCATCGCCGCCATGCACGGGCGTGTCACTGGCCACGTTGGCTGACCAGGAACGATATGCGCCTTGCTTGTCGAATCCGCCATCTACGGCTAGAATTCTCTTCTTGCCGAGAGCGGTGCCGATGAAAGCATATCCCGTCTCGGTATCGAAGAAATCGTATTGCACATAACCGGCCGTGCGGAGAGAGTTGTGTGCGGTGGCACCGCGTTCGCCCTCATACACTCCAGTCCTGTACAGCAGGTGATCCTTAAGGAAGAAGCCGCGAGCCTGGAAGCCCATATCCCGCAAGGCCGAGGAAGAGGTGGAAGAATTGTTGATGGTGGAGATGTTGCTGATATCGATTTGATAGAAGCTCGTCGTTGACTGCAAGGATTGGCGCGCGAACGGAACGAGCATCAGACCGCCATCCACCCGGAACGAATTTTTCACCTTCCATTCGAGGAACGCGTCCTGGAGGACGAATCCCGCGTTCAGCGTTTTCGGCATCTTGCCGAGATTCGGATCGTCTGTCTGGAAAAAGAAGCTGATGTCACTGCCGATGTCGCCCGAAAGGAGCAGCCGGCCGCGGCGCAGGTAGAGGCTCTGCGCATATCCGCTGGTATCGGGACTCTGCATCCAGTCGCCCCAAAACTGGCCCTGTACTCCCAGTTTCAGATTCACGTCTTCGTTCTTGATGACTAACTGGGCCGACACCGGGGCGCACGCCAGCCCGAGCATCAAGGCGCCACCGGCCGCCAACAGCCGCGCCTGCTTCTTTAAACTTCTCGACATTGTGGTGCTCCTTTTCTTTTTGTCGTGTTCGCAATGCGAACCAAGTTCACTGCGTCCGCACTAGATCGAACAGGACTTCACTTCGCGCGGAGCACGCTGCAATAAACTCATCGGCGTAAATCGTGGCGACTTGAGTGCGAGAAACAGGGTTGGCACGCCGTAAAGTTTCTGGGCGGGGCGGCCGATGGTTCACGGGGCACGTCCAGCACACGAGGAGATCCGCCCGGACGGAGACCATTAACACCACCAACAAGAGAGGACCTTTCATAAGATCGGGCATGAGCTTTGGCAAGAAACCAGCGATGGGTTTTGGAATCACCGCCATAATCTCCGCATCCGTGGGAGTTGCGCTTGGGCTTACGCGGCGAAGCTGAAGAACGAAATCGGCAACATCGTCAAACATTCTGGCCCTGAATGCGGGCGGTGGAAGCGGCACGGCTGGGGAGGCGGGCATGGGATTTGCAGTGGTTGCCGACGAAGTGCGAAACCTGGCACAGCGCAGCGCCCAGGCGGCGCGATCCATTACCGAAAGCGCCACAAGGGCAAAACGTTGGTCGATGCAGTGAGTCTCGGGAGCCAGGAACAATCTCGCGGCATCGAACAGGTGGCGGCTGAGGCAGTTACTCGGCGATTCCGAAAACGTGGCTCAGGCCGCGAACGATCAGCATGCCGTCGGTAAGAGCGGGAGTGGCCATTACGACCTCGTCCATCTTGTTGATCGCCAGGAGTTCAAACGCGGGGCCTGCCTTGACTACGTAGATATCGCCGTCCTCGTTGGCGGCGTACAGACGGCCACCGGCGGCGACAGGCGAAGACGCGAACGCGCCCCCCTCACCGAGGCGCTGCTCGTAAATGCGTGTGCCGTTCTGGGCGTTGTACGCCGTCAGGACTCCGCGGTGGTTGAAGCAATAGAAATAATCGCCGTAGACGATTGGCGTGGGCAGATACGGCGCGCCTTTTTCCGTCCGCCACGCCACGCGCTCCGCCGGCACCTCGCCCGTTGCGCCGGGTTTGAGCGCGACAATCGGCTGGATGAAACGATAGTAGCCGCTGGCGAGATAGATCAGCCCGTGTGCGGCAAAGGGTGTCGGTACCGAGATCATGGACGTGCCTTTGATCCGCCATAATTCAGCGCCAGTGGCGGGGTCGTAGCCTCGGAAGTACTCCGCGCCGTTGGTCACTACCTCGGCGCGCTCCGTGCCTTGGTAGACGGTAGGCGTCGCCCAGGATGGGATGGCATCGCGCAATGTGCGCCAGCGCGGCTGGCCAGTTGCGGCGTCGAACGCGGCCAGAAATGATCCCTTCTGCTGGTCGCACTGCACGATCACCAGATCTTTATAGATGATGGGTGAACTCGCGCTTCCCCATTTGTAATCCGGTACATCGAAGGCACCCTGGTCGAGGGGACCGACGTCTTGCCGCCAAAGCAGCTTTCCGTCCAGATCGAAAGCGAACAACCCCTCGGAACCAAAGGAAGCCACCACGCGCTTGCCGTCGGTGGCCGGCGTCGCCGAAGCATAGCTGTTGTGCGGGTGGCGCGCGACTCGCGGCGCCAGGTCCGCGGCCACCTTCTCCCAAAGGATCTTTCCTGTGTGCTTGTCCAGGCAGTAAATCTTGAACTGATGCTTGGCCAGATCGGTGCGCCGGTCAAGTTGCCCTGCCAGCGGGTACTGAAAAACGGACTTCGGATCGCTGGATACTGCCGTGGTAACAAACACACGGTCTCCCCAGACGATCGGGCTGGAGTGTCCAAGCCCTGGAATGGCCGTGCGCCATGCCAGGTTTCGGTTGGCTGCAATATTCCACGAGGTGGGCGGGTTGCGCGGCGCATCAAGAACGCCGGTCGCACCGGGACCGCGGAACGAAGGCCAGTTCTGAGCGAAGGCGGCCGTGGCCAGAAGCAAAGCGAAGATGGCGCGGTTGCTCATGTAGGCGCGCCTCATGGCGCGGAGTCACTGGCGATCAGGCTAGCATTTCTTGAATTACTTTGCCGCCGAAGTCGGTGAGCTTCTCATTCCGTCCGTTGTGCAGGAACCACAAGCGATTTTGATCGAGGCCAAGCAACTGCAGGATCGTGGCGTGAAAGTCTCGCATATGGTGCCTCGGCTCCAGAGCGTTCAGGCCCAATTCGTCGGTATCTCCCACCACGACACCCGGCTTGACGCCGCCGCCCGCGAACCACATGGTGAACCCATGCGGATTATGATCCCGGCCGTTTCCGCCCTGTGACATTGGCAGGCGTCCGAACTCGGCCCCCCAGATCACAAGCGTCGAATCCAGCAAGCCGCGCTGCTTCAAGTCTTGCAGCAGGCCCGCAACCGGCAGGTCGGTCATGCCGCACATCTTTTCGTGGTTCGCAACCAGGTTGCTGTGCGCATCCCATTGCACCGAAACCGGGCCGCCGCCCGAGTAGATCTGCACAAACCGCACGCCGCGCTCCACCAGCCGCCGCGCCAGCAGGCAGCGCGTGCCAAATTCCGAAGTCTGCTTCTGGTCGAGCCCGTACAAAGCCCGCGTCGCCTGGTTCTCCTTGGAGATGTCGACGGCCTCCGGGGCATGGCTCTGCATGCGGAACGCCAGCTCGTACGAGCTGATGCGCGCCGCCATCTCCGTATCGGTGTCGAGGGTGTCCAGCTCGTTCATGCTTTGCAGAAAATCGAGAGTGCGCCGCTGCCGATCCGGTGTAACGCCGGCCGGCGGTTTTAGATTGATGATCGGATTCGGCCCGGGCCGGAACACGGTCCCCTGATACACGGCGGGCAAGAATCCGGCGCCCCAGCAAGGCGTACCACCCTCGGGAGTCCCTTCGGGCTGCGGCATCACGACATAAGCCGGCAGGTTTTCGCTCTCGCTGCCCAAACCATACGTGATCCACGAGCCCATGCTGGGATATCCCATCAGGATGCGGCCCGTGTTCACCTGGTACATCGCCGGCGCATGCACCGTGCTCTCCGTGTAAAACGATCGCACGAAGCACAGGTCGTCCACGTGCTTCGAAATATGCGGGAAAAGCGTGGATACTTGGCGGCCGCTCTGGCCGTACTTGTTAAACTTCCACGGACTTTTCAGCAGCGGCGTGTCGCCCTTTGTGAACTCACTGATCACGGTGCCGTAGCTCGCGGGAAGCAACTGCCCGTCGTACTTATCGAGCGCTGGCTTCGGATCGAATGTGTCGATCTGGCTCGGCGCTCCCACCATGAATAGAAAAATGACCGATTTCGCTTTGGGAGTAAAGTGCGGCGCCTTGGCAGCCAGCGCGTTCACCCGCGCCGCGGCCCCTGCCTGAGGCGGCAGCAGTGATGCCAGCGCGATTGACCCAAAGCCATGTGCGGCGCGCACCAGAACATCGCGACGCGTCACCGCGGGACGGAAATGCCGATTTTCAGGGGACATAAACAAACTCGTTTCGGTTGAGTAATGCCAGGCACATATCCACGAGGCTTCCTCCCTTGGCGAAAAACTGCTTGGTCAATTTCTGCTCCGCGGCCGACGGGGTTCGCGATAGCGCCACCTTCCAGGCCGCATTCACTTCGCACGCCTGGTCGTCTTTCTTGCACTCTGTTCGCAGCCGCCCGGCGAATGCCTGTGATTGTTCCTGCATGAAATCGCTATTGAGCAGCGATAGGGCCTGCAGCGCATGTGTGCTCACGGGCCGCACCGGGCACGAGGTGATGGCATCCGGCTGATCGAATGCTGTCAGCAGTGGCAGGCGAACGCTTCGCTTGTCGTACAGATAAATGCTCCGGCGGTTCTGCACGCTCTTATCCGGATTGACCGGCCACAACCCGTCGCGCTCGTGTTCGGTGAAAATCAAATCGTAGACTTCGGGTTCGATCGGTATGCGCACCGGCCGCCCGCCCAGCTTGGGATTCAAGCTCCCGGAGACCGCGAGAATCTCATCGCGCAGCGTCTCGCCCTCCATTCGTTTGCGGTTCATCCGCCAGTAGAGACGGTTGTCGGGATCGATGGCTTCGCGTTCCTTATCCGGCGTCGCGCTTTGCAGATACGCATTGGAGGTTACGATCAGACGATCCATGGTCTTCACGCTCCAGCCCTTCGCCACAAACTCCGAGGCCAGCCAATCAAGCAGAGCCTGGTTGGACGGGCGGTCGCCCATTACGCCGAAATCGTTAGGCGTGCGCACGATCCCGGTTCCCATGCGGAACTGCCAGATGCGGTTCGCCATCACCCGAGCCACCATGGGATTCTCGGGCGAAGTCAGCCAGTTGGCCAGCGCGGTTCGCCTGCCGATGGTTGCCCGCGGAATCTCGAACGAAGCTTTCAGCACCAGCGGCACCGCCGGCTCCACCGGGTCTAGCCGGTTCTTCGGATCGCCCATGCGCAGCACGTAGCCCTGGGGCGCAGGCTCGTCCATATTTACGTAGGCGTAGGCTTCCGGAAGCGGATCGGGCTCGGTTGCCTCGATCTCATGGAGCTGTGCGCGCAGCTTCGCCCGCTTCTCTTTGTCTTCCGGCGTCATCGCCGCCACCACGACGTCCCACGTCGGCTCGATCTGGCTCTTGGCGTTCCGGGCTAAAACCTTCTGCTCTTCGGTGCGCGATTTCTCCGGAGTCTTCCAGGCTTCTTGCAGCTTAGGTTCGAGCTTCGCCAGTTCGTCGACCTCAATGCGCTCCCTGTACGGTTTGGCGAGCGCCTTGAGCGCATCCTTTACCGGTTTGATTCGTTCCTGGTAAGCCTTGTCCGCCGCTTCCCACGCCGATTTCTCTTCCGGCGTGGCGAGGTCGACATCCTTGCCTTTGGCTCCGGCGAAGATAGCCTGCAGCCGGTAGTAATCCGCCTGCAGAATCGGATCGAACTTGTGATTGTGGCAGCGCGCGCAATTCACCGTCATGCCCAGGAAGGTCTGTCCCACCGATGTCGCAATCTCGGTCAGCACTTCCTCGCGGCTCATCTCGGGATCGATGTTGCCCGCCACCAGGTGCTCCTGCCCGGCGCGGAGGTAGCCGCTGGCAATCAGCGCTTCCTGATTTCCCGGAAACATCTCGGCGCCCGCGATCTGTTCCTTGACGAAACGGTCGTACGGCTTGTCATGATTGAACGCGTCGATCACGTAGTCGCGGTACCGCCAGGAGTGCGTCCGGTCGCCATCGATTTCAAAGCCGTTGGTATCGGCGTAGCGCACCACGTCCAGCCATTTCAGCGCCCAGCGCTCGCCATAATGCGGGGACGCAAGCAGCCGGTCGACTACCTTTTTATAGGCGTCGGGCGACTGGTCATGAACGAAGGCATCCACCTCAGCCGGCGTTGGCGGCAGCCCGATCAGGTCAAAGGTCACGCGACGGATCAGCCGGATACGATCTAGCGGCTCCGAGGGATGGAGCTGCTTGGCTTGGAGTGCCTTCAGGAGAAAGGCATCGATTGGCGTGCGCACCCACGAATCCAAAACTTCGGGCACGGCTGGCCGCGTGATTTTTTGGAACGCCCAATACCTTCCGCGCGCCCCGATAAACTTCGCTTCCTTGTCGACCGGATCCTTGTCGCTTGCTAAACCGGCCCCCAACACCGCCGCGGCTGTCAGCGCGGCCCAAATGATCTTACGCAACGGCGACCCTCGCAGAACCAGTATAGTGCGAGCTGCATGCGCCGGCAAAGTCAGCTGGCCGTTAATGTTGACCTGGTTCTTGTAGTGCCTTTTTTGCCAGTTCGTTCTGCGGATCCATCGCCAGGGCACGGTCGAACGCCGCGCGGGCTGGCCCGCTTTGTCCTAAGGCCTTCAGGCCAAGGCCGGCCAAAACGTACCGTATCGCTCCGAGTGGTGGATCAGCCTCGTTTGCCAGCATCTGCGAATCCTGCGAAAGCGCCGCCAGCCTCGCATAGAGATCCTGCGCCTCCGATTTTCGGTTGACATGCTCCAGCGCAACTGCCTTGAAATAGTAGTGTTCCGACCAGGTTGTGCCCGGCTCGGTGGGCGACTTGAGTGGCTCTTCTGCCGCGCGCGTCCAAAGCGCTTCGGCCTGCTGATTCCGGCCCGCCGCCTCCAGTTCTCGCGCCGCCGCTACATATTCCCGTGCCTGGGATTCCATCGCCGGCCGCCCCACGCCAAGATTGCGCGGGTACTCCGTGGCGAGCAGAAACTCCGCGGCCGCCTCCGCGTGCCGCCCGGCATGTTGATGCTCGCGCGCCATGCCCAGATGCGCCTTGCGGAACGTTTCGAGGACGCTCTTCTCTCCCTCGCCGGAAACAAACTGTTTCTTGTCCAGCAGGCCCGCCGCGTCGGAGTAGCGGCCTGCATCCACCAGCGCCGCTGCCATCGCCTGGACGATCGATGAGCGTGATCGCACTGTTTCCGGCGACTTTTCGTAAAGCGCAATGGCGCGGCCCGCCGGAAGCATTTCGCCCAGTTCGAGGTACAAGTGAAAATCCTCGGGAGCGGCCTGGATAGCCCGCTCGTATTCGGCTACGGCCTGGTCTTTGTCGCCGCTTTTGCTGAGCCCGAGCGCCAGGTTTCGATGCGCGACGCCATTCCCCGCGTCCAGCCGCACCGCGCCGCGCCAGGCTTCGATCGCTTCCGTGTTCCGCTCTTTCGAGGCCAGCGCATTGCCCAAGTAGTAGAGGGCCCTTCCATCCTGCGGATTCTTCTCTACCGCCGCGTGCAAGATCGTGATCTCCTCCACGCGATGCGGGAACACGTAAGCTGCATCGCCCTTGGCCCCGAGACCAGCCTCGCTCCCAGCTCGCGGATCGTTCTTGTGCATTCCGCAGAAATAACCGAGCGCGTAGTGCAACATCGGGTACCTCCCATCGCGTCGCACGCCTTCATTCAGAATGTCGATGTTCTCGCCAATCCGGCCCGCCGCGGCATAATCGAACGCCAGTTCAAGTACGGAATCCGGTTCGCGCGCAAGGAGGCGTGAGCCCGTGCCGCCTCTCTGTCCTTGCCCCGCGCCTTGTAGATAAGGTACTGCTCGCTTAAAGCCAGGTAATCGATGGGAAGCTCCCGCACCACGGCATCGATGTGATTCTGCGCGTCATCCAGCTTCCCCGCCACGCGCTCGGCCATCGCCAGCACGGTGCGCGCTTTCAGGTCGCGGGGATCCAGTAGCGCCGCCTGTGCAAGATGCCCCAGGGCTTTCCGAGCGTCCTGAAGTTCGAGTGCCATCTCGCCCAGCACATAACGCGCTGGCGACTCCCGGTAGCCCGAGCGCACCGCCCACAGCAGTTCGTCCTCGGCCGCCCCATACCGGTGTTGCGCCCGCCGCGTCAGCCCCAGATAGTAGTGGGCGTCCCCGTCATCGCGATTCCGCCGCAGCGCGGCTGTCAGATGATCCGCGGCCTTGTCATACTCGCCGCTGCGATAGAGCGACAGGCCCAGCGCGACATGTGCCGGAGCGAATCCCGCGTCATGTTGTAGCGCTTCCGTGTACGCCGCGCGCGCCGCCGGTTCATTGCTTTTCTTGTCTGCGGCCAAGCCTTCCACATACGCCTGCTCCGCGCTTCTGGCCACCCCGGGATCAGGAATGGGACGCGTGGCAGGATGGAATTCCGGGTTGCCGTCGAGCGGGGTGTCGGTGGAATAGCGAACTAATTCCCGTCCCTTCGCATCCGCCAGCCGGACCGTGATTGGCTTGCCATCCACGCCAGCCGGAACACCGAACGACGCTCGAACGGCATCCGTCGGATTCAGGCTCACCCGTTTGTCCGCAATCGTCTGTCCTTCGGCCTCCACTTTGAGTTCCGCGTTCTCGAAGACCGCATTCACGTTCGCCGTCACCTGTAGCTGGCTGCCCTCGCGCGTCACGCGGAGCGCGGCATCGCGGTTGGCTTCGCTGAACCCGCCGCCCAGGCCTTGGACCGGGTACCAATGCTCGACAAAATGTTCGACACGGTGGGGCGCCAGGAACTCGTGCTCCATCTGGGTCTCGTAACGCCCGGCTTGAAATTCCACATACTGGCCATCTTTCTCGGTGAGCTTCTCGATCCAGATGTTGCCGGCGTCGTCGTTGCCCCACGTCCAGGTCTTCTTGCCGGGCACTTCGCGATGATCCGCCACATGCACTACGCCCCAATCCGACTTCTCGTAATACACACCCATGAAATCGCGCTTGGAGTTCCGCGCGAAGAGCGACAGCGCATTGGGCACGCCGCGATACGTGCTGACGTCCACGCCCTTCTCGATTGGGAACGAAAAGATCGGCCAGTACGCGTGCGGATACGCTTCGCGCATCGGATAGACGAAGCGCATGTCGTCGGTGGCATGCGCGGCGGCGGTGGCCCAGAACCAGTAGCGCCCAGGCACGTCGCGCCGGTTGTTCAGAGTCACCTCCGTCTCAACCACCTTCCGGCCCGGACGCAGCCGGATC
>Ga0335082_10003247_pt1 | contig 17685 bp, 10 predicted proteins | sample Lox_Sample_41_FD_206718 | JGI IMG/M metagenome (GOLD analysis project Ga0335082, IMG submission 206718) | Soil microbial communities from Loxahatchee National Wildlife Refuge, Florida, United States - Lox_Sample_4.1 | ecosystem: Environmental > Terrestrial > Soil > Wetlands | place: USA... | reverse complement strand
GAACATGCGCGTGTCGTTCGTGCTCACGCTGATGGGGCTCGTGCTCCTGCTGTTCGGCCGGCGCATCTTCCGGATCCTGCTGTTCCCGCTCGGTTTCCTGTTCCTGATGGTCCCGCTGCCCCAGTCCCTCGTGAACGTCGTGGCATTCCCGCTGCAGCTGGTCGCCGCCGATTGGGCGGTGGATCTGCTCTACCGCCTTCACATCCCGGCGCTGCGCGAAGGGAACATCATCCATCTCCCCAACACGACGCTCTTCGTGGCGGAGGCGTGCAGCGGGCTGCGCTCGCTGATGGCGCTGCTCACGCTCGGCGTGGTCTTCGCGTACTTCTTCCGCAAGAGCTGGGGCGAACGCGTGATCATCGTGCTCTCCGCGATCCCGATCGCGATCCTCGTCAACGCGTTGCGCGTGGCGCTCACGGGCATCCTCACCTACCGCTTCGGAGAGAAGGCGGCAGAAGGTCTCGTGCACGAGTTCCAGGGGCTCACGACCTTCGGCGCCGCCTTCCTGCTCCTGCTCGCCGAGGCGAGGCTCCTAGCGATCGTCTGGCCGGAACGCTGGAGAGGGAGGCGGCCGCGATGAAGACCCTGGCGGCGTTCGCCTTCCTGGCGATCAACTTCTACATCTATCACTTCTTCGCCAACGACGAGGTGATTCCGGAGCGACACAGCTTCGCGAGCTTTCCCCTGGAGCTCGGGGACTGGAGCTGCGCCGCGCGCGAGAAGATGGACCCGAAGACGCTCGTGAACCTCGGCGCCTCGGACTATCTGATCTGCGACTATCGGCGCAAGGAGCCGGCGACGACGGTCGGCGTCTACTTGGGCTATCACGAGACGCAGATCCGAACTACGGGCGGCGGCTCGATGGAGAGTCCGATCCACCCCCCGAAGCACTGCCTGCCAGGCTCGGGCTGGGACATCATCGGGGAGCAGAAGGTGCTGCTGGACCTGCCCGGCCTGCCACAGCGTCCGGCCGAGGTGAACCGGCTCGTGATCGCGAAGGGGGAGGCTCGCCAGCTGGTCTACTACTGGTACCAGAGCCAGGGACGGGTGATCGCCGACGACTGGCGCAAGATCGTGTATCTGACCTGGGACCGCGCCCGGCACAGCCGGACCGACGGCTCGCTCGTTCGCTTCACGACGGCTCTCACTCGAGAGGGCGAAAAGAAGGCGGACGCGGACATCGCCGATCTGGCAGCCCGGCTGGTCCCGTTGCTGCCGAGCTACGTCCCGAACTGATGCTCCGAAAATCCGGTGCGGCTCCGAGTGCATGACTCAGCGGCTCGATAACGCATGACTCGACTGTACGACCGGCTCCCGATCTTCGCACAGAACCTGGCGTGCTCGTGGGCCGGCTGGCAGCGCGAGCACGAGCGCTTCACCCCCCACTTCCGCGAGACGCTCGCGAAGTGGGAACGCAGCATCGCCGGACCGCGCGCCGCCCTGCTCGCGATCCAACGCGAGCGGCTGGACCAGCTGATCGAGCGCGCGCGAAGTTACGTGCCGTACTACCGCGAGCTCCCGCCGCCCGATCGCGCGCGCGAGCCGGAGGAGGCAATTGCGCGCACCCTCGCGCAGATCCCGCCGCTCGAGAAGAGCGACTACCGCGCCCGACCCGAATCCTTCATCGCAACGGACGTGCCCGGCCGGCGGTTGCACAGCGGCACGACGAGCGGAACCACCGGGACCGCGCTCCCACTGTGGTACAGCTCGAAGACGCTCGCTGAAGAGTATGCGACGGTCTGGCGGCTGCGGCGCGCAGCCGGCGCGCGCCTCGGCGATCCCCATTTGACCTTCGGCGGTCAGATCGTCGTCCCTTTCCGGCAGACGCGCCCGCCGTTCTGGCGCTACAACCACTACGGGCACCAGACGCTCTTCTCGCTCTATCACATGACGCCGGAGTACCTGCGCTCCTATGTCGATGGCATCAATGCCGCTCCCGCCAGGTACGTCCAGGGCTACCCATCGTCTCTGCACCTGGTGGGTCGCGCACTGCTGGACGCCGGACAGCCGCTCCCCCCTGGACGCCTCGCGGCGATCTTCACGTCCTCCGAGTCGCTGCTGGCGTTCCAACGCGAGACGATCGAAGCGGCGTTCGGAGCGCCCGTGTGGGATCGCTACGGCACTCGAGAGCTCGCGGTGTCGATGACGGCGTGTCCGGAGAAGCGCCTCCACGTCGACATGGAGTTCTGCATCGTGGAGGTCGAGCCGAACGAGGAGAGCGATGAATGGGTGCGGGGCCCGCTGCTGGTCACCGGTCTTGCGAACGATGCGACGCCGTGGCTGCGCTACCGCATCGGAGACTTTGGGACGCGTCTCAAGAAGCCGTGCTCTTGCGGGCGGCCGGGTGACGTATTCCTCGACGTCGAGGGGCGCATCGAAGACTTCGTGATGACCCCCGACGGCCGGCTCGTCGGGCGGCTCGACCACATCTTCAAGGACCAGCTCGAGGTCGCGGAGGCCCAGATCCTCCAAGAGACGCGGGAAGCCGTCGAGGTGCGCATCGTACCCCGCGCCGACTGGAGCCCGCGCAGCGAGCGAACCCTGCTCCGGGAGATCCGCTCGCGTCTCGGAGAGGAGATCCGGGTCGACCTGCGCCTGGTCGAGTCGATCTCGCGCGAGGCAAACGGAAAGTTCCGCGCCGTCAAATCGCGGGTGGGACGCAACGTCCCGGCGACCCAGCGGGCAGGTCGTTCGTGATCCGAGTCGGACTCGCACGGACGGAGCCGAGCTACGCCTCGCTCTGCGCTCCGTTCGGCCCGGGGAAGGCGTACCCGGAGCTGGTTCCGCTGCTCGGCGAGGCCGCCGCAGAAGGCCCGCCGAACACGGCGTATGCCGCCGTGCGCGCCGTGCTGCTCGGCGCCGGACTCGACGCCGGGCGCTTCGGAACGCCGGAATGGAACCCGCTCGGGGCGCTCGTCCAGCGCGGTGGGCGAGTGGTCCTCAAGCCCAATTTCATCCGCCACTGGAACCCGCTCGCAGGGGCCTGCGTCGAGAGCGTCATCACCCACGGCTCGATCGTCCGCGCAGTCGCCGACTACGCCCACCTGGCCGTCGGCCTCGAGGGCTCGGTGGTGATCGCCGAGGCGCCCCAGATGGACTGCGACTTCGACGTGATCCGCCGCATCGCCGGCCTCGACGAGCTGGTGCAGCTCTACGAGGAGCTGCTGGGTTGCGAGCTCAAAGTGATCGACCTGCGGCGCGAAGCCGTGCGCTTCCGCGACGGCATCATCGTCGAGCGCAAGCCGTTGCCCGGCGACCCGCTCGGCTACCGCGCCGTGGACCTCCGCGAGCACAGCTTCTTCCATGGCTCCGGGCTCGACCCTCGGCGCTTCCGGGGCGCCGACTATGACCCCACCGACACGGCCGAGCGTCACAGTGGCGGGCAACACGCCTACCTGTTGTCTGAGACCGTCCTCTCCGCCGACCTGGTCGTCAACCTGCCCAAGCTGAAGACGCACAAGAAGACCGGCGTGACGCTGGCGCTCAAGAATCTGGTCGGGATCAACGGCGACAAGAACTGGCTCCCCCACCACTCGGTCGGGTCCACCGCCGACGGCGGCGACGAGTTTCCCGAGGCGCGTTGGCTCGACCGGCTGCGGAGCCGCGCCACCGAGGCGACTCGGCCTTGGCTGGCGCGCGGACGCGCGCTCGGCCTGTTCCGCCTGGCGCGGCGGCTAGAGGCAACCGCGCGCGGCGACAGCTTCATCCGCAGCGGCAACTGGTACGGGAACCGCACCACCTGGCGCATGTGCCTGGACGTGAATCGCTGCCTCTACTACAGCGACGCAAAGGGCGTTTACCTCGACGCCAGCAGCCCGGTGCGCCGCGTTCTCACCGTGATCGACGGGATCGTGGCCGGGGAAGGCGCAGGGCCGCTGGCCCCGCGCGATGTCCCGCTCGGCGTCGTCCTCGCGGGCACCGACCCGGTGGCCGTGGATCTGGCTGCGCTGCGCCTGATCGGCTTCGATGAGCGGTACATCCCGAAGGTCATCGAGCCGATGCGGGACACAGGGCTGCGCGTGACCGCGGTGCGGAGCGCGCGGGACGTCGAGGTCGTCGAGGTGTCGGCGCCCGGCTTCGCGTGTCGGGTCCAAGAGCTGGATCAGCTGCGCCCCGCGCGCAGCTTCGCCGCACACCCGGGTTGGCGCGGCCACATCGAGAGGGGAACCGTGTGAAGCAGATCCTACAGAGCGCGCGGACCGGCGAGCTCGAGCTCGTCGAAGTTCCGGCACCCGCGCCCAGCGCGAGCCAGCTGCTGGTGCGCAACGCCTTCTCCGTGATGTCACCCGGGACCGACAAGCTGGTGCTCGGATTCGCGCGCAAGTCCCTGGTCGGGAAGGCGCGGAGCCGGCCCGACCTGGTGAAGCAGGTGCTGCGCAAGCTGCGCCAAGAGGGGCCGCTGCCCACCTACCGGGCGGTGATGACCCGGCTCGAGGCGCCGCAGCCGCTCGGCTACTCCTGCGCGGGGGTCGTCGAGGCCGTGGGGCCCAGCGTGGTCGGGATCGCGTGCGGCGATCGCGTCGCGTGCGCCGGAGCCGGCTACGCCAACCACGCAGAGCTGGTGACAGTTCCGGAGAACCTCGTGGCACGCGTGCCCGACGGGGTGCGACTCGAGCATGCCGCGTTTGCGACGCTCGGTGCGATCGCGCTCCAGGGCCTGCGCGTCGCGCAGCCGTCGCTCGGTGAGATCGCCGCGGTGATCGGGCTCGGACTGATCGGGCAGCTCGCCGTGCAGCTGCTGCGGGCGAACGGCTGCCGCGTGCTCGGCATCGACCTCGATCCCGCGCGCGTGAAGCAGGCGCTCGACCAGGGCGCCGAGTGGGGAGCGGGGCCCGACGCGCTGAGCCCGACCTGGCGCGACCAGGCCACGGGCGGCTTCGGCGTCGACCTGGCGCTGGTGACCGCTTCGGCCGACAGCGCGGCTCCCCTTCAGCTCGCCGCCGAGCTGTGCCGCGCGAAGGGCCGCATCTCGGTTGTGGGCGCGATGCCCATGGAGCTCGATCGCCGCACCTTCTACGAGAAGGAGCTCGAGCTGCGCATGAGCACCTCCTACGGACCTGGGCGCTACGACCGCAGCTACGAGGAGGGGGGCCTCGACTATCCGCTTCCCTATGTCCGCTGGACGGAGAACCGCAACCTGCAGGCGTTCCTGGCGCTCGTGGCGGAGGGCCGCCTCCAGCCCGGGCTGCTCGACGCCCAGACGCTGCCGTTCGAGGACGCGGTCGGCGCCTACGACCAGCTCGCGAAGGGCCTCCGCCGCTCGCTGGCGGTCGTGTTCCGCTACGCTGACGCACCGTCGCCGGCGCGGACGCTCCCGCTGGCGCGGCCCGCGGGGGCCGCGCCCGTGGCCGGCGAGCTCGGCGTGGGCTTCCTCGGCGCCGGCAACTACGCCAAGAGCGTGCTGCTCCCCGCGCTCGAGTCATGCCACGGCGTCCGCCGCGTCGCGCTCGCGACCGCGACGGGCCCGTCGGCGAGGCGAACCGCGGAGAAGTTCCGCTTCGCCAGCTGCTCCACGGACGCCGAGGTCGTGCTGCAGGACCCCGCCATCCACCTGGTCTTCGTCGCGACGCGGCATGACAGCCACGCCTCGCTCGCGGCGCGCGCGCTTCGGGCCGGACGGGCGGTGTGGCTCGAGAAGCCGGTGGGGCTCAACGCGGGCCAGCTCGACGAGGTGGCCGTGGCCGCCGGCGAGACCGGAGGCTTCCTAGCCATCGGCTACAACCGGCGCTTCTCGCCGCACGCGCGGGCCGTGCGCGAGGCCTTCGGCCGCCGCTCCGGCCCGCTCGCGATCCACTATGTTGTGTCGGCTGGGCCAGCACCGCGCGGAAGTTGGATCAGCGACCCGCGCGAGGGCGGCGGACGCATCGTGGGCGAGGCCTGCCACTTCGTCGACCTGTGTAGCTACCTGGTCGGCGCTCCGCCGATCCGAGTCTTCGCGCACGCGCTCGGCCGTGACCCCGAGACGGACGATTCCCTCGTTGCGCTGCTCTCCTTCGCCGATGGCTCCGCGGCAACGCTCGAGTACTTGGCGCGCTCGAGCGGCGAACTGCCGAAGGAGCGCTTCGAGGCGTCGGCCGACGGCTGCACTGCGCGCTGTGACAACTACCGAGTGACGCAGATCCAGGGCGGGCGCGGCGGGCGGGTGCGAACGTTCAACCAAGACAAGGGCCAGCGCGCCGCTGTGGCGGAGGTGGTCGACGCCGTGCGGGCGGGCCGGCCCTCGCCATTCTCGCTCCCCGAGATCCTCGCCGTGTCGGAGACCACCTTCGCGATGGAAGAGTCGGCCCGCAGCGGGCGTCCCATCGCGGTGGGAGCGCGCCCCTCCTCACAGGCTTGAGCGCGCGATGTGCGGCATCGCCGGTCTCCTGCGATCCGATTCGAGGGCGCCGACCCGGGAGGCGCTCGAGGCGGCCGCCGAGCTGCTGCGCCGGCGGGGCCCCGACTCGAGCGGCGTATGGATCGAGGGGGCGATCGGCTTCGCGCACCGGCGCCTCGCGATCATCGACCTCTCCCCTACCGGCGCGCAGCCGATGCTCTCGTCGGACGGGCGCCACGCGATCGTCTACAACGGCGAGGTCTACAACTTCCGCGAGCTCCGCGACGAGCTCGAGCCCCGCACCGGGCGTTGGCGCGGCGGCAGCGACACCGAGGTGATCCTCGAGGCCTACGCGCGCTGGGGGCCGGCGTGCGTCGAGCGCTTCGATGGCATGTTCGCGTTCGCGATCTGGGACCGCGAGCGGGAGCGCCTCTTCGCGGCACGCGACCGCCTCGGGGTGAAGCCCTTCTACTACGCGCATGGTCCCCAGGGCTTCGCGTTCGCCTCGCGGCCGCGGGCGATCCTCGCCCTCCAGCCGGAGCTCTCGCGCGAGGTCGATCTCCAAGGCCTACGCACCTACCTCGAGGGCGGATACTTCCCCGCCCCGCACAGCTTCTTCCGCGAGATCCGCAAGCTGCCGCCGGGCCACAGCCTTCTGCTGGAGCGCGGCGCGATCTCGCTCTCCCGCTACTTCGACCTCCGCCGGATCGCCGTCGAGCGCAGCTGGGTTGAGCGCGACGAGGCGGACCTGCTCGACGAGCTCGAGGAGATCGTGCGGCGTGCGGTCGTCTCGCGCATGGTGAGCGACGTCCCGCTCGGCGTCTTCCTCTCCGGCGGGATCGACAGCAGTCTGGTCGCCGCGCAGATGGCCCGCGCTTCGTCCCAGCCGATCCACAGCTTCACGATCGGCTTCGAAGAGCCCGAGTACGACGAGAGCCGCTGGGCGGCCCGCGTCGCCGCGCAGCTCGGCGCCAAACACCGAAGCGCGAGCCTCAAGGTCGACGCGCTGCTCTCGCTGCTTCCGCGCTTCCGGGAGGAGTTCGACGAGCCGTTCTTCGATTACTCCGCCTTTCCGGTGATGAGCGTCTCGAGCCTCGCGTCGGAGCACGTGAAGGTGGCGCTCTCGGGCGACGGCGGCGACGAGCTCTTCGGTGGCTACCACTACTACGAGATCCTGGCGCGGCTCGGCCCGCTCTACCGGCTGCCCGGAGCGCTGCGCCGCGGCGTCGCCGGCGCCGCCTCTCTCCTGCGCGATCACCGCGCGCGGCTCCTCGCCGGCGCGCTGCGCCAGCCGGGGGCCGACGCCGCCTTCGCCTTCGTCCGCAGCATCGCGAAGGACTTTCCGCCCGTGCTGCAGCAGGATGCCCTCGCTGCCACGAAGAGCCTGCGCGATCTCTTCGCCGAGACCGCGGCCGACTTCCCCCCGCTCGCCCCGACCGAGCGCGGCATGCGCCTCGACGCGCTCTTCACGTTGCCAGACGACTACCTGCAAAAAGTCGATCTCGGCAGCATGTCGTACTCGATCGAGGCGCGCGATCCGCTGCTCGCCAAGGACCTGGTGGAGTGGGCCTTCCGGCTGCCGGTCGAATGGAAGCTGCGCGGGGGCGAGAACAAGTACCTGCTGCGCAGGCTCCTCGAGCGCTACGTGCCGCGCGAGCTGGTCGAGCGCCCGAAGCAGGGCTTCGGGGTCCCGGTGGACCGCTGGCTGCGGGGACCGCTGCGCCAGTGGGCGCGCGAGCGCTGCAACGATGCGGCTTCCTATCGCGGCCTTCCCCTCGAGCGCACTCGCATCGTCGAGCTGCTCGAGCTCCACCTCTCAGGCCGCCGCGACGTGCACCCGCTGCTCTGGGCCGTGCTGATGCTGCTGGACTTCAACGCGAGGATTTGCTGACCGACCGGCTCAGAACTGGAAGTAGATGAACGGCGCTTCCGAGAGCGGCCACAGCACCACGAGCACGATCCCCGCGGCGAACGCCACCGCGAGCCCGGCGGCGAGCGGCAAGCGGGAGAGGAGGCGGTCCAGGCCGCCGCTCCGCGCCGAGAGCGCGTGCAGCACGACGAACGCCGCGAGCAGCAGGATCGTCGAGAAGAGCGACATCGCGCCGAGCCCGAGATCGCCGAGCCGGAAGTTGCCGTCGAACAGCACGAACTTCCGGACCGCGGTCAGCATCTTCGGCGTGTCGGTAATCCGGAACGGAATCCAGCACAGCAGCACCCAGTACTGCGCCACGACGATGGAGACCGCGCGCACGAGTCGGCTGCTCGACGCGCGCCGGCCGAGCATGCCGAGATCCTGCAAGCCGCGGTGGACTCCGAGGGCCAGGCCGTGCAGGAAACCCCACAGCATGAAGCTCCAGTTCGCGCCGTGCCAGAGCCCGCCGAGCAGCATCGTGATCATCTGGTTCACGTAGGTGCGGGCCTTGCCGGACCGATTGCCGCCGAGCGAGATGTAGAGGTAGTCGCGAAGCCAGAACGACAGCGTCATGTTCCAGCGCCGCCAGAACTCGGAAGGATTCCGCGAGAAGTAGGGGTGGTTGAAGTTCTGCGGCAGCTCGAGCCCGAAGACCCGGCCGAGCCCGATCGCCATGTCCGAGTAGCCGGAGAAGTCGCAGTAGATCTGCGCCGCGAATGCGATCGCGCCGAGCCAGATCACCACGCTCGGCCAGGCGCCGGGAGCGGAAAGCACGCGCTCCACGAACGGCGAGAGGTTGTCCGCGACGACCACCTTCTTGGTGAGCCCCCGCAGCAGCAGGAAGAAGATCCCGGCATCGAAGCGCAGCGCGAGCTTGCTGCGCAGCTGCGGCAAGAACTCCGCGGCGCGCACGATCGGCCCCGCGATCAGCCGCGGAAAGAACGTGATGAACAGCGAGTAGTCGAGCAGCGAGCTCGCGGCCCGCGCCCTGCGCCGGTAGATGTCGATCGTATAGCTCATCCGCTCGAAGGTGTAGAACGAGATGCCGATCGGGAGCGTGACGTCGAAGGGCTGCCAATGGACGTCGAAGCCGAACCCCTGGGCCAGCCGCAGCACGTTGTGGGCGAGGAACACGTAGTACTTGAAGAAGATCAGCAGTCCGAAATTCACCACGATGCTCAGCGTCACGAGCATGCGTCGGCGCGAGAGGTCGTCGACCCGCTCGAGCCAGCGCGCCACGTTGAAGTCGATTGCCATCGGCCCGAGCAGCAGGAAGATGAAGATCGGGCTCCACCACATGTAGAAGATGCAGCTCGCGAGGATGAGGACGAGCTTGCGCCAGCGCGCCGCGCCACCCGCGGCGAAGACGAGCACGACGATCGTGAAGAAGACCAGGAACGTGGGGGACTGGAACAGCATTCACGCGGGGTTCCGCAGCGCCTCGGCCACGGCGCCGGTGATGCGGCGGGCGCCTTCGCTCGTCGGATGGACCGCGTCGATGAACTCCTCCTCTCCGAGCAGCTTGCGCAGGTCGAGCAGCGCTGCGCGCGGGTGCTCGCGCAGCCGCGCGAGGGCCCCCGCGAACGGCTCCGGAAGCTCTCCCCCCAGCGCGGCGCGCACGCCGGGGTTGGCGGGCGGCAACACGACCAGGAGCCGGCGCTCCCCGGCGGTGGCGCGCGCGGCGATCTGGCCCAAGAGCTTCGCCTTGGCGGGATCGGGCTCGTCTCGCAGCCGGGCCGAAATCGCGATCTGCTGTTCGACCGCCCGGCGCATCTTCTCGGGCGCGAGTCTCTCGCGGTAGGGTTGGGGGAACTGGAGGTCCGTCGTCGCGCGATCGAGTGCCAGGTCCTTTCGCAGAAGGCGTCGCGCCGCGCCGTCCACGAGTTCGCGTAGCGCCCAGCGCGCCCGAAAGCGCTGCGCGATCCCGGAGGCGCCGAGGACGTCCCGCATGCTGCGCCCGAACAACGTGTCGAGCGTCTGCCGGGTCTCGGCATCTGGGCGGAAGCCGAACATGTAGAAGGCGTTGTACTTCTGGGAGCTAAGCGATTCGGGCCCGAAGAGCGCATCGGGGGGAAGGACGAGCACGAGCGTCTCGACGCCCTTCGGCAGATCCTGTAGCAGCAGATAGCTCTCTGCCAAGGTCTGGCCGGTCGACGCAAAGTTGAGCGCGACGGGCGCGCCCGGCAGCTCCCGGGTGAGCTGCCGCCCGTCGACACCGCACATGGCGATGCTGTTGCCGAGCACCAGGATCGCTGCGGGCTCGCCCGAGCGCTCCGCGGCGAGCAGGACGTCGAGACGCGAGAGGTCGGTCGGTGCCAGGCGAAACAGCGCCGGCATCGCGGCCAGCGCAGCGCCGACGCCGAGGAGCAGGGCAATGAGGAGCGCGGCCGCAGTGCGCGCCGGCCGCCCCTCCGCGGGTGCGCGGGGCAGCGGCGCAGCGCTCTCGGACTCGCGCGCCCCGCGCGCCCGTGTGATTGCCACAGCGACCCTTTGCCACGGGCGTGCGGATCGCGAGCGTCCCTCGGATCGCGTCCGGCCTTGCAGAGTGGGCAATATAGAGCGGTGCGCGTCGGCCGCTATCGCGAGCCAAGCCGGCCCACGACGTTGCGGATGATCTCCGAGTAGATCGGGAAGCCCACGCGGTCGCAGATCGTCGTGGACGAGGGCAGCGACACCACCTCGCCGCCGGAGCGCAGCTGGCGCCAGGTCGCAGTCGACCAGCCGTCGAACGCCGGCCAGTTCCAGAGCGCTCCCCCCTTCGGCAGGAACCAGACGCGGCCGTCGGAGCTCGGCGCCGCGGCCCAGACGACGGTGTCAGGCGACGAGCGTGTGAAATTCGTGCCGCTGAGGAAGGGCTGGCCCGCCGTGTCGAAGGCGAGCAGGTTTCCCGTCGCGTACCAGTAGAAGGCCGAGGGGAGGGCGTCGCCGGCGCCAAGCCCGGTGCCGGCCAGGATCCAGCTCACCTCGTCGACGTGATAGAGCGGCATGTCGACCGGCGCGCCGTTCGAGCCGTTGCCGGCCGCCCACATGAACTGACCGGTGATCTCGGTCTCCCAGGTCTGCGCGGTCTCGACCATGCTGACGCCCGCCACCTGCGACGCGAGCGCGGGATCGCCGTTCGCGTAATACGGATCCTCGTCCCGATAGGCCCACTTGTAGGTGGTCATCGTCTGCGTCGCGCGGTCGAGGCGGACCCGGAAGCATGCGAACTCATGCGACGCGGTGAACAGGTTGCCACCACCGTCGAGGAAGCTCCGGAGCTGGGCCATCATCTCGGCGGACATGTATTCGAACTGATTGGCCGCGATCACGAGGTCGTAGGCATCCAGGATCCCCGGCTCCGCCTCGTGCAGCGCGAGGAGGTCGAGGTACTCGAGGGCGTAGCCGCTCGCCGCGAGGAACGGAATCGGCGAAGTGGACTCTGCGACGCCGCGCCCGACGCCCGGGCGGACGTAGGGCACGGTGTCATAGCGGCTGCCGCCGGGACCGTAGATCGACTGGTTTGCGAACGAGCCGTAGGCCACCCCCGTCATGGTGTCGAGCAGGAGCAGGATCTTCGAGCGGCTGCCCGGGATGGCGTCTGTCACCGCGAAGGTGCACCGCCAGTTGTCAGCCGGGTACCCACTCCAGTTGCTCTGCACGTTTTGCGGCTGGAGCGCGGAGGCGGGCATGCTGAGCTCGTAGACGCCAGGCGGAAGGCCCGCGCTCGGGAGCTTGGCGGCGACGGAGAAGTGGTCGCTCGGATCGCCGGCCGTGAAGAGCGTCATCGGCTCGACGCGCGCCGAGAATCCACCGGCGGGGATTCGGTTCGGGGCTTCCACCCGAGCGAGCGAGAACGGGATCGTCGCCGCCTCGCGGAGCGCGGCCCGCACGAGGATCGGCTCGCCGTGGCGGTAGGTGAACCTGTCGGTGCAGACGCCCTCGAGGAGCGGTGCGTCGCAGCCCGCGCCGAGGCCGATGGCACCGAGCGCCCCGAGCGAGGCGCCCAGGAATTCCCGCCGGCTGAGCCCGCTCCGCGTGCGCGCCCTTCTCGGCATCCGTGCGTCCCCCCCGGACGAGCTTGGGCCCAGGGAACGGATCGGCCCCGCGCGCTCGGTCCTGAAGGGTCCTATCGGTTGACCGAGATGGGGGACAGCGTGATCCGAGTCACCGTCCCTCGGGTCGACGAGGAGAGCGCACGAACGCAGTGGGGGATGTGGGGCCTGGCTGCGTCAGCGCGAGGACAAGCGCGCCATCACGTTCAACATGATCCTGTCGTAGGTCGGGTCGGTCACCCGATTGACGGCGGTCGTCGCGGACGGGTACGACACGATCTCGCCGCCCGAGGGGAGCTGGCGCCAAGTCGCCGTTGCCCACCCATCGAAGGTGGGCCACAGCCCCTGTGGGGTTCCATCCGCAATCGTCCAGACCCGCCCGTCGGAACTTGGCGACGCCGCCCACACGACAGTGTCCGGCGACTGGCGCGTCGTCGCGGTGTCGGTGACGTAGGGCTGATTCGAGCCGTCGAAGGCGATGATATTCCCCGCCGCGTACCAGTAGAAGGCCGAGGGGAGGACGTCGCCGGCGCCGAGGCCGGTGCCAGCCAGGATCCAGCTCGCCTCGTCGACGTGGTAGAGCGGCATGTCAATCGATGCGCCATTGCCGGCATCCCCTGCCGCCCATTCGAACTGACCGGTGATCTCGGTCTCCCAGATCTCGGCCGGGATCGCCATCCCCACGCCGGCAACCTGCGCGTCGAGCGCCGGATCGCCGGTCCCGAAGTCCGGGTCCTCCTGCGCATAGTCCCACTTGTACGTCGTCATCGTCTTGGCCGCCGTGTCGAGCCGCACGCGGAACGCGGCGAACTCGTGGGCCGCGCTGTACAGACTCCCGCCCCCGTCCAGGAAGCTCTTCAGCTGAACCATCACCTCGTTCGAGATGTACTCGAACTGCCCGAATGCGAGCACGAGATCGTAGGCGTCGAGGAAGCCCGCCGGCTGCTGGTGCAAGGCAAGGAGGTCGATGTACTCGAGCGGATAGCCGTGTGCATTGAGGAACGGGATGACCGAGGTGTACTGCGCGACTTGCTGCCCGACCCCGGGCCGCACGTAGGGGACCGAATCGAAGGGTCGCGTGCCGCCGGGGCCGTAGATCGAGACGTTGCCGAACGAGCCGTAGGCGACACTCGTGAGCGTGTCGAGCAAGAACAGGACCTTCGACCGACTGCCCGCCACCGGGTCGGTCACCGCGAAGTAGCAGCGCCAGTTGTCCGCGGGATAGCCGTTCCAGTTGCTCTGAAGGTTCGCGGGCAGGAGCGCCTCGGTTGGCATGCTGAGCTCGTAGACGCCGGGCGGAAGGCCGTCGCTCGGGATCAGCTGGACGACGGAGAACAGCGAGGTGATGTCACTCGCCAGCATGCTGCACGTCGGAACATACGCCGAGAAGCCGCCGGCGGGGATCGAGTAGGGCATCTCCATGCGCGCGAGCGAGAACTGGATCGTGGCCGGCGAGTGGATCCCGGCGCGCACGACGATCGGCTCGCCCTGTAGGTAGGTGAATTTGCTGGTGCACACGCCTTCGAGCACGGGCGTCGCGCAGCCGGCGCCGACCCCGAGTGCGCCGAGCGTGCCAAGCGATGCACCCAGGAACTCGCGGCGGCTCAGGCCGCGCGGCCCCCGCGCGGGACCGGTGCGCGAAGCACCCCCGCGATCCGAGCCGTCTCCCCAAGCACGATCGATCCGAACTCGTCGATCGATCCCGGCGCGCAATGTTCCGGGCATCTCGATGCTCCGCTTCCAGCCTGTTCCGGTTCCAGCCTGTTCTTGCGTTCTGCGGCGTCCGCTCCTTGGCGCCCCTTTTCCGTCCGAGTGCTCTTCTCCTCGCGACGCAACCGGAGGCGGCGTGGAGAAGGGTGACAGAATGTTACACGAACGAGGCGGAAATTCGTGGAGATTCGCGAACTGCGCGGGAATCTCGATGACTGCCCCGTCATTTTCGCGAGCCTCGACGGCCGGTTCGGACTCGACCTGCCGCCCTACTCCGCGCTCACGAGCTGGAAGTCCCGCGCGGGCACGGGGACCGCGATGCGGCCGTTCTCGGCGTCAAGGACCAAGCCGCGGGGAAGCAGCCGGAAGCGGACCGATCGCGCCGCGTCCCCGACGAGACCCTGGGCCTGGAACGAGACCGCGACCGTCTGCGGCTCGGCGTCGAGGTTCGCGACGATCAGCAGGGCGCGGTGGGTGTCGCTCCGTCTGTAGAGGCTGACCTGCGCCTGCGCGCTCTCGGTGCGCGCCCCGGCGTGCCCGCGCCAGTACCCGATGAACTCGGCCTTCCCGACCCCGAATCCGTCGAGGATCCCGAGCGTTTCCTTCCAGTCGGCGGCAGGCGCTCCTGCGGGCCAGACAGGGACGTCGTGCAGCAGGGCCAGCGTGAGGAAGTTTCGGAACGCGCGGCGCTGCGCCGGGCTCCCCTCCCAGCCTGGCTCGTGCGCGTGGCGGTACCAGGTCTCCGAGAGCCAGGTGACGAGGACGCCGTACTGCTCCGGTGCGAACTGCGTGCGCACCTGATCGAGCGCGATGGAGCCGATGTAGTCGTCGTCGCGCAGCAGCCCGGTGAACTGCTCGCCGTCGACCGTGGAGGTGACGAAGGTGTAGGCGGGCGTGATCTCCACATTGGAGTTGTGGACGAAGAGGAAGCCGGGCTTGCCCTTCTGCTGGAAGATCTCGCGCAGGCGTTTGAAGAAGCTCCGCAGCGCGAGGATGTCGAGCGACGGATGGGTCGCGCCTCGGGAATCGGTCCAGGCGCCGTGGCTGCGATTGGCCGAGTCGATCACCGACCCCTGATCGAAGTAGAGGCCGGACATGCCGAGCGCGTCGATCTCCTGGCCCAAGCGCGAGAGCAGGTAGTCGGAGTAGCCGCTCGCGCGCTGCGAGAGGCACGGCGTCTCGACCTTCCCGAACGGCGGATCGGCGACGTTCAGCACCAGGGGTGGGGAGACCTCCCACTCCGAGCGGTTGCGGCGCAGCTCCGGATCGAAGCTGGAGAGACAGTGGGCCGAGAAGTACGGCAGCACCTCGAGGCCCCAGGAGCGGTACCTCGCGAGCGCGGCGCGCTGCTTGGCGAGGCCCGGGTAGATGCTTCGCTCGGCCTCCGGCATCGCGCCGAGGACGCTGGCCGGGGGCGTCGTGTAGGGCAGGTCCTTGTGCGCGAAGGCGTCCAGCCACCACAGCTGGAACCTCCCCTCGGCCGCTCCGGCGGGCTCGAGCCTCGTGGTCACGCGCTCCTCGCGCCAGGCCGTGCCGAGCTCGCGCACGGGCGTCGCCAGGAAGTTGAAGGCGAGCCGAATCGGCTTCGCGATGCGGTAGGGGCCACCGATCAGTTGCTGGCGGATGCGAACCTCCGACGCCCCCGGCTCCACCTCCGTGACGTCGCGCCCGTTCCAGATCCAACCCTCGGCGTTGTCGGCGAACCACCAGAAGGAGCGGTCGCCATCGGCGAGCCCGATCGCGTTCTGGAACGGACCGCGGTAGCTCGGGTCGATGCGGATGGGGCGCGCCTGATCGCGCACGCTCGCGGCTTCGAAGCGGAGCATGCGCGTCCAGGCGGTCCGCGCGATCGCGACCTCGTAGTCGAGACCCGAGACGGCGACCGGCGCCCGTGGCGTGATCTCGAGCGAGACCATCGCGACGCCGTCGTACTCGACGCGCGTGGACACCTTCACCGAAAGTCCCGGAAGCGGCTCGCCCTCCGCGACGACCAAGGCGTGATCAGGCTCGCTCTCCGTGATCTTCACGGTCTCCGGGGCGATCGGGCCGGCCGCCGCGAGAACGAGTCGCATCGGTCCTGCGAGCGGCGAACCACGGCTGTCGATCCGCACCGGCAGGAAGCTCTGATCCCAGAGGTAGACGCGCTGGCCGAGCTCGACCTCGGTCCCCGTGGTGCGAATCGGCGCGAAGCCGGGCAGCACGATCGCGTCCGTGGCGAGCGCCTCGCCAACCGCCGCGGACACGGCGGTTCCGAGCGCAGCGAGAGCCAGGAGGAGGCGCAGGGCGATCCGCAACCGAGACATCGAGGGCCAGAGTCTAGCTCCCGCGGCGTGACGGACCGGCGCTCACCTCCCGGCTCAGTCCAGTTGGACGAGCTGATAGTTCTTGGCGCCGACCACGAAGCGGATCTGACCCGCGCTGAGCGTGATGGGATGGCCGCCGGGCTGCAGCGTGACGTTGGGCAATCGACCGGTGAAGCCCAGCGCGGCGACATCGAGCTGGATCGTGACGTTCTGGTTGACGGAGGCGAGGTTCCCCACCACCAGCAGGACCTTCGCCGGCCCGCTGCGGCGGTAGTAGCTGACCTCGGTGTTGGCGACCAGCGACTGGACGTTGGGGTCCTCGCGCCAGTATCCCACGAAGTCGGCCTGGTCCGTGCCGAAGGCATCGAGCGCCTGCAGCATGTCGTGGCGGTCGTCGTAGGGAACCATCACGGGGACGATCTCGCCGTCGTGTAGAAGCACCAGCGTCATCCAGTTGCGGAAGGCGGCGAGCTGCGCGGGGCTGCCGATCCAGCTCGAGTCCCCCGCGTGGAAGCTGCTGAACTCCGGGAGCCAAGCGGAGCGCACACCGTACTGGTCGGGAGAGAACTGGAGCCGGACCTGGTCCAAGGGGATCGAGGCGATGTAGTCGTCGTTCTGGAGGATGCTCGGCCAGGTCGTGAACTGCTCGCCGTCGACGATCGCGGTGGCGAACGTGAACGCCGGGATCAGCTCGCTGTTCGAAGAGTGGACGAACAGGTAGCCGGGCTTGCCCTTCTGCGCGAAGACCGTGCGCACCCGCTTCAGGAACTCGCGCGTCGCCAGGAGATCGAGCGACGCCTGGGTCCGTCCCTGCGAGTCCGTCCAGGCGCCGTTCGTCGGATTCGTGGAGTCGAATGCGCCCGCCTGGTCGAGGTAGAGGCCGTACATCCCGAGGTTGTCGATCTCGGCTGCAATCCGGGTCACCATGTAGTCCGAGAAGCCCGGGGCGCGATGGGAGAGGGTTGCCTTCTGGAACACGGCAGTCCACGGTGCGTCCGTCTGGGTAAATACGTAGCTTGGACTGACCTCCCACGCGGGGCGGTTCATCGCCAGCGACGGATCGATCTGTGTGAGGCAGCGGAGCGAGAGGTAGGGCAGCGGCGCGATGTTGTAGCCCGCGATGTTGCTCTCCATCTTCGACTTGTTGGTCGCCAGACCGAGGTAGGCCTGCAGGTCTGCGGGCGGGATCTGCGAGGCGACCCCCGGCGGGTAGCTGGTGTAGGGAAAGTCGTAGTGGGCGAAGGCCTGCCACGCGGCCTGGATGGTGCCGAGGCCCACCTCGGCGGGGCCGATGCCCGCCGCAACGCGCTGCCTCCGCCACGCGGAGCCCATCTCGCGGACGGGAGTCGCGAGGAAGTTGAACTGGAGCTGCATCGGACTCGAAATGGTGTAGCTCGAGCCGATCAGATG
>Ga0335082_10003246_pt1 | contig 17688 bp, 13 predicted proteins | sample Lox_Sample_41_FD_206718 | JGI IMG/M metagenome (GOLD analysis project Ga0335082, IMG submission 206718) | Soil microbial communities from Loxahatchee National Wildlife Refuge, Florida, United States - Lox_Sample_4.1 | ecosystem: Environmental > Terrestrial > Soil > Wetlands | place: USA... | reverse complement strand
GGCCCCGCCCGGGCGGCCGCCCCCCCCCTCCTCCCCCCCCCCCCCCCCCCCCCCTACGCTCGAAACTCCCGAGCGAGCGCTCATCCCCGACTCCGTCTCCGTCTCCGTCTCCGTCTCCGAATCCGACTCCGCTTCTACTGCGGGGCGCACGTCGAGACGCCCGCGCCGACGATCTGGGCGTTGAGCGTCGTCATCGGGGTGAGCGACTTCGTGACCGGGTCGTATTTCGTGACCGTCGTCTGCGAGCCGGGCGCGGTGAAGATCCAGAAGTCGCCGCCCCAGAACGCGAACGCGAGCGCTTGCTGGCCGCCGCCGAGCGAGAGCTGGTCGGCGCCGATGATCTTCGCGGTCGCCGGGTCGATTTGCGCGAGCGTCGCGACTTGCGTGTCGTTCGAGAGGCACAGCGCGAAGAGGCGGCCGTCGCCCGTTCCGGTGAGCTCGCACTCGGGCGTGAGGTCCGGCTGGAAGGAGCCGACCTTCGAGAGGGTGAACGCGTTCGTGTCGATGATGCCGAGCCCCTCCGACGGGCTCGTGAAGTGGACCTCGACGACGAAGAGGGCGTCGCCGCCGTCGGGGAGCGTCGAGTAGCCCATGCCGAACGTCTGCCAGCCGAGCTGGTTGGGCTGGTAGCTCGTCGGCTGGCACGCGGCGTTGGCGGTGCTGATCTTGAAGAGCTCGCCGTCGCTGAACACCGAGTACGCGTGGCCGGTGCGGTCGACCGCCATCGAGAACGGCGACGACTGCTGCGTGCAGTTGACCTGACCGAGCGAGTTGAAGCTGAGCGTCGGCGGGTAGAAGCTGAAGAGCTCGTTGCCCGCGCCGATCACGTAGATGAGCGTCGAGCCCGCGTCCGGGCACTGGTTGACGACGGGGATGTCGACGATCGCGTCGATCGGCGGGACCGCGTCCTCTTCGGCGGCGTCGGCGTCGGGCTCGTGGACGACGTCGTGCTTCACGTCCGGCGCGGCGTCCTCCGGTTCGAGCGGCGAGTAGAGGCCCGTGCGGGCGCCGCACGCCGCGACGAGCGCGGCGACCGAGCCGAACGTGACCGCGCGCTGCACCCGACGTTTCCTAGGCACCGCCATGGCGGCGCATCCTAGCACCGAGCAACTTGGCCGCGGGTGGTCAGCCGTTCTACCCTGCATCGGGCAGTGAGCCCCGCGCGCGCGATCCTCGTTTCCGTCTTCGTTTCAGGCTCCGCGCTCGCGGCGGGATCCAAGGCCCACCCGACGAACAAGGCCCACGCGTCGCAGCACGGGCCGACGGTCCACGCCCATCCGGACGCGACGGCGCGCCGGCAAGTCGCGGGCGGACCGACGGCGGACGATCTCCACGCGGGCGTCGAGAGCCCCGAGCTCGCCCAGCTCCGCGCCGCCGAGCGCGAGCTCTTCCCGCCGGCCGCGCCGCTCCCCGGAAACGCGTGGCCCGTCGAGCTCCCGGCGTGGCGCGAGCCGAACCAAGCCGAGGTGCACGCGAGCGGTCTCGCCGCGCCGCCGCCCGCGTCTCACGCGCCCGCGGCCGAGGGCGGAAAAGATCTCTCGTGGCTCTCGCAGCTCGCTCTCCCGGATTTGCCCGTTCGGTGGGACGCGCGCGTCGTGCGTTACCTCGAGATGTACAAGAACGACGCGCGGGCGCGCGGCGCGCTCGCCGTGTGGCGCAAGCGCGCCGGACGTTACAAGGACGCCATCGAGCGCGTGCTCCGCAAGAAGAACATGCCGATCGATCTCGAGTGGCTCGCGATGATCGAGAGCGGCTTCGACCCGCTCGCGCGTTCGCCGGCAGGCGCCGTCGGCCTCTGGCAGTTCATGCCGGAGACGGCGCGGCTCTACGGCATGCCGCAAGACCGGTTCGTCGACGAGCGCGTCGACGTCGTCGCCGAGACCGAGTGCGCCGCGGACTTCTTGAACGACCTGCACCGCCGCTTCGGGAGCTGGGACCTCGCGATGGCCTCGTACAACATGGGTTACGTGGGCGTCGTCGCCGCCGAGCGGAAGTACAACACCAACGACTTCTGGGCGCTCTCGAAGCTCGAAGGCTCGCTCCCGTGGGAGACGACGCTCTACGTGCCGAAGATCATCGCGTCGGCGATCGTGATGCGCAACCCGAAGGTCTTCGGGCTCGACGCGATCGTGATGGACCCGCCGATGCAATACGACGAGATCCACGCGCCGTTCGGGGTCTCGCTCGCTGCGATCGCGCAGGCCTCGGGGATCGACGCGAAGGAGCTCGAGGCGCTCAACCCGGAGCTCCGCGCGAAGCGCACGCCGCCGAAGGAGAGCGAGGTCGCGCAAGCCGTGCTCGGGCAGAACGTGTCGCAAGGTTGGACGCTGCGCGTGCCGGCGGGAAAGAGCGCGGCGGCGGTCGCCGGGCTCGGCAAGCTCCACCACGACGACCTCGCGCTCGAGCGGTACGTCGTCCGGTTCGGCGAGACGCTCGATCAAGTCGCGCTCGCGCACGGCACGACGTCGGCGAAGCTCTCCGACATCAACGGCATCCAGCCCGGCGAGCTCGTGCGCGGCGGTACGCTGCTCCTCGTGCCCCACGCTCCGCCCCCCAAGCCCGGCGCGCCCGCCGCGGCGCCCGCGGACAAGCCCGTCGTCGTGGTGCCGACCGAGCTCTTCGTGTACCCCGGTCGAAAGCGTGTATTTTACAAGGTCACGGTCGGCGACACGCTGCGCGAGATCGCGGGCGCGATGCACGTCACGGTGGACGAGCTCCGGCGCTGGAACGACATCGACCCTTCGGCGCGCCTCCAGGAAGGCATGACGCTCCAGGCGTTCGTGCAGGACGGCGCGGACCTCTCCAAGATCGCCGTCCTCGCCGAGAACGACGTGCGCGCGATGCGCGTCGGGAGCGACGAGTTCTTCGCGTACTTCGAGAAGACGAAGCGGCGCGTGGTCGTCGTCGCGCACGCGAGCGACACGATCGAGTCGATCGGCAGGAAGTACGGCGTCTCGCCCGCGGTAATGGAGCGCATCAACCGGCGCCCGCGGCGCGACGAGCTCAAGGACGGCGAGAACGTCGTCGTCTACGTGGACGCTCCGAAGCAAGCCCCGCCCGCGGCGCCCGCGGCGCCCGCGACGAACGCCGCGGCCACGGCCATCGCGGTCCCCGCCCCGCTCGGCGCGCTCCCGGCGCCGCCGCGCCCGGACTTGTTGCCGCCCGTTCAGCTCTGATGCGCCGGCGCGTCGGCCTACTCGCGCTCGTGCTCGCGTGCGGAGGACCCGCCGCGCCCGCGCCCGCGCCGCTCGTGCTCCCCTCGCCGTCCGCGACCGCCGGCGCCGCGCCGAGCGCGCCCGTGGCGTGCCTCGATCCGTGGAGCGGCGGAGCCGGCAACCCGAAGCTCGATCCGCGCCCCGTCGATCCCGTGGCGCTCGCCGACGCGCAGCGGATGCCGGCCGGTCCGCGTCGCGACTACGCGCTCGCGCGCGTCCACTTCGAGGCGCACGAGTGGGTCGAGGCGGCGAAGGCGCTCCGCGCGATCGCGATGCGGAACGTCGACAGCGACGTCGGCCTCTACGCCGCGCAGCTCTACCTCGACGCGATCGACACCCTCGGCGGCCCCGCGCACCGGCGCGCGTGCTTCGACGACATGGAGCGCGACCTCCCCGTCCTCGCCGAGAAGTACTGCACCTCCGCGACGCGCGACGAGTCGGCGTGCCGGACGTTCGCGCGGATGTCGACCGACGTGTCGCGCATGATCGCCGAGGAGGCGGTGACGCTCGGCCGACGCGACCGCGACCCGGCGCGCATCCGGGCGGGCGCGGAGCGGTACGAGCGGCTCATGAAGACGTGCGTCACGTACGTGAAGCGCTCGTGCGAAGACTTCGGGTACGACGCTGGCGTCGCGTTCGGGCTCGCGGGCGACCGCGCGAGCGCCGCGCGCGTCGCCGCGTTCATGCTCGACCCTCGAAACGGCATGAGCAAGACCGTGCTCGCCGCGCGGCTCGGGTGCGTGCTCGGCGCCGACGCCGGCGCGTGCCCGTGATCACTGCGGCGCGCAGGTCGACACGCCGGCCCCGACGATCGTCTGCCCGAAGGTCGCCACCGCGGTCTCGCTCTTGGTGCCCGGATTGTACTCGGTCACGGTGGTCGACCCGCCGGGGCCGCTGAAGATCCAGAACTCGCCGCCCCAGAACGCGTACGCGAACGCGTCGTTCGATTCGCCGACCGCGAGCTGATTCACCGCGATGACCTTCGCGGTCTTGCGGTCAATCTCGGCGATCTCCGAGCCGCTGCCCGACGTGAACAAGCAGAACGCGAAGAGGCGCCCGTCGCCCGTGCCGGTGAGCTCGCAGCGCGGGAGCTCGGGCTGGAAGTCCGCGATGAAGCTCCGCTGGAACAGCTTCGTGTCGATCGTCGCGAGGCCCAAGGAGTTCACGTTGAAATTCGCGTCGGCGACGTAGAGCGACTCGCTCGTCTGGTCGCCCGCGTAGCCCATGCCGAAGTTGAAGAACGGCGTGCCCTGCGGCGAAGGGACGTACGGCGTCGGCACGCAATCGGCGTTCGCCGTGTCGATTTGCCAGAGCGTGCCGTCGGTGAAGACCGAGTACGCGATGCCGAGCCGGTTCACCGCCATCGAGTAGGGCGTGCCCTGCGCGTCCGGACACGTGATGTTGCCGATCTTCGTGAACGCGAGCGTCGGCGGGTAGAAGCTGAAGAGGCCGTTCTCGGACGAGATCACGTAGATGAGCGTCGCGCCCGCGTCGGGACAATCGGTCGGGGTCGGCGCGTCGACGAACTCGTCGATGTTCGGGAGGTCGTCGAGCGCGTCTTCGGCGGCGTCGGCGTCGTGCCCGGCGTCGCCCGGGATGGGCGCGCCGAGCTCGGTGCGCGCGCCGCACGCGATCGCGAGCGCCGCGATTCCGCCGGAGAGCGCGCATACGCTCGCGAGGGTTCCCGAGCCGCCGCGCATGCGTTCAAGATGCGCGCTTCGTCCGAGGAGCGCAACCCGGGTAGCATGGATCTCGCGATGAGCTCGTCGGCAAGGAGAAAGCGGCAGAAGGAGCAGGAGGCGAAGAAGGACGATCGTTTGGGCGCGATCATCGGCTTCGTCGTCGTCTTCGCGATCGTGGCGCTGGTCGGGACGGTGCTCATCGGGCCGCACGTCTACGGCGCGACGCCCGCGCAGCTCATGGCCGAGCCCGCCGCGCGTACGCCGAAGCAGCTCGCGCGCGACTTGCCGCTGTCGAGCGCGAGCACGTCGAGCGTGCGGGTCACCTTTCGCAAGGGCGCGGCCGGCGAGTACGAAGAGGCCGACTTCGACTGGAATTCGGGCTCGCGAGACGCGCCGAGCTCGATGCGGCTTCGCGCCGAGCGCCACGCCGAGATCGCCGCCGAGGTGCGCGCCGCGATGCGACGCCGTCTCCCGCGGCTCCGAGACGGGCGTTACCGGTGGGGCCCGGTCGACATCTTCGTGCGCGACGGCGGCGACGCGTCCTTCCAGGTCGATCCCACGATCGACGGCAAGCCGAACCCGCTCTTCGTGCGCCAGGTCGAGGCCGCGAAGGAAGTCGTGCTGAACGCCGCCTTCGGCACGCCGATCCGCTTGCCCGATCGCGAGATCGTCGACGTGCTCGGCACGGGCTACTCGCCCGCGGCGCTCGCGAGCCTCGACGCGACCACCAAGATCGAACAGGCGGCCGCCACGCTGGCTGGCTCGTTCCCCGCCCTCACGGCGAGCGGCGGGAGCTCGTTCCTCGTGCCGCTCGACCACCCGCTCTTCGACTCCGTGCGCCTCGCGTGGCGCAACGAGCCCGGCGGACGAATCGAGAGCATGGGGCTCGCGACGAACCCATCGTACGCCGCCAGCCGCGCCTCGCTCGAGTCGTGCTTCGAGAAGAAGGTCGGCGCGCCGCAGGTGCGCATCGTCGACTACGCTGCGGCTCGGAAGTCGTACGCGTTCGACGTGGGCAAGATCGTCGCCGTCCTCGACGAGCAGAGCGTCGTCCTCAGCTTCGACGCGCCGGTCGATCCGGCGTCGTTCGCCCTTCTGTTTCGAACGCTCGACGGCTGCCGCGAGGCGGCGGAATCGGGCAGCAGCACGAAATGAGGTCTCCCATGCGAATTCGTACGGCCTTCGCGGTGGCGGCGCTCGCGACGCTCGCGACGCCCGCGCGCGCCGGCAACGCGCTCACCGTCTCCGACCCGACGCTCGACACGCCCACGGTGATCACGCTCGGCGTGCAGATGCTCATCAGCGGCGACGACAACTACAACGCGACCGTCGCCGTTCGTTACAAGAAGTCGAGCGACACGACGTTCAAGACCGGGCTGCCGCTCTTCCGCGTCCACCCCGAGCAGCTCCAGGCCGACGTCCCGCCCGCGCAGTTCGCGGGCAGCATCTTCGAGCTCGAGCCAGACACGAGTTACGACATCGAGCTCCACGCGGTCGACCCGGACGGCGGCGACTTCACCAAGACGATCACGGGAAAGACGCTGCCCGTCCCGGGCGATCCGCCGACCCCGCACGCCGTCGCCGTGTCGAGCACGTCCGAGCTCCAGAGCGCGCTCGACGCAGCGCAGCCGGGCGACGTCATCACGCTCGCGAACGGCACCTACGGTCCGAATTTGAACGTCTCGAAGGGCGGCGTCGCCGGAAACCCGATCGTGATCCGCGGCGCGTCGCAGTCGGGCGTCGTCATCGACGGCGGCGGCTGCACCGGGTGCAACGTGCTCGAGTACTACAACACCGGCTGGGTCCACCTCGAGAACCTCACCATCCAGAACGCCGAGCGCGCCATCCGCGTGCAGACGCAAAACACGAGCGGCAACGTCTTTCGCTACCTCCACATCACCAACGTGATCCTCGGCATCACGACGAGCGGCAACGACGACGGCTACTACGTCGCCGACAACACGCTCGAAGGGCGGCTCACGTGGCCGTCGGTCTACAAAGACGACTCCGGCGCGCACGCGAACGACGACGGCATCAACATCCGCGGGAGCGGCAACGTCATCGCCTACAACCGCATCTCCGGCTTCGGCGACGCGATGAAGACCGAGGCCGACCTCACGCGCGCCAACGACTTCTACGGCAACGACGTGCTCTGGTCGTACGACAACGGCATCGAGCTCGACACGAGCTACGGAAACGTCCGCGCGTTCCGCAACCGCTGGACCAACTGCTACGCGACGACGAGCTTTCAGCCGATTTACGGCGGGCCCGCGTACTTGTTCCACAACGTGATCGTCAACGTCGCCGACGAGCCGTTCAAGCTCCACGCGCTCGGCGGGAGCTCGTCGCCTTCGGGCGGGCTCATCTACGCCAACACGGTCGTCAAAGCCGGCTCGTCGCTGCAGCTCTCGACGCCCGACGTCGCCAAGAACTTCCTCTTCGCGAACAACCTCTTCCTCGCGAACCCGAGCGACGGCTACTCGGTGCGGTGGGACACGCCGGTCGTCGATCCGTCCGTCGTCCTCGACTACGACGGCTACTATCCCGACGGGAAATTCGAGCTCGGCTACTCGCACCAAGGCACGAACCAGACGTACGCGAGCTTCGCGGACGCGCAGGCCGCCGGGTTCTTCGAGGCGCACGGCCTGCTCGTCGGCGCGTCGAATTTCGCGAGCGGCCTGCAGACGCCGTCGCAGTACCAGACGCTGATCTCGCCGCCGGACGTGACGCTCGCGGCAGACTCGCTCGCGATCGACAAAGGCACGGTGCTGCCCGGCATCACCGACGGATACAAAGGCGCCGCGCCGGACCTCGGCGCCTACGAGCTCGGGTGCCCCGTGCCTTCGTACGGACCGCGCCCGCAGGGAGTCGACGAGAGCAACACGTCGTACGACTGCGCGACCGCGACGGGCACCGACGGCGGCTTGACCGACGACGCAGGTTTTCCGATCGACGACGCGGGAAACCCGGTCGGCGACGGCGGCACGGGCGGCGGCACGGGTGGCGGGTGCGGGTGCGCGACCGCGCCGTCCTCGTCGACGCTCGCGCCGCTCGCCGCGCTCGCGCTCGCGCTCTTGCTCGCGTCACGGCGAAGGGTGTGAGCGCTTTTTCTTGTGCTTCTTCTTGTGCGGCTTGGGGGCGGGCGCGACCTCGACGGGCGTCTCCGGCGCGGTAGTTGACGGCGGCGGCGGCGGCGGCGGCGGCGGCGGGGCCGGCTCGCGACGCGGCGGCGGCGGCGCGGGCGCGACGTCGAACTTGTACTGCATGCCGATGCCGATGATCGGCGCCGACGCGGTGTAGTGCCCGCCGTTGATCGCGCCGTTCGGCGGCCCGGCCGGCGGCGGGTTGCCCGAGACCGGGTTCACGACGTCGAGCTGCGCCTGATTCGGCGGCACGTCGACGTCGAGCATCGCGACGTACGCGAACGTCGCGTCGATGCGCGTGCGGTCGATCGTGAGCCCGACGCCGCCGGCGAAGGTGAGCTTGTTGCCGTCGACCGTGAGCGGCGACTCGTACGCCGCCGGCACCGCGCTCGTTTCGAACGCGAACCCGAGGCGCAGGTCGAGCTTCGTGGTCGGCGAGACGTCGATGCGGTACTCGCCGCCGAGATGCACCGAGTCGCAGTCCTGGAAGTGCCGCGGCACCGACACGGGCGGGATCGAGTAAGGCGTCGGCAGACCCGTGACGCCGTCGAGGTGAATTGCGTGCGGCGTGATGTCGATCGTGTCGTGGAGGCTCCAGAACTGGTGGTTCCACGAGAGCTCGACGCGCGTCTTGTCGTTCGGGCGGAGCTCGACGCCCGCGCGGAGCTCGGCGGGCAAACGGAATTTCACCGACGCGTCCTCGCCGTTCTGCGTCGCGTCGTCGAAGGCAGCCGCGTTGGGCAAGCGGACGCGCATGCTCGCCGGCGCGTCGATCCAGAACGGGAGCTGGCCCGAGAGCCCGAAGCGGACGAGCTTCGACGGGATCCACGTGACGCCGAGGTTGCCGCTCGGCGTGAAGATGGTCGCGCGGGCGCGCGTGAGGGCGTCGTAGTCGGGGTCCTGCGGCGGCGCGAGCAGACCCGGCGGCGCCGCGCCGAGATCGACCACGTCCTGGAACACGCCGGCGAGGAGCTCGAGCCCCGCGCCCACGCGCACCTGCTCGCTGATTTTGTACGCGGCGAAGAGATCGAACACGCCGAGGAGCGAGCCCTCGAGCGAGACGAGCGAGTAGCGCGCCGGCGACGGCACCTGGTTGCCCGACGAGTCCGCCGTCGTCTCGGGCCACCGCAGGATCGGCGCGTACGGCGCCATGACGCCGCCGCCGATCGTCAAGCGCCGCTCCTGCCCGACCGGAAACGCGATGCCGAGCGTCGGGATCGCGAGCGGCGGCGTGTCGCCGTGCGCCGTCGGCCCGCACAGGTTGCACGTCTGGATCGCGCCCGCGTCACTCTGGACTTGGTAGCTCCAGGTGAAGCTCGCGTTGTAGAGCATGACCGCGGCGTCGGCGAGGAACGTCCCCTGCGCGTCCGCGAGGCCCGCGGGGTTGTACCACATGGCCCCGAGGTCGTCGGCGCCCGCGACGAACGCGCCGCCCCGCGCGAGCGGCCGCACGCCGCGATCGGCGAAATACAGCCCGCCGGCGCTCGCCGAGCTCGATACCGTTGCAACTGCAACGAACGCGAGGAGCCGTCTCAATCCGTTCCCTTGCGCACGATCTCGTAGAACTGCTCGAGCCCGAACTGTTTGTTGGTCAAAAAGTCGTTCACCTGCCCGGCGATCGAGCCGTAGTCCGCGGGCTGGAGCTTGCTCGTCTGCGACGGGTCGGAGCGGTTCACGTCCGCGATGACGTCGAGGATCACCTCGAGCGGCGTCTGGGTCTCTTGGCCGTTTCCGTCGGTCATGGGCGTGACCAGACGCGTCAGGATTTGCGGGAGGATCTGGTTCGGGTCGACCTCGTCGGAGCAAATCTCGGTCGTGCCGGACAAAAAGCGCCCCGCGACGCACGAGAGGAGCGTGAGCTGTGCGTCGACGAGGCTCGCGGAGAGGATGTGGCCGTTCGCGTCGCGCGTCGTCGGCGTGAGCGACGGCGCGAGCGCGTGGTAGATGGGCACGAGGTTCGCGTCGTCGCCCATCACCTGGAGGAGATCGTCGGCCGTCGCGAGCAGCGAAGCGAGCGCGTCGTTCTGCGACGCGGCGTCGACGAGGTACTGGAGGAGCGCCTCGAGCGCGCTCCGCGCCCCGTCGTCGGTGCGGATCGCCTCGAGCAGGTCCATCGTCGTCGAGAAGAACGGTCCTTGGATGGAGTCGGAGATTTTCTTCGTGAGGTCGTCGCGCGCCCACGCGCAGCGCGTGTACGGCGGCACGTAGCTCGTCGTGCAGTTCGCGCTCATCTGCGAGCGGAGCATGTCGATGAGCGTCGGCGTGATCGTCGGGATCGCCGCGTCGGCGAACGCCGAGCTCGCGCCCTTCCCCGTCACGCCGAGGAACTGGTCGACGAGCTGCGAGCGCCCGAGGCGCCAGCTCTGGAGGCGCGCCGCGTCGGGCGCGAGCGCCGCGTCGATCGCGTCGAGCGCCGCCGTGAGCAGGTAGATCGGCGTCACCTGCGGATTCGTGGTGCCGTCGTTGCGCGTCGCCTTCACGCTGCCGTGACGATCCTTGAGGCTGGCGGTCTGCGCGAGCTTCGGGTCGACGAGCGCGCGGAGCGCGTTCGCCATCACGCTCACGCCGCCGAGCGGCGTCGACGTCATGCACGCGCCGGACGCGTCCGCGTGGGTGCAGTGCGGCACGTACGTGAGGTCCGCGTCGGTCGTGAGCGCCGCGAGCGCGGGGAAGAGGTCGCCCGTGAGGGCCTCGGCGAGGAGCGGCTCGTACGTGACGAGGCCGTCCTGCGTGCAGTACTCGGGGTTCGTCTTCGCGGTTCCTTTCGGATCGCAGCTCGTCTTGTCGTCCTGCGCGTCGGCCCAGTGCCGGTACACCGTCTCGAGGAGCTGGAGGTAGAGGTCCTCGCGCCCGTGGTTCGCGAAAGCTTGAATCATGGGCGCGAACGCGGCGAAGGCGCCGAAGTTCTCGAGCACGAAGAGCGCGTCGGGATCCTTCTCGTCGACGCTGAGCCCCGCGCCGCACGTGCGGAGGCCGTGCACGTAACCGTCCGGCGACGCGTCGGGCGCGCTCGGCACCGGATCGGGAATCAAGTCCTCCGGGCAGAGGACCGTGCCCACGGTGTGATCGCCCATGAGGTCGTTCAAGAAGTGGTTCGTCGTGTAGTTCTTGTCGCCCGAGTTCGGGCTGTCGTGGTCGATGTCGAAGTAGACCTGGCGGCTCAAGAACTGCGGCATCGGCCGGAGCGAGTGACTGGTCGTCCCGTCCCAGAAGCCGGTGATGCCGCTCGACTGCTGCATCATGTCGACCGTCGCCGCGCCGATGCCGGCGACGCCGTTGCGCAGATAATCCGGCCGCAGATAGAGCGACGCCTTGCCGACAATCGAGTCGACGTAGAACTTCGCGAGGTTGTCGATCTTGAACACCTCGCACTCGTGGAACGGGTTCGCGCCGAGGCTGCACAGATACGGAAAGCCCGAGCACATGTCCGCGCTGCCGAGCAGCGGGATGCCCTTTCCGTGCAGCACCGCGCCCTCTTTGTTGCACGCGGTCACGCCGTCGGTGTCGTGCACGAGCTGGATGAATTTCTGGAACGCGCTCCGGTTCCAGCCCTGGTCGGGCTTGGTGCGGTCGACCTGTTGCGACATCTCCTGCGTGTTGTTCGTGTCGACGTCGAAGACGGGACCGTTCAGGTTCTGCCGGTCGTACGTCATGTGATCTTTGAACTGCATGAAGTTGGCGAAGACGCCGCCGAGCAGGTTGCTCTGGCTCGACTCGGTCGAACGCAGCACGTCCTCGAGCAGGCCGGGCTCCTGCTCGATCTGCACGAGCACGTCGAGGATTTCGTCCCAGAACGTCGACTTCGCCGGGAGCGTCGCCTCGGCGTGCTTGTTCGCGACGTCCTTGAACGCGAGGCCCGCGCCGACGAGGCGCGCGAGATCGGCCTGGTGGTTTTGCATCAGCGACTTCGAGAGCGCGAGCGTGTCGTCGGTCGTCGAATCGCCGAGCACCTGTCCCACCGCGTACACGAGGTCGACGAGCGGGGAATTTTCGGGGTGGAACGCGTCGTAGCGGATGGTCACGTCGCCGTAGACCTTCTGCGACGACGGCCCGCCGTCGCGCGATCCGAGCATGTCGTACGCGCCGCCCAGCATGTACATGAGCGACTCGTGATTCTGCGTGAGGTCCGGGTTCACGAGCGGGCGGAGGTCGGTCAGCATCGACGCCGTGAACGTGTGCGACGTGTCGATGTAGCCGTAGAGGAGCTGGCCGGCCGCGAGCGAGCGATCGAACGTGTCGTACGCGCTCGCCTGCGTCGGCGCGTCCACCGCGAAGAACGGCGCGGGCGGCGCGGTCCCGCTCGACGACACGAACTGCCCGAGCGCGTCGACGTCGGGTAGCCCGTCGCTGTCGTTGTCGACGAACGGCGCGGGGAGCTTGCCGCTCACGTACGGCACCGACGCGAAGCCGCGCGAGTCGCGCCGCACGATGTAGCGCGACGCGCCCGCGCCGAACGCCGGGTCCTCCGCCATCATCACGACGCGGAGCGCCTCGAGGTTCGACCGCGGCCGCGACAGCAGCGTGCGCCCCGTGATCGCGTCCTGCGTGGCGCTGAGCGTCGCGAGCGGCGGGTCGACGGTCGCGGTCCGCAGCTCTTGCTGGAGCGTCGCGACGACTTGATTGAGCTGGGCGTTGGCGGGGCCCGGCACCGGGATGCGCGCGCCGAGCACGTCGTGCGGCGAATTCAAATCGTACGGCGTCGCGTCCGGGCTGAGGAGCGCGAGCGTCGCGTTCGCGAGGTTGCGGAGATCGTCGTACGACATCGACGGGCGCGCCGCGCCGAGGATCGTGCTCACCGGCCGGTACCCGACGCGCGACGCGAGCCGCGCGAACGCCGCCTGCGCGTCCGGATCGGCCTGGATCGCCGCCATGAGCGACGCAAGCGACTCGGTCGAGCGCGGCATCGTCCCGTCGTCGTAGAGCGGGCCGAAGCGGCCGAGCATGTCGGCGAACGCCTTGCCGAGCGAGATTTGATCCGGCGTCTCGTTCGGGACGCCGCACGACTGCGTGTGGTCCGGGTTGCCGGTGTCCTTGACGGGGACGAGCACGTCCGGGATGGTCGCGTCGATCGCCGCGACGAGATCGTCGCGCCGCCGCACGAGCGCGCCGACTCGGGCGAGGGCGTACGCGCGGGCCTGCTGCTGCGCCGCGACGCTCACGGGGTTTCCGTTCGCGTCCACGGCGCCGTCGGTGATGGGCGGGAGCTTCGTCTGGTCGACGTCGGTGGCCCACTGACCGTTCACTTTGTGGCAGACGTTTCGATACGAGTCGCCCGAGAGGTCTCCCGGAAACGCCAGGCTCGCCACGCGGTCGCAAAAAGCGCCGTACGTTTCTTCGCCGATCGTGCCGCGCGGCGGCGTGTTCCGCGTCGTGTCGATGTCGGTGCAGGCGAGCGCCGCGGCGACGGAGAAAGCGAGACCAAGCCGAAGCGACCGCATCGGACGGGATTATATGCTATCGAGTCGCCCGGGTCCGCAGATGGCCACGCAGACCGCGATCATTCTCGCCGCAGGGCTGGGCAAGCGCATGAAGAGCGCGCTGCCCAAGGTCCTTCATCCCGTCGCCGGCCGGCCGCTCCTGCACTATCCGGTGCGCGCGGCCCTCGACGCGGGGTGCGACGACGTCGTCGTCGTGGTGGGGCACGGGCGCGACCTCGTGCAGCAATACTTGCAGAATGCATTCGATTCGCGCGTGCGCACGGTCGTGCAGGAGACGCAGCGGGGGACGGGCGACGCCGCCCGCGTCGGGCTCGCCGCGCTCGGAAAGGACGACGCGACGGTCGTCGTGTTCTACGGCGACGTCCCGCTCATCGAGGCCGCGGACCTCCGGCTCGTGCTCGAGCACCGCAAGGCGAGCCACGGCTCGCTCGCGATCGCGACGTGCAAGGTCGCCGACCCGACCGGCTACGGCCGCATCATCCGCGACGAGCGGCGCGTCGTCGTCGCCATCCGCGAGCAGCGCGATCTCGAGAACGACGACCAGCGCGCCATCCAGGAGATCAACCCGGGCATCTACGTGGCCCAGGTCGCTTGGCTGCGCGAGATGCTCGCGTCGCTCGAGCCGAAGAACGCGCAGGGCGAGCTCTACATGACCGACGTCGTCGAGCGCGCGGCCAAGCGCGGCGAGCACGTGACGGCGATCGACGCGCGCGAGTCGGTCCTCTTCGGCGTGAACGATCGCGTGCAGCTCTTCGAGGCCGAGAAGCGCATGCACCGGCGCATCCGGGCCAAGCACCAGCGCGCGGGCGTCACCGTGCGCGGCGGCGCGCTCATCGACGACTCGGTCGAGATCGAGCCGGACGCGCACGTCGACACGAACGCCGTGCTCCGCGGCGAGACGCGCGTCGGCGCGCGCGCCCACGTCGGCGTCGGCGCGGTCCTCGTCGACGTGGTGGTCGGCGCGGACGCGGTGATCAAGGCGTACAGCGTGCTCGAGAAGTCTCGCGTCGGCGAGCGCGCGAAGGTCGGGCCCTTCTCCCACCTCCGCGAAGGCAGCGAGCTCGCCGAAGAGGTCCACGTGGGCAATTTCGTCGAGACGAAGAAGACGAAGATGGCGAAGGGCGCCAAGGCCAACCACCTCTCGTACCTCGGCGACGGCGTCATCGGCGAGCGCGCCAACATCGGCGCCGGCACGATCTTCTGCAACTACGACGGCGTGAACAAGCACACGACGACGATCGAGAAGGACGCCTTCATCGGCAGCGACTCGCAGCTCGTCGCGCCGGTCACCGTCGGCGAAGGCGCGTACGTCGCGACCGGCTCGACCGTGACGAAGGACGTCCCGAAGGACGCGCTCGCGATCGGGCGCGCGAAGCAGGAGAACAAAGAAGGCTACGCGTCGAAGCTCAAGGCGCGGATGAAAACACGATCGGGTAAGTGACGTTCACGACGCCGCCGGTCGGCGCGGGGAACTCGAGCGCGCCGAACGCGCGCCGGACGCACGCGCCGACGTCCGCGTCGGCCAAGTCCGCGCCCGCGTCGGCGACCGCGCCGACCGTGCCGTCGCGCACGATGACGAACCGCGTCGACACGCGGCCCGCGAGCCCCGGGTTTCGCGCGAGGCCGGCCTCGTAACAGGCTCGAAAGCGGCCGAAGCTCTGGCGCACGACGCGCTGGATGGTCTCCGGCGGAAGCCGGCCCGAGACCTCGATCTCTCCGTCGACGCAGCGGCACGTCATCGCGCGGCTCTCGTGCGCGGCGCCGTTCACGTGGCCGAGCCCGAAGGAGATCCCCGCGAGTCGGCCGGCCTCGCCGCAACCGCACGCGCCGCCGCCCGGGCCTTGGTCCTGCCCGATGCCGACGCCGTCTCCGTGGCCGATGGTGCCCACCGAGCCGAGCCCGACTCCTCCGCCGCCCCCGCCGCCGCCCTCGCCGGTCCCGGTGAGGTCGAGGCCGCTCACGCCGAACGCGTCGCCGACCATGGTTCCCTGGAGCTCCCCCGCCGAGGCGAGCGTCGGGCTCGCCCACGGGGACGCGGCCTCCGCGACGTCGTTCGAGAGGAGACCGATCACGCCGAAGCTCCGCACCTCGTCGAGCGTGAGACGGTCGCTCGCGGGCGCCTTGGACAGCCCGTAGCGCGCGGCGCCGCGCGTGCTCTCGGGTTTGCCCATTCGCCCCTCGTCGCCGTCGGCGCGCTTCCCCGTCCCGCCGGGCACGGGCGAGGCGTCGTCGCCGTGTCCCGCCACGCCGTTGCCGACGGCGTCGCGCGCCGCGCTCGCTTCGTCCGCGCGCGCGACGTACGACCGGAGGAGGTCGACGTCGAGATCGCGCTCCACGGGCGCGCGCCACTGGAGCGCGAGGAGGACGAGCGCGTGCGCGACGGTCGCGGCGAGGACCCACACGAGCGGGCGAAGCTCGGGCCGCGCCCGGCCGACGCGCGGCGCCGCGGAGACGACCGTCGCGCGCAGCGTGAATGCGCCCGCGCGCGCCTCGCTGCGAGCGCCGACGCCGCCCTCGGGGAGCTCGATCTCGCCGCCCGCGACGTAAAACTCCGCGAACGCGACACGCGCCGCCCTCGGCACGTACGACACGCGCAGGAGATCCGCGCCCCAGAACAGCGCGACCTCGACCACCTCCTCGGCGGGCATGTCGTACGGACCGCGCGCCGGCGACAATGTTCCCTCCGAACTTTTTCTCGGGAGCGGTTCCTTCACCCATGAAAGGCGGCAATCATGTGGTCGGATTTCTACGCTGCGGGTGGTTGGGGCATGTATCCGGTGACTCTCTTCGGGTTCTTTCTCGTCGTCGCGAGCGCGCTCTACGCGTTTCGGCGCCGGCCGCAGCACTTGCAGCTCGCGGCCTGGCTCGCGGTGATGACCTTCGTCGCCGGCGTCCTCGGCACGGCCACGGGGATCTGCAACTCCGCCTTCTATTTGCACAAGGTCGAGGCCACGAAGCAGCTCGGGATCTTCGCGCTCGGGATGCAGGAGTCGCTCCACGACGTGATGCTCTCGTGTGTCTTCATGCTCTTCGCCGGGCTCGTGGCGGGCGTCGGCGTCGTGCGTGAGTCGGCGGTGCAAGCGGCGTGATGGACTCCGACGAGGCGCTCTATCGGCGGTGGATCGCGGGCGACCTCGGCGCGTTCGACGAGCTCTACGCCCGCTTCGAGCGACCGCTCTTCGGCTTCGTCCGCGCGTTCATCCGCGACGCGGGCGAGGCCGAGGACGTGCTCCACGAGGCGTTCCTCGCGGTGCTGCGCGAGCGCGCGCGCGACATCCGGAGCTTTCGCGCGTGGATCTACGAGGTGACGCGGCACCTCTGCTTGAACCGCGTGCGCTCGCGCAAGCGCGCCGAGAAGGCGGTGACCGCGATCGAGCCTCCGCCCGCCGAGCCTTCGGCCGACGAGCAGCTCGACGCGCGTCGGCGCGCGGTTCGCCTCGAGAGCGCCGTCGCGCGACTGCCCGTCGCCCTCGCCGAGGTCTACCGCCTGCGCGCGTCGGGCATGTCGTACGACGAGGTCGCCGCCGTGCTCGGCGTGCCCGTCGGCACCGTGAAATCGCGCATGCACGAGATGGTGTCGCGTCTGAAAGAAGAGGTCGGTCGATGAGCTGCGACGAGATCGAGCGCGAGCTCGTGGGTTATCACTTCGGCACGCTCGACGAGGAGACGCGCGCGCGTGTCGAAGAGCACATGGTCGGGTGCGCCGCGTGCGTGCGCGCGTTCGTCGAGATCAAGCGCGCCGTGGAGACGAGCGAGGACGCGCCCGCGCCGTCGCCCGCCGCGCGCGCGAAGCTCCGCCGCGCGGTCGCTCGAGAGATCGCGCCGCGCGCGTGGTGGGAGCGGCCGCTCGCCGTGGCGCTCGCCGCGTCGGTCGTGATGCTCGCCGGCGCGACGATGCACGCGCTCACGTCGACCGACGGATCGCCGCCTTACGAGCTACGCGCCGACGTTCACCGATAGGGACCGCCGCCGCCCGGAGCCGAGGCGCTCGACGGAGGCTCGAGCGTCTTCAGCGCCGCCGCGACGCGGGCGTCGAGCGCCACCTTGTCGATGCCCGACTCCACGAGGGCTTCCATCAGCGCGAAGACGACGACTTGCAGGCGCGCGATCTCGTACGCGTGGGCCGTGCCGACGTCGCACAAGTTGCGGACGCGCGCGCAGAGCTCCGCGTTCGTCTGCTCCGTCCGCTGGGCCGCCGTGATGAGGTCGT
>Ga0335082_10003243_pt1 | contig 17692 bp, 14 predicted proteins | sample Lox_Sample_41_FD_206718 | JGI IMG/M metagenome (GOLD analysis project Ga0335082, IMG submission 206718) | Soil microbial communities from Loxahatchee National Wildlife Refuge, Florida, United States - Lox_Sample_4.1 | ecosystem: Environmental > Terrestrial > Soil > Wetlands | place: USA... | reverse complement strand
GCACGCGAAATGTGCAACATTTTGCACATTTGTGGGCGAAAACTCTTTCGCGGCAGCGTCCGTAACCCTCTCGCCACTGGTAGTTCTGACAGGTCTGGTCAAACCCGGATTGCCGGCAAACGCTGATCGGCAGCGGTCCCCGCCGCAGCTTCCGACCTGACAACTCTGACAGTAGCCATGCTCAGGGCTCACCCTTACCCTGACCCAGTTGCGCTGCCTTCTTCGTTCCCACGCAATAGGAAGAACCGGCGAGACTGACAGGGAGGACAGAATGCGATCCTCATTCCTCACCATACTGAGACAAGCAATCGCGCTGCTGCTCGTCTATGCATTGCCCGTGGTCACCTGTCCAATGGGAGCGACCGCCAGCCCGCATGGGCAGGGGCAATCGACGAATGCTTCGGCGGAACCGAAGATCCCGAACGATCACCTGGACTCGCTGGTGGCTCCGATCGCGTTGTATCCCGATCCCCTGCTGGCCCAGATCCTGGTCGCTTCCACATATCCGCTGGAAGTCATCCAGCTCCAGCAGTGGCTGGACCGCAACAAGGGCTTGAAAGACAAAGCCCTGGCGGACGCCGTGCAGAAACAGAGTTGGGACGCCAGCGTCCAGGCGTTAGCTCCGCTCCCCGACGTGGTCAAGATCCTGTCGGAGAACATCAAGTGGACTACCGACCTGGGGAACGCTTTCCTGGCGCAGCAAGAGGACACCATGTCCGCCGTGCAGCGCATGCGCATGAAGGCCAAGAACAAAGGCCAGCTCAAGACCACCCAGCAGCAAAAGGTGGAGACCAAACAGGTCGAAGGCCAGACGATCGTGGTGATCGAGCCCTCGAGCCCCGAGGTGATCTACGTGCCGAGCTATGACCCGGTCGTGGTCTATGGCTCGCCGGTCTATCCGTATCCGCCCATGTACTACCCGCCCGGCTACTACGCGGCCGGCATGGCGCTGTCGTTCGGAGTCGGGCTGGCGCTGGGCGCAGCCTGGGGCGGTGGAGGCTGGGGCTGGGGATGTGGATGGGGGGGCGGCAACAACGTCTACGTCAACCACAACAACAACTTCGTCAATAACAGCAACCGTCAGAACATCAACAACGGCAATCGCGCCTCGACGAAGCCCGCCAACGGCCGCAGCAACTGGCAGCACAATCCGCAGCATCGCGGGGGCGCTCCCTACGGAAACCGTGAGACCGCGGGCAAGTTCGGCGGCACCTCGCGCGGAGACTCGGTAGCCAATCGGCAGGCCAACGCCCGCCAGAACGTGGGACGCGACATGCAACAAGGCGGCTTCCGAAACACCGGCGCAGGCACCATGGACCGCGGTGCCGGCGGATTCGGGGGCGGCGGTGACCGGGTCGGCAGCCGCGACGTTTCGCGCGGCTCCGGCAACGGCGCCTTTGGCGGCGCATCCAGCGGAATGAGCGGCCGCAGCGCTCAGGCGAGTCAATCCCGCGGCGCATCCAGCATGGGTTCGCGCGGTGGCGGCGGGTATAGCGGTGGTGGCAGCCGAGGTGGCGGAAGCAGGGGCGGCGGCGGCGGACGGCGCCGCTAGAGTAAGAGATCGAACGAGGAGAGATGCGATGAAATCGAACTGTTGGATGACGAAGATGATCCTTACCGCCGCTGCGATCCTCTGTGTGTTTGGAGTTGCCATCACGGCCGCGGCACAGACCAAGCCCCCTGCGTTTGCTGCACAGCAGGGATTCGACACGGCGCAAGCCGCTGCCGACGCCTTGATCCAGGCGGCCGGTAGCTTCGATGTGCCGGCGCTGGAAGGCATCCTGGGGACGGACGGCAAGGACCTGGTTGCCTCGGAAGACAAGGTTCAGGACAAGAGCCGGGCGGCAGCCTTTGCTGCGAAAGCTCAAGAGAAGAAGACGGTCGCGATCTCGGCTAAGAATCCGAGGCTGGCTGTGCTGGCGGTGGGTCTGGAGCAATATCCGCTCCCCATCCCAATCGTGCAGCGCAACGGCAAATGGTATTTCGACACGAAACAAGGGCGCGAGGTGATCCTGCTGCGCCGCATCGGGGCTAATGAGCTCGATGCCATCACCATCTGCCGAGGCTACGTGGACGCGCAGCGCGAGTACGCCTCGACCATCCACGACGATTCAGGGGCGTATCAGTACGCGCAGCGGATCATCAGCACGCAGGGAAAACAGGACGGGCTGGTGTGGCGCAATCCCGATGGCAGCCTGGGTGGCCCGGTGAGCGAGGGGATTGCGAAGGCCATCCAGCAAGGCTACAGCAGCAAGGCCGAGCCCTATCATGGCTACTTCTTTAAGATCCTGAAGGGGCAAGGTCCGGCGGCACCCCTGGGGCAGCTTGATTTTCTGGTAAAGGACGCGATGATCGGTGGGTTCGCGCTGGTGGCAGCGCCCGCCGAGTACCGGGTCACGGGCGTAAAGACATTCATCGTAAGCCACGACGGGACCGTGTATCAGAAGGACCTTGGGCCCAACACGCTCCAGGCCTTCAAGAGCATGGAGCGCTACAATCCGGACAAGACCTGGAGCCGCACCAAGGATGAGTGGCCGGATGAGCAGGTGACCCCCGTTCTGGAGGAAGCCAAGCAATAACCGGCAAGCACCACCAGAGCCCGGGACGGCCGTGCCGTCCCGGGTTTTTTGCGTCCGGATGGAAGGGGTCGGATCTCAGCGGGTGCTCGGTGGCGGCGCCGTCTTGCGGCTGAGGATGGGCAGCTGTCTCTCTTTGCCCACCTTGTCGACGAAGGTGAGGGTCTTGGGGCCGACCATGACGGGAGCATCCCGGCCCAGCGAATACTCGACGTCGGCAGCGCCCGGACGCTGGGTATACAGGACCACGTAGTCGGTCCGGTCGACCCGCACGGTGATATCGAAGCGTAAGCCCGAGGTCGCGGGCTCGCCCGCGGTTGCAACGTGGGGTCTTACCGCCATCACGGTTCCCACCGTCCATTTGGTCGCGGGCACCTGCGAGCACAATGGGAGCGCGATGACAAGCATCAGTGAGGCGAACAGTAGTCTTCGCATTCCTCCTCCAGTCATTTTGTTCTGCCACCCCCGGCGATGCGCAGCGGCTCCTCCCGCTCGGCCGGTTGCGGCCCGGCAAGATAGAGCTGGTTCCGGGTCTGGGAGTCGATGCTGCGCAGGTGCAGGTCTCGTTGGGGAAAGGGGATCTCGATCCCGGCATCGGCGAGGGCCTTGGCCACCGCCACAGAAATATCGCTCTTGAGCTGGAACCAGGCATCCTGCGTGGACCAGAAGCGCAGCTCGAAATTCAACGCGCTTTCGCCGAATCCGAGGAAGTACGCCTCCGGCCTGGGCTGGCGAAGGACCCGGGGATTGATCTCCGCGACGGAGACCAGCAGCTTCAGCACCGGCACGGGATCGGTCCCGTAGGCCACGCCCACCGGCACGTCCACCCGGCGTCTGGAGTTGGAGAGAGTCCAATTCGTGACCTTGTTCGAGATGAGTTCGTTGTTAGGCACGATGACTTCCGCATCGTCGAAGGTGTGGATGGTGCTGGAGCGGACGCCGATGCGTCGGACCGACCCGACCACGCCGGCGATCTCCACCACGTCACCGACGCGGATCGGGCGCTCGAACAGCAGGATCAATCCAGAAACAAAATTGCTGACTGTCGTCTGCAAGCCAAAGCCGACGCCGACGCCCAGCGCGCCCGTGATCAGAGTGAACTTGTTGAGTTCCACGCCCAGCTCGGAAACCGCCATCACGCATACGAACACCATGAGCAAGTAATAAACGATGGTGGAGATGGCGCTGGGCAGTCCGCGAGACAAGCGCATCTTGGAGAGAACCAGCTCCCGGACGACGAACGTGAATATGTTGGCCAGCAGATAGCCGGCCAGCAATACGACGAGCGAAGTCAATACATCGCCGACGATCAGCTGCGCCTTGCCGAAACCGATGGGGTATTTCAGAGCGCTGGCGATGGCGTCGGCGACCGACTCGCGGATCGCGAACAGGTAGAGCACTCCATGCATCCAGAGGACGATGCCCAGCACCCTGAGAACGACGCGACCCCAGCGTTCCAGACCCTCCCGGTGCTTGCCCAGCGTCACAGCCCAGGTTTGCAAGCTCAGGACCAGCATGAGTGTCAGGACGCGGACGAGTCCGTAAAGGAGGACGCCGGAGAAGGCGCCCAGCAGAGTCGCCACGCCCACCAGCTGAGAGAGCGAAACATATCCCAGCACGTTCGCGACCAGGGAGATCGCGAGCAGGACAAGGCCGAGACGTATTCCGGCCAGCGTGATGCGCGTCTTGCGATCGGCAGCCTGCCATTCGTGCAGGACCGAAGGGCGGGTGAGCCAGGCAAAAGCCAGCAGGGCCGCAAAGACGATGCCTGCCAGCAACCCTCGTCGCAAGATCGGCGACAGCTGCACCAGCAAGTAGACGCCTTGCAGAAGGCTGAAAGAGGCAAGGGCATAGAGCAGCGGCAGCCATCGAGGGTGAAGCAAGAGTGGGGTCAGGCGCACCATCTGGACGGTATAGAGCAGGTAAACGATAAACACGATGCCCGAGGGTGCGGCGATCGTCTGTCCTATGGTCCCGAGCAGCGCGACCAGCAGGGCCACCGAGTAAGGGCGGGCAAGGATCTGCGAAGCCTCGGGAGGAACGTCGGGAAGCCTGCCGAGGCCCAGGTCGCGTTTGAACTTGAGAGCCAGAAGGAGAGTGGCCAGATAAAGCAGGACAATCGCGATCGTCCGCAGGGTCTTTGCGCTTAGGAATTCTCCCGCCCCCATGAAACTCCGGTCGGCGGACCGGTGAGCGATAGCGGTGAGGGAATCGTCGACCGCACGCAGTTCGCGGGCCGCCCAAAGGGGCTGACTGTCGCGTTCGAAGAAGTGGCCGCGGAAGGAGTCTCGAGCCTCGCTCAGTTTGGCGATCGCCTGGGCGATCTGCTGGTCCTGCTGGGAGGCCTGGGTTTGGAGATTCAGGACGCGATTCAGCTCGACCTGGGTCTGGGCACGGCTTTCTCCGATGTCATGCAAGGCCTGGGTGACGCGACGCACGACCGCCTCGATGCCCTTGCGATCCCTGATCTGGTCGAGAGTGGCCTGCCACTGGATCCTCCCCGCGTCCAAGAGCTGCATCTGCTCCTGCAATTTCGCGGCGCGGGTGCCCAGCAGCTTCCGATAGGACACATACTGCTCGCCCAGAGTGCGCCAGAACCGGTCCTCCTCCTGCAATTCGAGGGGATTCGGGGTGCTCGCCAGGAAGAGCTCCAATTGCCGGGCGCGTTCGCTGATCTCCGCCGATCGGACCTGCATCGAGGCATTGGCGGCCAGCTGTTCGGGAGATGGCGCCAGCACCTTTGCGACATCACGCAGCAGGCCGTCGAGTTGGTCGGCGCGATCGGCGATATCGGGGAGCGGGATGGGTTGGTCGGGCGCGGGAGTGGGCGCCGGCGCGGCGGCCGCGGGCTGCGGTGGCGGGGCGGATGTCGCAGGCGGATTCAGCACCTTCTTGGCGGCCGTCTGCGCCTGGCTGGTGGGCAGGGCCAGGGCAAGAAGGAGCGCAGCCAAGAGCCCAAACCCTCGGGTCAGCAGATGTGTCGCACGCAAACGCTCGCACGCCGGCCTGGAACTGCTCATTGACTCACCTCGGCGCTGCACCGGTCCGATCCCTGCGGCTCCCGGCTGCTCAGTAATGTTCCGGGATCCAGCGATAGTTCCAAGGCGGCTCTTTGTAGCCTTTCGGCTTCTGGCGCTTGGGAAGCTCCGGCGGATCGTAAGGGATCGGCTTCCAGGGCACGACGCTCAACAGGTGCGAGATGCAGTTCAGCCGCGCGCGTTTCTTGTCGTCGGTGCGTACGACGTACCAGGGCGATTGCGGAGTATCGGTGGCGGCGAACATGGCATCGCGCGCGCGCGAATAGTCGTACCACAGGCGATGCGACTCCAGGTCCATGGGGCTCAGCTTCCACTGCCGCATGGGGTCCTCGATGCGCTGCAGGAAACGCCGGTGCTGCTCCTTCTCGCTGACCTCGAACCAGTACTTGATGAGGATGATCTTGTTGGCCAGCAGTGCGGCTTCGAAGCTGGGACAATTCCGCAGGAAGCCGGAGTATTCTTCCTCGGTGCAGAATCCCATCACATGCTCCACCAGCGCCCGGTTGTACCAGCTGCGGTCGAACAGGATGACCTCGCCCGCCGCCGGCAGGTGGGCCACGTAGCGCTGCACGTACATCTGGGACTTCTCCCGCTCCGACGGAGCCGGCAGGGCGACATGACGGAACACCCGGGGGCTCACGCGCTCCGTGATGCGGTGAATGACGCCTCCCTTGCCCGCGGCATCCCGCCCCTCGAAGACGACCACGATCTTCGCGCCGGCCGTCTTCACCCACTCCTGCATCTGGACCAGCTTGGTCTGAAGCTTGAGCAACTGGCGTTCATAATCTTTCGTGGTCAGCTTGGTGATGACCTTGGACGGGATCGCGACTGCGGCCGAGGTTCTCATCTCTGTTTACCTCCTATCCGGCGAGGGACGGGTCTCGGGGGGAGAACGGCCTCTCCAGCCCTCCATTCAACGGTAGCCTTGCCGGCGGGGTAACTGTCAGTTCTGACAGTCCTAGTTAGTGACTGTCAGTTTTGACAGACACAGCAACTCCGCGGATGGGAAAGAATCCCCTGCGAGGAGTTGCCCATGCGCCCGTTCATTCGCACTCACTTCCTCGCGGTCATTTCTCTGCTCGTTTTCAGCGTCTTAGTCGCTAGTGGATGTGGAGAGAAAAAGGCCGCTGCCCCCCCACCCCCTCCCGATGTGCAGGTCGTGACCGCCGAGCAGAAGGATGTCCCGGTCTACTCCGAATGGGTGACCACTCTCGATGGCTACATCAATGCGCAGATCCGTCCCCAAGTGACCGGCTACCTGCTCCAGCGGACTTACGAGGAGGGCAGGATCGTTCACAAGGGCGAAGTCTTGTTCGTCCTCGACGCGCGCCCATTCCAGGCGGCCCTGGAGCAGGCCCAGGCACAACAGGCCGAGGCCGAGGCGCGGCTGTCCAAGACCAGGCTTGACGTGGAGCGAGACACCCCCCTGGCCAAGGAAATGGCGATCCCGCAAAGGGAGCTGGATAACGATATCCAGGCCAGGGCCGCGGCCCAGGCCACCGTCGATGCCGCCAAGGCACAGGTCGAGCAAGCCAAGTTGAATCTTGGCTTCACCAAGGTGCGCTCCTTGGTCGATGGTGTTGCTGGCTTGGCGCAGGGCCAGGTCGGTGACCTGGTCGGACCGAATACGGTGCTCACCTCAGTGTCGCAGGTGGATCCAATCAAGGCCTTCCTCTCGGTCAGTGAGCAGGAGTACCTCACGGCCGCCGAAAAGATCAACGCCATTTCCCTGGGGAAGCAATCCATCAAGGAGAACGACAAGGTTCTCGAACTGGTGCTGGGAGACGGCACAACCTTCGCGCAGAAGGGCTGGTGGGTCCTGGCCGATCGGCAGGTGGACGCCAGGACTGGGACGGTCCGCATGGCGGGCGCCTTCCAGAATCCGGGGAACATCCTGCGCCCGGGACAATTCGGCCGCCTGCGGACGGTGACCTCGGTGGCCAGGGGCGCGGTGCTGCTGCCGCAGCGGGTCGTCACCGAGATCCAGGGCAGCTACCAGGTGGCGGTCGTAGGCCCGGACAGGAAGGTTGCCATACGTCCGGTGAAGGTCGGTGACCGGGTCGGCTCGCTGTGGATCATCACCGAGGGGCTCAAGCCGGGAGAGCAAGTGATCGCCGAAGGGATCCAGAAGGTGAAAGCCGGGATGCTGGTCAATCCCAAGCCGTTCAGTGCAGCGGCGGAAGGGTTATGAGCCATGGCGAAATTTTTTATCAATCGACCGATCGTCGCCATGGTGATCGCGATCCTGATGGTGATCGCCGGCGTGGTGGCCATGGTGAGCCTGCCCACGGCCCAATTCCCCAACATCACTCCGCCTGAGATCCAGGTCAAGGCGACGTACACGGGCGCCGATGCCGAGACCATCGAGCAGTCGGTGGCAACGCCCATCGAGCAGCAGATGAGCGGCGTGGACAACATGCAATATATGTTCTCCACCAATGCGAACAACGGGTCGATGACGCTGACCGTCAACTTCGACGTCAAGACCGACCCCAGCACCGACCAGATCCTGTCGCAGATGCGGACCAACCAGGCCAACTCCCAGCTGCCGAGTGATGTCATCAACGCCGGCGTGACGGTACAGAAGTCCACCATGGCGCCCCTGATGCTGATCACGCTGTACTCGCCCAAGGGCTCCTACGACAACGTGTTTCTTGCCAACTACTCCTACATCAACCTGAATGACCAGTTGACGCGCGTGCCGGGCATCGCCAGCGTGACCGTGTTCGGCGCCGGGCAGTACGCCATGCGCGTGTGGGTCAAGCCGGACCAACTGGCCAAGCTCGGGGTCACCGTGCCCGAGATCGTGAAGGCCATCCAGACACAGAACACCGTGAACCCCGCCGGGCAGATCGGCGGCGAGCCGGTACCACCCGGTCAGGAGTTCACCTACGCCGTGCGAGCCCAGGGACGTCTGCCCTCGGCCGAAGAGTTCGGAGAGATCGTGGTGCGCGCCAACCCCGACGGCTCCATCCTGCGCCTGAAGCATGTGGCGCGGCTTGAACTGGGAGCGCAGACCTACAACATGGTCGGGCGCCTGAACGGGAAGCCTGCGGCGGTGGTCGGGGTCTACCAGTTGCCCGGCTCCAATGCGGTCAAAGCCGCGGCCGGCGTGCGCAAGCTCATGGAGGAAATGAAGACGCGTTTTCCCCAGGATCTCGAATACGACATCGCCCTGGACACCACCGAGGCGGTGACCGAAGGCATCAAGGAGATCCGGTCCACGCTGTTCGAAGCCATCATCCTGGTCATCTTGGTGGTCTACATCTTCCTGCAAGGCTGGCGCGCCACCCTGATCCCCTTGCTGGCAGTTCCCGTATCTCTGGTCGGAACATTCATCGTGTTTCCGATGTTGGGATTTTCCATCAACACCCTTTCTCTGTTCGGACTTGTATTAGCGATCGGACTGGTGGTGGACGATGCCATCGTGGTGGTGGAGGCGGTCGAGCACCATATTGAGCATGGCCTCCCACCGAAGGAAGCCGCGCTCAAGGCGATGGAAGAAGTCTCGGGCCCCGTGATCGCCATCGCCCTGATCCTGGCCGCGGTGTTCGTACCCACGGCATTCATTCCCGGCATCACCGGACGCCTGTACCAGCAGTTCGCCATCACCATCGCAGTCTCCGTCATCTTCTCGGCGTTCAATGCGCTCACCCTGAGTCCCGCGCTCTCGGCGCTGTTGCTGAAGCCGAGAAAAGAGACACGAGGTCCGCTGGGCGCGTTCTTCCGTTGGTTCAACCGGGTGTTCGGCCGCGGCACCGACGGATACGTGAGCGCCTGCGGGGCGTTGATCCATAAAGCCGGCCTCAGCATGATCCTGCTGGCGGGAGTGGCGGTGCTGGCAGGCTTCTTCGGGTCCCGCCTGCCATCAAGCTTCCTGCCCGATGAAGACCAGGGATACGTCTTCGTGGCGCTGCAGTTGCCCGATGCCGCCTCGCTCCAGCGCAGCGACGTCGTCGCCAAGAAGGTGGAAGAGATCATCCAGAAGACCCCCGGGGTGAAGTCGGTCACCACGGTCAACGGATACAGCATGCTGAGCGGCGTGCAGAACACTTACAGCTCGTTCTTCTGGGTGACGTTGAAGGAATGGGGTGAGCGGAAGGAGCCGGAAGAACAGTACGAAGCCATCAAGGCCCATCTCAACAAGGAACTCACGCAGATCACCGAGGGAATCACGTTCGCCTTCCCTCCGCCGGCCATCCCCGGCGTTGGGGCGGCAGGCGGCTTCACCTTCATTCTCGAGGATCGTTCCGGTAAGGACATCCAGTTCCTTTCCACCAACGTGATGAAGTTCATCGAAGCGGCCCGCAAGAGGCCGGAGATCTCGGGACTGACCACCACCTTTCTTCCCCGCGTCCCCCAGGTCTACGTGGATGTGGACCGGGCCAAGGTCATCAAGCAGGGCGTGCCTCTTTCGGATGTCTACAAGACGATGCAGACCTTTATGGGAGGCCTGCTGGTCAACTACTTCAACCGTTTCGGACGGCAATGGCAGGTGTACATCCAGGCGGACGGGGATTACCGCACGCGGGCCGAGAACGTGGGCCAGTTCTACGTCATGAACGACGCCGCCCAGGCGGTGCCGCTGGCCACGCTGGCGCGGCTCGAGCCCCGCGCCGGCCCCGAGTTCACCATGCGTTACAACATGTATCGCGCGGCCCAGCTGAACGGCAATGCCGCGCCGGGATATAGCTCCGCCCAGGCGATGAAAGCGCTGGAGGAAGTCTTCCGGCAAACCATGTCCACCGACATGGGATACGACTACATGGGCATGTCGTTCCAGGAGAAGCAGGCGATGGAGGGCGTTCCTCCCGCCGTGATCTTCGGCATGTCGCTGCTGTTCGTGTTCCTGATCCTGGCGGCGCAGTACGAGAGCTGGTCGCTCCCGTTCAGCGTGCTGCTGGGAACGCCGATCGCGGTGTTCGGAGCGTTCTTCACGCTGTGGGCGCGCGGCCTGGAGAGCAACGTGTACGCGCAGATCGGGCTGGTGATGCTGATCGGGCTGTCGGCGAAGAATGCCATCCTGATCGTCGAATTCGCCAAGATGGAGCTTGATAGCGGCAAGTCAGTCTTTGATGCCGCCATCTCGGGGGCGCGCTTGCGCTTGCGTCCCATCCTGATGACGGCATTCGCGTTCATCCTGGGATGCGTGCCCTTGTGGACCGCGTCCGGCGCCGGCGCCATCTCGCGCCGTGTGCTGGGCACCGCGGTCATCGGAGGGATGGTGGCCGCCTCCATCATCGCCATCTTCCTGATCCCAGTCAGCTTCGACGTGGTCGAACGCCTGGCGCACAAAGAGAAGAAACAGCCGGCCGCGGAACTGGCGGCGGTGCACGGAGACGACTGATGAGACACCTAGGGTACTTGCTGGTGACGATGCTGCTCGTCCTCCTGACCGGGTGCACGGTGGGACCCAATTACAAGCGTCCCACCGCCGCGGTTCCGGATCGCTACCGGGGGCTCACCGCCGAGGAAGCCGCGAAAGCAGAAGCCGCTTCCTTCGGCAACGAGAAGTGGTGGCAGGTCTTCCAGGACAAGGAACTCCAGGGGCTGGTCCGCACGGCCCTGGAGCACAACTACGACGTACGCATCGCAGCCACGCGCATCTTGCAAGCGCAGGCGGTGCTGGGGATCACGCGGGCCGATCAGTTTCCGAGCGTCTCGGCCACGGTCGGAGCCGATAACCAGCGGATCCCCGAGAGCAAGCTATCTCCGCCGCTCTATACCAGCACGAACCACGTCAGCCTGGCGATGTTCTGGGAGCTGGATTTCTGGGGCAAGTTCCGCCGTGCGACCGAGGCGGCACGCGCCGACCTGCTGGCGACCGAGTGGGGCAAACGGGCCGTGCTCACTACGCTGGTCTCGAACGTAGCCGGCGCCTACTTCCAACTGCGCGAGCTGGACCTGCAGTTGGACATCGCCAAGCGGACACTGGGAACCCGGCAGGAGTCGCTGCGACTGGTCAACATCCGGGCCAAAGGGGGAGTGGTCTCGATGCTGGATGTGCGGCAGTCGGAGCAGCTGGTGTACGGCGCAGCCGCGGCCATCCCTGACCTGGAACGACAGATCGAGCAGCAGGAAAACTTCATCAGCATCCTGCTGGGGCAGAACCCCGGGCCGGTCCCACGCGGTGAACCTCTGACCGCCATCCACTTTCTGCCCTCGGTTCCCGCCGGGCTACCATCCGCGCTGCTCGAGCGGCGCCCGGATATCCAGGTCGCGGAGCAAGGAGTAGTGGCGGCGAACGCGCGGATCGGGGTCGCCAAGGCCTCCTACTTCCCTTCGATCTCCCTGACCGGAGTGGGAGGCTACCAGAGTTCCGCGCTCCTGGGCCTGTTCTCCGGACCGGCGGCGCTGTGGAGCCTGGCAGCGAACGCGGTGCAGCCGATCTTCCAAGGCGGGCGGCTTCGTTCCAACGTCCGATTGACGGAGGCGCGCCAGCAGGAAGCCGCGCTCGTCTATCAGGCGACCATCCAGCAGTCCTTCCGTGAAGTATCGGATTCCCTGGTCGCCTATCAGAAGAACCAGGAGTTCCGGAAGCAGCAGGAGCTGCTGACGGGGTCGGCCGCGGATGCTACGCGTCTTTCCAACATGCGTTATGAAGGCGGCACCACCAGCTACCTCGAGGTGCTGGACAGCGACACCCGCTATTTCGAGGCGCAGAACACGCTGGCCAAGGCGCAGCTGAACGAATTGCTGGCCGTCGTGCAACTCTATCGCGCGCTGGGAGGAGGCTGGGAGCAGCAGTAGGCCGCTAGGGTGCGGCCTGGGCGGCTTGGGCCATGGCCAGCTCGGCCGCCGGCACGCTGGAGTAGAAGCTAAAGAACTGGTCCACGCGGGTCAGTTGGAAGACGTTCTTCACCCGATCGCTGACCCCGACCAGCGCCAACCGCCGCCCATCCTTCTGACGCGATACATACGCCCCCAGGATCGAACCGAGGCCGGCGGAGTCCAGGTACGGCACCTGCGAAAGATCCAGGATCAGGCCCGTGGACTTATCCGAACGCACCGCCTGCTGAAACTCGAAGAGAGTGGCGATGGTGAGTGGCCCGTTCAGCTGGATGATGCGGTGACCATCGTGGGCGCCCATGGACAGGTGCAGTTGTAATTGCGCTTCCGGCATGGAAGCGTAATTGTAGTCGGGCCTTCCGGCACAGAGTGTTAATGGAATATGAATTCCCTGCCGACCAGCGATTTGGTATATAACCCTTGAAGAATCAACATTTATGGCATTTTTCCATCATCTGGGAACAGGCGGCGTACCCGGAATGATCGAGTTCGCCGACTTGCCGGCCCTCTGGCGTGCGGTGGGGAGGGTCAACGAGCAGAACGACGTCCTGAAGGCGGCCATCGCCTTTGTGGTGGTGGCCCTGGTGGTGGCTCGGGCGGCGCCCAATGCTCGCGCGTCGGTGCGCACGGCTCTCCGCTTGTTTTTCCTTGCCGTGCTCCTGCTGCTTGGAAGCGCGGTCCTGGACGTTCTGGAGTTGGCCAGGCTGACGCGGGTCTTCTACTGGCTGGGACTGGGGATCGGCGGGATCGCGATCGTGGATCTCACCGGCCTGTTCGTGTTCGATGTCCTGTTCCGGATCACCCGGTTGTCGGTACCGCGGATCCTGCGGGACCTGCTGGTAGGCGTCGCATATGTCGTGGTCCTGCTCAGCCTGCTGTCGCGGGCGGGCGTCGGCATCGGGCAGCTCATCACCACCTCCGCCATCCTCACTGCCGTGATCGGCCTGTCGATGCAGGACACGCTGGGCAACATCATGGCCGGCATGGCCCTGCAACTGGAGAAGACAATCGCGGTGGGCGATTGGGTCAAGATCGACCAGACGGTCGGCCGGGTCACGGAGATCCGCTGGCGGCATACCTCGATCGAGACGCGCAACTGGGACACCGTCATCGTCCCCAACAGCCAGCTCATCAAGAGCCAGGTCACCATCATGGGGCGACGCGCGTCACAGCCGCTGCAACACCGGCAGTGGGTCTACTTCAACGTCGACTTCCGGTACTCACCCACGCAGGTGATCCACGCCGTGACCGAGGCCCTGACCGGCGAGCCGATCGAGAATGTCTCCAGTGACCCGAAGCCGAACTGCATCCTTTTCGACATCAAGGAAAGCTTCTGCTACTACGCGGTGCGCTATTGGCTGACCAACCTGGCGGTGGACGACCCCACGGATTCGCGCATGCGGACCATCGTCTATTTCGCGCTCAAGCGGGCCGGCATCCCCATGTCCATCCCCGCCCACAAGCTGTTCATGACCGAGGAATCGGAAGCCACCCAGGAGGTCTCTCGACAGAAGGAGGCAGTCCACCGGATGGAGTCGCTGGCCAACGTCGAGCTCTTCGACATGCTCTCCATCGATGAACGCAGGACGCTGGCGGAACGCCTCCATTTCGCCCCATTCACCGCCGGTGAAGTGATCACCCGCCAGGGCGCCGAAGCCCATTGGCTGTACATCCTCACCAAGGGCGCTGCCGAAGTGGTGGTCGCGGAGGATGATATCCGGGTGCCGCTGAATACCTTGAAGGCCGGCGATTTCTTCGGGGAGATGTCGTTGATGACCGGGGCCAAACGCTCGGCCACGGTAACGGCGGTGGAAGATACACATTGCTACCGGCTGGACAAGGCGGGTTTCCAGGACATCATCCAGCGCCGGCCGGAGATCGCGGCACACATCTCAGAGATCATGGCGGCGCGGCTGGTCGGCCTGGAAGCGGGCCGCACTCACTTGGCCGAGGAAGTCCGCAAGAAGAAGATGCGCGAACTGCAAGGTGACATCCTGTCGCGGATCCTGAGTTTCTTCGGGATCGAGCGAGAGGCCAAGTCGCAAAGCGTCTGACCGCGCTTCCCGATCTACATGCGCGCGGCGTTGATGTTGGGTGTGCTGCGCCGTCGAGCCGTGGCATCCACACGCTTGTGACCGATCATGAGCGCTTCCAAGGCAACATCGATCACCAACGCCAATTCGCCGGCCGACTGCAGGTCGCGGCCCTCGCTGACCGCGCGCCGTCCTTCCTCAGCATTGAACCAGGTGGGCTCGCGGTGCTCTTCCTCGGGGAAGCCGGTGCGCAGTACTTCCAGCAGGTAGGCCTCGATAAACACGAGGTCCTGGTCAGGATCCCCTCGCGTATACCGGAAAATATGGAAGGCACGTGGCTCGATGAGCCCGAGAGCGCCAGCTTCCTCCCACGCCTCGCGGGCGGCAGCTTCGCGATTGGAAAGGGATTCCTCGATGCGGCCCTTGGGAAAGATCCAGCGGCCGCTGGAGGTTCTCACCAGCAGGAACTCGATCCCGGACCGCCGGCGCCGGTAGCACACCGCAGCCACCTGGACCGGCACCGGGATCACGGACACCCGGCTCCTGGCCCCGCCATTCCTGCGTAAGGGCACGTTCACGCCTCCCAGTACTTCTGGTCTTTTAAGAAGTGCTTCTCATTCCACGTGTTCAAGGCCGTCCAGATGAACAGGCGCATCATCTTGAGATGCCCCATCTTGGTGAAACGCCGGTTGGTGGTGTAGGCGCCGCCTGGGACGATGGCAAACCGGCCGGTGGAGACCTTCTTGCTCAGCAGGTAGTCCTCGGCGAACAGGGCCTGTTCGTGAAAGCCGCCCAGCTCCCAGAAGCGTGTCCGGTCGAACAGCATGAACATGCCGGTGCTGAAAGGGCTGATGAACTGCGAGAACCACTGCGAGATGTTGTTCCCGAGGTATAGCGTCTGGTCCATCGCGTTTCCGCCCTCGCACCAGATATTGGTGGTGATGCAGTGCAACTGCTGGTCGCGCATGCGCTCGACGGCGCGAGCGATGAGGGTGTCGTCGTGGAACTCCATGTCGGCGTCGATGAAGAGGACGTAGGGACCATCCGCCAGGCGTGCGCCGGCATTGCGACCCACCGATGGCAGTCCCCCGGGGATGACCTCGACATCGAGGCGATCACGGAAGCTCAGCGCCAGGTCCTGGGTGCCGTCGGTCGAGCCCGCGTCAGCAACGAATACTTTCGTCTTCCGGTTCTGCAAATAGGTCTGCTTCGTCAGCGAAGTCAACAGCTTCGGCAGCAAGCGCACCTCGTTCTTGGCTGGGATCACGATCGTCAGTTCCGGCATAGCAATGGATCTGCACTCCTTCCTCAGCGACGGTGATATACGTCGGCGGCAGTCCGACCCACGAGCCCGAGTTGTAGTAGTGGACGCCGTCGCGTTCCTGTTCCATGGCGGCGTGGGTGTGTCCGCAGAAGATGCGGTCCACGCCCTTGCGCCTGGCATACTCCAGCGCCCCGTTCGACACCTTCGAGGACATCCGCAGCCAGCGGGTGTTCAGCCGATCCAGGAAGCGGCTGAAGCCTTTCTTGCCCGGATCCAGCTTCTGCAATTGCAAGTACAACAGCCCCCCGAACTGGCTGAGGGTGAGATTGCTGACGGTGAACTGGTCGAACTGGTGCCCGTGGATGGCCAGGTGCCGCAAGCCGGCATAAGTCCATGCATACTCCTGGTACACCCGGACCCCGACCAGGTGCGACATGAGCGTCGAGAGCCCCTGGTCATGGTTCCCTTCGACCCACACGACTTCGATATTGCGCTTGGGATTGGAGAGCTTCCGGATCTGCGAGAGGAAGCGCCAGTGATCCTTCTTAAGGCGCGAGAAGTTCAGGTCGGCAAAGATATCGCCCAGCAGGATCAACCGGCGGAAGGAGCAGGATCTGAGCAGGCGCTGCGCATCGCGGGCGCGGCTGACATCAGAGCCAAGGTGCAGGTCGCTGATGATCAAGGTGTCGGCGGTTAGCCCCTGCATGCACTAGATTATGTGCAGTCGGCATTGCTGGCAGGTGAACGCATGATTAATATCTGGTAACTTTTCCACAGGGAACCACGTTACCAAGCATTAACCAGCAAGGCGCAAGACGGCGCACTTTCACGAGGCCGCAAGCCAGCGCTGCTAGACTCCGTTTGGTTATGCAGACCGCTCTAGTCGTGTTCAATCCGATCGCAGGCATGCGCTGGAGACGCCGGGACAGCGAACTGCACGCCCTGCTGCGGTCGCTGACCGAAGCGGGAGTGAAGACGCTGACCACCACCACACGGGGGCCAGGCCATCCACCGGGAGAACTGTTCGACGGCCTGGACGAGTTTGATGCGGTGCTCGCGGTCGGCGGTGACGGCACGGTCAACGAGGTCTTGCAGGCGTTGATGGCCAACGGTCGGGAGGCGGCCCTGGGCGTGGTCCCATTCGGGTCGGGGAACCTGCTGGCCAAGGAGCTCGGCTTCCGCCGCAAGGTGGAGGGGTTGGTGGAGGCACTGACGCATTCCGAGCCCCAACCTTGTCCGGTCGGATGCATCGAGCAGACGGACACGGGGGAGCGTCGTTACTGGCTGGCGGCGGCCGGGGTCGGCGCCGACGCTCGCGTGATCTGCGCCCTGAATCCGGCCGCGAAAGCGCGTTTCGGCATTGCCGCCTACTACGCGGAGTCGACCCGCCAGCTTCTGTTCTCCGATGAGCCTTTCCCGCTATTCGCGGTCGACTTCGAGGACCTGTCGACCGGAACGACGCGCACCGAGATCGTCGCCCAGGTGGTGGCGGAACGGATCGGATACTTTGGGCCATTCCTCGAAGCGGCAGGTGCGCCGGCACTGGCGTCCGATCAGGTGCGGGCCGTGCTCTTCAAGACGGCGCGCCGCTCCACGTTCCTGCACTACGGCTTTCGCCTGGTGGCGTCGTTGGCGTACGGACGCGCCGCCGGCGGCGCCAAGCTCAAAGATGTCGAGGTGGTTCGCACCCGCGAACTGCGATGCTACCGTCCGGATCCGGCGGCGGCGACGCAGCTGGTCTGCGGCGGCCAGAAGAGCCTGGCGGAGGTCGACGGGGAGTTGTTCGGCGAACTGCCGGTGAAGGTCTCCCTGGTGCAGCGGCAAGTGCGACTGCTCCGGCCGGCAACCAGCCCGATCTAGGGCGATCGGACCGGAGGCTCTCCGGTCCCGATGCATCCCGGCGATCTAGGAAGCTGCGGCGCTGAAAGCATCATTATCAGGCGAGCGCAGTCCCGCAGCCGCCGGGCTGTCGTGGATCTCGAACACGCCGAA
>Ga0335082_10003242_pt1 | contig 17696 bp, 8 predicted proteins | sample Lox_Sample_41_FD_206718 | JGI IMG/M metagenome (GOLD analysis project Ga0335082, IMG submission 206718) | Soil microbial communities from Loxahatchee National Wildlife Refuge, Florida, United States - Lox_Sample_4.1 | ecosystem: Environmental > Terrestrial > Soil > Wetlands | place: USA: Florida... | reverse complement strand
TGCTCGCCAAATACGAGCCCTTGCATCTGTTCCCGGTGCCGTCGACGATGTCCGCCAGCATGCGAAAAGCGCTCTATCCCTCGGGCAGTAAGGATGACCCTCGCGATGCCGATGTGCTACTCGATCTATTGTTGCAACATCGCAATAAGCTACGCCGTTTGTCGCCGGATACAGAAGCCACGCGCCGAATACAAAACCTGGTGGAGGAGCGACGCAAGCTGGTGGACGAGGAGACTGAGCACACCAATCGTTTGACGAGCCACTTGAAGATCTACTTCCCACAGATGCTCAACTGGTTTGAGCATCTGGACACAGAACTGGTGTGTGCGCTGCTAGAACGCTGGCCGACTCTGGAAGAGTTACAAAGGGTTCCACCAGCGAAGCTGCGGACGTTCTTTGCTAAGCACCATTGTCGCAATCAAGAACTGATCGAGCGGCGCATTCTAGCCCTTCGTCAGTCTATTCCCGCGATTCACGATCGAGCAGTGATCGAGGCCAAGAGTGCGGCCGTAAAGGTGATTGTGCAGCTCACCCGAATTTTGCTCGAAGGCATCGCAGATCTGGACGAGAGGATCGAGGAGGCGGCGGCCACGCATCCCGATTTTTTCATTTTTAAGTCGTTGCCGGGAGCGGGCCCGGCGCTTGCTCCGCGTTTGTTGGCGGCATTTGGTTCACAGCGAGAGCGCTATCGCAATGCCGGCGAGGTCCAAACCTACGCCGGGATCGCGCCAGTGATGGAGAAGAGCGGGAAAAAGCAATGGATTCATTTTCGCTGGGCCTGCCCCAAGTTTCTGCGCCAAAGTTTTCATGAATGGGCCAGTCATTCCATCGGTTACTCGGCCTGGGCGAGAGCCTATTATCAGCGACAGCGCAGCAAGGGTGTGGACCACCATGGGGCAGTGCGTGCTTTGGCTTTCAAGTGGATTCGCATACTCTTTCGCTGTTGGAAAGAGCGAGCTGCGTATGACGAGAGCAAATATCTGGCTGCCCTTACCAGACGCGGCTCACCTTTGGTTCCCGTCGTCGCAATTGCGAACGCTCTGTGAATCCCCTTGTGAATCTTATGTGCCCAGCTCGCTGAGGTGGTTTCCAGTGAGAGAGAATCTACTTGACAGAGATGCTCAGACGTCTGTCGGTAAGCCCTGGTTCTCCCGTCGGGACTAGTCTCAGATGGTGGCCTCCCAAAATCCTTTCTGATTGCAGACCTAAACCATTGGATTACTGACGGACTCGCGCATCAAAGCGCCACGACAACCTGGCATCCTTGCTTACCTATTGCCAAGCAATACGTCTTAGGTGTAGGGTCATATTGGTTCCAAATAGGAGACAGGGATGGGTGAGAGCGACGTATGGCAGGGCACCATGTCGTTAATGATTCTGAAGACTCTGCAATCGATGGGTCCTCTTCATGGGTACGGCATCGCGCGCCGGATCGAACAAATCAGCCAGGACCAGCTCATCATTCAATACGGCACGATCTATCCCGCACTGCTCAAACTGGAACAAGAAGGATATATCTGCGCAGATTGGGGAGAATCCGAAAACAAGCGTCGAGCCCGCTTTTATAGGCTTACTCGTGCCGGACGTCGCCAGTTGGAAAGAGAATGTCAGCGCTGGGAGAAGGCCGCCGCGGTTCTTGCCCGCTTCGTGTCAACCGGAGAAGAGGCTATATGAGAAAACTTCGCGCCTTGTTTCTTAGGTTCTGGGGACTCTCCGCTGGCAACCACCGGGACGAGGAATTTGCGGAGGAACTGCAATCGCATCTCCAGATGCACATTGACGACAACATTCGCAGTGGCATGACACTACAGCAGGCCCGCCGCGAAGCAATTCTGAAATTGGGTGGCATCGAGCAAACCGTGCAGCGCCAGCGCGATCATCGTGCCTTCTCTTTTTTTGAATCGCTTTCTCGGGATCTCCGTTTCGCTTTTCGCAACATCCATAAATCTCCAGGCTTCACCACAGTCGCTGTTCTTACTCTCGCCCTCGGCATTGGAGCGAACACTGCAATCTTCACGTTGCTCAATGCCATTTTGCTGCGCCCATTGCCAGTACAGAATCCCGGGGAGCTCCTCTTATTCGGGGACGGCTACGCCGCCGGCAGCACCGAATCTGTTCCTGACGGCAACTCGAAGCTGTTCTCTTATTCCTTTTTTCACGACTTTCGCCAGAAAGACACTTCCTTTTCAGGGATCGCCGCTGTCGACAGCACTCAGTTTGAAACCAAAAGCTCAATTTCGGGCGGAGCCTATCAAACAACCCACGTCAATCTTGTCTCCGGCAGCTATTTTTCCGTCTTGGGTGTCCCAGCGTTTTTGGGCCGCACGATTGGCGAATCCGACGACAGCATCGATGGCGCAGGTACGGTCGCGGTGGCAAGTTATTCCTGGTTTCAGCGCGATTTCAACGGCGATCCATCTGCCTTGGGCAAGGTAATCCGAATCCAGTCTCACGACTACACGCTGGTCGGCGTGGCAAAGCCCGGATTCTCTGGCGTGACGGTGGGTCAATCCACCGATCTCTGGATTCCGCTCTCGATGGAGAAGGCATTCTCTCGTGCGGGTTGGAACGGCCTCGGAAACAAGCTCTTTCAATCGCTCTATCTCATCGGAAGGCTAAGGCCGGGCGTGACTCCAGTCCAAGCCGGCGCCGAGACCAATCTGCTATTCCAGCAGATTGTGCGCAGCTATCTTGGGCCGCAGCCCTCGCAAAAACACCTCGAAGATCTTTCACACGCCAGCATCCAACTCACCCCCGGCGGTCGGGGAGTCTCACTTCTGCGCTACGCGCTCTCGTTGCCGCTCCAGATCCTCATGGCCATTGTCGCGCTGGTGCTTCTCATCGCATGTGCCAATATCGCGAACATGCTCCTCGCCCGCGGCGTAGTGCGGAGGCGTGAAATCGCTGTGCGATTAGCTCTTGGCGCCTCTCGCCGCCGCATTGTTTTTCAGCTTCTCACCGAGTCGATGCTTCTCGCTTTTCTGGGAGCTGCCGCCGGTGTTGCACTGGCTTGGAAAGGAAGCGGCCTGTTGTTGAACATGGCCGCGCCCGGCCCTGATCCGGTGCCTCTGAACCTTGCCCCGGACCTGCGCGTACTTGGGTTTACGATAGCCGTCACAGTTCTCACCTCGCTTCTCTTCGGGATCCTGCCGGCCTTCCGGTCTGCTGGCCTCGATTTCACGCCCGCCCTCAAAGACGGCCGCGGCAGTTCAGTTTCCACGCGCGGCGCTCTGGCTCGCTCCCTTATTGTCGGCCAGGTTGCGCTCTCCGTCTTGCTCCTTGTGGTTGCCAGCCTCTTGCTTCGCAGCCTCATTCACCTGTACGACGTGGACACCGGCTTCGACAAACACAACGTGCTCATCTTTTCGCTCGACTCCAGTACCGCCAATCTCCCGCACGGAGCCGATGAGATTCGCTCTGTCCGTCTGCAGGAGCAAATCGAAGGCCGCGTGCAGGCTATCCCCGGGGTCCGGTCCGACGGCTTCGCCTTCTTCGCATTCAATGACGGTGCATGGTCGGATCGAGTCCTCTTTCAGGGCGTTCCGCGTTCGCCAGTGAACGGCGAATCGGTCGCCTTCAACATCACCGGCAACGGATTCTTCTCCGCGATGGGCATACCTCTCATCGAAGGCCGCACCTTTAACTCTGAAGACAGAGGGACACCCAAGGTCGCCGTCATCAATCAAACCATGGCGCGTCGCTTCTTCCCGAACAGCTCTCCGATCGGATCTCGCTTCGCGATCGGAGAAACGCCCGATCATCCGGGCGAGATCGAAGTGATCGGTGTGGTCAAGGATTCCAAATATTACACTCTCGACGAAGGCCCCGTGATGGAGGCCTATTTTCCCTGCACCCAGAATCCTGGTTTCTTCGGCAACTTCCTAGTGCGCTACGCTCCCGACGCAAATCAACAGGAGATCAGTTCACGGATCCGGCATGCCATCGCCGAAATCAACTCCAACATCCTGGTGAACAGCGTAACGACCCTCGAAGAGCAGGTCGACCGCTCCGTCGCAAAACAATCGCTGATTGCCCAGCTTTCTGCCTTCTTCGGAATTTTGGCTGTGTTCCTAGCCTGTATGGGAATCTACGGCTTGCTTTCCTACTCGGTCGAGCGCCGCACCAGTGAGTTAGGAATCCGCCTTGCCCTCGGGGCGCAGTCCGACGCGTTGCTGTGGCTGGTCCTCCGCGAATGCATCTTCCTTCTGGTTCTAGGATTCGCCATCGGCATCCCGGTCGCTCTGAGTTCCACCCACATCCTCAAGAGCCTGCTGTATCAGTTGAGCCCTCTCGATCCCACAGCGATCGCCATCGCGATCGCTGCAGTGGCCTGCATAACCGTTACCGCTGCGTGGCTTCCCGCACGCCGGGCCTCCAAAATTAACCCCATGCAGGCCCTTCGTACGGAGTAACTCGGCGAAATTCCACTTCCTCCGGCAGAGTCCACCGTTGAAGAGAAATCGCTTAGTCATGTAGGCGCTCCATTATTGTGTACCGCCGGTGCACCAGATCTGCCGACCGCAATGCACATTCTCTCGACTGCCTGTCGGTCAGCCGTTCGTCACTTTTTAAGGTAAGTTTCAGGTGCTGAATGACTCTAATGAATCCCCAATGTGACTCCCCACTCCCGGATGGCCGACCAACTGTCCAGAATCGTCACGTCTACTCCAAGGTGCTGCACAGGCTATAATTGCGCCGACCCATGGCTCTGACCTCTGGCACCAGGCTTGGTCCCTATGAAATTCAATCGCCGCTGGGCGCCGGCGGCATGGGAGAGGTGTACCGCGCGAAAGACACGCGCCTCGATCGCCTTGTGGCCATCAAGATTCTTCCCACTCACCTCTCCGACAATCCCGAGTTTAAGCAGCGTTTTGAGCGCGAAGCCCGCACCGTTTCCTCGCTGAATCATCCGCACATCTGCCATCTCTACGACGTCGGCTCGCAGGACGGTACCGACTTCCTCGTCATGGAGTTCCTCGACGGCGAGACGCTCGCCGAGCGCCTCCGCAGGGGTGCACTGCCATTCGCTGAGCTGCTGAAAATTGGAATGGAAGTCGCAGAAGCTTTGGAGATCGCGCACCGGGCCGGCATCTTGCATCGTGACCTCAAGCCCAGCAACATCATGCTGACCAAAGCCGGAACCAAGCTGATGGATTTCGGCCTGGCCAAACCAGCTTCACTCGGCGCAACCGGCTCGGCATCGGCTCCTCTCTTATCCGCCGCGCGCACTATGAGCGGCCCCACGCCCGTCAGCCCGCTGACCACTGCCGGCAGTATTGTCGGCACCATTCAGTACATGTCTCCCGAACAAATCGAAGGTAAAGAAGCCGACCTTCGGTCCGACATTTTTGCTTTCGGCGCCGTCCTCTACGAGATGGCGATGGGTAAGCGCGCCTTCGAGGGCAAGAGCCAAATCAGCGTAGCCTCCGCCATTCTGGAAAAGGATCCCGAGCCCATCAGTGCCACCAAACGTCTTACTCCGGCGGCTTTCGACCATCTGGTCGCCGCCTGTTTGGCAAAAGATCGCGAAGAACGTTTCCAGTCCGCTCACGATGTGCGCCTCGAACTGAAAGCTATCTCCAAATCGCCGTTGTCGGCCGCCGTCACGCCAGCTGCGACCTCGCCCGCGCTCGGCCCGCGCCTGCTGTCGATAGGCGGAGCCGTTCTCTTCGCGCTGGCCGTCATCATCTTCTATTTTTCGCAGCGTGCCAACGCTCCGGCGCTTTCTGTACGCGCCTATATCCCGCCTCCGCCGCAAACCACGTTCCGCGCCTCGGGTTTCGATGCAGGCCCAGTCGTGGTCTCCCCCGACGGCAAAACGCTTGCATTCTCCGCTGTCGACGACAAAGGCCACACCAACCTCTGGCTTCGTCCACTCGATGCCCAGCAAGCCACCATGCTTCCCAGCACCGAAGATGCAGCCAGTCCCTTCTGGTCTCCCGACGGCCGTTACCTCGCCTTTGTCGCCGACAGAAAACTAAAGAAGGTCAGCATCTCCGGAGGAGATGCCCAAACTCTCGCCGACGACGTTCACAGCGGCAGTGGCGATTGGAGTCCAGACGGCGTCATTCTGTTCTGCAAACAAAACTTCGGCCCCATCTCGCAGATCCCGGCCTCCGGCGGTTCTACCCAGCCCGCGACCCGCCTTAGCCAGGACGAAGTTGCGAACTACGATCCATCTTTCCTCCCCGATGGTAAGCACTTCCTCTATATCTCCTATCAACTCAAAGGCCCGGCCCAAATCAAAGTGGGAACCATTGGCGAACCGCAACAAGATGGAATTGTGATTGGTCCAGGTTATCGCGCGGCGTTCGCTTCCGGTCGTCTGCTGTTTGTCAACGCTGGACACATCGAGGCTCAGCCCTTCGACCTGCGCGCCTTCAGGCTTTCCGGCGATCCTCAAATTTTTGGCGAAGCCCGCACTTTTTCCGTCTCCCAGAACGGAGTGCTGGCTTATCACGAAAGTTCGCCGCAGTCTGAGCTGAAGGTATTTGACCGTAGCGGAAACCCGGTCGCCACGCCTGGTCCGCTCGCGATCTATTCGGATCCGCGTTTTTCTCCTGACGGCAAATCCATCGCCGTAACGGTAAAAGATCCTCAATCCGGCAATGATGATATCTGGATATTTCCCGTCGCCGGCGGTCAGCCCACGCGTGTCACCTTCGGGCCGAGTGATTACTGGCCGGTATGGTCTCCTGACGGAAAGCAAATCGCGTATGCCGTCACTGAGAACGGCAAGTCCTCGATCCGCCGCCGGTCGCTCGATGGCAGCCAACCCGAAGAGGTTTTGTATCAGAACGACGCTTATATCAACGGATCAGCCATCGATTGGTCGCCCGACGGAAAATTTCTTTCCCTCGATCTGGAAACGAAAGATGGAGTCTTTTCGAATTGGATTCTGCCCTTGACCGGTGGCCGCAAGCCCTTCGAGCCGCCCGCCACCTCTCACCTGACGGCCAGCGAGTACGACGGTCGTTTCTCTCCCGACGGCCGTTGGCTGGCCTATTTCTCCTATGAGACAGGCAGGCCCGAAATCTACGTTGTGCCATTTGCGGCAGGTGCCAAAACCCAGGTCTCCACCAGCGGCGGGTGGAATACGATGTTTGGCCGCGACAATGAACTCTTCTTCGCCACCATGGGAAACCGCCTGATGGCCGCGCACACGGTCACTCAACCCAGTTTTCGTGTCACTTCCATCGAACCTCTATTCCAGCTCGATCTACCCAACTTCACCGGCATCAGCTACGACGTCAGCCCGGACGGCAAACAGTTCGTCGTCCAAACCACCGACCACACCAAATCCACCTCCATCACTTTGCTGACGAACTGGCCCGCGGAACTCAGGAGGTGAGTCGTGATACCAGGCGATGCAGCAGCAGGCTCGGAAAAATTTCCACTGGGTGGATAAGGGGCAAACCGGAAATTATGTACGTGTGCCGCTGGTGTGCCAGATTCCTAGCTTCGATGGACATTTCTCGACTGACCGTCGGATAGTCAGAGTGCTACCGATTCTCAGGTGGATCAGGGGTAGAGTGTGCAAGGGACGAGCCTGGGGAGACCTTCCGCCGCTCCAATCAAGTGCGTGAACTACTTTCTCGCGCGCATTTGAACTGTCCAGCTTGACTGTCCTCCGCATGCATGCTCGCTCTCGCGGATGAAAGCGAAACTCGCGTTGGTCATCTCCTCGGAGGACCAATACTGGGTGGCTCAATCCAACCCGGAATATCAGGTAGCCGAAACGGTAGCCTTTATTCCGAGTGGTGATAATCCTTGCAGAATGTTTATGGCGGAGAGAGTGGGATTCGAAAAGGCTCTTTCGGACAGACTCTTTGCGTTCAATATGATGCCGAAAACCGACGTCTTTACCGTTACTTACCTTTTATCACATCTGGAACATGAGTCACAAAAGAAACGTTGATTCACTCGAATTGCCCTGATCACGGTATGGACGGTATGGATTGGAAAAAATTTGGGTGATTCTAAGTGTTGAGTCTCAGCACAGATGTGCGCCTGCTTCTAACAAACGATCGATACCGCGGAGCGTGCCGCGAAGAATTGCTGCAATAGATGGGATGCAACGTAAGACTTCCGACATGCCTCTGCTAAATGTGCCAATTTGCGGTGATGAGTTTCGCCGGTTGTGCCTTGTTCTGCGTAGGCGTGGCGAGCCTTGCGAGTGGCAGCGCGTTGATGCGCGAAAGGCTTTCGACACGACTTGAAGCTCTCTTCAGTCCACCCGAGCACGTCTTCCGCTTGCTGGGGAGTAAAGAAGGGTAATGTTTCATTTTGCGCATCGGTGGCCGGGGTTAGAGTAGAGAAAGTAGACGAATTCATGTTCCTAATTGTGTAGACCGCATGCCCTCTGAGAGTTGATGCAAACGCGCTGCCAAAGGAACGCAGGCCGATTTGTTTCAGCGCAAACACTTACCGCTACGATTCACTGGCCGTGGTGGCGAGGAATTAACACCGGGCACAACTGACACTATCAAGGTCCTGACAGTTTGAGTCGACGTTGCGTCGAAATCCAGCCCCCTCGGTCGATGCAGTATCGACAGCGCGAGGGGACCATAAGGAGGTCCGCTTTGCCGAGGTTCCAATCCTAGTCAACAATCCACGACTCATTCAGTTTGCTACGAAACATAGTTCTTAAGGGGCACGCTCGCTGTCCAGCCCTCAAGAAGCACCAGTTGGATCAAACTTGAGGCTCGGGTCTGTGCCGTTTTGCTTGACCTTTTGCTCGCGACTCCTCAGTCGGAGGTATTTCGCAATGGCATCGACACGGTGTTCCATCCAAATACTAGATCGAGGAGAATGGGAACACCGTTAGTCGCGATTAGGATGACCCGACGGACGCTGAGTCTCGAAGACATTACTATCGACAATACAATCAGCGGGACTTAAAAGGTGTGTCGCAAACTCGTCAGAATGATGCGACATCGACACCAAAACCGACAAATCTCTGACACCATGCTGCCATTGTCAAAACGCCGAGCTTGAAATCCCCTATTTAGCAGCTTACCGGGGCATCGCCGCTGATTGTTATTGGCCCTCGCCGTGCTCTCTCCTTTAGCGTGAGACGCGGGAAAGCATGATCACAGGGATGCAACCCAGATCGAGGGGAGCGACACAAGTACACTCGTCCATTACAGAGGATGATTCATCGGCCTCCACAGTTACGATCGGCAGTTATTTGGCCACCAGGCTTGAGCAGATTGGGCTTAAACATCACTTTGCCGTTGCAGGGGACTACAACTTAGTTCTTCTGGATCAGCTTCTTCTGAACGAGAACGTCAGGCAGGTCTACTGTTGCAACGAACTCAATTGTGGATTTGCTGCCGAAGGATATGCTCGCGCAAATGGCGCTGCGGCTTGTGTCGTCACTTACACCGTTGGTGCTTTGTCGGCGTTCAATGCTCTCGCCTCCGCATATGCTGAGAGCCTTCCTGTGATACTGATCTCCGGCAGCCCAAATACAAACGATCTCGGTGCGCATCATCTGCTGCACCACACGTTGGGGACGCTCAACTTCCGTTATCAATTGGAGATGGCGCGCCACATCACATGTGAGGCGGTCGCGATCACTCACACCGAGGAAGCGCCCTGGCTGATTGATAAAGCGATTCGTGCTGCCGTCCGAAACAGAAAACCCGTTTACATCGAAATCCCATGTAACTTATCTGCGGCTCTTTGCTCGGTGCCCGGACCGCGCGCCGCGCTCATGGACTTTCCTGAAAGTGACCCAGCGTCATTGGACGCGGCGGTCGATGCTGCGCGCACCCTCCTTCGGAGGGCGGTCAGGCCCATTCTTCTCGCGGGCCCCAGGCTCAGATCCTACGGCGGAGTGAACGCGTTTCTTAACCTCGCTGAGGCCGTCGGTTGCGGTGTCGCCATCATGCCCGGGGCGAAGGGTTTCTTCCCGGAAGAGCACAAGCAGTTCATCGGCACTTACCTCGGTTCAGTCAGCAGTCCTGGTTGCAGCGAGTTGATTGAATCGGCCGACGCAGTACTAGCTGCTGGCCCCATCTTCAATGACTACACGACCGTCGGATGGTCCGCACAACCAGCGGTGAACAAGACAATCCATGTCGATCCGGATCGTGTTCACGTCGCTGGAGTGACTTATAACGACGTATTCCTGAGCGATTTTCTGGCCGCACTCGCACAGACAGCAAAGAACGACCCGAGGAACGCGACAACGGTGATTGAGTTCCAGCGTACCCGGCTTGAATGTGCCCAGCCAGCAATGGCGGAGCCCGACGTTCCGCTGAGCCGGGCTGAAATGTGCCGTCAGATTCAAGACATCATTGATCCAAATACGACCTTGATCGTCGAAACCGGCGACTCATGGTTCAACGGCTTCAACATGGCCCTCCCGGACGGAGCGAAGTTCGAGATCGAAATGCAATACGGCCACATCGGCTGGTCCGTGCCGGCGACGTTTGGCTACGCTCTAGCCGCTCCCGGGCGGCGGATCGTCCTGATGGTCGGTGATGGATCGTTCCAGCTGACCGCACAGGAGGTCTGCCAGATGGTCCGACTCAAACTGCCGGTAATCATCTTTCTGGTTAACAATCGCGGATACACGATCGAGGTAGAGATTCACGACGGGCCCTATAACAACATAAAGAACTGGGACTATGCCGGGATCATGGGTGTATTCAATTCCACCGATGGTGATGGACTAGGATTCCGCGCCGCTACGGGAAAGGAACTGGCCTCGGCCTTGAACGAGGCCCTCGCCCATAAGACTGGCCCGACGCTGATCGAATGTTTGATCGAGCGCGACGATTGCACGAGAGAGTTGATGGAGTGGGGATCCCGCGTTGCCGTAGCGAACTCACGACCTCCCCAGTGCGCTTAGTCCGGACCGGGCTCCGTGATCGCGCAGACGTGGGGCCAATCATGGGATCGCCGCGAAATCGCTGCGCAGCGGAGCGCGGCAAAAGGGATGCGACGGTTCCATTTGGGATCGGAATTAGCACGAGGTCCGCGTCCTCGCAGGGGGCGGACGACATTCAAAAAAGGAAGAGGAGCCATTCAATGGAGTATCAGACGATCAATCCCTATACAGAGGAATTAGTCAAAACGTTTCCACAACACACCGATGCGCAACTTGAGGAAATTATTACAACAGCCGAAAACGTTTATGAGAGCGACTGGAGCCTGAGAACGCTTCATGAACGGAAAGCAATTATCAAGAAGGCCGCGGCGATTCTCCGCGAGAATCTTGATGAGTTCGCAAAGCCCATCACGCTCGAGATGGGCAAACTGTTCCGCGAAGCGCAGGGAGAGGTCCAACTGAGCGCGGACATACTGGACTACTATGCCGATAACGCTGGAGCCTTTCTAGCTCCCCGCAAGCTCAAGGTAGCGCAAGGAGAAGCGATTGTGGAGAGCGCTCCGATGGGCGTGCTGTTCTGCGTGGAACCGTGGAATTTTCCGTATTACCAATTGGCGCGTGTTGCCGGCCCCGACCTGATGGCGGGGAATGTCCTGATCATCAAGCATGCGCCCAATGTGCCGCAGTGCGCGCTGGCGTTCGAAAAGTTGTTTCTCGACGCCGGTGCTCCGAAAGGCGTCTACAGCAATGTCTTCCTGTCGAATGAGCAAGCCGCCAAGGCAGTTGCGGATCCGCGGATCAAAGGCGTTGCACTGACCGGCAGCGAGAGGGCTGGTGCGGCAGTAGCTGCCGAAGCCGGTCAGGCTTTGAAGAAGACAACGATGGAACTGGGCGGCAGCGACGCCTTCATTGTGCTGGACGATGCTGACATGGATATCGCCGTGAAGTGGGGTGTCTGGGGCCGAATGAACAACACGGGACAGTGTTGTGTGGCCGCGAAGAGATTCGTCCTGCACGAAGGTGTCGCCGATGTGTTCCTCGACCGATTTCAGGCGGAGATGCGAAAGTTGGTTCCTGGCGATCCGATGGATCCCCAGACGACGCTCGGGCCTTTGTGCACCAAGGCGGCGCTCGACCTCGTACTGCAGCAGATCAAGACCGCAGTGGACGGCGGCGCGAAGGTCTTGCTGGGTGGAAAACGGCTCAACCGGCGGGGCTATTTCCTGGAGCCGACAATCCTGACGGACATAACGCCGGAGAACCGGAGCTTTCATCAGGAGTTCTTCGCCCCGGTGGCGCTGATCTTCCGGGTGAAGAACGAGCAGGAGGCAATCAAGCTCGCGAATGATTCTCCCTATGGGCTTGGCGGGTCGGTCATCACCAAGGATATCGAGCGCGGCAAACGAGTGGCACGGCAGATCGAAACCGGGATGGTATTCATCAACCAATCGACCTGGACCGCACCCGACCTTCCTTTCGGCGGCGTGAAGAATTCTGGCTATGGCCGTGAACTGTCTGATCTCGGAATCAGTGAGTTCGTTAACAAGAAACTGATCCGCGTGGCTTGATCATCCTTCGCTGGGCGACGGGCGTGTTCATCACGCCCGTCTCGATTCCTAGAATTGGGGTTAACGACTGACCCGCGAGTCAGCAAGCCTCGCCACAGAACGGTTCTCTCATCGGCGAATCCCGGGAATTCTGCGATCGCATCAGTCGACAGGGAGGGTGAACTGGAAGGTTGCACCTCGTCCGGCGTTCGTACCCGCCCAAAGTCGCCCCCCATGCAACTCGACGATAGCCCGGCTGATCGACAATCCCAAACCGGTGCCTTCCGTCTTCGTGGTGAAAAACGCTTCGAAGATCTGATCGATTTCCCCGGCAGGGAGGCCAATGCCTGTATCACTCACGGCAATCACGATCTCGCCCTCCTCGGTCGTTCTGGATGTGACTGTCAGTTCCCCGCCCGTATCATGCATCGCCTCAATGCCGTTGGTCATGAGGTTGATCAGCACCTGTTGCAGTTGCACGAAATCCGCACTCACCATAGGTAACTCCGGATCCAGCCCGGTGTGAACTGACACGGAATTCTGGGCTGACAGATCATGCAACAGAGGCACGATACCGCGAATCACGTCGTTTGCATCGACTGGTTCGCGTTTAAAGGTTCCCATTCGGCAAAGGGAACGCACGCGGTCAACGATATCGGCGGCTCGGTGCGCATCACTGACCACCCTGGTGGCAGCTTCGCGTGCCTGCTGAAGATCTGGCGGATCATGGCGCAACCATCTCAGGCATACCCTGGCATCCAAGGCGGCGGCGGCAATCGGCTGCTTGATTTCGTGCGCGAGTGATGCCGCCTGATCTCCCATGCTGGCCACTCCGTCCGGATGGACCTCGCTGGTCCGCAGCCGGCGCAGTTCCTGATGCAGCTGGATGTTTTCAAGCAGAATCTCCGAGACAGTTCGTGGATCGATCTTTCTGAGTCCGCCCCCTTGGTCTCCAGTTCCACGGATGTTCTCAAAGTCGCCGAGATTGCTTGAGTGTTGCCCGATCATCAAAATGCCCACGTCAACAGCCGCAGAGCGGCCGTCAACCGGGATTGAGACATCGTGACTTCCGATTCCTGAATTCATGTCGAGCATCGCTGCCTCCTCTTTTCTTCCCCTGTTGTTCTTGCCAGTTCGCCGCTGCGTCATCCATTCCCCCTAAGCACCATGAGCGGTTCTGTCAGTTCGAATGGGTTGATTTGCGTCAAGCCGCTGCCAGCTCCGGCTGCTGCTACCCAATACCTGTGCGCCGACACTCCAGTCGGTTTTTAGATTGCCACCCCAGCGCCTCTCCCAGGTTGCATGGGCGCTGACCCACTCAAGCTGGACCCTAAGGCGTGACTGGTATCACAATGACGGCAGATCCCATATTTGGGAATGTTCCTAACAGTTAACTTTCTGAATGTCGCCATTCAGACGGGGCATCAGCTAGGCTGTATGTGTTCATCTACTTCCATATCAGCAGGTTGGAGGTGGTACATGAAATAGACTCTCGGGCCGGTCCGGCTCTGCCAGAGCCCAAGGGCTAGCCTTAACGGGCGCTTAACATGTTCAGCCAGCTTCTAGCCTCTATAAGATTCTTGGTTGAAGTGGACTTTCGGTTGCAGCGTTCGGCGGAGTACCATATCTCCCCATGCTGGAATCAGGTCAATCGGGGCATTCGAACGAACTGAGTGCTGCACAGGCTCAATTGATTCGTCGCGAGCTCGAACTGATTCTGTCCAGCGATGGATTTACAGCATCCAAGCGATGCCAGGAATTCCTGCGGCTGGTCGTGGAGCATGCACTAGCCGGCAAATTCGATCAGCTTCGCGAGCGCATGATCGGCGCGGAGATGTTCGGCCGGCCAGTGGACTACGACACGCCCAATGACCCTGTGGTCCGCGTGAGAGCCACGGAGGTGCGAAAGAGACTCGGTCAGTACTACGCAGAGCTCGACGGTTCTCCTGCTGTCCGCGTCGAACTTCCTGCTGGCTCCTACGTTCCCAAGTTCTCCTGGGACAATGTGGAAGAGATTCCAAAGATCCGGCACGGAGCTGAAAGCGCCACTGCAACGGAAGAAGTCGCGGCGCAACTCCGAACGGATCAGCCCCACAAGATTCAGACGAACCGGTTGGCCAGCAGGCCACCTGTGATCGCCGGCATTTCCTTATGCCTGATCGCCCTTGCCGCGTTCGCGTACTTCAACCGATATCGATTGTTCCCGTCGGGCGGCCGTATTCAAACGATCGCCGTTCTGCCCCTTGAAAACCTTTCAGGGGACCCCAAGCAGGATTACTTCGCGGATGCCATGACCGAAGAACTGACAGTAGACCTTGGCCAGGTCTCCGCGTTACGGGTGATATCCCGCACCTCCGCGATGATCTATAAGAATACGAAGAAATCTTTGCCCGAGATCGCACGGGAATTAGGAGTCGACGGGGTGGTGGAAGGATCCGTAGTGCGCGAGGGTGTCGAAGCGAAAATCACCGCCCAACTCATTGACGCCAGAACGGATCGTCATCTCTGGGCACGCACCTACACGCGCGGCCTGGGCAGCGTCCTTGCACTGCAGCGCGACGTCGCCCAGGAAATCGCCGATGCAATTCGCGTTGAGCTGAGTCCACAGGAGAAAGCGCGCCTGCAACGTGCCGGAACCGTCGACGTAGAAGCGCAGGATCTCTACCTAATAGGTGCGCACCTTCTGGACGTGGGGGATCCTCAGCACGCCTTGGATTACTTGCAGAAGGCCGTCGAGCATGACCCTAATTTTGCCCAAGCCTATGCCGCACTGAGCCACGCCTACTCACTGCTGGGTGGGGGTGGCCTGATACCGTATATTGAAGCATTCTCAAAGGCGAAGACCTGCGCACTGAAAGCAATCGAACTGGATGAAGCTCTTTCGGATGGCCATCTCGCGCTCGCGGATGCAGTGGCAAACCTGGACTGGGACTGGAAGACGGACGAACAGGAACTGAAGCGGGCGCTGGAGCTCAATCCAAGCGGAGCATCTGCTCATTGGGCGTACGCGTTCGCACTGGAGAAACTCGGGCGAACTCAAGAAGGCCTGGCACAACTCAAGATCATGCAGCAACTCGATCCGGTTTCCAGCCAGTCTATCGCGGAAGCTGCGGAAGCCGACTACTATGCTCGCCAGTATGATGCATCGATGAATCAGCTCAGGAGACTGGAGGCGACCAACCCACAGCGGGTTCTCCTCGGCTTTTGGTTTGGTGTCGTGAACCGGGAAAAAGGCTTGTACCAGGACTCAGTGAACGCGTTCATGAACGTGGGCGATCACCCTCATGCTTTGGGCCACATGGGCAATGCCTACGCCCGATGGGGGCGGAAAACGGAAGCACTGGCCCTCATTCCGAGACTTCAGCAGCATATTCGGCAAAACGGCATTGGTACTTACGAGGTCGCTCTGGTCTATGCCGGCCTCGGTGAAAAAGACTCCGCATTTGAATGGCTCGAGAAAGCGTACGCGGTGCGCGATAAAGGCCTGACCTTCCTCAAAGTAGATCCCTGTCTTGATCCGCTCCGGTCGGACCCGCGCTTCCAGGACCTGTTGCGGCGTATTGGCCCTCCCCTCTAGGCGTTCCACCACGTGGTTTTCGACGCGGCCTAGGCTGGTCGAGAAGTGGCTGGCTTGCCCTGAAAACTCATGTGGCTTCACGAAAAGGTACGGTCACCCGCACCGTGGTTCCGCGTCCCGGTTCGCTATCGAACTCAAACGTTCCTTTCAACTGGAGCACGCGTTCTCTCATGTTGATCACCCCCAGCCCTCCCGATTTCGCGACATGGTCTGGGGTGCAACCAACACCATTATCGGATACCGAGAGAGCAACGTGACCGTTGGTTCGCTTTAGCCGAACCTCAACGTTCCTAGCTTGCGAATACTTGGCCGCATTCCCCAGCGCTTCCTGCGCGATCCGGTACAGACACAGCGCCGCTCCAGGAGACAACTCCTCGATACTCGCGTCCGTCTCGCACGATACCGGCACTCCGCGCACTTTACTGAACTCCTCGCAATAGGCTGTCAGCGCTGCCGGCAGCCCTGACTCCTGCAGCAAGGCGGGATGCAGTTCGTGCGATATATGCCGGATGTCGGTTCCAATCTGAAGCATTTCCTGCTGCACACCTTCGATCTTTGCTATCGCGTCCGAATCGGCAGGCAACTGACGTTTCACCGTGCCGAGCTGCAGGGTAACCGAAGTGATCTGCTGCAGAACGCCGTCATGCAACTCTCCGGAAATGCGCATCCGCTCCGCCTCCTGCGCCTTGATCATCTGTTCGTTCAGCGCGCGGACCTCGATCTGGTGTTGCTCTAGCAATGCCTGTCGCTTTTCTAACGCGCGCACGCGAAGCTGATAAACAGTCCAGAGCATCGCCAGAAACGTAAACACACACAGCGCGCGGAACCAGTTCGTCTGGTAGTAGGCGGGATCAATCGCGAACTCCAGCACAGCGCCTTCTTTGTTCCACACCCCGCTGTCGTTCGAGGCGATCACGCGGAAGCGGTAGTTGGCAGGTGCAAGATTCGTATAGAACGCTTGGTGGCGATTGCCCGCATCTTGCCAGTCGCCATCGTAGCCTTCCAGCTTATATTTGAAACGGACCTTCTCCGGCGCGACCAGGCTCAGAGCGGTGTAGTCGATCTCCAGATCGCGAGTCAGCCGCGGAAGGCGCAGGTTCGAGGGGGCCTCGCTTAACATGTTTTGCCAGCGAATCTTGTGATCGGCGGTGATTTGTTCGATACGGATCGGCGGCGGAAGTTTGTTGTACGGAAGATGGCGGGGATCGATGACCTGGATGCCCTCTCCCGTTACAAACCACAGTTTGCCATCGGTCGATTTTGCGGCCCGTGGCCCATAGTAGCTAGCCACTGTCGAGCGGAGCCGGACGCCGTCAGCCGCGTCCCAAACGGTCGCTTCAATCGTACGCTTCGGGTCTGCGATCCACGCTTCTAATTCGGTCGGGGCGATGCGTACAATGCCGCACGCCGTGTACAACCAGAACGTGTGATCGTCGTCCTCCATCGTCCAGTGAACGGTGTTGCAAGGCAACCCGTTTCTGCTCGTGAGCGTGGCAATGCGACCATCTTTAATCCGGTTCAGCCCGTCCTGAGTGGCGACCCAGAGCGCGCCCGTGTGATCGAGTTGCAGGTCGGAGACAGCGTTCGGGGTCAGACCATCGGCCGCTGTATAGGACGCACGGACCTGGCCATCCTTGAAATAAGACACGCCCCCGCCACGCCAGAATCCGAGCCACAATCCGCCTTGCTCACGATCCGAGAGTAAAACCGAGGCACTTTCCTGACGGCCTAG
>Ga0335082_10003241_pt1 | contig 17697 bp, 12 predicted proteins | sample Lox_Sample_41_FD_206718 | JGI IMG/M metagenome (GOLD analysis project Ga0335082, IMG submission 206718) | Soil microbial communities from Loxahatchee National Wildlife Refuge, Florida, United States - Lox_Sample_4.1 | ecosystem: Environmental > Terrestrial > Soil > Wetlands | place: USA... | reverse complement strand
TGAGCGGCTTGATCAACCGCCAGTTGCTGCAGAATTCTTTCAACCACGCACCGTGTTCCGCTGCAACACTCAGGGCCACCGATCCAAACCATCGATCGAGTGTTTGACGGTCTCGGCCACTTACGAGAATAACGTGATTCTTCGGATTCTTGCTAAGTTCGTTGAGAATGCCAAGAACTTCCTCTGTTGGACACGCATCCGCGGGGTGAGGCTTGAAGTCCGTAAGAGTCCCATCGTAGTCGAGAAAGAGTGTCCGGTGGGTACTTCTCATGAAGCGCTCAACCATCCGTCGCCGCTCCGCGCGGGATAACAATTTCGTTGCAATAGATGTCGTCGTGTGCCTGACAGCCCGCAGATCGGAAAGAAAATCGTTCGCCCATCTGTGCACATCGTATCGTTGCAGCCGCCGTTGCATGGCCGAGTTGCGGCGCACCTGCTCTTCCGGGGGCATTTCGAGCGCTTCTGTTATTGACGCCGCGATCTCTTCCTTGTTGTTGGGGTTGATGATGATCGCCTCCGCAAGCTCCTTGGCCGCTCCCGCCATTTCGCTGAGAATCAACACGCCTGAGGAGTCACGGCAGCTTGCGACATACTCCTTCGCGATAAGATTCATCCCGTCCCGAAGCGGAGTGATCATGGCGATGTCGCTGAGCGCATACAGCGCCACTAAAGGGCCAAACGCAATGGCTTTGTACTGATACCGGATCGGTACCCAATCAAGAGTTCCAAATCTGCCGTTGATCCGCCCGACCTGTTCTTCGATCTGCTTCTTCATCAGTTCATATTGTTCGACGGCAATACGTGAGGGGGCGATCACGAGGATGAGTGTGACCTTGTCGTGCCAGCGAGGATGCACTTCCAGGAAGTTCTCGAATCCTTCGAGTCGATTGAGAATGCCCTTCGAATAATCGAGACGATCAATTGAAAGGATGGTCTTGGTATGGCCTACGCTCTGTCGTAGCTCCTGTTCCGCATGAGAAGTCTCCGGGTGACATGCAGCATCATAGAACTTCGAATAATCGATGCCCATAGGAAACGTTCCAACCCTGACGGCCCGGCCGTTGACAAGGAGCTGCCCCATCGTATGTTCATGGCCGATAAGACGGAGGACGCAGCGAAGAAAGTACTGCATGTAGTCATACGTGTGAAAACCGATGAGATCTGCACCGAGCAACCCGCAGAGTATTTCCTTTCGCCAATCGCGAGGAAGAAGGCGGAACAATTCATATGTGGGAAAGGGGATATGAAGAAAAAATCCAATCGAGAGATTCGGAACCCGCTCCCGAATGAGTCCCGGCAGGAGCATGAGATGGTAATCGTGAATCCAGAGGAGATCGTCGGGTTGGAGGTTCCGGATCAATTCTTCACTGAAAATTTCATTGACGCGCCTGTAGTGATCCCAGAATTCCCTCTGGTATTTCGCGTACGAAGGAAAGTAGTGAAACAACGGCCATATCGTCTTGTTGCAGAACCCCTGGTAAAATTGATTTATTGCTTCCTCCGACAGAAAAACCGGAAGAGCATGAAAGTGTTCGAGTGCTTCTTTTCGGACGGCGTCCTGGGACTCCTCCGGTACCGAACATCCGGGCCAGCCGACCCAGAGATAGGAAAAGTTCTCCCTGCCATTCTCCGAAAGTGACTGGAGGTATGTGCTCAAACCGGTTGCAAGTCCGCCAATGCTCTCCGAGAATTTCCACCCGTCATGTTCACGGGTCAGAGAAAATGGAAGACGGTTCGAAACGACAATAATCCTCTGCATAATTCGACCTTCAGTCTGGTTCGAGTCTAAAGATGAACGATATCCCCCGCCGAAAAGAGCGAAAGAAAGAGGAGAAGATAATCTTTGATATGACGTGTAATGAGAAAATTCGACTTAATATGCTCGTGGCCGTTTTCTCCGAGACGGCGCGCAAACGCCGGTTCATTGATCAGTTGTTTGATCCAGTGGGCCGTCCCCTCGATCGTTTGAGTAAGGATGCCCGAGTACTTGTGCGCAATCTGCAGGGGAATTCCTCCCACGCTGCTCGCAATGACCGGTTTCCCTTTCCAGAGGGCCTCAGAGACGGTGAGTCCAAATCCTTCCTTGAGCGATTTCTGAAGTATAATCGTCGAGCCGCGCTGCAGGGCGTTAATCTCGATGTCGCTGGCAGGCGAAAGAAAAAGAACGAAGATGTCCTTGTCGTTCTCCGCCTCACGTCGCACATCCTCCATGATCTTCGGTCCTTCGGGATCGTCCGTCGCTCCGCCCCCGGCGAGTACGAGCTGCATGTCGACATATCTCTTTGCCATTTTGTACGCCCTGATGACGCCGACAGGATCCTTGAGATAATCAAACCTCGATACCTGGGTAACGACGGGGCGGGAGCGATCGATACCGAACCAGTCGAACACCTCGCGGATTTTTTCGTCGGGGAGATCTTTATTCTTTTCTGCAAGCGGATCTATCGAAGGTGAAATTAAAACCTGAGGAATATTTAGCTCACGGGAGAACGAGGGTGCCGAGAAGACCGCAGCGTCATATTGTCGTATATACTCTGTGAGAAAATCCCATACCGGCGGGTACGGGCTGGAGAAATCGACGTGTCCCCGCCAGGCCCAGTGATTTCCGATCTCCCGCCGTTTCTCGATGAGCGCAATCGGTTGCGGATCGTGCACGAAGACCACGTCGCTTCTGAGGTCCATTTCCGCGGCATTTGTCCTGTTTACTTCCAAAAAGTACTCAAGATCCCCTTTGGGTATGTCGATGGGAACCCCGTGGAGAGCATTATGGATATTCTTTGTAATCACAAAAAAGCGCTCATTGCCTTTCATGACGTCCCAGCGGGCGGCGATGCCGAGTTGTTTGAGGTGCGGCATCATGCGCGTAAGGATTTCCGCCACGCCGCCACCGACGGCGGTGGAGTTGATGTTTTGGACCGACTTTCCCTCGAGTTTCTTCGCAAGAAGGAAGAGCTCATCCACCCGGTCCTGTCCGATTATCGGAACGTATTCTTTAAGATCGTTCATACTTTTCGATCAGGAACAAAATCCTCTGTTTTAGCCCCTCCAGTGTATACGTGTAAGGGTCGAGTCGCAGAACATCCTCGGCAAGCCGATCTTCTCCCAGCGAACGGAAAAAAAGAGAGAAGTCGTTTTCTCCCCGCTCCGATCGGAGCCGGGCGTCGAAGATGTGATAGTAGATTGACTGGATAGTCACAAGCTTCAGATAATTCCGGAAATCGGTGAGGGAATGAGCCACGAACGGAGTCGGGAGGACAAAGGTCCTGCATGACATGAAATAAAATTCTTGCCCCTCGGGCGATTCGGGGGTTCGCCGTGCCGTTGAAAGATACCGTTCTATTTCCAGAATGATGGATTCCCGTAACTCCGCAATCGATCGGAACTGTATGATGTCGATGCTCGATAGCCGTTCCCCCAGATTCGGTTCGTTCAAAACGGTGCTGACCCAGTAGGCAAAATCGTTCGGCGGCTCGGGCGAAAGATAGTGATGCTGTTCCAGGAATTTGTGCGTGTGATAATAAATGGAAGATTTGGGAACGGCTCGGATATGGGCAAGCAGCTCCCGGACACTCGATGCCTTCTTCCCGAGCAAAATGGTAAGGTCGAATTTTGTTTGGAAATGAAACTGCGGGGCGCTCTCATTCATCACTTCTCATCTCCTCGCGGTCACTTGTTATGGTAAGAGCAATCTGCCTTACTTAGAGGAACATCAGTCTGCCAAATTCTGTTTCGGGGAGATTTTGTGGAAACGCTCTTCTGAAAGAATCTGCACGATTCTAAAATAAAATTAATTCCGGGGTGACAGGCTGAAGAAAAGGGGGTGCGTAAATTGCCGTGGGAGTCAGAAGACTTCCTGCGCTCTTGGAATCGGAGAGAGTCGGTTTGTTGGCCAGTCTCCTGTTGGTGTCGCGACAACATAGAGTTGGTTTCTTCCCACCACGATCCGCCGAAGAGGGAAGGAAAACTTCACTCACTCAAAGATGGCTGAAGATACTTATATGTAGTACGTCTATGAAGATTATACAATATCAATAATCCGAAGGTTCGGACCTTCCCTAGATGGGTCAGATTGTATTTTGGGGAGAAGGTCACTCTTGATGAATCAAATACCTCTATCAATCTGAATTTCCCGCCTCATGATGAGCTTTGCGGCTCGCCGGCATTTTTGCTATATTGATCTTGCCCGACAACATTTACTAACACCTTTTATGATGCTCACGCGTCGTGTCAAAAGAAAGGTGTGGAGTCTAAATGAAAATCGAACGGGATGTAGCGCAGCCCGGTTAGCGCGCCTGCCTTGGGCTTCGGGAACCAGCTTCAACTTTTCTTGCAAAACATACCACCTTTCATCACATTTCATTCAGGCTCATAACACTTCGCCTAACAATTCTTGCGTAGTATCCCTCCAATGAATGGAGGAATCTATGCCCACTCTCATCCGCCACCGAAGCGGAATCTTCTACATCGTTTATTCAGCCAAGGGACGAAGGCTTTGGCGGTCGACTCGCACTCGTAATTCCAAAGAAGCCTATCGGATCTTTCTCGAATCACCTCTTGATTCCAAACCGGATAGCGTACTGCTCCTTCATAGCCAAATCGACGAATATCTGTCGTACGTCAAAACGAATTTCTCACCGAGAACCCACGAGGCATATAGTTTGGTCTTAAAGCACCTCACGAAATTTCTTGGCGACCTGGAGGTGGGCAAGATCACTGGTTTAATGCTTGAAAGATACAAAGCCGAACGGGTGAAACACGTGAGGCCTGCCACCATCAATCTGGAGATCCGAGCCATCCGAACATTTCTTGGTAGACTCAAGAAATGGAATATCATCCAGGAGGACCCCTCAAAGGACATCCGCGAGTTGAGGATACCGGAAGAGCCGCCAGTCTATCTTACACAAGGAGAATTGGACCAGCTGATATCCGGGATTAGCGATAGATGGTTAAGACAAATTGTTCTCTTTGCGGCGATGACCGGGCTTCGACTCGGGGAAATCCTGAATTTAAGTTGGGAAGACGTGAGTTTCTTAGACCGGACGCTTACCATCCGCAGCCGGGAAAATTTCAGAGTGAAGGCAGGGAAGATGAGGACCATACCGTTCAACAAAACTGCCGAAAACCTGCTGAAAGAAATTGGACCGGGAGAAGGCCTTGTCTTTAGAGGAAAGAGAGGAGGTAAAGCGAACGGAAATTTTGTGAGTGAGCAGTTTAGATATGTTATCCGCAAAATGGGTTTCAATCGACGAATCCATTTCCACTCTCTCAGACACACGTTTGCATCATTGCTTGTGAAGGAGGGTGTTTCACTCTATCATGTTCAACGGTTGTTGGGTCACTCATCGCCAAGCGTGACGGAGATGTATGCTCACCTTGCGGGAAGCGAGCTTCTTCCATCTGTTGATCGCCTATCCTGTATATCATTTACCGGCGGAGCGGAAGAGAGCCAACGCGAACGAGAATCAAAGGGTGGAGGGACAGAATGAGTTTCATCTCTCGGATCTTTGACAATGGTTTGCCGCTCCTAAAGTTGAGTAACGTTGCCACCTTAATTTGTTCCTTAATGGTGTTGGCTTTCAATTTTGACCGTCAATTTCCCCATCTAAAAACAACTCCTCGGTTTCTATTCCGTCTGTCCTTCGGGAGAGTAATGAATGGGTCATCGTAATATGGCTAACCCCCGATGCTCCGGAGCGCTGGCTCTTATTGCCAACCTTGATCAACTTTCCCTCCAGTATGGTTGCGAAAACATCTTTAAGGGTGTACAGGTTCTCGTCTGTCAGCTCTTTCGAAGCATCATTAGAGCGAACGAACCAAGACTGAAGAACGCTCATTTCATTATATGGATTGACAATTTTCCAATTCAACATCGAATTGAACGGCCACTTTACGGGGGATCACAATATTCGACACACTGGCGATTCCATTTGACCGGAACCGTCGATTCTATTGAAGGTGTGGCAGAACGGTTGGCGGAGGTTATTGCTGAATCGGTCGGTTGGAGATACATCGGAAGGGAATCACACATCCCATCAGAAGCCATGCCCCTCTTTGAATACAAAGATGGTATGACCTCAGTATTTTTTTTGCGATGCCGGACGCGTGGAGGTGAATCAAGAACGGGTTACATTGACATTGACCACGAGGGTAAAAGCTGGAATCTCGTTTTCATCGAAATGGAGGACGTGGTAGGGAAATCATTGAAGATATCAGAACTCTCGCAAGAAGAGATGACTTTCACGGTGAAACTGCTGCAAGACGTCTCAGGTGAATTGGATTCTTTAGTCGTGCTAAATTCGTCAGATGAGACCGAACAAGACCAGCATCTTGGATCGAGAGATGAAACTCCACACATCCTTATTCGTCTCAATGTGCATCTATGGAACATGCTCCGTCTTAAATCGAATCCCGATAAACCATAACATCATTTATAGAACGACCACTCCTTGCACTGGACTTTGCCTCCACGTGTCGTCTCAATCCTTCCCAAACATCTTTCTTATCTTCTCGGCGTTTTTCTTCGCCCTCTTCAACTCATCTCTTTTCCCCAAATTCAGCAGGTGATTTTCGAGCGCCCTGTTCGTGATTACAACAGAGAAATTACTAACATTCAAGTTGGTACATAAAATAGGGGCAGGTCACAATGGCGGCGGGAATTAGTAGACATTTATGGACATGGTCGGAATTCTCAGAATATGGTAATAGAGAAGGAAAAGCAGCACAAAACAGGTATTGTCACGAGTTGCAATTATTCTAAGGGAATGTTATATTTGTCCGTCATCGCTGAGAGACATAGTCTCTTGGCCCCCGGGAATCCCTACGAGGACCCGGGATTTTTTTTATATGCGCCGCGAGGAGGATCATGCCAAGAACATCCCTATTTGTAGATGGCTTCAATCTGTATCATTCGGTTAAAGATAATCCGAAACACAAATGGTTGGACATAAGAAAGCTATTTGGGCATATTTTCCCTCACTTAGCTGATGATCTCACCATCTATTATTTTACGGCTCTCGCTAATTGGTTGCCACAAAGCAGAGACAGACACAAGATATTTATTAAGGCGTTAAACTCTACCGGAGTCAGGGACTTATATGGGAATTTTAAAATTAAGTCGCGTCACTGTAAACTTTGCAATCGGAATTATTCAGGGCATGAAGAAAAAGAGAGTGATGTTAATCTTGCGGTACAATTCGTCTCTTTGGCCTATCAAAATGCTTACGATGTTGGAATTATTCTCTCTGGTGATAATGATCTTTGTCCTTCCATCAAAGAAGTAAGACATGCCTTCCCTGAAAGACGATTAGGTGTTTTGCTTCCTGTAGGTAGAAGGGCCAATAAGCTTAAAGAAGCGGCAAACTTCCATGCAAAAATTACCGGAGAACTCTTGGATGCAAGTTTATTCCCCGATGTAATACAGGTTGATAAGACAACATTTCTTGTCCGTCCCCTTGAATGGGAACAACTTCCCCCAAAGCATTGTTGGCTTCCATAATTCTAACCAAGATTCAAACTGTAACATCACCCAAACGCATGCACACTTGATGTTGCGGTCGGAAATTCGTTATATTGAACTGTAACACTTCGGGGCGGGTCCTATAAGCGTCGGCAGCAGAGGGAATATTTGCCGGCCATCACAAGGATTTCTTACCTCATCTCCGTTCTTGCCGGGCACGTAAACCAAAGATGAAATGCGGAGAACCTTCCATGAGAATGCGATTCTATGCTCTACTGACATCGATAATTTTCATTTGTGCCTTCCAATATTTTGCATTTGGACAATGGGTACAAACCAACGGACCTTACGGCGACCAAGTAAATTGTTTCGCCATAAGCGGCACGGATATTTTTGCAGGAACACACAGTGACGGCATTTTTCTCTCCTCAGACAATGGTCTCCGGTGGGCGGCTGTTAACTCAGGATTGACAAATATGTATATCGATGCGCTTGCAGTGAGCGGCACGAACCTGTTTGCCGGGACAAATGGTGGGGGTGTATTTCGTTCTACCGACAACGGTGCTACCTGGACAGCGGTGGACAGCGGCCTGACGTATCTGTCAGTCTATTCGCTTGCCGCAAGCGGACCAAATCTCTTCGCCGGGACTTATTCCGGCATCTTTCTTTCCACGAACAACGGCACAAACTGGACTGCCGTCGATAGCGGTTTAACAAATCCTGCGGTCTATTCTCTTCTCGTCAGTGGCACCAATGTCTTTGCAGGGTTATCCTCTAAGGGTGTCTTCATCACTACGAACAATGGCGCGTTGTGGACTGCCGCGAACAGTGGATTGCCGATTACTTCTGTCACATCGATTATCGCAAGCGGCACTACCCTTTTTGCTGGGACGGGTGCCGGGGTTTATGTTTCCAGCGATAGTGGCACGCACTGGACGAAAGCGAGTACGGGTCTAACGGATACTCTTGTTAATTGCCTCGTCGCAAGTGATACAAACCTTTTAGCCGGGACGCGTAGGGGGGGTATCTTTCTTTCGACGAATCATGGCGCAAGTTGGACACCCGCAGATTCGGGCTTAGGAAGTGGCAATGTCTTGTCACTTGTAGAGATCGACGGACGTCTCTTTGCGGGGACGGATGGCCCTGGTGTTTTTGTGTCCGACAACGATGGGATAAGCTGGAGTGCTGAGAGTTGGGGTATGACCCGTCCTATCGTCTGGTCTCTTGCCGAAACCGACAGTCTTCTCTTTGCAGGGAGCGATAATGCCGGGCTCTTTCAATCCTTCAATGATGGGAGCATCTGGACTCCAGTGAACGTGGGGCTAACGATTCCAACGGTTTATTCTCTCCTACAAACTGGCAACAATATGATTGTCGGAGCCGCCGGAGGGGTATTTGTTTCTACGAACAAAGGTTCAACCTGGACTTCGAGCATAGTGTTCTCGTATTACAATAATGTTCGCTGTCTCGTTGCCAACGGGACAGATCTCTTTGCCGGAACTGATCAAGGAGTTTTTCTCTCGCTTGATACCGGTAAGAGCTGGACTGCTGCCAACGGTGCGTTCACGTTGTTCAATACTATTGTCTATTCTCTTGCAATATCTGGTACGAATCTCATAGCGGGGACTTTGGGAAAAGGGGCATTTCTTTCCGCTGACAGTGGGACTTCTTGGATTTCTATTGACTCCGGAATGACGAGTAACAGAATCTATTCTCTTGCCGTAAGTGGCACGAATTTGCTCGCTGGGACTGCCGGCGGCATCTTCTTATCCAATAACAATGGGACAAGCTGGATAGCGGCAGACAGCGGCTTGACGGATAATAATGTCACTTGTTTTGCAGTTACCGGAACGAATATTTTTGCGGGGACACTCGGTGGCGTCTTTCTATCCACCAACGATGGAGCAAGCTGGACTGGGGTTAATACGGGTCTGACATATACGTCTGTCAATTCTCTTGTCGTAAGGGGTGGGAATCTCGTTGCGGGGACTGACGTAGGCGTTTGGAGTCGACCCCTGTCGGAACTGATTACCGGCATTCACGAGACATCTGGTGACCTTCCGAAGCAATTTATCCTGCAGCAAAACTATCCGAACCCGTTCAATCCGACGACAGTAATCCATTATGCGTTAGCTGAACGAGCGTTTGTGAGACTGAGTATCTATAACCTGCTGGGACAAGAGATCGCTACATTAGTGAACGGGGTGCAGGATGCCGGGGATAGGAGTGTAGAGTTTGATGCGAGTACACTACCGAGCGGTATGTACTTCTACAAGATGAACGCGGGAACATTCACTGACATGAAGAAGATGGTATTGATAAAGTAGGATGGCTACAAAGAAATGAAAACGCAATACTGCGTCATGACGGATGTTAGCCGCAATAAGTTTGATAGGACCTTTATGAAGATAACAATTGTCTTTCTCTGGCCAGTCATCTGTCTATTCACATCGAACTCCGAGGCAAACAATTTATATTTTCAAAAAGGATTTGCCATAGTCAGATTATCGGAATCGACCAATAGGGCTGACACCATCTGGAAGTCCCCATTCAGGCTATATGATGTTTCAGTGAGCCAAGATGGTCAATTCATCTGCTTTACGCGGTATGAAAATGAGAAAGTCACCGGTCGTGGACGGGAAGTGGGAATCTTCTCTGTTAAGGAAAGGAAAATTAGTATGATCAACTCGGGAGCTGGGCAGAATTTCGGAGCCGTGATATCACCTAACAATCGACTTGTCGCATTCAATTACAACCTCGGCCATATTTGGAAGACAGGAATCTTTGATCGGATGTCAGAGAGCATGATCTACGATGTGGACACGAATTTCGTCATGGATTGGCGCTCAGATTCTCTGCTGCTATTTGCAAGCTTTGATGGAGTAATCCAGAAAAACCTGAAAGACAGTTCGACAAGACTTTATGGGATACCAGACACGAATCTCATGGGAATTGCAATTCCTGGCATCCGGTTATTAATCCTTAGTGACTCGATTTATTTCTTTCAGTGCCTGAACCTAAAGACCTCAATCGGATCCTTCGAAGGCCCGCCTGACAATGTTTTCATCGTGAGAAACGGTAGAGTAACACCACTGATCCAAGGAAAAATAAGTGCTGAATACTGTTACCTATCAACTGGTTTACTGTACGTGCAATATTCCGATTTTAGTAGTCCCCGCAAGGGTAAGGAACATCTATTGGTGTTTGATTCCTTACACGACAAACGTTACTCGATACGTCTCTTAGGAGACCTTGTGGGGGTAAGTAATGAGTGACGCACACATTTTAAACGCAAACTTCCCACGCCTAACATGGCAAATAACGACGTTGGTAATGTCGAAGGATGGAAAAGCCGCACTCAATACATTTGCTCACAAAAATGCGAATCGTGGGTCCATAAAAGTATTGCGTTATTTGCCGAGACGATGGCCGCAGTTGGCTTCATAAAGTGGCATAAGAAATACGAATCCAATCATAAGAGGAACAATAGTGTGGATTTCCCGACTCTAATCAATCTCGCCACTCTTCTCTCTGTCTTGGTAGCTGTATTCGGGCTCATCCTGGGAATTAGAACCTACAAAAGGCAGACAAATGCTCAGGTGTTCCTTGAGTACACGGGCCGATACGAGCGGATAATGGAATCATTCCCGGCAGACGCTTTAGGCGCACGTCTGTCAGCAGATGCGGACCCCCCGGCTCAGAGCACTGCCTTGACTCTCGCGACCCTCAGATACCTTAATCTTTGCTCTGAGGAGTTTTACTTGTGGAAGAAGGGTTATTTGTCATTGGACGTTTGGAGAATCTGGGAAGACGAACTCAAAAGAACTCTCAAGAGTAAACTTGTTAGGAGGGAGTGGAACCAACTAAAAACCGAGTTCCGCTCGTATGGAGATTTCGTCGAATTTGTCGATGCGGTCCAAAGAGATGCTACCTGACAATCATTTCAGTTGCATTGGGATCTGATAGCGATGGACAACCGTCATGAATCCAACTGAAGCTAACACGCCGCTCTGGGGTTAATATATTGCCGCTCAACGGTTTCTCTCACCGGCCACTTGGTCAAGCAGATAATTGCTCAACCAGTGCGTGTTCTTGCCAGATGTTATGCGCCACCCGCTGAAGACTAATTACAGGAGGTAGTATCATGGATGTAACAACCAGCATTCTTTGTGACAAAATGTTGAAAGCCGCTCTTGATGGACTCTATCTTATGGAACCTCGATATTTTTCCTTTCAACAACTATGTGAAGTTGGGGGTGCAACATCAGACCAGTCGGAAGCTGCGCTCCTATGGCTCTGTAAAAATTCGTATTTAGAAAAGACAAAGAACACTTTTGTACTCACGCCTCCTGGAGAAGCCTTTGCGCTGGGTGGAGGATATGCTGGACAAAGAGAAAGAGAGAAAAAGGAAGAAGAGGCAAAACAAGGACAGCGTTATCTCATTGAAGAACAAAGGGAATATGCCAAGACTACCAAGCGGGCCACAGTATTCATCGCAATCGCCACCGTGGTATATGCAATGGTCGCAATCCTCCAATGGCTACTTCCATTGAAATAGCCATCGTGCTATTACTAAAAAATTGCGGGGTTATGTCAGCCCACTTGTGTAATAATTTGCTATCACTCGGGGGATTCAACTCAGTTGATCTTGCCCAAAAGGACTATGTAAACGATCTAATATAGAATCGCGCATTTGATCACAATGCCGGACAGTCTACCGCGGAAGGGAAATCAAACCATGTCGTCATCCAGCTGTCAGATTCTTCTCAGTCTGATCCTGTCGATACTCTTACTCTGCATGCCTTCACCAAGTACATGCCAGGATTCGTTGGGGATCAAGAGTTACATTCCTCAAAACATTGAGGAAGCGATTATGCAGCTTGATAAACTTCTTCCCGATTCCGCCAAGATAAGACTGAAAAATAAATATGAGATCGGTCTACAACATTTCGGAATAGGTCTCTGGATGAGAAATAATTGGGGACTTTGGGCCGGATCTCGTTTAGCCAGGTATTTCGATTCCTGCGGGGCTCGGCATCCGGATGATATGTCAGGCATTATCTTGACTGCATACCACCGTCACCTCTTGTCAAGACCGCTCAAGTTCGAGGAGCTTTGCCGAAAGGCCAAGGAAACTGAAGACGTGGCAAAACGCGGGCAGGAGGAGTTCGACATACGAGCTCAAGAATCAATTGCAAAAATCTCCCGGATGATGATGAATGTTCATTGGAAGCCAGCCCAAGTAGACACTGCAGAGATCCCGCCTGTACCCGATTGGGGAAAATTCCGGAATCGGTATGTTGCCCGCTTCAACCACGGTCTGTTACTTGCAATGCGCTCTCCCATTGATGAAAGGTGGGCTGAGATCAAGGGTCTTCCAATGCAACGTCCGCCTGCAGATGCTGATGAGGATTACATTCCGTTCCCACCACAACGAGAGTTAGTTCAAGAATTCGACCTCATCCCCTACTACCTTGATCTGCAAAACCGCACTTTGCATAAAGTCGAGGTAACGGGCTTGGATGAAATTTATAGCACCGTCGTAGTGGATTCCATTGCCTGTTTTGCCGGGATGTCCAACAATCAGCTTGTCGTCGTTATGACTGATGGTCACTCACAACACGTTCGCATACTTCCAGATACCGATCGCTCAGTTCAACTTGGAAGCGATGGGAAGAAACTCCTTGCAATTTACAGAACCATCATCTATCGCTTAGACGATGACCAGTGGGTAAAAATCTATGATGCCAAGTTGAAATATGCCCATTCTACGACTCCAGTTTCGCTTCCCAAGTCTGGGATTCCTCCTCGCCTGGTTGGAAATAGAATTTATTTCCGAGACGAAGGTAACGGAGAAAATGATAAATCTCTATGGTGTCTTGAGCTCGGAGATTCTGCGAGGTTGACTACGTTCGATATGGACATCAGGGTAGGAGAAAACGCCGGTCCACGATGGGAAAACAATCCAGATTATCTCACCACACCGGACGGAGGGTTGTGGGTCACTTGCGGAGAATACGGAGGCAGTTTGATCCGTCGCGACCCTGACGGAGAGTATAAAGTCGCGATCGTAAACGGCTGTCTTCGCTGGTCGGGCCGGCAATCGGATATATTTGAACCGGGAGATGATTCGTTGCACATTTTTGCGACAGGACTTGCCCGTCGCTCTGACGGTAGCCTATTGCTCATCTGTCCAAATGGATTGTACGAACTCCGAAATGATAGCATCAAGCAGCTCATAGCGTTTAGTATTACGACGTATCCCTTTGATCATCCCAGTAAATTGTTCATTCTGAATGATGATCGAAGCTTCTTTGTATCCGACGAATTCGGATACGGGATTTTCATTCTGGCGCAAGACAGGGCGGGAAAATACAAATTCACAAGACTTGATAATAACATTGGTGCAGCAATTAGATTCTGAGGATTGCAAATTCTGATCCCGAAGGCAATCGAATGAAGCTGCATGGATCGATGTAATCGAATGCAGGTTACTCAGGGGATTGACCTTTGTATAGTGTCGTTATTCCTGGGCCCGCGAGAACAGTGTTTAGACGACGCATTGTGTTGGTAAGCGAGAAAATGGAAGGATGGAGAAGGGAGCTTGCACGAATCATGATTGCGAACAAGGTCTTCTTGGGACTGGTAGGATTTTTGCTACTGGTTAATCTGTCGTTTGTTGCAGGTCAGTTGCGGGGTCAAGAATCAGGCCGCGTAATGATCCCCTCTACGCGAATCAGTCTTGTTCCACCCCCGTGCTACAAACTCCTCGAAAAATCTCAAATCCTTTACTGCCAAGAGACCGGTGCAATGCTCACCATTGTCGAGTCACCGAATCCGGTTGCAGTAGTACTCCAGAGTTATGCCGACTCTACTCACCTTGCCGACCTCAATTTCGAAGCCATCAGTCGGCCAGAAGCCATCACAATAGATGGCGTTCCTGGAATGAAGTTCAACATCCGTCGAAGGAGCGGGCTCTTGACCGATCAAACCGAGATCTTTCGAGTCTTCGTCGCAGGTGATTCACTCGGCGCATTCACGGCAATTGTGAGCTATCATGATTCCGTGTCGGCAGAGGTCGCGGAGCCACTTGTCGAATCCGTCTCCACGATTCGCTGGAGCCATGAAAGATCGCTCACGCCAATGGATGTTTTAAGGTTTTCAATTTCCACTCCATCTGGTCTCCAACTTGCCCACAACGAAGCACGTTGGCGAATTTATACAACCGATGGTACGATTAACGATCAAGACTACACGACTTCTCGTTTCGCGCTCGCATTGGTAAGAGGACCAAGCAGCTTGGAATATCTGCAGGAGGACGGACGTAAGAGGATGATGGAAGCATTCATCGACAATGTCGACGCGAACATCAAGATTTCTCAGGTGGTGGAGTTTAATAAGTTGCTGCTTGACGGGGTGCCAACGTACGAAACTATTTCTTCCGGGAAATGGAAAAGGGACGGAAATCCGGTTACAGTCTACTATACGGTTATATTTCATCCAGGAGACTTGATAACCATGGTGGGTATAACCCATTCTGACCAGGATATCAACGCGTTCAAGGCGGCGGCACGATCATTCAAGCGGACGACAACGCGAGTAGACGACCTCATAAAATGCGCTTCACTGCTGCACTCAGGACGATTGAGCGAAGCAGGGGGCTGCTGCAATCAAGCTCTGATGGAGAACCCTGATTCCGTATCGGCTCGACTTGTAAATGCTGAAGTTCTTCGACTCGAAGGAAGCTACGATTTTGCCGTGGGGGAATATTCGCACGTCTTGGAAATCGAGAAGTTCTGCGAGGAGGCGTTGCTCGGGAGGGCGCGCTCTTATGCTGCTAAGAAGGAATGGTCAGAAGCAATACGTGATTTTGATATTGCCCTTGAATTAGATGATTCAAATGCTACCGGTCATATGGAAAGGGGGGTTGCCCGCTCTAAGAATTTCGACTTCGATGGTGCGCAGCGGGATTTCCAGCGCGCGCTCGAATTCTCCCGCGATTCTTCGGCCCTGTATGTCTCTCTCGGGAATGTGCAAACGTCGGAAGAGGCACTAAAGTCGTATACTCGGGCAATTGAGCTGGACAAGTCGAACACCGCGGCGTTCAAGGGACGAGCAGAAATATACTTAGCGCACAAGGAATATGAGAAAGCAACTGCGGATCTCACCGAAGCAATTCGCCTTCATCCTCAGGATAAGGAACTCTACGGACTTCGGGGTGAAGTGTTCTCACGGATTGACAAGCTCGGGGAGGCCGTTAAGGATCTGGAGGACGGGCCGGAAAAGCCGTCATTGATTTCTGAGCGGGCATTCCTCAAAGGCATCAGCAGACAATTTGATGCTGCCATGAAGGACTTCTCCCAGTCGATTGAGCTTGACTCAACGGCGTGGATGCCTCGATTCCTGAGAGGCATTATCTACTTCCTGAATGGTTCGTACAGAGATGCATGTTTAGATTTTCGTTTTGCAGCAGCGCGGACACCCAGTGCTGAGGTTCGTTCGTGGCTATATTTTGGAGAGGTAATGGGATATCCTTCAAACGTTGCCGGAAAAAATCTTGGCCTTTATTACTCAACGCCTGCCGTCATAACCGAAGACTGGCGCGACATTGTACGGTTCCTGCTCGGCCAAATCGATGAGCAACGACTGACCCAGTCCATGAAGCCATTTCAACAAAGCGCGGAATATGTGGGTGAAAAGGAACAACTTGAAGAAGCAAAATGCGACACGTATTTCGCAATTGGGATGAAGAATCAAATGATCGGCCTCAAGGTGGGGGCAAAGCCGTATTGGAAAAGATGTATCGAGAGCAAATGCTCGTCGCTCGTTAGCTATAAAGTGGCTCAGGCAATTCTTCAAGGGACTTGGCAAAAATAGTTGATTCATGGGACCATCGGTGGAAGAGAAATACCACCGGTCATACGCGAATGAAGCTCTGCCCACGAATAAACGGTCATTTTTGGTGAAAGATTCTACGAAATAGAGAAGACTATTGACAATCTCTTCGATCTTGCGTACTTTGTCGTCATCAATTGGGGGATTCAATTCAGTTTAAGCTATCCGCACGAAGCAAGAAATTTCATTTGGCGTACTGTTCATCTATCTGCGTGTTATCGGATATTTCCTCCGGGTTTGACTCAGGGGGATCTGATCTTGCCCACACGCTTTGTGTCCTTAAACCAATACAATAAGAGAATGGAGCTTTTCAGTATGGATTGTGACCCAGATTTATCGCTTTGCATTTATTATTGAACTCTTCTTTTCCCGTTTCTGATGGAATATGGAAGCAGATAATTCCTTAACGCGGCAAATATCATAAACAAGTTGATGGAGACAAAAAGATGGCCACATATCTAAAAATCAAAGCGAATCCGAAACCAGCAATTATTATCTCAAGAGCGGCGATTAAGACAAACAAATTGGTTTACATAGCTCGGGCCAACAAGTCACATAAATACCCATGGGGTCGCTCTCGCATTATGTATATTGGGACTACCAAGACCGGCGTAAGCAGGATTGCTGGGAGCGCCGCGGCAAAAGCAAGAGATCTTCTTGGAAGATGGGGAATTAACCAACTGGAATTCCACGTTGTTCAATCATCGAAGAAGCAGAATGTGGAGACTTGGCGCGAACTTGAGCGATCGCTCTTAATTGTCTTCAAAGAGACTTTTGGCAGCGTTCCACTCGCAAATAAACAGGGAAAGAATGTGCGCCGACCTGCGAAAGGATTACCCTTTCGTGATGGAAAGCTTCGTAATGTGTTACATCAGTTCTCTTGACTTTGAGTTCTCCGAAATGTTCTTCGAACGCCTTGTATACTGAGCCATGTAAGTGTCGCAAGATTGACACTTGCATGATGAGTCATGTGATTACGAACATGACAGAGACGCTTTCTTGCAGAATAGCTTTCCATTTATAAATTGTGATAGTGCTGCACTTTAGTCGAAGCATGATTTGAAAATACTCTACACTGAAAGTGCAAAGTAGAGATCATCCTAATTTGAATTAGCTTCATCCACTTCTATATGACCAAAGACAAAGCTCTTGAGAATTTCGTGCGAAGGTACTTTAAGTTATTGAAGTCGCGAGATGATTTCAAAAAGAAGGAGTATGACGCGTGACCTGCCCCCGTTTTATGTGCCAACTGGAAGTTTAGTTATTTCACTGTTCAGATCCAATTGTTTCATCTGAACAGGGAGTAGCGCTTCGGGTGCCGGTGGTTTGTAACCCAACGCACTGTG
>Ga0335082_10003240_pt1 | contig 17701 bp, 17 predicted proteins | sample Lox_Sample_41_FD_206718 | JGI IMG/M metagenome (GOLD analysis project Ga0335082, IMG submission 206718) | Soil microbial communities from Loxahatchee National Wildlife Refuge, Florida, United States - Lox_Sample_4.1 | ecosystem: Environmental > Terrestrial > Soil > Wetlands | place: USA... | reverse complement strand
CCGGCAGTGCTCGCGTGCAGAGACAGTATCCGACGGGTGCGGAGACTCGGAACCTCTTGCGAGCCGAGCAATTTGAATCGCACTCCGTCAAAACGCGCGAGTCCGCCCTGTGTAGCTATCCAGATATAGCCATCGTGATCCTGGACGATGTCGTTAATAGTGTTCTGGGGCAAACCCTGCTCCGTTTGCCACATTGTTGCGACGTACTTCTGCGGTTGCGATTGTGCGTAACCCGAACGAGCCAAGACGCACGCAAGCAAACCTGCTGCGACCACAACTTCAACTCGCCACGATTGATCGACTGTCTTCACTTTCTGAGCTTTCCCGGAGCTGTTGGCCGCATTTCACCGCGGAACTCACCGTTTTCGCTTCTAAGATTTTAGTTCGGTCCATCGCGAAAATACAAAGCCGTAACGGCCGCAAGAGCCAGTTTGCCGTTGTGTAGCCAGATCTGCCCGAAAAAGTCCATTTCCAAGCGATTGCGTCGACTCCCTCGTTCAAGGATCCGTTGCGGAAGGTCCACGCGATGGGACGGATATCGAGCGACGGGCCAACGCAAGAGCACGTCGAGGGCAGACCAGCACGCTAAGCGGGCTAACGACAACGAGTGCTGGCATAGCAACCACATACCGAGTTCAATGCGTTTGATTGAAGGAGAGGTTACCACCCTGCCAACGCTCAGAAACAGATCGTGCGCGCCGTTGAGAGCCGAACGATCTTGCCGGCCATCGGGCAGGCGAGCTTCGCTCCGAAAGGGCGGCCTGAATCCGCTTTAACAATCGGCGGCGCGTGCCCGGCGCAACTCGCGTTGAAGCTTCAGTTCTGATTAGGTAGAAATTATTGAGCGAAGTCCGATCGTCGTCTCGGCATCTTAAGCGGGCTACTTCGGCGGGACACTAAGGATCGACGACCGTTCGCTCGCGCGGTAAATACCGTGAAAAGAAGGTAGAATCCATGGTCCCCTTAGCGCTGTCCAGGCGGCCTCGCTCCTTTGGCGTTGGAGCACAACATCCGCCATCTCGAGATTAATCAACACCCGGTTCAAAAAATACCTCCGTTGACTACTGCCAGCTTCCTGGCATTTGCCGGTTCCCTAGGTGGTTGCTATGCTGTGCCCGCCAACTAGATCGCATGTTTTCAGAGGATTCGAATGGCGACCGTCTTGCCAATCGATTGGGCGGCCCATCAAATGATGCCAATCAAGGAACTAAACGCTTATGTCTAACCCACATGGAACCGTTCACGCCTGCGGACACGACTGTGAAAAAGGGGACAATTTCACCACGCCGTCGGAGCTCATTACGTTCGGGCCAGTTCACCTCGATATCAGCAATCTTGAGCGATCGATCATGTTCTGGCGCAACCTGGTCGGGCTCCACGTACTCGAGGCCACCGCCGGAACCGCCGCGCTGGGTGTCGATGATGCACCGCTCGTCGTCTTGCACGCGTCCGCCACGCGGCCCGTGCAACGTGGCTATAGCGGTCTCTATCACTTCGCTATCAACCTGCCGAGCGAACCCGATCTGGCGCGCGTGCTGGCGCGCGTCCGCGCCTCAGGCCGTCGGTATGGGGCCAGCGACCACATGGTCGCAAAGTCGATTTATCTTCACGATCCGGACGGCATCGGACTCGAGATCACATTTGAGACACCCGATCGCGTTCAATCTTTCCGCTGGGATAAAGGAACAGAAAGCCCGCTCGTCATAGACGCGGAGGGCCGCAAAAGGTCAGGCGTCGAGCCGCTTGATGTCGAGGAGGTGCTCGCCGTACTTCCCGACGGGGATGTCATGCAGCCTGTTCCTTCGGGCACGATCGTAGGACATCTGCAATTCCAAGTCGGAAATCTCGAGACCTCCTACCAGTTCTACCGGGACAAGATTGGCCTGATCCAGAGCATTTACGCGCCCTGGGCCCGCTATGGAGATCTGGGCGCCGGAGGGCGCGTGGGGCACCGTATAGCGCTCAACATGTGGCACGGAATTGGCGCGCCACCGAGGGCATCGGGAGTGGCTGGTCTGCGCAGCTTCACAATGCGTTTCGCATCGCAGGAACGTCTCAGAGACGCGGTCGCCAGAATCGGCACCGCTGAATTGCACGGCAGAGATTATGCGGTCCACGATCCCGACGGAAATGCTCTGTTTATGGTGTTCGGGCTCCCCACCTCAGATGTCGACAATTCCACGAGAACGGAGATCTTTGGGAAGGACTGGTCGTCATGAAGACGACCAGCTCCACGCTGACTGGAGAACCAGTAATAGTCCGGGAAAACGATGACGCGTTTCACAGGTTGCTGCCAGTTCACATTCTTTGGTAGGAACGCTTATGGACCCGATGACAATCCAGATTTTCGCCACACGGTTCGCGCTTGCGCTTTTTCTGGGTGCTTTGATTGGATTGGAACGCGAATGGCGCCAACGTATGGCGGGCACCCGCACCAATGCACTGGTTGCGGGCGGTGCGGCAGCATTCGCGATGGCCGGCGGTTTGATTCTTGGGGACGCTGCGGCCGAAGCAAGAATCGTGTCCTACGTTGTATCGGGGGTGGGATTCCTGGGCGCTGGGGTGATTTTTAAGGAAAGCGCCCAGATTCGTGGTCTGAATACAGCGGCGACGATTTGGTGCTCGGCGGCAGTTGGAGTCGTCACGGCTCTTGGATCTGTGCGCTACGCCGCAATCATAATGGCGGGAGTGCTACTCACGAACACCGCCTTACGCCCACTTGCGTACAAACTTCACCCTCCCGTTTCTGATCAAGCGCCGCAGGACTTCTTTTATCACATGGAATGCATCTGCCGTTCGCAGGACGAATCCCGCCTGCGCTCTTTGCTCGTGCAAATCGTCAGCCGCTTGCCGCTCGTTCTCTATGCATTAAGAAGCGAGGCTCAACTATCGGGTGTCATGATCGATGCGGATCTCCGACTGTCGGCGCGGAACGATGAAATGCTGGAGCAGATTGTTACAAGGCTGTCTCTCGAAGAATCCGTCAGCGCCGTCAGTTGGCAGTTGTTGCCGGCATCCGGCGCTCATCCAGCTAGAGAAGGCGCTGCACTGGCGGAGGAAACTTAGGAGGTTCGGCCGCAAAACCTCTTACGCCGATGTTAAGCGTTGACTACCTCCAGCATGGCTTCACTCTGAATTTGCCGGCCTTCGCTACTGGCCGATGGACCGCGTATCCCAAGTACGCCCCCAAATGCCCCTCGGCCCCGCCGAGCGATTCGCACGAGGCCAATCTCGCAGGATTGTGCGCCAACGGCTGTGGAATGCAATCCAGATCCGCCGAAGCCACAGCGGCCGCGAACGCCGCGTCGTGCTGACCGCCTCGATACACGCACAGCGGGCACAACGGCACTCCAGGCATCACGAGTGCTGCTTCATTGCTCGTTGCTCCCGGATCGTTCCGGTCTTAGTCGCGTCGAGACACTTTATTCGGAGCGTCTTGGTGTGCTCGCTTTGCGCGGTTTCAGCCGGCGCGTGATTTCAGTGATAAGCGCGGAGTTTGCGACTCCAGCCGCGAGAAGGCGCGCTCCGGCTCGGTGCATTTCAGTCAACAGGATCCGCCCCGCAGCGTCGACGCCGGTGACCTCCTTCAGATCGACTCTACCTGTTTGCTTGAGCGGGGCGCCAAGCGTCAGACGTTTGCGGTTTCGGCGACCCATGGTCCCGCTAGTTTGCCGATAGGTCCAGGCGCCAAACCGAGCTGGTTTCCTGAACTGTGATCCGTAGCATCAACTTCCGCAGTGCGGAAAATAAGCGTCGGGCCAATTGCTAAGTCATAAGAACCAATGATCTAGGCCCTGACAGAATGTACTCTGCCACGACTCTACCAGCGTGCCGCCAGAAAGCTGGCGAACCAAGACGCGCATGGGTCTGCGTCCGATCGATGTTGGTTCCCTGGAGCGTGCGCGGGAGCTAGAGGCAGTAGGCTACCTTCGTGTCGCAATGTGGGTTTCTCTGGAATTCATCTTGCTACGCGGGACCGACGGCGTGAGATTCTCGAATAACCTAAACCGGGCCGAAATTACCGTCAAAGGCCGAAAGTTATTAGGGGAAGACAGCCCCGACGAGGTTGGAATCGCGAACTTCGCGAAGAGTTTGTTTGAGTGAATGTCTCGCTCACTGCTGAAGGTTAAGGAAGGCAATCAAATTGGACATTTCCGCTCCTTCGAAACGAGGCCAGGGAATGCCCTTCGCCTTCATCTGATCCAACATCTCTGGCCCGTGATGCCACAGCGCCGAAACCATGGCGATTGCGCTGCACGCTTTCCCATTCAACTCCGGGACCCCACTCGAGGCATTGTGGCAGGCGTCACAATGCTTGGCCGAGAAGACACGGCCTCCGGCGGCGGCATTACCTGAATCTTCAAAAAATCCAGTGGCCCATAGATAACTCGCAATCTCGCCCATCTCCCCGGCTGTGAGTTGTGGTGCGTTATTTGCCATTCGAGGCTTATGGTTCCACATGGCGGCTGCAATGTCGGTCAGCGTCTTACGCTTGAGACGTTCGGCAAGTGCGAGTCCTTCTGTGTGGCAACCGTCGCAGCCCTTCGAGTGAAATAGGACCGCGCCCTCAGCGCCCGAGGTTATCTCGATGCGCTCGGAGGCACGCGGCTGCTGGCCCTGCAAGTAGATAACAAGGTCTGTCAAGTCTTGGGACGTTAGTTGAGGCCATTTGACATTGGATTTCGCGGATTCGGCGGCCATCGGAGCACCGTGATTCCACATCGCACTGGCAAGCGCAATTGGTTCGGAGACCGATTCCCATTGAGAGACTGGGTTCACACCTGATAATTTGGCCGGACCAATCCGATGGCACTTCGAGCAGCCTTTTGATTCGAAGGCGGCCTTGCCGCGGCCCGCGTCGCCAGGTTTCTCAAAGAATCCAACTGCATAGAAATAGGCGAACAGATCGGCAGCGGCCTGACAGTCGAGATCGGCTGGAACAACGCTCCGCTCTCGCATCGCCGTCCACATTTCCGGGGCTTGGTTCCACATTGCCGCTGCGAGAGTTGCGGGTGTAAAATTCCGGCCAATCCTCCAGCCGAGATCGGAGGCGCCCGTGCCGCCCTTTCCGTTGATCCTATGGCATTGGATGCAGGAGAGTGTCTCGAATAGGTGAGCGCCGCGCGCGGAATCGGTACTGAGAGGAGCGGCATCCAGCCGCGAGTTCGGGATGACGTCGAGCAACAGACATGCAGTAATGAAAGCTGGTACCCGAAACCGCCTCATAATCCCGATCTCCTTTCGATGACCGTCCATTTCGGCGCAAGACGACTTGCACACACTTCGAGCGTTGGCTGCGTCCCTGATGGTCTTCACTTTGATTAGCCGGGGCTTCGCGACGTTTGTTGATCCAGCGGGGAGGCTGAACCGTTCAACGCCGTTTCGGTCAGATGGCGCGACCGCAGGAGACGCGATAGCAACAATAGCGTCCCGCCGTAGGCCAGCAGCGAGAGCGCCGACGCGGCGGGCCTTCCGCTTTGCAGATCCTCGACGACGATCCGCCAGGCTCCGTACAGCATCAAACCGTACGAGAGCCAAACCCACTCAGGCCGGTCCGAGGATCGGTTCAATATCCCCAATCGGGCTGCTCCAACCGCTCCGAGGCAAATCAGAGCGATGCGCAAACTCGTGGCGAAGAACCAACCGCCGAGCGCCGCTTCTATAGCGATTGCACCCAGGCCCAGTGCACCGCATGCAAGTAAACTCGCACAGAATAGGGAAGGAACCAGCGGCTTGCCGGCTCCGCCGAAACTGATCATTGCGTACACGAGCGCAACGGAAGCCGTGGTTGTCAGCATAGTTATCAGATGATCGGGACGAGGCACGTTCACGTTGGTAAGCGATTGGACCGCTATCCGCGCCAGACCGCATACCAAGACCGCCGCAAAAAGGTAGACAGGCGCGTGCCACCTATAGACAGTCTGGCGCTCGCGACTGCCCAACCATGCTGCACCTACACCGAGCACGCACAGCTCGAATGGTCGCGCATATGGCGGAGCCACGGTGAAGATTGCGGTGATCTCCAAAGCCAAGCCGAAGATCCCGAAAGTCAAAGAGTTTCGTTGCGCTCGCTTGTGAGCCAGCAAAATCGAGACCAAGTAAGCGCCTAGAGCGATGATGAAACAGATGACGCCGACGAGGAGGCGCTGCGTACCCGCGGACGTCATAACGATCTGGTTCAGAACCAAAAGACCGGTCGCAGCAACGTTCTGTACGATCTCGAAGCCCGTGAGGACGGTCCGAGCGGCAAGCACGCGATATGAGGTGCTAGCCAGGTAGATAATCACAAGAGCCAATTGAATTCCCAGAACACTTGACTGGCTGAACGGTGCGTAGCCCTCGGGCAGAGTCGGCGACTGGCTGAATATCCAAGAAGTGATGAGAATGGCGAAATCAGCTCCAAAAGCGGCGATCCAGCGCTGGCTCAACCATCTTCCTCGGCATGCTGCGAACTCGGATACAGCGACGGCGCAGAGCAGGGTCACGTTGAACGGGATCAAATCATGTGTCGCTACGAGCAGTAGCAGTGATAACCCTACCGTTGCGGCAAGGGTTACGGCCGCGATCTCCCGACGAGCTCGTATCGACGCGACAAACTGTCCCGCACCCAGATACACAATGATCATCAGCGCCGCGATCGGTGCCGGGAGGAGAACCGCGCTTACGGCGTTCTCCCATAACAAACCAACAACGATAGTCGAGGAAGCGAGTACATAGATGATGGAGGACGCTTGGGCGGACTTCGAGATCCTTCCGGCGGCCAGGAGCCAGGCTAGAGCATAAGCGAAGGCCGCCAGCAAGCCGGCATAGGCTGGAAACCATCCTGTTTCGGTTCCAGCACGCAACAAATAAGCGCCCGCAATTCCGAAAATCGCTTTAGCAACGCTCCCGAAAATTCCGTGAGCAGCGTCCAATGGCGTTGCCGGAGCGGCAGGCTGCCTGGACCCGCGTGTCGCCGGCGCAACCGCTTTACTCAACCAGAAATTCGATATCGTGAGCTCTTGGTAGACCTCGACACCGTTCTGGTCTGTCGTTTCGGTGGCTTCGGTCTCAGCTTCGCCCGGTTGAGTTTCCTGCTGGAGTTCGAGACGCATTAAGCGCCGTTCGAGCTTGTCCAGCCTCTCGAGCAGTTGTTCGGGCGCTACTATTTCTTCCACCGCTGTGCTACTCCTTGCGGGCTGTCCGTGTGGTCGTTCGACGTCTCGCTCAATAGAGGGGGCCCACTATGTTGTTCAGTTAGTCTTTTCGAATCGTCTCTGTTGCTAGACGGCTCAGTTTTCTGGCGGGTCGCCGCCGCAAACGCCAGGCAAGTGACAACTAGGCCAAACAAGCTGACACAGGCTCCCATCAGGATCATTTCCATCTGCTGCTCTCCTTCGAGACGATTGGTTTCAGACTCATAGCGGTACCTAACCCTCAGCCCCGCAGACTGGGCATTGACATTTCGGGTGATGATCGCCGGCGGAAAAGCCGCAGGTCACGCAAAAGCAGCGTGTCCTATGCCGACCACCGCGCCCGCTGCATCGCCTGCACTCGCAGGCCGCTTCATGCTGGCCGCCTCGTCCCCCGCATTGAGGGCACACACATGCGGGTCTGTGAGTGCCCCCACTCTTATAGCCGTGCCCATCGTGACTCGCCATCGCAATTCTCCGAGCCGCGAACACTGCTGCAAAAATCACGCAGGCCATTGCAATGCCGGAAATCAGGAGCGTCTCCATGTGGTGATCTCACTTCAAGCCAAACTGCTCCATTGGGGCCGTCACTTGCTGTGCCGTTTGTCACTCTCGAAACAGCGCAACTGTCATACCAATCAAGGCGCCCTGGAGAATCCCTGTGGAACTCAGTCTTTAATCAGGGTGCAGATCCCGACGAGATGTTGACAGTTGAAAGTGTCAATCGCAGCATTGACAGGCAGTCAACCGCCGCGCCAGGCACTTTAGAGAAAGGAAAACACCTGTAAACGTCTTTCATGAATCAAGGGAAACCAGCGTCCGCTGGATAGCATCGAAACATATGTTTGAAACTGTTGTTTATGACAGCGAGCGCTCGGACACCTGACTCAACCCGGCAAAAGCTCATCGAATCGGCCGGTAAGGTTTTTGCGGAAGTCGGTTTCAACGATGCAACGGTACGAGAGATCTGCTCTCGAGCGGGGGCGAATGTGGCAGCGGTCAATTACTATTTCGGAGACAAGCTGGGACTCTATACAGAGGTTTTGACGTCAAGCATGTTGGCGCAACAGGAGACAACCCTGATCGCGAGCAGGGCTTATCCTTCAGACCCTGGGGCCGCATTGGAAGCGTTGATTTGCGAGTGGTTTAAGACCGTGCATGAGGGAGGAAGGCCATCTTGGTTCGCACGCATATTGGCGCATGAAATGGGACAGCCCACGCAGGCACTCGACCGTGTGGCGGAGGCAATGGCAGGTAATTACCTGCAACTCCGAACCCTTGTCGGTAAATTGATCCGGCGTGGTCCGAACGATTTGCGCACGCGACTATGCGTGCACAGCATAGTAGGCCAAGTTCTGCATTACATCACAGGTCGTCCGATGCTTGCGCGGCTGTGGCCCGATTTGGAGCTTGACAACCAACGGCAGCGCCGCGCGGTCGTCGAACACATCGTCGCATTCTCGCTGGCCGGGGTCGAGTGTGCCGCGCGGCAGAAACGAGAACCACCGAGGAGGAAGAAGCGATGACCCAGCCCGCCCTGGCCTTGCAACAGCAAAATGACCGGCTGCAGTTGCTCCTGAATCTCACTAACAGCATCACCTCGAGCTTGGATCTCAAAGACGTGCTACAAGCCATCGCGGTAAGAATTCGTGAGGTGATGCGGTGCGATGCAGCGGGCATTGCGCTGCCTGGAGCTGAACCGGGAACTTTTCGCCTCTATGCGGCCGACTTTCCCGGCAGCAAGGGATTTTTTAAAAACGAACGGATCATCACACAGGGGGAAAACAGCCCAGCGAGGCGCGCGTTTGAGACGCTGAAGCCAGTGATCGCGAACCCTAATGATCGTCCTCCCGAAAGCTACGGCCCTCCTGGCGCCGGCCACAAATTGGCTGCCGCCGAAGGCATAAAGGCCGTCTGCTTCATACCGCTAGTCAATCGTGGGCGAGCGCTAGGAAATCTCGTGCTTGCCCGGACGGCGGAGAATGCGTTCACAGAAGAGGATGTCGAATTCCTGAGCCAAGCCGCTGGGCAGATTGCTATCGCCATCGAGAACGCGCTCGCGTACCAGGAAATCGTGGAACTCAAGAACAGGCTTGCCCAAGAGAAGGTCTACCTCGAGGACGAAATCCGCAGGGAGATGCATTTCGAACAGATAGTGGGAAGCAGTACAGCGCTTAAGCGCGCCCTGCAAATGGTCGAGACCGTGGCGCCCAGCGATTCAACAGTCTTACTTCTAGGAGAAACCGGAACAGGAAAGGAACTGATCGCACGGGCGATCCACGAGCGCAGCCGGCGCAAGGAACGAACGTTTGTGAAGCTCAATTGCGCTGCAATACCGACAGGCCTGATCGAGAGCGAACTGTTTGGGCATGAAAAGGGTGCCTTTACCGGCGCCATCAATCAGAAGATCGGGCGGATGGAGTTGGCGAACCAAGGCACGCTCTTCTTGGATGAAGTAGGCGATGTTCCGATCGAAATCCAGCCGAAGCTGCTGCGCGCCCTGCAGGAGCGGGAATTTGAACGGCTGGGTAGCACTCATACCCACAAGGTGAATATTCGTTTGGTTGCCGCAACGAACCGCGATCTGGAGAGGATGATTGCCAACCGCGAATTCCGGAGCGATTTGTTCTACCGACTGAATGTCTTTCCGATTCGTATTCCTCCTCTCCGGGATCGCCGCGAAGACATTCCTTTGCTGGTGAGCTACTTCGTCCAGAAGTTTGCCGCAGAAATGCAGAAACGAATCGAAGCGGTTCCTGTCGCCGTTATGAAAGGCCTGATCGCCTGGGAATGGCCAGGGAACATCCGCGAACTCGAGAATTTTATCGAGCGCGCGGTGATCCTCACGCGCGGCAAGTCGCTCGAGGCTCCACTCAGCGAGCTAAGGAAACGGAATGCGGAGGAGCCGATGCAATCCGCCGCGCAGCCGGACGAGATTGCGCGAATTGTTAAAGAGACCATAAGCGCTCTAGGCGCAAAAAAAGATCTGGCCGGTGAATTCGAAAAGAAGCAGCGCGACGAAATTGAGCGGGCGCTTAGCGAAACCAAGGGACGGGTCGGTGGTACAGACGGAGCCGCCGCCCGAATGGGGATCAATAGAACAACCCTTCTCGCTCGAATGAAGAAGTTGGGAATAGACCGGAGGCAGTACGCTTAACACGCCTGCATCATCTGTGCGACAAATGATCTGAAGATAAGCCTACTGGTCAAGCGGCCATCCATTTGCCTGTCAATCGGCCTTTGACGATATTGACCTGTCAACACCGTTCCTGCGGCCTCACCATTGACAAATCAGCACTTGCATGCTCGAAAGCGTGGCACAGGCGTTGCTTTCTTGAGCTGCGAACGCCCATGATGAGGATTTCAACCATCGAGACCCGTAAGGAGCGCCGGTTGGTCTTAGAAGGCAAGCTCATTACACCCTGGACGCCGGAAGTCAAAAGCGCCTGTGAGAACGCCAGGCAAAACCTGAAGGGCCGCGCATTCGTGGTGCACTTGAGCGGACTGACTGTCATCGATGAACAGGCCCAAAACTTGATTGCCGGGCTGATGAGCGAAGGTGTCAAGTTCCGCGGGCGCGGTGTTTTCGCCAAACAAGTCCTGAGGCAAATTGCTCGTAAATTAGATGCGCGATGGACGCAACATCGGGACCAGCCTAATCGGGGGACGCGTTGAAGATCTTCATGACTGCAGAAAACCTCCGAGAGCGGATCGGCCTCGCGCTGGGGCTGGTCCCGCGCCCGCTAGGCGACGTTATTCTCGGTCCTCTCCTTGCCAGGACTGTTCTGGCAGCTTCTTCTCTCGGTGTCTTCGATGTTCTGGAGCATGGTCCAAAGACTGCCGAACAAGTGGCCGAAAGATGCGGTCGCCACATACCGGCGACCAGCAAACTGCTTCGCGCGCTATATGCGAGTGGCTACCTAAAGTGGCGCGATGGGCAGTTTGAACTCACTCGGATGTCCAAACGCTGGTTGGTTAGCCGATCTGCAAATTCGATTCACGACGCAATCCTGCATCGGGCAATCGATTTTCGATTCATGGATTTCGAGCGCTACATCCGCACAGGCGAGCCCAGAGACTTTCATCAGGAATTAGGCGAAGAGGAATGGGGCCTCTATCATCGCGGACAGGCGAGCCAAGCTCGGTTGATCGTGCATGAGGTCGTGAATAGAATACTGCTACCCGCAGGCGCATCGCATATGTTGGATTTGGGGGGGGCGCATGGGTTATACTCACTGGCGCTCTGTGAGCGCTATCCGGATCTGCATTCGTGCGTCCTGGACTTAGCGCCGCTAGGTCACCTGGAGAAGTCAGTCGGGTGTTCAAGTGCCGGAACTCGGGTACGGTTTCGACAAGCCGATATTCTGACGGCCCCGCTCGATCGTGAGTCGGCCGACTTGGTGCTCCTGGCCAACGTGATTCATCATTTTGATGAATCTGCGAATCGCCGTCTGTTTCATCGTGTGGCTGACACTCTTCGTCCTGGTGGCATTTTTGTCGTGCTCGATTTGATGCGCGCCGGTTCGGTCGAGGAATCTTCCCAGATCGAAGCTCTCATGGATCTTTATTTCGGAGCGGCCAGCGGCGCCCAACTCTGGACCGCGATGGAAATCCAGTCCTGGCAGCAAGAAGCCGGATTAGAGCCACTTTCGTCCAGTGCACTCCGCCTCCTGCCAGACTGCAAGATCCAGTCCGCTCGAAAACAAGTGAATCACTGAAAGTTGGGCGGGGGCGACTCCCGCCCCTCAGGCTGCACTCACCGAAAAGCCGTGGTGTGTGATCTCCTGTTTGTCGCCGGCAGGTGCCAGGATTCTGGTAATTGATAGTACACGGATCATTCCGTGCATGTCGCTGGATTGGCCGCCTGCATCTGTTGTGTCCAAGCACGAAAAAAAGCGAGAAGCCGCTCCGCCGCTTCAGAGGCGCTCGAAGAAGTGGCGATGCCTGCGTCCGGAAGTTATTGGAAAACAAAGACTCAAGCAACAATTCCTCTGCCTGTTAACTGAGACGTCAAATGGGTTTTGACATCTTCAACAGCGGCTACGGACACCCCGAACGTTGTCTCGTTGATTCAGCACATTAGGACCTCACAGATGTGGCCCGACATTTGCGTTCTTCGAGAACAAAGACCACGAAAACGTAGCATTATGAGCGACACGACGACTCAACTGACCGACAAGCAGCAAGCCACCCCTCGAACGGGTGCACGCCGGAGCGGCCGGCTTGGGCTTGCGATTCTCATAATGATACTCGCCGCTGTTATCGTTTTCGCCGTGTCTCGTGTACTTCCGCGCTCTACGGCTCAGATGGGCCAGCAGAATCAGGAGCCTCCAACATCGACGCCGAACATCAGAACAGCAACCGTTACCCGAGGCAGCATCGGCCAATATATCGAAGCGCTCGGGACGGTAACACCGCTGGCTACAGTAAATCTCTACAGCCAAGTCAACGGGCAGGTCACGGCAGTCCACTATACCGAAGGGCAGATCGTGAATCGGGGCGATCCTCTGATCGACATCGATCCACGCCCATACGAAGCGCAGCTCGAGCAGTATCAGGGAGCGCTCGAACGCGACCAGGCTCTCCTCAAGCAGGCGGAGATCGATCTGGCCCGCTATAAAGATGCGTCCGAGCAAAAAGCCGTAGCACGACAGACCTACGAGGACCAGCAGCAGATCGTGGAACAGTATCGCGGTTCTGTCAAGAACGACATGGGGCAAGTGCAGTACGGACAGGTGCAGCTGAGCTACTGTCACCTCACGTCGCCGATCAGTGGACGCGTTGGGTTGCGCCTGATAGATCCCGGAAACACGGTGTTTTCTGGTGGGAACAGCGCGATCGTGGTGATCACGCAGCTCCAGCCGATCTCGGTCGTGTTCAACGTTGCGGAAGACTATCTTGCTCAGGTTCGCTCCCAAATTACTCAGCGTGGGGCTTTGCCTGTTGATGTCTATGATCGCTCCCGACTGAATCGAATCGCGACCGGGAAGCTGCTCACGCTGGACAACCAGGTGGACACGTCAACCGGCACAGTCCGTTTTCGCGCGCAGTTTGAGAATCGCGATCTCGCTCTGTTTCCAAATCAATTCGTCAATGCCCGTCTGCTTGTCCGGATTATTGGAAATCAGCTTCTGGTCCCTACGGCGGCCGTGCAGCACAACGGCGTAAACGCATTTGTCTACGTAATGCGCGACGGAGCCGTTCATTTGCGGTCGGTGACCGAAGTTGCAACCGAAGGATATAACGAAGCCATCAGCGGGCTCGAAGTGGGCGATGTTGTGGCTATTACAGGCTTCGACAAGATCCAGGAAGGGACGCGCGTTGCTGTGCTGGGCAGTTCGTCCGGCGAGCGGCCAAGCGGAGGCAGTGGTCAGTGAATCCCTCTAAGACATTTATCCAGAGGCCTGTCGCGACATCGCTACTGATGGCGGCGATTCTTCTGATCGGTCTTGGCGCTTACCTCACCCTGCCGGTTTCCGCGCTTCCGCAGGCTGATTACCCAACCATTCAGGTGCAGACATTTTATCCGGGGGCAAGTCCAGTCGTGATGGCGTCGTCGGTGACGGCTCCTCTTGAAAGGCAATTCGGCCAAATGCCGGGGCTCACGCAGATGACCTCGACGAGCTCCGATGGGAGTTCCATCATCGTTCTGCAATTTGCCCTCAGCCTGAGTCTGGATGTGGCCGAACAGGAGGTTCAGGCTGCCATTAACGCGGCACAGGGATTTCTCCCGACGGACCTGCCGGTTCCACCGGTTTATAGCAAGTCCAATCCGGCGGACGCGCCGGTCCTGACCCTAGCCCTCACGTCTTCTGTGATCCCTCTTGCACAAGTCGAAGATCTGGCCGATACCAGGCTGGCCCCGAAAATTTCGCAATTGAGCGGTGTCGGACTCGTCACTATCAGCGGCGGCCAGAAACCGGCCGTGCGAATCCAGGCGAACCCGGTCGCGTTGGCCTCCTACGGGGTGAACCTCGAAGATTTGCGGACGGCGATTTCGAACACCAGCGTGAATACCCCGAAGGGGAGCTTTGACGGTCCCGCGCAGAATTTTCAGATCAACGCCAACGACCAGTTATTTTCCAGCGCGCAATACGCGGATGTTGTTGTCGCTTACAAGAATGGCGCGCCTGTCATGTTGACCGATGTCGCACGAATAACCGACGGAGTAGAGAACACGAAACTTGCTGCATGGATGAACGACACGCGCGCGGTGATTGTCAACGTGCGCAAGCAGCCTGGCGCGAACACGATCGCAGTTGTAAATGAGATCGAAGAACTGCTTCCTCAACTTCGTAGCAACCTGCCGGTATCTATCCAGCTCCACACGTTATCCGACCGTACGATAACCATCCGGGCTTCCGTCAAGGACGTCCAGTTCGAGCTGATGCTCACCATCAGCCTCGTCGTCCTCGTAATCTTTCTGTTTCTTCGTACGCTCACGGCGACCATCATCCCGAGCGTGGCCGTTCCTTTGTCCCTGATCGGGACCTTCGCCGTGATGGCGGCGATGGGGTTCAGCATTAACAATCTCACCATGATGGCGTTCACCATCTCCACTGGGTTCGTGGTGGATGACGCCATCGTGATGATCGAAAACATCTCCAGGTACATAGAAAAGGGAATGCGCCCGATTGACGCTGCGTTCAAGGGGGCGGGCGAAATCGGGTTCACCGTCATCTCCTTGACCATTTCGTTGGTCGCTGTACTGATCCCCCTGCTGTTCATGGGAAATGTTGTCGGCCGGCTGTTCCGGGAATTCGCGATCACCTTGGCCGTAACGATTCTGATTTCCGCGGCCGTATCTCTGACGCTGATCCCGATGATGTGCTCACGGATGCTTCGACACAGTCCCCTTCAAAGCCAAAGCTGGTTCTATCGCCTGACCGAGACACTATTCGAACGAACCATCGGTGGGTATGGGCGCAGCCTGCAATGGGTTTTGAGGCACAGAGGTCCAACGCTGATCGTAGCCATCCTCGTAATGGTCCTCAGCGTTTTCCAGTACATGGAAATTCCCAAGGGATTCGTGCCAACGCAGGATACAGGAATCATTCAGGGAATCACGCAGGCTCCGGAATCGACATCGTTCGTCGCCATGGCCCAGAGGCAAAGCGAACTTATCAGGGAAATCCTGAAGGATCCCGCTGTCAAAGGTCTCTCCTCGTTCATCGGTGCTGATGGAATCAACACGACCCTGAATAGTGGGCGCATTCAGATAGACCTCAAGCCAATCGAGGAACGCCGGCTTCCAGCGTCCGACGTGATCGTCCGCCTCGAAAAGCGCGCAGAGCAGATTCCGGGGATGCACGTTTATCTGCAACCGATCCAAGACCTCACCGTAGACGATCGGGTCAGCAGGACGCAGTACCAATACACGCTGGAAGATTCGGATTCGAACGAGCTGAACGAGTGGACGGCGAAGCTGGTTACGGAGATGAGGAAGATAAAGGAAATCTCCGGGGTCGTGACGGATGAGCAGCCAAACGGAGTGAGCGCTCATCTCGAGTATGACCGGGCGACGGCGTCGCGATTCAACATCCGGCCGGATCAGATCGACTCCACGCTTTACGATGCCTTCGGTCAGAGGCAGGTCAGTACGCTGTACACGCAGTCGAATCAGTACCACGTGATTTTGGAAGTTCTTCCTCAATTCCAGACGAGTCCGGATCGTCTAAGCGACATCTACATTCAGTCATCGACAGGCACATCAGCGGAGGCACAAAGCGTTTCCGGACGGACGGCGGCAATCACGAGCGGATCGCAAGCAACACTGACGCCGTCTTCAGGATCGCCGATCTCCTCGGTTACCGTGACGAACGCCTTGGCAAGCACGACGGGGAACAGCATTTCCCTGTCCTCAAATAACGGGTCCTCTTTGGCTGCGACTTCAACTACCCTGGCCGTGACAACTCCTGCGCCGGCTGTCGGAGGAGCGGGAACTGCGAACTCATCAACGACTACATCCGGAGGAGGCGGTTCTTCAACGACAGCGTCCACCAGTCAAGCGACCCCTACACCGCTTTCGACGGTCAGCCGTCTGATCATGACGCCTTCGCCTCTCACGATCGCGCACCAGGGCCAATTTCCCGTGGTTACAGTTTCCTTCAATGTCGCGCCCGCATACTCGCTTGGGCAGGCGGTGGATGCTATCAAAACCGTCCAGCAACGCCTCAACATGCCCGCGAGTGTTCAAGCGGAGTTCCAAGGTACCGCGGCGGCGTATAACTCCATCGGCACGAATCTGGTCATTCTGATTCTCGCCGCGTTGGTTGCCGTCTACATCGTGCTAGGCATCTTATATGAGAGCTTCATTCACCCTCTCACGATTCTGTCTACGCTGCCATCAGCCGGCGTGGGCGCGTTGCTCGCGCTGCGCCTCTTCCATCAGGACCTCGACATCATCGCCGTGATCGGCATTATTCTCCTGATCGGCATTGTCAAGAAGAACGGAATCCTGATCGTGGATTTCGCTCTCGAAGCGCAAAGGACCCAAAACATGCGTCCCGATCAGGCGATCCTCGAAGCATCTAAAGTCCGTTTCCGTCCGATCCTGATGACAACGCTTTGCGCGTTATTCGCGGGTATTCCGCTCGCTTGTGGCACGGGAATCGGCTCGGAATTGCGGCACCCACTGGGTATCGCGATGGTCGGAGGCCTTCTCGTAAGTCAACTTCTGACCCTCTATACGACACCCGTAATTTATGTCTTCTTCGACCGGTTCACGAAAGCGAGAAGGCAGCGCGGTCCGGTGCCGGGCGATCTTCAGGCGGAGCCAATATGAACATCCCCGCCATTTTTATAAAAAGGCCCGTGGCTTCGACGCTGTTCGCGATTGCCATTGCTATTGCGGGCATGGCCGCGTTTCGTGCCCTTCCCATCGCTTCCCTGCCTCAGTTGGATTTCGCCACGATTACTGTTACGGCTGCTCTTCCGGGTGGAAGCCCCCAGATTATGGCGTCCTCCGTGGCGACGCCGCTTGAGCGGCAGTTCGGCCGAATCGCCGGAGTGACGCAGATGACCTCGAACAGCTCGCTTGGCTTAACTACCATTACGCTCCAGTTCGATCTGTCCCGTGATATCGATGGCGCTGCTCGCGACGTTCAAGCCGCGATCAACGCCGCGCGCACGTACCTACCGGCTAATCTTCCATCCAATCCTGCATACCGAAAGGTCAACTCCGCCGTTGCGCCCGTCCTTGTGCTGACATTGACGTCTGACACAAGAGAGCCTGGGAGCCTCTACGACACGGCTGCCTCGGTCATACAGCAGAAGATCTCGCAACTCGAGGGCGTCGGCCAGGTGTTGGTCGCCGGGAGTTCTCTCCCCGCGGTTCGTATCGATCTCAATCCACAGCAGCTGAACAGCTACGGATTGGGAGTGCAGGACGTTGCGCAAGTCATTTCGTTCCAGAACTCCAACCGGCCAAAAGGGCAGTTCAGCAACGACCTGATCACGATGGACATCACTGCCAACGACCAAATCTCGCAGGCGAAGGACTATGCTCCTCTCGTGATCGGAACGGCTAA